>Ga0075522_10000758_pt1 | contig 23757 bp, 13 predicted proteins | sample NGEPerA_FD_74796 | JGI IMG/M metagenome (GOLD analysis project Ga0075522, IMG submission 74796) | Arctic peat soil microbial communities from the Barrow Environmental Observatory site, Barrow, Alaska, USA - NGEE PermafrostL2-A | ecosystem: Environmental > Terrestrial > Soil > Wetlands > Peat ...
GCCGTTTTATATTTGACAATTTTAGAGGCTGGAGGGAGGGCGGCCTAACCGGAGCGCCGGCTTTCCAGCGGCCAAAATACTTTTCGACCGCGAGTTTGAGGTCTTTGGTCCGCACATCCCCGAAAATGGCCATGACACAATTGTTCGGCACGGTCATCCTTTTATGGAAGGCAGCCAAGGCGGACAAGGGAAGGGCCTGAATGCTTTTTTCGCTGCCGCTCGGGTCGAGTCCGTAACCGGCATCGCCAAAAAGGCCGCGGCGCATGGACTGGACGCAACTTTGCAGCAACTGATCTTGTTGCGAACGAATTACTTCCAATTGAATGCGCCGTTCGCGCTCGAAGGACTCGGCGGGAAACGAAGGGTTTAACAAAACATCGGCGAAAACTTCGAAACCAATTTTCAGGTCCTCGCTTAATACTTCCGCCGCCAATCCAAAACTATTATTGCCGCCGAAGCTGTCGATGCTGCCGCCCACCGATTCAATCTGGGTGGAAATATCCTCCGCGCTGCGTTTGCGGGTGCCTTGCAGCAACATTTTGGACATCATTTGGGTCAGGCCGTTATCGTCCTCGGTTTCGGCCAGGACGCCGCCTTGAAAGACCGCGCGCATTTCAACAAAGGGCAGGCGATGGTCTTCCTTGACCAACAAGCGCAGGCCATTGGGGAAAACGATTTTTTGCACGGCATTGTCCGAGGTAACGTGCGCCGTCAGTGCGGCCTTGGGAATCGTTCCCTCCGGCAGCAGCGCGTAAAGAGTGCGGTTGGCAGGGGTCAAGTACTCGCGCGCCACGCGTCGCAGGGTGGCGGGAGTGACATGTTGGGCGGCGGCGAGATAGCGTTCAGAGAAGTTCAGGTCGTTCGCGGTCAGCCAATTCGAGCCAAGGTCTTGCGCCTGTCCTTGCATGGTCTTGCGGGTGGCGAGGGTGGCGGCGACGAATTGCTTGATGACTTTGGCTAATTCGTGCGGGGGAACAAGTTCATTTTGCACGCGCTCGACTTCAGCCAGCAATGCATCGCGCGATGCGGCAAATTTTTCGCCGTCGGTTATGGCGCTCATGCCGAACAGCCCTTGTTCGCCGGGGCTGTAAGTCCATGCGTCGGCTGAGGTGACCAGCCCCTTTTTCTCGCGCACTTCGCGAAAGAGGCGGGAACTGCGTCCGCTGCCGAGGAGCGAGGCCAGAATATCCAGCGCCGGCATGTCGGGATGGCGGACGTCAGGGATGTGCCAGGCAAAATGGTAATGGGCGAGTTGAATGGGTCCGTGTTCGATAATGTCGCGCGGGCCGGTTTGGCGGGGTTCGCGGGGAAGCACCATCGGGGCCAGCGGCTTGGCGTGGCTCTTGGCGAACGCCTCGCGAATCTGAGTGGTGACCTCGCCGGCCTTTACATCGCCAGTGACAACGAAAAACATGTTGTTCGGCACATAGCGTTCGCGATAGTAGGCAAGGATGTCGTCCGGCTTGAGGGTGTTGAAAATTTGCGGATAGCCAATGACGGTGAAGCGATAAGGGCTTTTGGTGTAGGCGGCCTCAAAAAGACGGCGTCCTGCCAGGCGCGCCGGGTCGTCCTGGCACATATCCATTTCGCGGCGGATGACGTCCAGTTCCTTGTCCAGTTCGGTGGGAGGCAGGCTGGCGTTTTGCATGATGTCGCACAAAATATCTATCGCGACCGTCGCTCCAGTGTTGGGCACGTTGATATGATAAACCGTGCGATCAAAAGAAGTGTAGGCGTTCATGTATCCGCCCGCCTGTTGCACTTCCTGATCGATGCGGCTGCCGGGACGGGTGGTGGTGCCTTTGAAAAGCATGTGCTCCAGGACGTGCGACAAACCCGCGCCAAGCCATTTGCCTTCGGAAATGCTGCCGGTGTGGCACCAGGCTTGGGCGGACACCACCGGCGCGCTGTGGTCTTCGCGGATAATCAGCACGAGGCCATTTTCCAAAGTGACCAAACTGACATCGTCCGGAATAGCGGGCAGCGGGGCTGCAAGGGTGTTGACAGGATTGGGAGACACGGCGGCCGCCGCCCGGGAGATAGGTTTGCGGATCATTGGGATTGCGGGGCGTCAGCCTTGGCCGATCATTTTCGTGTGGGCGGGTTTGGAATCCTTCCCCCGCGATTGCGACGGAAGAAAGGGCTTGCGGAATGCATCGTCAAAAGCATAACCGTTCTTGAAATCCTCGCGGCGGTCGGCATTGGATTGGATGGCCTGATTATGCTGGATGAGGTTGAACACAATTTCACCAAAGTCTTCGCAGGAATGAATGCCCCAGGCATCAAGGACGGTCGTGGTCATCGGACCGAAGGTGGTCAGGGCGTAATCGCGAATGCCGTTGAGCAATTCCTTGCAGCCGACATGTTTTTCCTCCTGTTTGTGCCGGCCCAAGGCCTTTTGGGTGTATTGAATGGCTTCATGCACAAAGAGATAGCCCTCGAATTCATAACGTGAATCCGAGGCGACTATTTTGCGGACCGCGTCTTCAAAAGTAAGCGATGGCATAGGTTAAGATCGTGAATGCGAGTTGGCCGTCGTGGCCGGATGCGCCGTGCGATACGTTTTCACGGCCCAACCGGTCAAGACCAGGGCCAGAACGAGGCATAACACCATTTGTTCCTGCTTTGTCAGATACTTCATCACATCCAATATACAACGTTCGGGCGCGGAACCCAAGTCATTTAAGTTACGATGTTAACCAGTCTTTTGGGCACGACGATGACTTTTTTGACCGGTTTGCCTTCGAGGAAGGGTTTAATTTTGTCGCTGGCCAGCGCCGCCGCTTCGATTTCAGCGGGAGTCGCGGAGGAGGAAACGACCATCCGGTCGCGCAGCTTGCCGTTCACTTGCACGGGGATTTCGACCGTCTCTTCCACCAGCAAGGCAGGGTCGAACTTGGGCCACGGCACATAGGCCAGCGTTCCGCTCGCGCAAAGTTTATCGTGCAACTCCTCGGCCAGGTGCGGCGCGAAAGGCTGGAGCAGGATTAAGAAATCGCGCAGGACGGCCTTGGGTTTGATTTCCCATGTGATGGCGTCGTTGACAAAAATCATCAGGGCCGAGATGGCGGTGTTGAAGCGAAAAGCGTCGAGGTCTTCGGTCACCTTTTTGATGCAGGTGTGGAGCGTTTTGAGTTGGGCGGCGGTCGGGGCGATTTCTTGAATGGCCGCGCCGAGGTGAATCTGGTCGAGCTGGCCGGCGGCGGCCGCCTGATTTTGTTCGAATTCGGTTTCGCTTTTTTCATCCACGAACAAGCGCCAGACCCGGCCGAGGAAACGATAGACCCCTTCGACGCCTTGCGTGTTCCAGGGTTTGACCATCTCCAACGGCCCCATGAACATTTCATAGAGCCGGAAGGCGTCCGCGCCATATTCAACCAGAATGTCATCGGGATTGACGACGTTGCCGCGCGACTTGGACATCTTTTGGCCGTCCTGGCCGAGGATCAGCCCCTGGTTGATCAGCTTGGCGAATGGCTCTGGCGCCGTCACTTCGCCCAAATCGAAAAGGACCTTGTGCCAGAAGCGGGCGTAGAGCAAGTGCAGCACGGCGTGTTCAATCCCGCCGACATATAAATCGACGCCTGTGCGGCCCATCCAATATTGTTCCGCCGGCGGCCCGCAAAAGGCGCTGTCGTTGCGCGCGTCCAGAAAGCGGAGATAGTACCAGCAGCTTCCCGCCCATTGCGGCATGGTGTTGGTCTCGCGGGTCGCGCCGTCCGGCAGGAGCACCCAGTCTTTGGCGCGGGCTAAAGGAGGTTCGCCTGTGGCCGTGGGTTTGAAATCAGTCAAGTCGGGCGAGCGCAATGGCAATGCCGATTCCGGGAGCGCCTCGTGATAAAGTTGGCCGGAAGCGTCGCGTTTCCAAATAATCGGAAAGGGCTCGCCCCAATAGCGCTGGCGGCTGAAGAGCCAGTCGCGCAACTTATAATTGACGGTTTTGCGTCCCAGCTTTCGTTCGGCCAGCCAGTGCGTGATATTTTCTTTGGCGGTGGCAGTGGGCAGGCCGGAAAGAAAACCCGAATTCACACTCATGCCGTCGCCGACAAATCCAATCGACTCCTGGCCTGCGGGCGCCTGCACCACCACACGGACCGGCAGGTCGAACTTGCGGGCAAATTCCAGATCGCGCGCATCGTGGGCCGGGACGGCCATGATCGCGCCCGTGCCATAAGTCGCCAGCACGTAATCGGCGATCCATACCGGAATTTGTTCGTTGTTGACAGGATTGATGGCGTAAGCGCCGGTGAACACGCCGGTCTTGCCGAGGGCGGTTTCGGTGCGTTCCAAGTCGCTTTTTTTGGCGACTTCCGTTTTGTAGGCGGCCACGGCGCTGCGTTGCGTGGCAGTGGTGATGCCATCGACCAGCTTATGCTCTGGGGCGAGCACCATATACGTAGCGCCGAACAAAGTGTCCGGGCGGGTCGTGAAAACCGGAATCGCCGCCGCTCCGCCAGCCAGATGAAATTGCACCTCGGCGCCTTCACTGCGGCCAATCCAGTTGCGCTGCATTTCCTTGAGCGACTCGCTCCAGTCGATCTCCTCCAAGCCGGCCAGCAGCCGGTCGGCATAAGCGGTGATGCGCAGCATCCATTGGCGCATTGGCTTGCGCGTGACCGGAAAACCGCCCACCTCGCTTTTGCCGTCAATCACTTCTTCATTGGCCAGCACGGTGCCCAGTTCCTCACACCACCACACCGGGGCCTCGGTGACATAAGCCAGCCTTTTGCCATCGCGCCAGGCGCGGCGGGCCTCTACCGATTCGCAGCCGGCGGGGAAGGGCAGGGTGTCAATCGGTTCGGCTTTGGCCGTGGCCGGATTAAACCACGAATGGTAAAGCTTGAGAAAAATCCACTGCGTCCAGCGGAAATATTTCGGGTCTGTCGTATCTATTTCCCGCGTCCAATCGTAACTGAAGCCCAGCGATTTAATCTGGCGTTTGAACACCCCGATGTTTTCCTCCGTCGTCTTGCACGGATGCTGGCCGGTGCGAATGGCGTATTGCTCGGCTGGCAGGCCAAAGGCATCCCACCCCATGGGGTGAAGCACGTTATACCCCGCCGCGCGGCGATAGCGCGCCAGGATGTCCGTGGCGGTATATCCTTCCGGGTGGCCGACATGCAACCCCGCGCCCGAAGGGTAGGGGAACATGTCAAGAATATAGAATTTGGACGGCAACTTGCGGTGGCGGCGCGCGAAAGGATGTTCCGCCGGGATGGCCTCGCCCGGATTCCAAGCCCGGAAAACCTGGCCCTCCTCCCATCGCTGCTGCCATTTCGGCTCAATCAAATGAAACGGATATTGTCGCCGCATAGAAAGTGCGCCATGTTGCGGAAAGCCCGCGTTGCGGGCAAGGAGTTTTAAAATCTTCGGGCGGCTCTAAGCGATTGTAGCGTTGAGCCTCTGGCTCAACTCGTCGAGGCACAGCCTCGACACTACATCTAATTTTTGTCGGCGGGGATGACTCCGGCGTCGATCAATTTTCGCAACTTGGGGCGGATGATGAATTGGCAATAACCCTGGCCTTTGTGCTCGTTGTAATAATTTTGGTGATAGCCCTCGGCGGGGAAAAATTGGGTCAATGGGACGATTTGGGTGGTGACGGGTTTGGAAAGGTGTTTGGCCACATCGGCTTTGGATTTTTCGGCGGCGGCGCGCTGGCTTTCGTCGCTGTAAAGAATAATTGAACGGTATTGGGTCCCGCTATCGTTGCCTTGGCGATTCAGGGTCGTCGGATCATGCGCTTCCCAAAACACTTCGAGCAACTTGTCGTAAGAAATGACAGCCGGATCGAACTGGATCTGGATAACCTCGGCGTGGCCCGTTGTGCCGGTGCAGACCTCCTCGTAAGTGGGATTGGCCGTGGCGCCGCCGGCGAATCCTGACGTGACGGATTTGACGCCCGGGATGCGTTGGAAGACGGCTTCGGCGCACCAGAAGCAGCCGCCGCCAAAGGTGGCCACTTCCAATTTTTTGGGCGCGGCATTGGTTTCAGGGGCGGCATTCATAGGCAGTGCAATCGATAAAACGGTGGCGAACAGACTGGCGGCGACGAAGGCGCGGGCCAAGCCGTTCATTCTGCTGGGGTGAATATGACTTTTCATGCAATTAGAGCAAGATGGCCCGCTTTTGCCCGGAAGACAACAATGTTTGATTATTTCCTTTAAATGAAAAACCGGTGCTGCTAAAAGTGTCTTGAATGAACAAACTCTTTTCGGGAATATTCGCGGTTTTGCTGGCGGCCATTTTCAACGCCCATGCCATTGCGCCCGCGATCCTCACCCAGCCGCAAAGCCTGACCATCAATAACGCCTCCACGGCCGCCTTTGCCGTCGTGGCCGACACCAATGCGCTGGCCTACCAGTGGCAATTCAATGGAGCCTCCATCCCCAGCGCCACCAATGCCACTCTTACTCTGGAGAATGTGACCACCAATCAAGCGGGCGCTTACACAGTGGTCGTCAGATCCTCGGATACTTCGGTGACGAGCCAGCCGCCCGCGCAATTGACTTTGGTGCCGGGCACTGTTGTTCGATTCATTTTTTCTGGTCTGCTGGGTGGAGGAACCAATTTTGTCGATGTCCAGCTTTTCGACCACGACAAGCCCGCCACGGTAAGGAATTTTATCCAGTACATAACCGCCGGGGCATATACGAATATGTTTTTTGACCGGTGTGTCGGTGGGTTTGTTTTACAAGGCGGCGACGACGACGCGGCCGATCGAACGAACCAGACCTCTCCCGTTACGGGTTGGAACATTTCCGAGTTTGTCGGACGGCACAACTATGAGCCGCCATTCTCGACCGGCGTTACCAATGAATTCAGCTCCGGTCCATTGATTCACAATGATTTTGGAACAATCGCCATGGCCAAACAAGGAGGTCTCCCGAATTCCGCCACCAGCGCGTTCTTTTTCAACCTGGCGGATAATTCGGGCAATCTGGACAATCAAAATGGCGGGTTCACTGTTTTCGGGCGTGTCATCAGCTCGACCAATGCTTTGCAATATTTTAACAATCTGACGCTGGGTGACGGGTTGGTAAATAACGGAGAGTTCCTGGATTTGTTGAGCGGCGGCGCGGCGACGGCATTTCCAAATCCTCCTCTGCCCGTGAACTATGCTGGCTCCGCGCTGCCGGCTAATACGAACCTGGTCTTTTGTGACTTTCAATTTCTCAATGTCGATACGAACCCGCCCGTGCTTTCGATTGCTTCTCCAGCGGGAGGCGTCGACTTAACCAATGGCACGCACGTTACGGTTCAGGGGTTGGCCAGTGATGATATCGCTTTAGCCTGGGTTCGCGCGGAACTGATTCCTTTGAGCGAACCTGACGGCGCCATTCCGAATCATGGTGTGGCCGTAACCAACTATGCCACGGGCCTGCCCAATTGGTCGGTTAATCTTATTAACCTGGCGGACGCGTCCGGTCTTGTACCGCCGGGGCGATATACCTTGGAAGTTGAGGCTCAGGATGAGGCGGGAAATATAGCCAGGCAAAGCCAGCCGCTGAGTATTACGGCGCTTCTGATCAATGGCAACGGCAGCGTTAGTGTAACCTCGAACAGTGTTACTTTGTCCAATCCTATTGGCTATCCGCTTCAAATTGGTTCTACGTATAGTTTGACGGCGATGCCCGCGACGAATAATCTGTTTCTCAGCTACAGGGCGGGAGGCATTAGCTCGAGCAGCGAAAATCTGAGCTTCCCCGTGTTTGACGGAGAAACGCTGTCGGCGACGTTTATCTCCAATAACCTTCCCGGCGCTATTGCAGTTACTTACCCGGCCTCGAATGCCGTGGTCAATATTGGGCCGATTACCGTTACGGGCACGATTTCCGGCCTTCCATCGGCCCAAATAACCTGCCAGCTCTACAATGCCTCCTCCACCTTAAACTACGGCCCGCCCGTGACGACTACGGCTGCGGCCCAGTGGTCTGTGACTCTCACCAACCTGGTCGCAGGTTCATATACACTCCAAGTGGTGGCGACGGACCCGGCGGGTGAAAGCACGGAACTGGCCGAAAATTTCACGGCCAGTCGGTACAATGGCGACACCAACCCCCCGGCCCTCTCGATTGCTTCTCCGCCATCCGGCCTCGTGATGACGAACGGAGATTACGTCACGGTTGTGGGAACAGCCAGCGATAACAATGGCCTGGCGCTGGTTCGTGCGGAACTCATTCCCTTGCGCGAGCCAGACGGCGCCATTCCGAATCATGGCATCTCCTCAACCAATTATGCTTCCGCGCTGACCAATTGGTCGATTAATTTAAACAACTCCGCCGATGCTTATGGGCTTTTCCCGCCAGGACGATACACCTTGGAAGTGGAAGCCCAGGACGATGCTGGAAATTTTGTTCAGCAAAGCCAGCCGCTGACTATTACGGCGGTCCTGGTCAATGGCAATGGAACCATTACGGTCAGCTCGAACAATGTTACCTTGTCCAACCCTATTGGTTATCCGCTCCAGATTGGTTCACAATATGATCTGATTCCGAACCCTGCGCCGAGTAATTTGTTTGTAAATTTTAGCGATCAAGGCATCAGTTCGATCAGCGCAAATCTGCCCTTCCCGCTCTCCGAAGGTGAAGCCTTGACGGCGACGTTTGTCTCGAACGACATCCCTGGCAGCGTTGCGATCACCTATCCGGCGTCGAATGCTATTGTCAATATTGGGGCGCTCACTATCACGGGCACGCTTGCCGGCGTGCCATCGGCCACAATTACTTGTCAGTTGTACGACGCCTCCTCAGAATTGAATGCCACTCCGCCTCTCACGACCACTGGGACCAACAATTGGTCGGTCACCTTAACCAATCTAGCCGCAGGTTCGTATATACTTCAAGTCGTGGCGGTTGATCCGGCGGGCAGGGGCACAATGATCACCCAAAATTTTTCCGCCGGTGAATTCACAACCGCGCATCTGAACATCATCGGTGGCGGCACGGTCTCTGGAGTCACGGATAGCGAGTCTCTGGAGGTTGGTACGATCATCTTCGTGACTGCCAAGCCCAAAGCGGGCCAGTTGTTTTATGAATGGAGCGATGGCGCGACTACTTCACTCAACCCTGCGCAAACTTACTTCGTGAGCGGCAACTTGACCTTGACGGCGAGCTTCTATAGCAAGACAAGTCCCAAGGGCGTTTCCTTCACTTCGCCAGCCCCTAATGCCAAGCTGACTAATGGCAATATCACTGTGGCGGGCCGGGTTTCTTCCGGCGTCAAGCCGTTGCAGATTACGGCGCAAATTTTTTCGGCATTGAATGGTTCGGGCGTTGGGAGTCCGATGAGCAGCGCTGGCTCCACGACTTGGTCGCTCCCGAATCAGGTGCAACTGTCTCCCGGCCAATATATTCTCGATGCCACCTCGGTGGATGCCAACGGCGGGAAGTCATTCGCGTCCGAAAAGTTTTCGGTCCTCGCGCCCATTCATCTCGTCACCGAGGGATTGGGGACATTGTCTTTACTGCGCGATGGCCAATATCTTGAAGTGGGCACGCAATATAGTGTCCGCGCCACGCCCAAACCTGGCCAAGTGTTTGACAATTGGTCGGACGGTTCGACGCTGACGATCAACCCCGTGAAGACCTTTACCATGCCGGCGAGTACTAACTTGACGCTAACAGCCACCTTTATTTCCAACGACCTAGCGGGGGGTATTTCGTTTAGTTATCCCAAGGCCAACGCCCAAATTACCACCAACAATTTTACTCTTAGCGGCACGATTAAAAGCGGTCTGGTTGTCACCCAGATTACTTGTCAGTTGTTTGGCCAATCCGGCGCGGTGACCGCCGCCCAAACGGCCGCGATCAGCGGCAGTTCGTGGTCCGTGATGGAGACGAATATGAGCCTCGGTAAATATACGGTGGTGGCCATAGCCTATGACTCGCTAGGACGCAGCACTTTGATCTCGGAGAGTTTTACCGTCAACTTTTTCGCGGCCGTGGCGGGAACCTACTCGGGCTTGTTTCTCAATACCACCGGCCCCATTGCTCCGACTAACTCGGGTCTTCTCACCGTGCAGGTGACTCCTGCCGGGGTGTTTAGCGGGAAATTGTATTTCCCGGCTTACGGCGGAATTCCTATTATTTATGGTTTTAACGCCGGCGGCAATACCCAGCTTGGGTCGGGGAATTTTCATGGCACCCCTATCTCCATTGCCCTGAGTTTGGATTTAACCAATGGAACCGATACCTTGACGGGCACCATCGCCAGCCCGTTTTGGTCGTCCCAACTGATTTGTTACCGCGCCATCACCCGGCAGGCGGCGGGGAGTTACATTCTCAGCTTGCAGCCGGAGAACGCAGCCTTGGGCAACGGCTATGCCACCGTTTCCGCAACCAGCGGCGGCACAATGACCCTCGCCGGAGCGTTGCCGGACAATTCGAGCTTCTCGGACTCGGCCTATGTCTCCAAGGACGGGGTCTGGGCTGTTTACGCAAGCCCATCTGGTTATGGGACCAAGGGAATGCTGATGGGATGGGAGACCAATGGCCCTGCGGGTAGTGTTTATGGCCAATTGTATTGGTATAAAGCGCCAAAGATTGGCCTCTCGGGAACGAACAGTTTTCAGGTGGCCTCAATCGGGACAAACTTCGCGCGGCCGGCGGCGGGCGGCTACTCGGTGGTTTTTGGCGGCGGGAATATGGCTGCGGCGCAGACCGTCGCAGTGACAGTCAATAATAAGGGGCAGTTTGTCGCTGGCAGCAGTGCGAACCAATTGACTCTTTCCCTCTCGGCCGGCGGCGTCTTGACTGGCCACATCGCCAACCCAGGCGGCAGCGGACTGCTTCAATTCAAAGGAGCGCTCCTTGGAGGATCGCAGGGCGGCTCGGGGTTCACAGTCACGCCTCAAGGAGGGCTGGGTTACTTTACCCTTGAACCCTAAAAGATGGGAATAACGACTCTTGTTATAGCCACGCGCAATGTCCATAAGGCCCAGGAGATTCGCCAAATCCTCGGCCCTGATTTTCGTTATCTGACCCTGCGTGACTTTGCGGGCGCCCCCGAGGTCATCGAGGACGCTTCGACTTTTGAGGGCAATGCTCAAAAAAAAGTCTGGTCGCTCGCCCGATGGTTGGAAGAGCACCCGGCCGATCTACCCACCACAACGTCCTGTTACATTGTGGCGGATGATTCAGGCTTGGAGGTGGACGCATTGGAGGGCGCGCCGGGCGTTCTCTCGGCGCGGTTCGCCGCTGACGAAGTCCGTGTCGCCGGCAACGCACCGGACACCGCCAATAACGCCAAGTTGCTGCGCCTGCTCGCCGGACAGCCCGCCGCGGGCAAAGCCGCGCGTTTTCGCTGTGTTTTGGCCGTGGCGCGGCTGGGTCTATCGGCGGAACAACCTGTCTTTTTCGAAGGCGTATGCGAAGGCAGAATTAATGACAATCCCGCTGGCGAGGATGGCTTCGGTTATGATCCGTTGTTCGTGCCGGCAGGCCGCACGCAATCCTTTGCCCAATTGGGAGCGGAGGAAAAGAATAAATTCAGCCATCGCGCCCGCGCTTTGGGAAAGCTAAACGCGTGGATTAAAACGTCGCCCCCGCCATGATTTCGGCATGAGCTGCGGGATGGGTTTTTCGCTTGGGTTTTTTCTTCAGGGCCGGCGCTTTGCGCAGCGAACAAGTGATGGTGATTCCACCTTCCTTGGGCTGGCGCACGGCCACGGTCGCCCCGATCATGCGGGCGCGGTGATGCATCACGCGCAGTCCCATTCCCTTCCCCTTGGGCGGGTCTTCGGGAAAGCCCACCCCATCGTCCTTGATCTTTAGGATCAGCCGCGAACCGCTAATGGTCAGACTGAGCAGAATATTTTTCGACTTGCCGTGTTTGATGGCGTTGGTGGCAGCCTCCTGGGCAATGCGATAAAGATGCACCGCCACGGTATTGTCGCCAATTTTAATTCGAGGGTCGCAGTTAAGCTCGCAATTGACCGAAAATAAAGTCCGCACATTGTCGGCCAATTGTTCCAAGGCGGCCTCAATGTCATTGGTATCCAGCACCACCGGGCACAAGCCGCGAGAGAGGCGGCGGGTTTGGCCAAGCGCCTCATTGATGAGGGTCGCGATGTTGCCGGCGGCCTCCCATTCCTCGACTCCTTTGGCTTGGAGCTTTTGTTGAAGAACCTTGGCCAAAAAGGCAATGCCGGTCATCGACTGCCCCAAACCATCATGCAGATCCTGCCCGAGGCGGCGCTGTTCGCGCTCGCTGATCTCCTGGATTTCGCGTTCCAGGTTGCGGCGGTCGGTCACATCGCGCAAAATGCTCAGGTTCAAATCCGTGGCAAGCTGGCTGGACGAAAACTCGATGAAACAACGGTCGCCGTTGGCGCGGGTGAAGGAAAGTTCGCCCAGATTCTCTGTGCGCCGTTCGAGACTTTGCCGCAGTGTCTTGCTCAGGAGGTCCGACCATTGCAGGCCCAGCAATTGCTCCCGGGTCAAGCCCAGCAGACGGCAGGCCGCGCTATTGACTTCGACAAACTCGCTTTTGTCATTGGAAATCAAAATGGCATCCATGCTGCGCTCAAATAAAAGACGAAATCGTTCATGGCTTTTTTGCAACGCAGTCAAGGTCGCGGCATGTTGGATGGAATAGCGGATGACGCGTTCGAGCATGACCGGCTCGAGTTGATCCTTGAGCAAAAAGTCCGCCGCGCCCAATTCCGTCGCTTCCAAATCGACCTTGGGATCATCCGAACCGGTCAGAATGATAATGGGGGTTTGAACGCCTTGGCGAACCGCTTCGCCCAAAAGCTCGAGGCCGGTTCGCGGGCCGAGACGATAGTCCATCAAGCAAACGTCTTGTTTGTTGCGTTTTAGCTCGGTTAAACCCGCCTCGTAATCCGCCGCCCAAGCCAGCTCGAATTTTTTGAGAGGCACCTTGTTGAGCATGCGGCGAAGAAGAAAGTGGGAGTTCTCTTCATCATCCACCAGCAAAACTCGGACAGGTGTGGAATCCATGATTCTAACCGGGAAGAAATTTGTTATATCGCTCAAGCATTTAGTCTCGTATAACTTTTACCAAGATGCACTTCAAAATTCAACCCGGAGGCGGCGATGAGGGTTCCTCTTATCCTCCATCGCGCCTGCGGCGCTTCGGAGGACAGGTCCTCCTCGGCATAGTGACCCCTATAGGGGAAAGCCGGATATTTGCTTTTTTGGCTTGTTTAGTTGAGGGGTACTTTGTAGGATTTGAAGTGTCCTGAGCACGAATCCAGCCTCGAGAATCCGAAGGTGCAGGGTGGGATTTGTAAACAACAGTCTATCTTGGTGTCTGCTTGGCGTGAACCGCAAGGGCCAACGCGCTGGGAAGGGAAATTTCTCGACTGCTCATCCGCTCCCAAAAACTTATGTCCCGTCTTAAACGAATCCTTCTGGCCGAAGATAATCCGCGCGATGTGGAGTTGACGCTGGCGGCGCTGGATGAGCATCGCCTGGCCAACGAAGTGGTGGTGGTGCATGATGGCGCCGAGGTCCTCGAATACCTTTACAATCGGGGCAAATTCGCCGGGAGCAGCCATGGCTTCCCGGCTGTCATCTTTCTGGATTTGAAAATGCCCAAAGTCGATGGCTTGGAAGTGTTGCGCGAGATCAAGGCCGACCCGCAGCGCAAATTGATTCCGGTCGTTATGCTGACTTCTTCGCGGGAGGAGCAGGACTTGGTGAGGAGTTATGACCTGGGCGTCAACGCCTATGTCGTCAAGCCGGTCGATTTCACGCAATTCGTCCAATCAATCAAACAATTGGGTCTTTTTTGGGCTGTGGTCAATGAACCGCCGGTCGGAATTGGATTCGAACGCGCATGAACTCCAAGGTATCAGTCCTGGATCGCGCGGTGCGTATTCTGCACCTGGAAGATAACTCGCTGGATCGCGCCTTGATTCGCGAAATGCTGGAGCAGGAGGGCTTTGCCACTGAAATAACCCTGGCAGGAGATCGCGCTGAATTCCTGGCGGCCCTCCAGCATCATCCCTTTGATATTATTTTGTCGGACAAGTCGTTGCCGGGCTTCGACGGCTTGGACGCGCTTCACCTGGCCAAGGAACTTCATCCCGATTTGCCGTTCGTGTTTGTCAGCGGCAGCATGGGGGAAGGGGCGGCCATTGACACCATCAAAGACGGCGCGACGGACTATGTCCTCAAAGACCGGCTCAATCGGTTGATCCCCGCCGTCGAGCGAGCCATTCGCGAAGCTGATCAAGCGCAAAAAAATCGTCTCGCCACCGCTGCTTTGCGCGAGAGCGAAGAACGATTTCAGCTTATCGCCCGCGCCAGCAATGACGTCATTTGGGATTGGAACATCGGTTCCGGCTCCTTTTGGCAAAGCCAAGGCATCCGGCATTTTGGCTATGGCGATGCTGATATTCACCTCGGCCAGCGGCCCTTGCTCGATCACATTCAGGCCGATCAACAGGAGCGCGTCCTGGGCGGTCTGGACCAGGTCTTGCAGAGCCGCGAGCAATATTGGTCGGATGAATATCCGTTCCTGCGCAAAGACGGCACGCTGGCCCACGTCTTTAACCGCGGCTATGTCATCCGGGATGCGCAGGGAAAAGCCATTCGCATGGTCGGAGCGATGATGGATGTCACCGCGCGCAAGCTGGCTGAACAATTGACTTTGGAGCGGACCGGGCTGGCCGCCTTGCGCGCGGAAGTGGCCAGCGCCAGTTCGGGCGCGGGCAGCCTGGCCGAAAGCCTCGAGCAATGCAGCGGCGCGGTGGCGCGCCATCTCAATGCCGCCTTGGTGCGCATCTGGTTGCTGGATGGAGCCGGGAAAATGCTTTTGTTGCAGGCCAGCGCCGGACCTTTAGCGCAAACCAACGGCATCCATCACGCCATTCCAGTCGGCGTCACCCGGGTGGGCCAGGTGGCGGTCGCCGGAAAACCTATTGTCAATAATGTTTTATCCGACGACACCCACGATGGCGATTGTGAATTGGCCCGGCGCGAAAATCTGCCGGGCTTTGGCGGCTATCCCCTGGCGGGCGGAAAACTGGCCGGAGTCATCGCCATTTACTCCCACAAACCGATCACCGATTTCGGCGAAGAGGCCATGGGCGTTGTTTCCCGCGAAATTGCGCTGGGCATTGAACGCCGCCAGGCCGGAGACAAGATTCGCGAACAGGCCGCCTTGCTGGACCAGGCGCAGGACGCGATTTTTGTGCCGTCGCTGAACCAGCAAATCCGCTACTGGAACAAAAGCGCCGAGCGGCTCTATGGCTGGACTTCCGCCGAGGTCCTGGGCCGGGATGTGACGCATCTGCTCTTTAAAGCAGAATCGGCCGCCTTGCTCGTGGCGCGCGAGGCCATCCTCAAGCAAGGGGAGTGGTCCGGCGAATTAACGCAGGTGACCAAGAGCGGCAAGGAAATTATCGTCAAGAGCCTCTGGAGCCTGGTGCGCGATCCCGCCGGCCAGCCGGAAGCCATTTTGATCGTCAACACCGACATTACCGAGAAGAAAAAACTCGAGGCCCATTTTCTGCGCGCGCAACGGCTGGAAAGCATCGGGGCGCTGGCCAGCGGCATCGCCCACGACCTGAACAATGTCCTGTCGCCCATCCTGATCGGCGTCCCGTTTCTGAAGGAGCAAATCCAGAACAAATCGTGCCTGAAAATTCTTTCCGCCATGGAATCCAGCGCCGCGCGCGGCGCGGGCATTGTCAAACAAGTATTGACGTTCGCGCGCGGGGCGGCGGAGGAGCGGATGCCCCTGCACCCGCCGCAATTGATTAATGAAATCGTCAAGATCATTGGCGAAACGTTTCCAAAATCCATCCAGATTAAAACGGATCTCGAGCGAAAGCTTTGGGACATCGAAGGCGATCCGACGCAAATCCACCAAGTGCTGCTGAACCTATGCGTCAACGCCCGCGACGCCATGCCCAAGGGCGGAGCGCTCACCCTGACCGCGCGCAATGTGACTTTGCACGAGCCCGTCTCCCGCGCCGGCCTGACCGGAGGAACCGGCCCTTATGTGCAAATCAAAGTAATTGACACCGGCATGGGGATTCCTTTGGAAATTCAGGAGCAGATTTTTCAACCTTTTTTTACCACCAAGGCCTTGAACAAAGGAACCGGCCTGGGTCTCTCGACCACCGTGAGCATTTTGCAAAGTCATGGCGGATTGCTCGAGTTGGAGAGCGCGCCGGGACAAGGCACCACTTTTGCAATTTCTTTTCCAGCCAAGACGCCTGCGGCCCAGGTCGAACTGCCCGCTCGGATCTCCTCGATGCCTTCGGGCGGGCATGAATTGGTTTTGCTGGTCGATGACGAGGTGGCCATCCGCGAGATGTGCAAAATGATGCTGGAGAGCTGCGACTACCGGATGGTGACGGCGGAGAACGGCGCGGAAGCCCTGGCCATCCTGGACCGGCAGAAAGACGAAATTTCCGCCGTCATTATCGACATGATGATGCCGGTCATGGACGGCCCGACCGCCGTCCGGGCCATGCGCTGGTCGGTCCCAAGCTTAAAGATTATCGCCACCAGCGGCCTAAGCGAGAAGGAACAAAGCCACGCCGGCGAAATAAAAGCCGATCGTTTCCTGCAAAAACCTTACACTGCGGAACAACTATTAAGAACCTTAAGCAGCTTGTTGGGAAAGGCCGGGCAGAAGTAAGAAGTCAGAAGGAAGAAGGAAGAATCCTGAAAACGAGGCTCACTTCTTCCTTCTGACTTCTTCCTTTTCTTACCTGACTTGAATGAGGTTCATGGGCAGCCAGGCTCCGCGATGGCAATCCAGATAGTCGAGGGAGGCCATTGTGGTGGGAATATCCGCCTGCCATTTACTGGCCCGCCATGCGGCTTGGCGCAAGCGTTCTTGTTGAAACATGACTTTTTCGGATAAATCCTCGTCAAAAAGAAGATTGGGCAGTTGGGGAGTCTCTCGCAAGGCCGTCTCAATGTCGTTCAACAAGGAAGTGCGAAGGCGGCACCGTCCTTTCCAGAGCCGCGCGATTTCCGCCAAGTCAAAGTTATATCCATAGCGCTCGGAGCCGGCGGCCAACACCGCGAGTCCTTGGGCGTAAGTAATCATGACACTTGCCTGGAGGGCTCCGCGCAATTCCTCCAGGATGCTTTCCACGTCATTTCGGAAGATTCCGTTGGGTTGGCGGTGCAGCGTGGTGGAAAATTCGTTCTCCATCTCCAGTGAAGAAAGGCGGCGCACGCCCGCGGCGGCGTCGATGGTGGGTGTTGCCACGTCCAACTCCCGGGCCGCTTGGGAGGTCCAGTGGGCGCAGTCGTCCTGCTCGGCGGATTCGGTGGCCGGCAAGCGATCACAAAAAACATGCCCGGTGAATTCAAGAAACGAGCCGCCAACGGCTTCCAACTGCGCACTGACCGTTCCTTTGGGCAAATCTTGAAAAAGCGTCGCTCGCTTCATCATCTCGCGCGTTTCTAAAACCAGTTTCCTCAGGCCGTGTTCAATCCCATCGTGGACGATTCGCACAAAATGGCCGGCGGAAGCCCGGCCCAGATAGGCCACACAAGGGCGTCCATCGATTTTTGCGGCGACCGACTCCAGCAAGTGCCGGACGCTCTCGTGAATCTCCGGCCGCCCGCTGGACATGAGGACAGAACCGCAACACCCTGGTTCTTCTCCATCCACCAGGCCCAAACCAAGATAGCGGACATTTCGTTCAGCCAGAAAATCGGCGCGGCGGTCACCATCAATGAAATTGCATTTGCCGGCATCGATCAACAGGTCGCCCGGTTCGAGATGCATGAGCAAGCCCATCGTCCAATCGGCTGTGGCCGTCGGCATGGTCACGATCACCGTTCGAAGCTGGCGCAGCAAGCGCACAAATTGAGCCAAGTCGTCCGCAATCTGGATGGCGCTTGTCGGAGCTTCATTTTTGAGATGGCCGACGTTCTCTTTGGAGCGGTCGAAGACAATCACGCTGAAGCGTTGCTGGTCGAAAGCGCGGGCCAGAACACGCCCCTGCCGGCCCAGACCAATGATGCCGATTTCAAACTTTTTTACGTCTGACTTTGCCATGTTTTTCCCGCCCAGTTTCGTTGAGTCACCATCAAATTTGCCCTATTAAGCCCAGAAAAAAAGTTCTGCGCCCAAAAGTGACAATCAGGATACAACAGAGGCCGGGATGCTCGGTTTTCTAGCTGGATAGACTCTCCTTATTGGGAGAGTTAGTCAAGCATGTTGGGCAAAAACTTATTCACAATCGCCAACTGTTTGACAATCAGTTCATTCGACCGATTCTGTGCCCGTGAACCCAGTTATTTAGTGGCGGCGCCAGCGGGTTCGTTGGTAAGAACCCCGCCGGTTCCTGCGGCTGTCACGGTACCGCCAGTATTACCGCTTATACCCAGATTACTCGGCGGCAGGAGCGCTCCCGGGACGGCGACGCCTCCTACTCCAGTGGGCGCGATTACGCCGCCAGCAGGAGTGGCCCCAGTAACGATGACACCGCTAGTGTTGGCACCTCCTGTACCCCTGCTGTTCAAGGCGCCGCCCGGCGCGGTGGCAGTGGGTGTTGCGGGCGTGCCGGTGGTGACTGTGGTATTCGGGGCTAGTCCGGTCGCTCCGTTATTATAAGTTCCGGGGGCCGGAGCCCCGCTCGCCGTTGTCGCGCCCGAAACGACAACCGCTCCAGGCGTCCCTGGAATGTTGCCAGGGGTAAGAGTGCCTCCGACTCCGGTGGGAGAAAGTTGACCGCCCACCGACCCAGGAGCAATCGCGCCGCCTGGCGGCGGCGGCGCCAAAACTGGTGCGACGCCGGCCCTATTAGCCGGAGCGCCGCGGGTCGTAACCGTAGTCGTAGTGACGGAAGCGGCTGCCGGTTGCGAAATCACCGGGGCGGCGTGGCCGGATGCGGCTGGAGTTCCCGCCGCGTACAACCCACTGCACCCGACGATGATAGACAAGGTTTGAATCAACAAAGTTTTCATAAATTATTCTCTTGCTCCTTGTCTGTACATTAAGCCGGATTTCCCCTTGCGCGATTGGGCTTTCCCTGAGCATCTGATAGGTTATTGAATGAATCGATGGGTTATCTCTTGTTTTTGATTCGTCGATTTTTGGAAGCCCACCTCAAAAACGGCCCACACTAAATTCACCACGCTGCGGCCTGCCCGCCGACTCGAGGATCAGCGGCGCCCATGAATCCCTTGTCATCCGGCAACCGGCTGACGGCTTGGGCCGCGCCCAAGGCATTGACCAGCCGGACGGTGTGGCCGCGCTCTTGCAAGCCTGCCAGAATCTCCGGCTTCACGGGCCGTTCCATCACCAGTTCGTCCGGTTTCCATTGGTGATGAAATTTTGGCGCGGCGATGGCAGTTTGGGCATCCATGCCCAAATCCAGCATGTCAATAATATTCAACACGGTCTGACTAATGATAGTCGGCCCGCCCGCAGCCCCGACAGCCAAAATAGGCTGACGATTCTTCAACACCAGGGTGGGACTCATGCTGGAGAGCGGCCGTTTGCCGGGCGAAATCGCATTGGCTTCCGCGCCGATGAGCCCGAAATAATTGGCTGCCCCCGGTTGGGCGGAGAAGTCGTCCATCTCGTTATTCATCACCACTCCCGTGCCTGGAATGACGACTTTGGAGCCGAAATGTGTATTGATTGTCGCAGTCAGCGCCACCCAATTACCCTCCGCGTCGGCGGCCGAGACGTGAGTGGTATGTTCTGGAAAGACATTCGTGTTGGCATCTTCCGGCTGGCCGTGGCCGGAGACGTCGGTCACATGAGCCAGCTTGATTTTATTCGCCAAGTCACGCGCATAGCCTTTGCTGATCAAACCGCGCGGCACCTTGACGAAGTCCGGATCACCCAGCCAAAAGGCGCGATCGGCGAAGGCGAGTTTCATGGCTTCGGCGATGAAATGAGTCCGATCCAATTCGCCGAAAGCAGGGCTGCCCATATCGCGCGTTTCCAGCATGTTCAGTATTTCCAACAGATGCACACCGCCCGAACTCGGCGGCGGAAAGGAAATGATCGTGTAACTCCGGTAGTCAGTGGAGATCGGCGGACGCAGGACAGCGCGATATTTTTTGAAATCAGCCGCCGTCATGATTCCACGGTTTTGTTTCATCCATTTGTCCACCGCGCGCGCAAAAGGGCCGTCGTAAAACCACGCGACGCCGTCGCGGGCAATGGCTCGGTACGTGCGAGCCAAGTCCGGCTGCTGAAGGGTTTCTCCCTCGACGTAAGGCGCGCCGTTCGACCTCAAAAAAACTTCGCGTGAGCTGGGAAACTGGCCCAGTTCATTCGTCGTGCTTCGCAAAAGCGCCGCATAATGGGAGTCAAGTCTAAAGCCCTCCTCGGCGATCTGGGCGGCGGCCTGCAGATGTTCTTTCAGCGAGAGCTTTCCGCAATTTTTCAGCGCAAGATCAAGCGCCGCCAGTTCGCCCGGCACTCCGCTGGCCAAAGCTCCAATCTGGCTCAGAGACGGATCTGCTTTGCCCTTGCGCAAATAGAGATCGTGCGTCGCGGCGGCGGGCGCGGTTTCGCGGCCATCAATCGCCAGGATCTCGCCATTAGCCCGCCGGATAAGGATGAAACAGCCGCCGCCAATCCCGGAGTTGAATCCATTAACCACCCCCAAGGTCAACGCGGACGCGACCGCAGCATCGACCGCATTGCCGCCTTTCTTCATGGCTTCGATGCCCGCCCGGCTGGCGATCTGATTGACTGTGGCCACCGCGCCTCGACGGCCCTCCGCGCTTTGCGCCCGGACTGGAGCAGTCAGCGCCAGGACCGCATAGAGGGCGCAGAAATAAGCAGCCAATCTCATGAGCCAAAAAATAGCACCCCTTGCGAAAACATTATAACTAATAAAAATCACGATTGAATGAATCGATTCGCCTGGGCTACTCTCATTTCACGGACATGGAGACAGAAGCTCATCAATCCCGCTGTATGAAGAGCGCCGCCGGCTTTTTTATGGTCGTATGCTTGACTCTTCTTGGCTGGGCGCCAGCTTCCGTATCGGCGCAAGGGATTGTCACGGCGGACGATCGAAAACTGGCCGCTGAGGAGAAAGACGGATGCATCCGTAATATGAAGATCATCTATGACGCCATCCAAGCCTATCGGATAGACCATAAGGACATTCCCAATTGGCTCTCCGACCTCGTCCCGCAATACCTTAATGACGCCAATGTCCTCATCTGCCCGGCCTGCAAGAGGACCGGCCAGTTCGAATCCTCGGCCTTGGGCGACCCGAAAATTCCCTGCTCCTACCTCTACGAGTTTTGTCCCGTGCCACTCGGGCCGAAGGAAGCCCGGGGCGACCCTGCTAAAACGCGCCGCGATTGGAAGCGGCGGCAAATGGGGTTGGTCGGTTCCATTGTGCCGATGGTTCGTTGCCGGCACCATGCGACCGTTCTGAACCTGGCCTTCGATGGAAGGATTTATGAAAGCACCAACTCGTGGGAGGACGTTTTGACCAACCAGATGAACGTCGCCGAACTCGAGTCGTCGCGCATCTTTGCCATAACCTCAGAACGAAAAGCTGATGCCGCCGCCGTTTCGCCGCCGGCCGCTTTCCCGCCGCGAGATCCGCAAGCCAAGCCGGATCTGATCGACCTCAGCGCTTATTACAACGCCTCCCTCTCGGAGTCATGGCATGGCGGCACGAAAAACGACCTCTCCGCGTTGCCCATTGGCTTGCAAAACTTCGCGGGCGTGGACTACGACGTGCGCGGCCTTGTGCAATTGGGCGGCAAAGCGCTTTCCGCCAAACGATTTCCGACCGAAATCAAAGGGATAAAAATTGAGCAGAAGTGCGGGCGGTTGCATTTCTTGCACGCGACCGTTTTTGGCTCCGTGGCCAATGATGGCCAGCAGGTGGGCAGTTACATTCTGCATTACGCCACTAATAAGATGCAGTTGGAAATCCCCATCATCTACGGGCGCGATGTCCGAAACTGGCGCTCCTTCGCCAGTGAAAAGGTGGACGAGGATGCGGCGGTGACGGCCTGGACCAACAACTCCGTTCGACTTTTCACAACGAGCTGGACCAATGTGGCCCCGGGCGTCGAAATCGAAAGTATTGACTTCATTTCGGCGAAGGGGAGACCGGCGCCTTTCCTGGTGGCCATCACTGCCGACTGAACTGTGAAAACGCGTCTCTTCTTGCTCGCCTCGCAATTCTGGCTTTTCGGACAGATGGCTTTGCTGGCCGCCACCCCGCTCCGCGTGACCACTTGGGACCTGCAACCCCGCGTCGCAATAGGCACGAACCGCAGTTCAACTGAATTTCAGAGAAGCCTGATTCTCGACGCCGCCGAGTCGTTGAAAAAACAGCATCCCGATGTTGTCCTCTTGCAACATGCGCCTGGCTGGCAAACCTGTCAACAATTGGCGCAAGCCTTGCAGCCGGAGGTTTACCAGGTGGCGGCCTGTTCGGCATGGCGCGGCCAGAACGGACAGGCCGCGATTCTCTCCAAGGCCAAGGCATATCTCTCGTGGTCCGAGCCGTGGAAGAACGGCGGTGGACCTAGCGCTAGGGCAGGGGGTTTTGCCTTTGCCGCCATCCAATTCGGCGGCAAAAACATCGGGATATTATCCGTCCAAACCGGCGACGAATACTGCCGGCAAATCGCGCGGCAAATCACCGCGTTGCAAAAATGGAAGATCAATCGTTTGGACGTTTACCTGGTCGCTGGCGACTTTAATGCAACGACCAACGCCTTCGTCCCCTTGGAACAACTCGGCTTTAAAAATGCCTTCGCTGAACTGCCGCCTAAAATAACAGCGCCGAATGTGGAGCATCTTTTTACCCTAAACGCCAGCCTCGCCTCTCCACCCCTCACGGAGCGAACTTCTCAGACCGAACATGATGCGATGACATGCGAGATAGATTTGTCCGCGCCGAAGATTGCCGCGAAATCTTTGCCGCCAGCGCCTGAATCAGCCACGCCGTCAAACAGCGCCTCCTCCGTGCGAAATGCTCGAATCTGGTGGCTTGCCGCAGTTCCGGTCTGCGTGTTGCTATTCTTCGTCGTCCGAAAAATTGCCCAGCGCCCCGCATTGCCTCCAGCCTCCGCCCATTTGGTAAAACTGAATCCGCAGGCCGGGCCGCCTTACGTGCAAGTTGAGACGGAAGGTTCCAGCCAGACCCAATCGCAAAGCCGAATGCCCGCTGCGGTGCGGGCCAGCCTCATGGCCGATCTGACGCGCTGGCTGAAACAAGCGATAGTGCGGCGATTGGTTTCGGACCGCGCGCAATTGCTGGCCACGCAGCAAGCCGCCGCGCTCAAAGTGCAGGCGGTGGACGCGCGTCTGGCCAAAATCGAACATCAAATTCATGAGCGCAATCAGGATTACGAGCGGCGTATCGATGAGTTGCTCAAAGCGCTCATTACTGCCGAGGAAGAAAACCGCGAATTAATCCGCGCCCAAATCACTCTTCTCAAAGCTGAAATGGAAAACTCGCGCCTGAAAAGAGAGGAACACAGCGACGAACGTTTCATCTAGGGAGCTATACACCTGCCTTGTAATTATCCCCGCCCATACACTGGCCGTATGACGAGCGATGGAAAAACGGGATTAACCACAAAGAGCGCAAAGAACGCAGAGCTAAAGATCCGTTTGTTTTTCTCTGCGCTCTTTGCGTTCTTTGCGGTTAAGTTTTTCTCCTTCCGCCTGCATCTTCCTCTTCGTTTCCTTCGTTGCCTTATAGTTGCCCCAAAGTTATTCATCGTTTGCAAGGAGAGCCGCAGGGACTCCTCTCCGCAGCCAACGGTGAATAACTTTGCGCCGCCAAAAAGATTTACAGTGAACAAC
>Ga0075522_10000762_pt1 | contig 23729 bp, 22 predicted proteins | sample NGEPerA_FD_74796 | JGI IMG/M metagenome (GOLD analysis project Ga0075522, IMG submission 74796) | Arctic peat soil microbial communities from the Barrow Environmental Observatory site, Barrow, Alaska, USA - NGEE PermafrostL2-A | ecosystem: Environmental > Terrestrial > Soil > Wetlands > Peat ...
GGAACGCTGCCGATCCCAGGTGGCCACGGCATTGCTGCTGAATAACTGCTCGGGTCCGGCTTAAGCCAGTTAGCATGAGGATGTTATCTCGCAAGTGAAGTCATCTTCATGGTACAATTCGCGGCGGGCTGGCCGGACTCATGAATCTTCTTGAAAACATTCTTTCTTGGTCGACGCTGACGTTCTTGATGATTTTGTGCGCATTTATTTTGGCCAGGAAAGTTTACCAATTCCTTCCGCTTTTCGCGATTTATTGCGGCGTCCTTTTAATCAGTACGCTGGTGGTCTGGTCCGTGTACAAGGTCTCCGGATTTAATTCCCGCTTTTCGTATTTCGCCTATTGGTCCTCGGTTCTCGTAAATGCATTGGCGCGCAGCCTGGCCATAGTCGAATTATGCCGCTACGGCTTGCGTGCGTACCAAGGGATTTGGGCCCTGATCTGGCGGGTACTTGCCATATTGTCGATCTTCCTGCTGACCCATGCGGCAGTGGACGCGTGGGGACAGCCCAAGCGGTTTGCCATCTACGCGATGACCCTTGATCGTGATTTAGCTTTTGCTTCCATCATAGTAGTGGTCGCACTTTTGCTTCTCCGTAATTACTACGGGATCGCGCTTGAACCGTTACAGCGCGCGGTTACTTTAGGAATTTGTATTATTTGCGCCGTAGACGTGATCGGTAACACGATTTTTCGAAATATCTTTACCGGCTACCTGTATTCCTGGTTTTTGACGACCCAGAAGGCGCTGTGGCCGCAACTGGATTCGCAAGTTCATCACGTGAATGATGTTTGGAGCACGGTCCATCTTCTGTTCTTCATGCTTTCAGTGGGAGTCTGGTGTGTTGCTCTGCGGAAGCCTCTAACTGCGCGGCAGAAAAAGCCTGTTTTGCTACCGTCCGAAGTCTACCGGGAGCTATCGCCAGCTATTAACCTTCGTCTGGCTTCTTTCAATACTCGCATGGTGGAGTTGCTCAAGCCATGAACAATGTAGCCATTATCGTTCCGGTTGTGCTGGTGATTTCCGTCGTTCTCGTCAGGCTTTTGTATCCACGCAAAAATTCTTCGAACACGGCGGACTCGGGGACGCAGGGAATTCCCGTTCGGGCGATGATCGAGGAAGGGCTTCCCGCTCCGAAGCACTTCCAGTATTTCCGGCAGATTCGCCAGGCGCTCTCTTCTGCAGACGCGGAATATCTGCTTCGAATGGCGCCGAAGTCCGCGGCGAAGCAAGCCCTTCGCGAACGCCGCGCGGTGGCGCAAGGCTTCCTAAAAGGCTTGCACGAAGATTTTTCGAATCTTTCCAAGCTTGGGCGTGTGATCGCCTCGCTCTCTCCTGAAATCAGCCATAAGCAGGAAGCCGAACGGTTAAAATTGACCGTGAAATTCCAAATTTTGTACGCCGCCGTGTGGATGCGCCTGTACACCGGAAGCCTGCCCATGGAACAACTGGAGCGCCTGACGGGATTGGTCAGCAGGCTGTCTGCGCGCATGGACGAAGCCATGACTGAGATCAGCGCGCAATCCGCAAGGAACATGGCTGAAACATTAGGCGGGTAATGAGCGGTCCGGCGAAGGCATAATTGAAAAGCTAGGCCAGTCGGAAATCGGCAAGTCGAGTAGCCCCCACCCCTCTCAGCGCATACCTTTTTTAAGGTGAGCTACGGTTACCCATTTAGCACCTCATTTTCGATTTCGACACATGTGGCTGGGCGTGGAAAAACGCTGCCGTATAATGAGCTTTCACTGACGAGGTAATGAGTGCCCAAAACGAAGATCCTGATCGTGGATGACGAAGAGGCAATCCGGGAGGTTGTATCCACCCTTCTCGAAGCGGCGGGGTATGAATGTTCATCCGTGAATAATGGGCGGATGGCGAAAGAGTATTTGCACGCGCACGAAGCCGACATCGTATTAAGCGACATGATCATGCCGGAAATGGATGGCCTCAGCCTTGTCGAATGGATTCGCAAAGCCGAACCCGATATACCGGTCATTATGGTCACGGCCATACATGACATCTCCACCGCGCTTGAAGCGATACGCAGGGGCGCGTACGACTACATCCTGAAACCATTTGAAAAAGATCAGCTTTATTTGAGTGTTCGGCGCGCGCTCGAACATCGCCGCCTCGTGCTTGAGAATCGCAATTACCAGCGCACGCTTGAAAATCAAGTGGAAGAGCGCACCGCGCAGCTGCAAGGCGCGCTCCAGCAACTCGAGCAGTCCTACGATGACACACTGGAAGCGCTGGGCGGCGCGCTCGACCTGAAGGACGCCGAGACGGAAGGCCACTGCAAACGAGTTACAGCCTTCACCATAGCGATTGCCAAGGCCATGGCTGTGGAAACTTCACTGCTTCCGCAAATTGCTCGCGCCGCATTTCTGCACGACATTGGAAAGATGGCTATTCCAGATGTGATCCTGAGGAAACCCGGGCCTCTGACTCCGGACGAGCGCGACATCATGCGCACACATTGCGAGATCGGGTACAACATGGTCAACCGGATTCCCTTCCTTCGAGAAGCAGCGGAAATTGTTTTGTCGCACCAGGAGTATTTTGACGGAACAGGCTACCCGCGCGGACTGCGAGGCACTGAGATCCCGCTGGGTGCAAGAATTTTCGCGGTGGCTGACGCGCTGGACGCGATGATTTCCGACCGCGTGTACCGCAAAGCCTTGTCTATCAAACACGCGCAGGAAGAAATCCAACGTTGCTCGGGCACGCAATTCGACCCGCAAGTGGTGGAAGTTTTTATCACAATGGATGCGGCGATCTGGACCGAGCTGCGGGAAAATATCGGAACGCCCTACCGGCTGTCCCAATTAAAAGCGGTTTGAAGTTTTCTTTCACTCCTTGCAAATTCATCTCCGGCCTTGCGGAAAGAGCCAGGCAACTGTAATATCCTGCGGAAAAGGACAAACCTATGGCCCTCGTGCCGATCAAAACTGCCTCGACTACAGGATATTGCGACTGCATCCATGGATGCTACGAGCTTGCCAGCTTGCGCGATGACGAGACGGGAAAAGCGTATTGCCCGCGCTGCTCCAAGGAACATCTCGAGATCAATGCCGGCATCGGATTGCCGCAACCGCCGCCAAACAAAGTTTCCGCGAATTCCGGCACGCTTCCGGCGACTCCTTCGACTCCGCCTTCGGCCGATCCGCCGGGGCGGCTGAGGTAGGTTTTTCAGGCCTCTGAAACGTTTGGCACTGTCTCGAACTGCTTCCGGTTTTTTAATTCTGCTAACTTCGCTCCAGCGATTTCTTCGACACGTTCACCAAGTCAAGCACATGCCCGTTTTGTCCCTAAAACCCAGGGACAGAACGGCCGCTACGGTTTTGTAGCGGCCAGCCGCTTTTTGGGCGGGCGACTTTTGATTTCTTGCGCGCCAAGTACAAGTACGCACGAGTCGGCTCGAAACCAAGACTGGCGATATTTCGTCACGGTGCGATAATGGGGACAAGCAGCGAGTCGCCCTATGCCGCAACCAACCTTCGACATCTTCATGGACGGCTCCTGCTCATTCTGCCAATGGACACAGTCGAAAATTGAACCGTACGATTCCGAATCCAGACTGAACTTTCTAGATTACAACGACCCGAGGGTTAGTGCTCAGGCTCCCTTTCCCCGTGCCGCGCTCGACTCCGAAATGCATGTTCGAACGCCGGATGGAAAATGGTTCAAGGGATTTGCAGCGTGGGTGGTCTTGCTACGCCCGCTGCCTAGGCTAGCGTGGCTCGGACGCATCGCAGGTATGCCTCCCATGCGTTGGATCGGGCCCTCCCTGTACGCATTTATCGCGCGACATCGATACCGGCTTCCCGGCGCTCCTGCGCGCTGTGAGAGCGATACGTGCTCGATTCCCGGAAGGCCACCGAGGTAGGCTGTGCGCGCGCGGTGCGTGATACCATATTTTCGTCTTGAAACTTCACTCCATCTGCAGGAACAATTCGAATCCATATGACTGAATCTGCCAAGCCTTCAATCGACATGATCCCTATGCTCGATCTGCAAGCGCAGTTCGAAACTATAGCCACCGAAATTCGCGCAGCCGTGGACAACGTGCTGACGGCTCAGCAATTTGTTCTCGGGCCGCAGGGCGAAGCGCTGGAGCACGAGATTGCACTGGCCTGCGGCGCGGGCTTCGGAATAGGGCTGGCGTCCGGAACGGAGGCGCTCGAATTGGGACTGCATGCCTGCGGGGTGAAGTCGGGCGATGAGGTGATCGTTCCCGCGTTCACGTTTATTGCCACCGGCAGCGCGGTCAGTGCGCTGGGCGCTCGGCCGGTATTTGTGGATATCGAGCCCGGAACATTCAGCCTCGATCCGGATCAACTTGAGGCGCGAATCACGCCGCGCACGAAGGCGATTGTCGTCGTTCATTTGTTTGGACTTGCCGCCGATATGGAACCTATTCTTGCGATTGCGGACAAGCATGACATTCCAGTGATCGAAGACAACGCGCAATCGTTTGGCGCGACCTATCACGGAAAGAAAACCGGGTCGATGGGGCGGCTGGGGTGCCTCAGTTTTTATCCCAGCAAAAATCTGGGCGCGTACGGCGATGCGGGAATGATTGTGACGAGCGACGAAAAGCTTGCGGCGCGCCTGCGCTCGCTGCGCAATCACGGGCAGACCGCACAATACCTCAGCACGGAGCGCGGCTGGAACAGCCGACTCGACGAAATCCAGGCCGCCATCCTGCGAGTGAAATTGCGTCACATGGCGGAATGGACTGCGGCGCGGCAGGCCCACGCGCATGTTTACGATTCCCTGCTGAAAGATTTACCCGGCGTTCTGATTCCGCGCGTTCCGCTGGGGAGAGAGCATGTCTATTATCTTTATACGATACGCCTCGAGGGTCGTGCGGGAGGCAACACACGGGCAAACGATCGCGGAAATGAAGTGCGCAGCGACCTCGTGCAGCAGCGATTGAAGGCGCGCGGCATTGGCAGCATGGTGTACTACCCGGTTCCGCTGCACTTGCAGCCGCTCTATGCGTCGCTCGGAGGACGGCCGGGGGAATTGCGCGTCAGCGAACGGGCTTCACGCGAAGTGCTTTCCATTCCGATTTATCCAGAGCTTACGGCGGAGCAGGTGGAACGGGTTGCGCAGGAGGTTAGGAACGCGACGCAGGAGGATTGAGGGATTTAGGAGTTGGGATTTGAGTAGGACAGGCTTCAGCCTGTCTGGTTTTGAATTTTTCCGGGAGTGGCGAAAGTCAAAAGAAGACAGGCTGAAGCCTGTCCTACTAAATCGCGGTCAGCAGATTGGGGATGGAAATTATAATTTGAGGAGGCTTACACCGTGGCGGCGACGGCGCGGCGGTATAGGAGGAACATTACGGCGAGAAACAGGAGAAGGGCTGGCGTGAGCAGCGCGAGAATTCCGAAATCGAGCGAGCGTTGCGCGGAAACACCCAAGGAGGATGCCGTCGTGTAGCAAAGCGCGCAACCCTGCGCGAACGCGCCCTGTACCGACGCAGCAATCGCAATCAGAGTTGCCAGAGCAATTTTCATACGCATCGCAGGTACCTCCCCAAAAAGCATTCCAGCCGAACGTCCATCTTAACTTCAGTGCGGCCTCATTTGAAGCAGTCTGATAGCCTCCGGAAAGAAAAAGATAAACATCATGCTGATACAGAAAATCATGGCCGGAATCAACAAGAGCACGAGCGAAAATTTTTCGTACTTCAGGTGCATGAAAAAAGACATGATCAGAGCGGCCTTGACGAGCGACAAGACGACCAGAACACTCAGCATCAGTGTGGCCGGAAGTTGCATGTAGGCGAGAAACACTTCCAGGAAAGTGATCGCCACCAAACCAAACCAGATCCCAATATTTGTTCCCACGCTGGCTCCGGCGTGGCTTTCCTCGGCATGCGCTAGTGTGTTCATCGTGTATTTTTCTCCCGGTACGAGCGGGCTAGTATTTCACCGACATCAGGTAGATCAACGGGAAAACAAACATCCAGACCAGGTCAACGAAATGCCAGTACAGCCCGTTCACTTCGACATCCTCAGCGGAAAACTTTCCCCGGCCATATCCGACCGCCACAATCCCAAGGTAAACGACGCCGATTAAGACGTGGGTCATGTGCAGGCCGGTGATCCCGAAAAACACGGCGCCGAAGAGCGGCGTGCCCTCCGGATTACTTGTAATCGTGAAGTGCTCTTTCGTGATCATGTTGAACCACTCGGTCAAATGCAGTCCGGTAAATAGCAGCCCTCCCACCATGGTCGCGACCATCCACATCACCGTCTTCTTGCGGTCATTGCGCTGCGCGGCCATCACGGCCATCACCATGGTCAGCGAGCTCGCCAACAGCACCACGGTCATGGTGGTTGAAAAAATAATGGCGGGGTGAATCGGAAACGGGCGAGGCCAATCGGGATTGGTGATGCGCGAATAGCTGTAGGCGATCAACAGCGCCGAGAATGTAAGCGTGTCCGAGACGATGAACAGCCACATCCCCAATTTTTTCGAGCCTATCGCAAAGGGAGACTTGCCGCCGGCCCAGGCCGAATCCAGCGCCACGTCGGTTTTCACGTCATGCACGATTCACCGTCCCAGAGTCAGAAGTGCCAGCAGAAAAATCCAGAGCCCATCCATGAAATGCCAGTAAATCGACGTCAACTCCGCCGCCGTGGCCTGAGAGATCCGCGACCGACTCCACGGCCGGAACATGACGTAGAACAGCGCGAAAATTCCGCCGGCCAGGTGCGCGCCGTGAGCTGCGGTTAAGAGATAGAAAAAGCTGCTGCTCGGATTGGTAGCGAGCAACATTCCCGAGGCGGCGAGTTGGCGCCAGGCGATAATTTGCCCTGCCAGGAAAAGCAGTCCAAGCCCGGTGGTCACCCACCACCAGGAATGGAACGCTTCACGTTCGCCGCCCTCCAGCTTCTTCCGCGCCATCGCAATGGTGGCGCTACTTGCGAGCAAAATTGTGGTGTTGAACCAAAGTACACGAGGCAGCGGCGTGCTCTGCCAGTCCAGGCCAAGCCCTTTGCGCACTATGTAGGAACTGGCCAACGCCATGAAGAACATCACAATAGCGGCCAGGCCCAACTGCAGCGCCGTGAAATAAGCACGACGCGGTACGGGACGCCGCGAGCCGGAAGAATCGCCGTCGTCGTCGCCACCGGCAGGCGGAGTGGTGCCGCCGCCGTGACCGGCGTCTATGATCTCGATATCATCTACAATTGTTCCAGGCATCGTTGTACCCAAAGGACCGACACAAATAAAAGCTAGGCTTTGCGCACCAGATCCGGCGCCAGATTCTGCGGGATGTAATCGTCCACCGCGCCGGGCACGCTGAATTCATACGCGCCGTGATACACAACGGGTTCGACGCCGCCAAAATTATCAAACGGGGGCGGCGAAGGAATCGACCACTCCAGCGTCGTTGCGTGCCAGGGATTTTCTTCCTTTGCTTCCTTCCCCGCGAACAGGCTCCAGATGACATTGAACAGGAATAGGAACTGCGCCGCAATCGTGATGATCGCCGCATACGTGATAAACACGTGGACCGGCTGCAACTTCTGAAGGAACGTCACCGCGCTTGCATCGTAATAACGCCGCGGATGTCCAGCCAGACCCAGGAAGTGCATCGGCATGAAAATGGAATATACGCCGACGAACGTAAACCAGAAGTGAACTTTGCCGATTCCTTCATTCAGGAAGCGACCAAACATCTTCGGAAACCAGAAGTACATTCCCGCGAACATTCCGAAAATCGCCGCGACACCCATAATCAAATGAAAGTGCGCGATCACGAAGTAGGTATCGTGAAGGTAGAGATCCAAAGACGGTTGCGCCAGAAATAGCCCGGAAAGTCCGCCGCTCACAAACAGCGAGACAAAACCGAGCGCAAAAAGCATCGCGCAGTTGAATTCAATTTTTCCGCCCCACAGCGTTCCCAGCCAATTAAATGTTTTAATGGCGGAAGGTACGCCGATGGTCATGGTGAGGATCGAAAATGCGAACGCCGAATAGGGGCTCATCCCGCTGACAAACATGTGGTGCCCCCAAACGCAAAAACCCAGGAATCCGATGCCGCAAACGGCTCCAACCATCGCGCGGTATCCGAATACCGGCTTGCGCGAAAAGGTGGAGAGCAAATGAGACGCCACGCCCATTCCCGGAAGAATTGCGATATACACTTCCGGGTGCCCGAAGAACCAAAACAAGTGCTGCCAGAGCAGCGGGGAACCTCCTTTGTGCCACGTGACCACTTGATCGGTAATCACCAGACCGCCGGGGATGAAAAAGCTTGTGCCCGCAATGCGGTCAAGCAATAGCAAGATGCACGCGGCCAGCAGGACTCCAAAAGCAAGCAGACCAAGGATGGCGGTCACCAGCCACGTCCAGCACGTGAGGGGAAGCCGCCCAAGTGTCATGCCCTTGGCGCGCAGATCGATCAGCGTGGTAATGAAGTTCAGAGCGCCCATCAGCGACGCTGCGCAAAAGATAGCCAGTCCGACAATCCACAGGGTTTCGCCGGCACCTTGTCCGGGGCCGGTAATTTCGCCGAGCGCGCTCAGGGGAGGATAGGACGTCCAGCCTCCAATCGGGGCGCCACCAGTCACAAAAAATGCGGCGACCATCACCATCAGGGAAACAAACGTGGTCCAGAACGACAGCATATTGAGCACCGGGAACGCCATGTCGGCAGCCCCGATCTGAATGGGGAGAAAGTAGTTGCCGAAACCTGATTGCGGCGCCGTGGTCAACACCATGAAGATCATAATGGTTCCATGCATGGTCACAAGCGCGAGATATTGCTCCGGCGTCATCTGGCCGCCCTTGAAGAAAAACCAATGTGCGGTTGGCCACGCCAGATGCAGGCGCATGAGGAGAGATAAGGCCATGCCCAGGAATACGGAGAACAAGGCGAGGCACAAATATTGAATGCCGATTACCTTGTGGTCGATGCTGAACACGTATTTCTGAATGAAACCGGTCGGTGCATGGTGCGCATGTCCGCCGTTTTCGTGTGTCACCATTGAGGCTCTCCTCAGGGTCTTGGTAGAACAGGCTTCAGCCTGTTGATTTCTGTAACTTGTGAAGCGATTGCAAAATCGACAGGCTGAAGCCTGTCCTACTGAAAGGCTACTGGTTGGCCGCTTCCTGATCCTTTAACCATTTCTCGAAATCAGTCTCAGACATGACGGTGAGAACGCTGTGCATACGATAGTGTCCCAGGCCGCACAACTGCGCGCATACAATTTCATAATCGCCGGGATCGTTTGCGGTGAAGTGCATGTGAATTTCCATGCCGGGTACGGCATCCTGCTTCAGCCTCAGTTCGCGCACGAAGAAACTATGCGTAACGTCCTGCGAGCGTATGGTGAGTTCGACTTCGCGTCCCGCCGGAACGACGATCACTGGCGAAACAATATCGTCTTTTGACGCCGGATCGGTCGGATCCAGCCCCACCGGATTACCCGTGGAAGCGCTGACGAGTTCGGGTTTTTCGCGGCCAAATTTTCCATCGGGGCCGGCGTAACGGAAATTCCAGACAAATTGCTGGCCGGTGACCTCAATTTGCAGCGCGCCCGGCGAGGCGCCCATGAAGTGGACTTCGGCCCAGGCGTTGCGCGCATACAGGCCGAGGCCGACGAACAACACGACGGTAGCGAGCGTCCAAACAATTTCCAATGTGTTGTTGCCTTCAAAGTAGGAGGCTTTTTGCCCACGATCGCGAAATTTGAAAATAGCCAGCGCCAAGCCAAGCTGCGCGGCCACAAACACAACGCCCGTGATCAGGAAGGTGCGCGCAAATTGCGCGTCAATTTCATGGCCGATGGAATTGATGGCTGGAGGAAACCACCAGATTTTTGCCATGAAGATGTAGACGGTCACAGCCGTCATCAGAACTAAAAATATAGCAAAGGCAAGAGCAACTGAGGTGGAACCGCGTTCTGGCCGTCTACTCAGCATCGTCTTCGCTCCAAGGGGTCTGTACAGACCTAAAAACGGGGCCCGAAGTCAGTATCAAGACGTTTATGCATGACGAAACCAACCGGTATGTATGACCTGATGCGCACATGATATACATCCTGAGAAGAAATTCAACAAGCTTTATTCGTCAACTGAAAATTAATTTTTAAAACTACGTATGGCTTTTTCAGTATGCCATGGCTTCAGTAGGACAGGCTTCAGCCTGTCGGTTTTGACTTTAGTTGGAACACTTAAAATTAAAAGAAGACAGGCTGAAGCCTGTCCTACCAAATGCCGAATTTCCGAAAAAGCGGGACGATTTCGCGCTCATGGAGCATTCGAAAAATGGATTGCGCCGCGAAGAAAAATTTAGTTCGCGGGAAAGAATCCCCGGTATATAAGTGTGCCCACCCGGGGAGGGAAAAACGGTGAGCGCGGATCAGACGGAAGCTATCCCGGAGAAGCGCGCATCGATCCCCGCTCGACACATTGCCGCCGTGGTGATGGGCAACGGGCTGGAGTTCTACGATTTTTTGACGTACTCCTTTTTCGCCGTGTATATCGGCAGAGCTTTCTTTCCATCGAACGTACCCTCTGCAAGCTTGCTCGCGTCTCTCGCCACGTTTGGCGTGGGATTTTTCACGCGGCCGATTGGCGCATGGGTGATTGGCAGGATAGGCGATCGCAAGGGACGCAAGCCCGCGATGGTGCTCTCCTTCTCGCTCACGGGCATCGCGATTACGGGGCTGGCCTTGACGCCGCCGCACTCGAGGATTGGCGCGGCCGCGCCCGTGCTGGTGATTTTCTTTCGCCTATTGCAGGGATTTGCGCTGGGGGGAGAGGTCGGTCCGTCGACGGCGTTCTTATTGGAGGCCGCGCCGCCAGAGCGGAGAGGATTTTATACTTCCTTCCAGTCCTGGTCGCAGCATCTATCGGTGCTGATCTCGGGTCTGGTTGGATTTGGGCTAGCGAATGTTTTAAGCCCGCAGCAATTGCAGGATTACGGATGGCGCATCGCGTTTCTCCTGGGTGTGGCGATTGTGCCGCTGGGAGTGGCGATGCGGCGCAGCATGCCGGAGACATTTCACGCCGCGCCGCACAGCGAACGGCGAACGAACATGCTGCGCCCGGTCCTGTGGGTAGCAGCGCCGGGCGTGCTTTTACTGGCCAGTGCTACCATTGGTAATTACATATCTAATTATATGACGACTTATGCAATCGCAATCCTGCATATGCCGGTCAATGCCGCTTTTGCCGCTACGGTGGTGGTGGGGCTGAGCGGCGTCTGCGTCGATCTCGTGAGCGGCGCGCTCTCCGATCGATTCGGCCGCAAGCCCATGATGATCATTCCCGCCGCGCTCTTGCTGGTGCTTATTTTCCCCGCGTTTTACACCATCGAGCACTTTCGCACAGCGGCCACCTTGCTCGTATGCACGGCGGTGCTCGCGATTCTCATGTCCGCGTGCGCGTGCCCGACCGTCGTTTGGCTTACGGAATCGCTTCCTGCGTCGATTCGCTCCAGCGGCATGGCCGTTATTTACGCGGTGTCCGTCGCCACATTCGGCGGCACGACTCAGTACGTCGTTACGTGGCTGATTAAAGTGACGGGGAATTCGCTTGCGCCTGCGTGGTATTGGATTGGCGCGGAAGTTGTCGGGCTTATCGCAATGAGCGTAATTCATGAGTCAGCGCCGCGAAAATTGCAGGGATTCAAACCTGGGGCAGTTGGTGCGAACAAAGCAGTAAGTGACTCTTGATGTGTGCGGAGGTTTAGTGGCTCCGGCATCCCGCTTGTTCCGAGACACGAAAGACAAGCAAAATGCCGGCGCCACGCCGAGTGCACTGCGGTTCAAATCGTGCAGCTGACCGATGAAGTTACGTTCGGGCGGTAGTTGCCGCCGTCGTCGCCTGCCCCGCTTGCTCTTCGGACTCTTCGACAATCTCGCTTTCCCACTCGACCTTAATGCCACGCCTTACGCTCTCGGATGCCGCGCACAAGCCTTCGTGGTGTTCCAGCGCGCGCTCGGCGGCTGCACGCTTGTCCTTCGGCACAGTCATTTTGTAGTGCATCTTTACGCCGGTGAGGATCATCTTGCCGTCCACTTCTTCAATCGTGCCGAGGGCTTCGACCTGGAGCTTGTCCGGGCTGGCGCTGATGCCGCGCGCTTCGAGCGCTCCGCCGATCGTACCCGTCATGCACCCGCCTACCGCGGCGACGATATAATCGAGCGTAGAGGCCATCGGCTCTTCCGGTGAAAGCTTGAAATATTCTGCGATGCCGCCGTGAATTCCCATGCGGATCGCGCCAGGAAAGCCTTCAATTTCGGCGCGCTTGATTTTGCTTTTGCCGGGTTCTTTGAAGATTTTCACCTTGGACATCTGAATCAGTTTCCCCATAAAAATTCCTCCTATCAAAAGATAAAAAGACGTAAATAAATCAGGCCAACGCCTCCAGCAACTGAGCGACGGTATGCGGCTGAGTCGCTTTTATTTTCGCTGCAAAGAGTGCGCGCGGGTCCGGATCATAAGCAATAGAGTACTCCTTCCCGCGAAATAATTTCCGGAAAAAAAGCTGAAACTCCGGATCAAGCGCTTCGATGCTGGCGGTGTTATTGGGAGCGATAAGGCGGTCGTTGACAGAAATTTCGATGCCCTGGCCGTCGAAGCGGAATTTTCCTTCGAGGCGGGGTTCCACTTCCAATTTCTGGCAGGCGGTAAGCGCCGCGCGCGCAGCCTGTGCCAGGACAACTTGATTGCCGCCTTCAAGGGCGGCCTTGCGATTGTAACGAACGCCTAGGCGGTCATTAGTATCGTCGACGCTGTAGTTTCCCTCATCCCCGATGAGGACCACGCCGGGACCCGCGGGAACGTGCGAGTAATCCGCGACATCGATCAGCAGTTCGCCATTTTGATGTTCAATCCAGCTGTGAAATACCGGAATCAGCGGCTCGAGGCTGAGGCCCTGTGCATCTTGGAGCAGAAGTTTCACGTTGACGTGCTGCAGTTGCATGCGTTGGTCCCTTTTTGAGTAGCTCCCGCCTTCAGGCGGGCATTTTTTTGGATCACTTCGATGTCGGCCTAATTCAATTCACGTTTTGTCGAACGTTTCGCTAAACCCCGGATGCCAACCTGAAGGTTGGCGCTACATCAGGCTGACTGTGACCGCGTCGGCTGTTTATGCCGGTGCCGGGGCCGAAATACGGTTGTAGCAGCTGTGCGCCGCATCGATAAAAAGCTGCGCTTCATCGATCAGGTAGCGCGTTCCGTCCTGCGTGTAGGGCTGGCCCACCTTTTCCTGCGCCGTAAACAGGTAGTGCGCAAATTTACCGCCCGCGAAAGGATCGAAAAACTTCTGCGTGTCATAGAAGCGCGTGCGGAATTCTTTAACGATTAGCGTGGGATCGTCCGCAATTGTGGACGCCTCGATTTTTACGAGCGCTTTTGCGGCCTGCACCATGGAACGGTACGCCGTGTCTCCGGCTTGTTCGACGTAGCCGTCTTCGAGCGCGACCTGCGCCTCGAACAGTTGCCTTTCGGCCGCGGCCAGATCGAACTCCACGGAAGACACAACCGCGCCCGCGCACTCGCCCACGCCGATATCCGCCAACGTGTATTCCCGCGGGTCTCCCCAATCTTGGAAGATCGAGCGATCCGTCAGATCGGCGGGAGGCTTCGCGAGATCTTCGAGCATTCGTTTCAATTCCACTTTTCCGGTGCGCGCCACGAAGTCCTTAAAACTTTCGCCGTTTTTGCGATTGGCCGCGTAGCGGTCCGTGAGTCGCGTGACGACTTCCGGAATTCTCTTCGATGGAATGGCAATGGTTGGCAATCCGTAGGAAGCGCCATTATTTTCCCACTCGCCGCCAAGGACAACCTGGAAATGCGGAACCGCGTAGCCGGACATTTTGCGGCTGACGCCGTAAAAACCGAGATCCGCAACGTGATGCTGCCCGCAACTATTGAAGCAGCCGCTGATTTTGATGTGCAGCTTTACAACGGCATCATCCAGCTGAAAATTTTTCTCGGCAAGCCTCTTGCGCAACTCCGCAGCGAGACCGCGCGAGGAAGAAATTCCCAGCTTGCAGGTATCGGTGCCGGGGCACGCGGCAATGTCCACGATGCTTCCCGCGCCGGGCGCGCCAAGTCCAGCGGCTTCGAGCGCCTTGTACAGCTCTGGCAGGTCGCTCAGGCTTACCCAGCGAAGCACGATGTTCTGCTCTACCGTCGAGCGAATCGTTTCCTTCGTAAAGCGCCGCGCGATGTCCGCCAAAGAGCGCAACTGGTTCGAGGTGATGTCTCCGAGCGGAAGCGTGATGGTGGCAACCGTGTAGCCGTCCTGCTTCTGCGCTCGCGTATTTGTTTTTACCCAGCGCTGAAACGATTCCGTGCCGAGCAGCGGCGCTTTTCCAGCGGGCCGCAGCGGTGTCTCCTGGAATGTTTCGGCGTCCTGAACAAAATCCGTCCAGCGAGGATCAGGCGTCAGGTTCTTACGTTCTTCCGTAACCAGTTCCTTGAATTTTTCGATGCCCAAATCCTGGACCAGAAACTTCAGGCGCGCGCGGCTGCGATTCTTTTTCTCGCCGAGGCGGGCGAACACGAGCGAAATGGCCTGCGCGAGGGGAAGCAGTTCCTCGACGGGAACGAATGAGTCGTACGGTTTCGCTTGATACGGGACGGCTCCGAGGCCGCCGCCGACCTGCACTTCAAAGCCGCGCTTCTCTTTTCCATTTTCCACGCGCGTCGCGGCAATCATACCCATATCATGCATGCTGGCAAGGCCGCACGCGTGCTGTCCGCATCCGCTGAACGAAGGCTTGAATTTTCGACCGAAATTTTGCGTGTCGGGATGGCCCAATAAAAACCTGGAGAGCGCAAACGAGTACGGCGTGACGTCAAATTTTTCGTCCGGGCAGACGCCGGAGTACGGGCAAGCAGTAACGTTGCGGACGGAGTTGCCGCAGGCTTCGCGCGTGGTGATATTCGCGGCACCGAGGCGGCGCATCACGGTTGGCGTATCTTCCACATGCACATAGTGGAGTTGAAAATCCTGCCGCGTGGTTACGTGCGCGATGCCATCGGAATACTCCTCGGCGAGATCGGCCAGAGTTTCCAACTGGTTCGCGTCCAAGCCGCCTGCCGGGATTTTGATGCGCTGCATTCCCGGCGCATCCCACATGGTGTTCGGTCCCTTGGTCAGATCTCCGGAAGGAAAGGCGAGGCGCTGCACGGTTTTGCCGTTGTGGCGCTGGCCGTTGTCATAGCGCTGGCCGTACACGCCGCGGCGCAGGCGCGTTTCAGCAAACAAGCGCTCGTCAAACTTGCCCTGCTTGCGAAGAGCAATTTCCGTCTCAAAAATATCGATTTCGCGCGATAGAGCTTCCGGTATTTTCCCGGCAAGCCGCTCCGCCCACAAAGAATTTGAAACCTTCATTTAACCTGCCTCCATCCGATTCAATCTAACGCCGCACCGCCGCATCCATCTGAATGCGTGTGACAAACGGTTGCAATTCTTTCGCATTCCGATGAAGGAAATTAGATGCGGAAGGATTTGCAAGGGCACATGCAAAAAACAAAACCCACCGACGGCTCTGTGGCCGAGGTGGGCTGCTTGCGCTGCGATCCCTGAATGCTTATCGCGCGATTCCCCCACACGGCGGCGCACTGTTGCAACAACAACAGGAGCACGCGACGGTCATAAACCTATGGTTCACGGGACTAAAACCATCATACAGCGGCGCGCCGGAAAGTCAATTTGCGGCAGGGGGAAACGGTAGAGGGATCCGTGATGCCGCGCGCATTGAAAAAACTGCCATCTTTGTCCCGCAGAACGGGACGGAGATGCCTCACGAAACCGGACTACGTAGTGCACGGCCGGTTTTTGGACGGGCAGCTATATTTGCCGGTGCCTCCACGTTGATATATTCACAAGAATCGCGCCGTAACTTTTGGCCGCGGCCAGTCGTACTTTTATCAGTGGAGTATGGCCACGTAATTTTTATTGCCGGCGATAGATACCTTAAGCCGGCTTGTGGAATCCGGCTATAATCGGGCGCGAAGATTCGCACCCATGACCCCGGATATCGATCTTGAGAGCCTGATGGTCCGCTATCAGCAAGGTGATCTGGCGGCGGCCAATTCCTTAATTCAGGACGTGAGCCCGCGCCTGCACAGATATTTTGTCGTGCAATTTTCCAGCCGGGAACACGCTGACGATCTGTTGCAGGAAATGTGGCTGCGCATTCATAAGGCGCGCCACACGTACCGCCCCGGCGAGCCGGTCCTCCCATGGCTGTATGCGATTGCCCGCAATATTCGAGTGGACCATTATCGAAAATCCGCCCGCACGACGGGCCACGAACAGGCCTTGGACGAAACGCCGGAAGTCGAAACGGCGGCAGCAGAAGAAACGGAGCGGATTCCGAATCTTGACGTTCTACTGGCGCCGCTGCCGGAAAGCCAGCGCGAAGTGATCACCATGTTGAAGGTGGAAGGTATGTCGCTGGAAGAGGTCGCGCGCGCTACTTCTTCCAGCATTGGTTCGGTGAAGCAAAAGGCGCACCGTGGCTATGAAAAGTTACGAGAACGATTGACGATGCTGGGCTTGGGAAAAGGGCAAGTGGGAGAACTGCAGTGAACGATAGAGAAATGGACGAAATCCTGAAGCAGAGTTCCCGAGCTCCGGAATCGGTTCGTCCCGAATTGCTCGATCGCATTGCCGCGTCCATGGGCCCATCCCTGGTAGCCGTGCGCCCGTTGCCGCCTTCGTGGGCAATGGAAGGAGGTCTAGTAGCGATTGCCGTGGCAATTGCGATTGCCGGCGCGGCGAAAATGGGATTTTTTGGCTTTATGAAACTCATCGTTTTAGACCGCGTGATTATTTTTTTGATGCTGGGAATGCTGATTTTTCTGGCGGCCTCGGAATGGGTCAGCGAAAACATTCCCGGAAGCAGACGGCGACTTACGCCGGGCGCGGCACTCGCCGTGACTATCGTCGGAATGCTGGCCGTATTTGGCTTGTTGTTTCGCGATTATCACACCCATCGTTTTCTTTCTGCGGGTCTTGCGTGCCTCGGGTTCGGCCTTCTTTGCGCGTTACCGGTGGCATTTTTAGGGTGGCTGGTGCTGAGGCGCGGGTTTGCGGTCAATGCGATCACCACTGGCCTCGTCGGCGGAACCCTCGCCGGGCTTGCTGGTGTCACTTTGCTGGAACTACATTGCCCTAATTTTCAGGCGCTACACATTTTGATCTGGCATACGGCCGTGGTGCCGGTCAGTGCCGGGGCGGGTGCGATGCTGGGGTGGATGCTTGCGAGGCGCTCCTGACCAGCGCGTCCCGTGTGAAGTTTTCAACTGCGTGTTCTGCGCGTTGTCTGGTAAGCTTTTCGGTAGCCGATTTTCGAAGGGTTCGAAGGCTTCGTGAGAGGATTCTAAGTTTATACTAATCAGTCGCTTAAAACACGTTCGCCCCTAAGTAACCGGCCCGTTGCTTTCGGCATCTGAGTTACCACCTAGTCTGGCGTGTGCTCCCCGGCGCAAGACCCATACGCCCCAAATCTCATTGAAATTCAAGTCTTCGGAGGCTGTTTCATGGCACGCAAGCTACTCATCCTATTGGCACTTCTATTTATTTCATCGCTCTCCGCGCGGGCGCAATCGATTGGACTATTTGCGGGGTATTCCTTCGAGCATGTGGGAACATCTCCGGGAAGGAATTTCAATGGTGTGGAAATAGGTGCGCAATACAGATTGGCGCCTTGGCTGAGGGCGGTAGCGGATCTCGACGGCCATTATGTCTTTCCAAATCAATTGGATGGCCGGTCATTTCATATCATGGTGGGGCCCGAAGTTTCCTTTCCAGTTAGGAGATACTCACCATTTGTTCACGTCTTGGCGGGATACGCAAGTATTCACGATAATGGACTTACCGGTTCATCGTATTCAGCTGCGCTCGGCGGAGGCTTGGACAGGAATATAGCACCGCTTCTCACCTGGCGGATGGTCCAGGCGGACGACGTCATCACGCACTATTTCGGTGGATTACAGCACAACATCAGACTGTCGACAGGGATCGTGCTGCGTTTTTAGGAAAGAGTCGCGGGCTAAGCACGTGACGGCCAATCGTCAGGTGCGCGTAGTTACGTAGCGATCCGGGTGACGGCTCTTCAGCAGATGCCTCAGGCGATCGCAGGCTTGTTCGAGGGACTCGTAGAGTTCGTCGACACCTTTAATACTGTGGGACAAATGGCCCGCGTCGAGATCAGCGACCAGTTCCTGGCAAAGATTTGTGGCGCGGCGTATGCGTTCCGCCACGAGCAGCGATTTGATTTCGGTTTCGTCCCGCCCCTTCAACTGCAGTTCGCGCAATTGCTGAACCGCCAGGGACGTGGTGCGAATGGAATCGACCGTATCGCGAAATTCATTCAGCAAACGGAAATCGATGCCTTCGGCTTGCAACGCCTGTTCGAGTTTCTGCAGTTCGACGCTAGTTTTCTTGACCTGAAGATTCACGCCCCAGAAGCTGTCACTGGGCGTAATCAACTCAACAATAATGCCGTGGGAAACACCTTCCCTTGAACTGGGTGTGGCGAGCACACGAGCTTCCGCCGATTCCGCAGACAGAAAATTGGTCAGAGTGATCCGGCTGCCAACCGGAGGATGAATGGCCATTTCCAGATAGCCGCCATTCGCATTCACTTGTTTCGCCACAGCCTGAACCAAAACGGGAACGCCTTCCAAATTGCGCCAGCTTGCTTCGATCGGCACCGCAACCGGATAGCGATGACTCTTTCTTCTTTCCGCTTTTGATCCGTCAGGAGCGGTCCCACGACTTGCTAATATCGCCGATTTCTTTCTATCCATGGGCAATTCTCATCCCTGCGCGGATAACGGCCGGCACCCAGTGCAATGGTCTAGTCACAGACAGCTTAAGGACATGCCCGGGAAATTACTACTGGACGAAAGTACAGTAGGCAAGCCGAGCAAGTCTAAGGGCACTTGTGTATTGCAGTCCCTAAGGGGCCAACGGGAGACGCTCTAAAAAGGCGAAACTCTATCGCTCTGGTGCTGTAATCTCGGTGTTGATGCGTGCCGGAATGGGCCGGTAGCCGCTGCGCGTGCGGATACGATATTTCTTATATTTTGGATTCGTAAGTTTTACGGAAATGGCGCGCCAGCCCCGATTTGGGTTAGGCTGCGGGTAATAACTCATGAAGTAGAGGTGGGCCAGGTCTTCGCGAATGGAGCTAAACGCGTCGCGCTGGTCTTTCCAGCTTTTTGCGAAGTAGGCTTCCCCGCCGGTGCTGGCCGTCATGCGCGCAAACACAGCGGCGGAGGCGGCGTTCAACTGCGCTTCGCGGGTGCTGATGATGTAGATGGGGATGCCTTCGGACTGCGCGAGTTCATCGACGTCTTCGGGGGAAACCATGCTGGAATTATCCGGGCCATTGGAGAAAACCACGACCACTTTTCGGCCGGTATGCTGCGCGGCGTCTTTCAGCGTCATGAGCAAAGCATTGTATAGCGCAGAATCGTCGCCATTAGTGGTGTCGCGCACGCCGCGGATCACTTGGGAGCGGTCTGAAGTGAGCGATGCGGCGCGGTAAAAATTGCGGCTGTAAGAATAAAACGCAACCTGGTAGGGATGATCGAGCGACCTGACAAATTCCGCGATGGAATCCTGAGCAAAAACGAAACCGCGCCCGTGAAACATATAATTGCTGGTGTCAAACAGGATGAAAACGTTGGAGCCGCTGACGGAGGAAGCGATGGCATCCAGAGACTCCGATTGATTTCCTTCACGGTGAATGCCGGTTTGGGCTTCTTCCTGGGGCGCTGGAGCTTTTTCAGGCGCAGCGGAATCCTGCGTAGCTTCCATCAAGGTCTTGGGAGCGGCATTACCTTCTTCAAACGAGGCCATCTTTTGGGGTATTCCGTCTTCGGCCACCGTAAAATCGGAAGGCTGCAGCGTGGTCACGTAATTCCCTTTTTCGTCAGTGACGGCCACGTTGAGTTGCACCATGGAGACGACGACGCGGATTACGCTTCCTTCGCCGCCACTCTGGCCTTGATCCTGGGCAGCCAGCCAGACAGCGCCCATAGAAATGAAAATTAAAATCAGCATGCCCAGGTATCCGTAATGTTTTGCCATAGTGACCCTCGGACGCTTCCATCTGCTCTTGCTTTCAATTCAAAATCAAAAATTTTCCGGCAACGTAAAGCCGCTAAATCAAAGTCCCGCCGTCGGACTTTTTCTGGCGATCGAAGCAATTTTGCCCTGGCGGAATTCATCGCCCGTCTGATGCATCGCGCGCAAGATGGCGGACCAGTCTTCCAGGTGCGAAGCGAAGGTTTGCTCCACCATGCGCCGGGTTAATTCGGGAACGAGGACGTTGAGCATTACGGGTGAGTATCCCATCTCGTCCGCCAGCCGGCCCCAATAGAGATTTCCAGAGTCCCAGGATTCCGCCATCAGTCGGCTGGAATAATAGAGGAACGTGGGGACAGGCTTTAAGGTCATCAACTCACGATGATAGTTTTGCGCTAACGCCGGGTGAGGAACGCCGAAATCGTCCGAGATGCGTTCCAAGTTTGTTTCGATAGGGTAACGTTCCAAAACCTGATCGAGCTCGTTTCCTGACGGACCCCACGCCTGCTTCTCTGACGAATGAGTGCGACGGAATTCCGCGGCCAGGTATAGAGTCTCGGACGGCGCGACAAGGGCGAGAGCATCTTCCTGTTGTCCATTGCGCAAGGCCGTCTCGATCAACTCCAATCGCTGGGGGAGCAAGCGATCGGAGATGATTGCGAGGACTTGTTCGCGCACCTGCGGATCTTTGGCGGCGGAACTGAGCAACTCTTCGCCTGTGCGCTGATACAACGCTACGGCATGCATCTCATTTCGACTGACGTTCCACCATCGCGGCAAGACCGCACTTGTGAGGAGACCTGGAACCAAGTCTTCCCAGATCAGCGACTGAACATTTTGCGGCACGATGAAGTCCTGCTCGACACGCGCCAGCGCATAGGGCAAATCAGCCATCGAGCCGATCAGATGTGCGCCTCCGCTGGCCGTCCATCCGCGGCCGAAAATGCGCGGTGAGCGCCAAATCTGATCGCTGGCCGTTGTCTCTTCGCCGGAATAATCGCCTCCGGAAAAATCATGGGAACGCACGAAAAGTGGATTATTGTGAATCATTTGCGCCCCCGGCGGTTCATAGTAGGCGTAATTAAGTCCCACTAAAGTGTCCCGCAAAAATGGAGTGAGCAAGGCGTGAGCCTGCATTAATTCATCATGATTGGCTGGAGACTTAATGATGCGAATTAAATCGGTTCGCATCTGCAGGGCCGTATGGCGGTTGCTGTAAAGTCCCCCAGCGAACTCGCTCCTTTCACTTTTTGTGAAGAGGGGTCTCGGCAACTCAAATTCGCGGAGTTCCGCCGCCAGCGGCAAGAGCGTGTCGGCACCTCCCTTGCCCCTGGCCATCTGGTCAAGGCCATCTCCCAAGGTGATCAGAGTGTCGAGAGAAACCAGGCGCTGGTCGTCCATGACCTGGTGCATCCGCCGGGCCATCAGCAATCGCAGTTGCTGACCTTCTTTGTTGTACTGCTCCGGGCCCGCGAGCAAGGCAAAGAGCTGGTCCTGGGATATAAATGTTTTTCCTGTCGCGGCGCGCAAAAGTTCTGCGAGCGACGCGCGCCCGGCTTGGTAGACCTGTTCGGACGAATGCAAAGTGCTAAACGGGATCAGGACTTTTTGCCAGGAATCGTTCAGCTGGGCGTCGGGAATTTCACCCTGGCGGGCAAGTATTTCCCAAAGACCCACACTCGCTTGCATCATTCCGAGCGCGTCGGTGCGGGCGAGATGATCGGGAATCTGATTGAGGCCTTCGGCCACCGTCAGAAAGCGGGTGATGGCATCATTGTTCAAGGCGTGAAATTCCGCGAACCTGGGATACTGGTCGCCGAAAAGCGGAAATTTTTCCGCAAGCAAGCGCGCTGTGGACATATTCAACTGTTGGCCGGGTGCGCGATTGCGGTCGATTTCCGTAAGCATCAGGAAGTTATAGACCGGTCCGTCGGACATGGGATAACGCGTTACGCCAACCATCCCCTCCACCACTTGATCGGGAGTGTTCCAGTTTCCGGCTTTATCTCCCCACTCGCGAACAAGTTTAGAGTCAACCTTCAGGCGGAAGACTTCCTTCCAAACTTCAATGCCTCCGGGAAGATGCGGCTCACCATTCGGATCCAGCATCAACCGGGCTTCCAGGAGGAACAGGCTGGGATCTGGCCGAAACGAATGCTTTGTGGGCAGCGGGTTGAGGTCGTGGCCGCGAAGCGCGTCATACATGCGAACCAGCCGGCGAGGCGCGGTGAAATAGGCCTGCTGCGACGGGCCGACACGAGAGAGCGTGTCAAAGTAAGAGGCCGCCCACCCGCCGTCTTTCATAAGCAGCTTCGAAATGAATTCGGCCGGAGAGCGCGGATTTGCGCCAACCATGTCCCGCCAGGCGGATTCTGCGGGAGTTCCATCCGGGACGAGGACGCGGCCCAACCGGACGCTGAGCTGGCTGCCGTAAAAATCCAATACGGGACCGACCAAGATCAGTTTCTTAAATCCCATGGACTGCCACAATAACTGACCGGTCTCCGAGTCCATGCGGGACATCGCCCAGTAGAGGCGAGCCACATTGGGATCCCGCAAGATTGCATCGACGACTCCGCGATTTGATTTTTTTTTGGGTGAAACCCAGTCCGACGTTTTATACAAGACAGGGACTTTCGTGGGTCCGTAGGGAATATCAATGGGCTTCGCTTCCCGCAATGAATCTTCCAAATCCGCTAAAGGGAATCCGGAATTGACGGTGAGGAACGCACGGTTGGCATCCGCAGTTTCCAAAGCCGCGTCAGGCCCGCAGGATTTTTGCAATCGGTAGCCGAGAATGGAGAGCAAGGGTTTGGCGTCGTCGCAATTTGAAACATGAAGGACTTCGCCTTTGCCGGCCAGCGCTTCCAGTTCACGGGCTTGATCCAGGTACCAATTTAAGAGAACCAGAAATTGAGTGGGACGGCCGACCTCGTAACCGCTCATCACGACGTTGCGCGCAAGAAGCGGCAATAGTTCGTCCGGCGAAATCTGCTGGCTAATGGCGGCCATGCGCAGAAACGAGCGCATCGGACCGGGGATGGACGCTTCCTCAGGGGCCTTCCCATCCTTGGAAGATGTTCTCTGAGGCGGACTTGCAAGGGCCGCGGCCATAGGAGAGGCAAGCAAACAGAAGATCAGGAAGCTACGGAAAACGAAGAAGGCGCGATGAAATCTCATGGCCCGGACCTCCGCTGACAGCAAGGGACGTTTTTCTTAAATCCTAACGACGAAGAGAATTAGGGGGGATGTTTCTCTCCGCACGGCCTCCGCAGGAATATTTCTTCGGCATATGGCAATCCGAATTGCCAACTGCCTTGCCGAACTTGAATTCTCTTTTCTAAGCGAATTGCGGACAGGGCCCATTCGCCTCGACACGAGCATTCCCAAGTGTGCGGAGAATAGACCATTCGTCGCGGCTCAGTCAATCCGCATGGATCTGGAGGAGCTCTCCGACGAAATCCGCCTTGATGGCCAACAAATCAGAGCAGGCCGTGCACCATACTTAAAAAAACGTAACGAAATTTCTATCGGTATTTCACCTGATTTGTTGAATCGGAATCGAGCTGGACTGAATTTAAATACCGCTGGTGTTGCATTCCGGGAGCCGCCGCGCGCAAAACCTGAAATTTACTTGGCAC
>Ga0075522_10000766_pt1 | contig 23663 bp, 20 predicted proteins | sample NGEPerA_FD_74796 | JGI IMG/M metagenome (GOLD analysis project Ga0075522, IMG submission 74796) | Arctic peat soil microbial communities from the Barrow Environmental Observatory site, Barrow, Alaska, USA - NGEE PermafrostL2-A | ecosystem: Environmental > Terrestrial > Soil > Wetlands > Peat ...
ACCTAAAGGCTTCTGAATTAGCAAATAAGTTAAAACGTGCCAAAGGCAATTTGCTGAATATTGAAGATATTATTAATTCTGCTACTAAGGAGTTTGATAAAACCGAAGGCCAAGATTTACATTCTTTTTTAGAGTGCGTAAAAATAACAAGAAGTAATTTAATGGAAGTTTTATTAAAAATACAATATTTAGAGAAAGGCGCATTCGATGAACTTAATAAAAAATTTGATAATTTATGACAGTGGAAGAAAAAGATACTTTTTTCAAACAAACTATGACTATACAAACTGAAGGTTCTATTAACTCTTTAAAAATATTAAAAAAAGGTCTAATGACACAAACCAAACCGACAAAACAAATGGAATTTACAGGCCATCTTTTCAACTACAAAGAGTTTAGAAAGTATTCAGATACTTTTATTGAGACAGGCAACGCAGCCGGGGACGGATTGCAACGGGCTTTAGATGCTGGTTTTACCCAAATATTAGGCATAGAAGCACAGGAAATGTATTATAATATGTGTATAGAAAGGTTTAAAGCAAAGCCACGACTTGCGCTATTTTATGGGACTTCAATAGATAGGTTGCCAGAACTATCGAAAAATTTTAATAGTAGACCTGTTATTTTTTATCTTGACGCTCACGTTTCAGGCGATACAAGTTTCGGTTACGAAGATTGGATTAAGAACGGCGAAGAAAGCGAAGCTGCGCAGGATAAAACGATCAAGGCCGAACTGGAAATAATTCTCTCAAATTACAATAAGCATGTGATCTGCATAGACGATGTAAACGGATTAACAGACGGCCACGCAGCCCAATACATGGACTTAATTTTACGTTACAACCCGAATTACAAGTTTCAGTTTTACGACGAGAATCTGGGCGGACCGAAAGAAACGTATTACAAAGACAAAATTTTAGTCGCAATACCAAATTAAATGATATGGAAATAACCAGAGAAATAATTGACAAATCAGGCGTTAAAACCTTTAAAATAAGAGCTATAAGGGACAGGGTCCAAGAATACCAAAACAAAGATATGAACTATAAAAAAGGAGATATTTTTGTAGCTAAATTTATTGGCTCCATGGTATTCTTTTTAGAGCATGGAGAGACTTCAAATTTTTATGATTTTGAAATAATAGAAGAATGATAATATCTTTTTCAAAATTGGGTAATTGTGGCCGCTTGGGAAATCAATTATGGCAAATATCGAGCACTATTGGCATTGCAGAAAAAAATAACGGCGAACCTTCTTTTCCATATTGGCCATATGAAAACTATTTTGAAAATAAATTGCCAACCGCTCCAAATTTTACCGGCGCCACGATAAAAGAAAAAAACTTTCATTTTGACGATTACAAGTTTGTAGATGGCGAATATGATCTGTTCGGATATTTTCAATCTTCAAAATATTTTCCGTCAAACGCAAAAGAAGTTTTGAAGTTTAGGGCAGACTTTTTAGAATCAGTAAAGGTTAAACTTCCAAATAACGGAAAACAAAACATAGCTATTCATATTCGCCGTGGAGACTATCAACAGGAGCCGTATGTAAATCTTTATTACCAACTTCCTATAACTTATTTCATAGATTCTTTAATCTCAATTCCTGATTGGCAGGAATACAATGTAATAATTTTCAGCGATGATATACCTTATTGTAAAGTTCACTTTGACTGTCTTGAAAATGTTTTCTTCCCTGAATTAAATGAGATTGAAACTATTGCCGCCGGTACTTTCTGCCAGCATTTCATAATTAGTAATTCTACTTTCGGTTGGTGGATAGCATGGTTAGGAGAAAAAGAAAACAGTATTGTAATACACCCTGGCCATTTATTTATCGGAAGGTTAGCAGAAGAAAACGATTCAAAAGATTTTTGGCCTGAGCACTGGCAACGTAATCAAAAAGAAAGTTACACAATTGACATTACAGACATCACCTTTACTATTCCCGTATACCACGATCATAAAGACAGGAAAAAGAATCTCGATTTAAGTGTGTGTATGCTGCAAAACAATTTCAAAACAAAAATAATTGTAGGTGAACACGGGCTTTCAACAAAGTTCAATTATATGTCGCAGTGGTGTGAATACGTTCATTTTACTATAAAGCATTTCCACAGGACACGAATGTTAAATCAAATGGCACTGAAGGCTAAAACGCCCTTTGTTGCCAATTGGGACTGTGACGTTATAATTAGCCCTATGCAGATTTATCTTGCCGTGGTGAGGCTTAGAAACGGTGCAGAAATAGTTTTTCCTTACGATGGCAGGTTTGCCAGGTGGGAACGTGATCCATGGTTTAAAAAAATAGAAAAAACTTTGGATATTGGCGCGACTGCGGGAACAGAACCTAAAGGACACCGGGGAGCGTCAATCGAAGGAATGACATCAGTTGGTGGTGCTGTATTCGTAAATAAAGAAGCATTTATAAAGGCTGGGATGGAAAATGAAAACATGATAAGCTTTGGGCCGGAGGATTGCGAGCGTAATGATAGGTTTTCAGTATTACAAATGAGGATAGAACGGGTTAAAGGTTATTTGCATCATATCAATCATTGGTGCGGCCCTGACAGTTCTAAAAAGAATCCGTTTTTCGCTCACAATCATAGAGAAATTGATAAAATAAGACTGATGAATAAAGAACAAATGACAGCGTATGTTTCAACTTGGGCATGGATTAAAAATTTAAAATAAAAAATATTATCTTTACTTTCAAAATAAAAGCCATGTCAGTAGCATTAATTCTTTTCGTGATTACTTTGATCGTTTTTATACTTGTTATTTTCCGTGAGCCGGCAAACCAGCGCTACGTAAATATTTTCATATTGATAGTCTTACTGGTTATCTTAGCAGCGCAATGTGGTTGGTTTAAAAACCTTGTATAAAAATTTTCGGTACGATTTTTATTACATTAATTTAAAAATCAATTATTATGTCAAAAGGAAACGAAACAGCAACAGCAAAACCTGAACAGGGAAGTTCTGCCAGTCAGAACCAAACCTCAACAGATCAGAACGGCCAAAGCCACGCAACAAGTAAACCAACTAATGAGCCAGCGGATGCAGCCCATACAGTTGGAACGGGTTCGGGCGGTACACAACACGGCAAGTAATCTGATAAAATCATATACTTTTCAAAACAAGCGAGGCAACCTTAATCGGGTTGCTTTTTTATTTGAAATAATTTTGTATTACTAATAATTAGCTTTAATTTTACTTTGTGCTGTAGAGCAGCGGTAGCTCAAAAGGCTCATAACCTTTAGGTCGTAAGTTCGAATCTTACCAGCGCAACAAACCTTAATATGAAAGGAACCTGACAAGTTGATAAATAATGTGCTTGGAGCAGTTATAACACCGGCGCGTTAATTTCGATTTCTGCGAAGTACAAGTAGATAGGGTTCCGAATTAATTAAAAGCAATCTTTAAACAGGTTGCTTTTTTGGTTAATATACATGGCATATAGTACGTCGTGCGGTAAATTAATTTTACAATTGTTACTTTCGTTGGTAACTGTATATTAACCTTTTTAAAATAATTCTTAGTAATAAGTAAAAAAAATATAATTTTAACTTGTAATGCCTGAAAAAAGGAAATTCATTTGTACAGGAACCGTAAAAGATAAACAGGGTAAAATTTTACCCTGTAATAGAATAATCGCAGAAATTGAATATGCAAATGATGTGAAGATTGAAATAAAATGCGGCAAGTGTGGAACAATGAACACTATTCAGGCCCGGCCAAAAGTAAAGACTGAACGAGAGATCGTAAGACAAGAATTGACAAACTTAGGTACTTTTCCTATACAAAAAATTTCAGTTTGAGAGCAATCTAATTGCCGCTGACTTTTAAATTTTATTAAAAACGAGCCCAAATAATAGAGGCCATTAACAGCAATGTTAGTGGCTTTTTTCATTTATGGATAAACGCATAGCAATAGCTGGTAAGGAACTGATAAAAGGGAACTTTGGCAACGCTATTACCGCACTAACTTTAAAAAGTATTGGGAGCGAATTAATACAGCCGTCCGTTTACAGGAACGGCAATTTCTTTTTTGGTATAAACGGGGCAGATAAAGCGTTCATTTGGGGGAATTATAATAGCTCTTTAACAGCCTATCAATTAAACCCTGTTGTTAATTCAATTATCAATCGCAAAGCCCAGTGTTTAATTAACGGAAAGGTGTATATAATGGATTCCAAAGGTAAAGAATCTAAAACTTTACAAGCAGTTCAACTTCGCCAACTTCTTCTGAAGCCAAACTACTATCAGTCAGGCCGGGAGTTCAAAGCGCAAAATTCTGTTTACAAGCAAATTTATGGATGGTGCCCTGTTCTTAAAGTTATACCAGTCGGCTATGAGAACGACTTTAGTAAATGGAAGATTTGGAACATACCACCATGGATGATTCAGGTATTGGATAATAATAAATTGTTTTATATAGACGGGCCAAAATTTCAGTCAATTACTATGACCTATATGGGGAAAAGCGTTTTATTGAATCAGGATTACGTTTCATTTATAAAGGAAAATCAAATTAGCACAGGATTATTTCAAAGTAATAATACTACTCAAAATGTGAGTATGTTTTTACCGGATAGTAAATTATATTCCGCTCAAAATAATATTGCTAACCTTACAGATTCATTAAACAGTCGTGGATCAATGACACGTGACCGGGGGCCGCAATGGATTCTTACAAACGACCAGAACGACACAGGCGATGCAGGTTTGTTTCCGGTCGATCCAGCTCAAAAAGAACAACTTCAACAAGATTGGAGACAATATGGAATAATGAGCGGGCAGCGCAAAGCGATAATTACAGATGCCAAACTGAAATTGCAGACAGTGGGATTTGACGTTGCACAGCTTAAACTTTTAGAAAGCGAAGTACAAGACGCAAAGATCATTTCTGACACTTTAAATTTTCCACCTTATTTACTCGGCCTTATAGACGCTAAATACGATAATCAGCAAATAGCAGAGCGTAATTTATATGTGAACTCAATTATTCCCGATTGCGAAAGCGACGATGAACAATGGTCAGAGATTTTCGGATTGGCAAAATTAGGTCTTAGTATAAACACAGATTTCAGCCATTTGCCAGCTTTGCAGGAAAACATAGCAGAAACAGGCCGGGGCAGATATTATATGGACACTGCCCTGCAAAGTGAGTTCCTTAATAATTTAATCACATTAGACAGGTGGCGTGAACTCTTAGGGGAAGATACAGTAGGCGGTGAATTGGGCGGCTTATACTACTATCAGTGTTTAGCTAAAAATGTAACGTTCGGGTTAGTTCCTAAAAGCCCGATAGAAATACCAGGTTCAACAACAGATAATCAAAATTCAAACAATGGAAGCGCAACCTCAGACAACTAAAAACACAATATCAACTGATACCACGGAAACTAATATTCCGAAAGCGAAAATAGAAAATCAGCCGAGACCAAAAGTTGATATGGAAAAATTAGCGGCTTGCAAGCTGGATAAAGATTGCAAGATCAAAAACAACCAAATCGTAAAAAAATGAAAAGTCTCATTCCGGAAAATATTAAAGGCAAGGAACTTTTTTCGTACCTGGTTGCGAACAAGAGCAGCATATTCGCCCAAAAAAAGGCAACGCTGAAATATACCAGCCCTATTATTTATCAGCCGGTAATGAGCGGCAAATTCATTGCAAGCGCTAACAAAGCGGCCATGCAAATAATAGACGATAATGGAAGTTTTGATGTAAAGGTGGTTGCAAATGCTTCCTGGTGGTGTGACGACCAATACGATGTACTCACAGATAAGTGTTATGATAAATCTATTGCCGACAAAGGAATTTTAATACCACACATTGCGGATCACAACCACATAAGTACAAATCACGTAGGAGACGTTAAAGCCGTTTACACTCAAAGAGTAGCATTAAAAGATTTAGGTTTAGATCAGCCAGGCTCAACTGTTTGCGCTGTTATGGAAACGACAGTAAGGGAAGACTATAACCCTTTGACATATAAATTTTATAAAAATGGCAAGATCAACCAGCATTCGATAGGAATGTTTTATGTGAGTATGGGAATGTGTATTAACGACGAAGAGTATTTGCCAGAATATGAAATGTGGCAAAAGTATTACAGCAAGGTTATAAACAAAGATGATGTGGACGAAAGCGGATTCTTTTTTATAGTACCTGAAATAAAATGGATTGAAAACTCATGTGTTTTTATGGGTTCAAATATACTAACACCAACACTCGAAGTAAGCACTGAAACGCAGCCGGATAAATCCACTGCAAACCAGCCGCGAGAAAAGAGTATGTCTATATGTAGCAATTGTGGAACTATACAAGATGTGGGCGCCGGTAGCGCAAACTGCCAATCTTGCGGGCAATTTATGTCAAGTAACAGCACCGAAACAATGGTGCCAACATTTGATATGATGAAAGCAATACAAGAAACAACATTTTTAAAATTTTAATTTAAACATCATGGAAATTAAAGAATTTGATGCCTTAGTTGAAAAAGTTGGCCAGGAAACAGCGGTCAAAATCAAAGCGGCATTAGCACCTTACGAAACGCAGGTACAAGCACTTGCTCAAGAGGTGACACAAAATAAAGGCGGTATTACAGCCGAAACCTTTGAAGCATTTAAAAAAGCCTCTGCAGACAGTTTAGACGCTGTAAAAGCTATCGCTGAAAAGCAAGGTGTTAGCCTGGCAGAATTGGCTACCACTTTGGGTAACGGGAAACAGGCTTCTAAGTCTATCACACAGGTTTTATCTGAAGATGTATCTGAACTGTACAAAATTAAGTCACAAGGTCAGGGTACACGTAACTATATGGTTACCTGGGACAAGGAAGGTAAAACAGTTATGCAGCACATTGACATGGTGCCAAAAGCAGCGGGAGCCGAAGCGTCTATCACCGGTGTTGGCGTTGGCGGTGTTTCCGCAATCACACAGGCGCTTGACGCAGCCACTTTGATTCGTATCGGTGGAAATGCCCAAATTTTCGGGCAATACCGTAATACAAGTTGGATTTTTGACTTGTGTAATACAATCAATGCATCGTTTAACAACCAAATGCCTTTCGTCCTTTGGTTCGATGAACTGCCAAAAGTCGGCGCTTCTACTTTGGTAGCAGAGGGAACGCAAAAACCAATGACGCAGTATTTGTATCAACTTCATTCTGATACCTACAAAAAAGAAGCTACAATAGTAGGTATGACCGATGAGTTCCAGATGGATTTTTCACAGATCGAGAGCGATATAATGAACAAGGCTCGCATTGATGTGATTAACAGGGTTAACAGCGCTATTTTGCCACGTATAATTGCCGCTGCCACTCCTTACAATACTGAATTAAGTTTCAGGGGTGGAACCGGATCAGGTAGCTACATTTTCAATGTGAACGGCTTTGACGCTATTGCGGCGATGGCTGCACAGGTCGATAACGCTACTTTCGGCGCAAGGGCAAATGCTGCTGTAATGAGCACCTTCAAAAAGTATCGTTTGGGAATTACGAAGAATAACCAGGGCAGCTACATAAACCCACCGGCTGTTTTGGATGGTATTTCTTTTGTTGGGAATCCAGCTATGGCTGCTGACGCTCTTTTGGTCGGTGACTTCAAACAGTACAATATCATCCTTCGTGGTGGTTTAATTGTTAAGGTCGGCTATAACGGTAATGACTTCGCGAATAATATGTTCAGCGTTGTTTTGGAGCAATACTACTTCGATTACATTTCAAGTGTAAGAAAGGTTGCTATCGTTTCAGGCCCAACTTTCACTAATGTTGAAAATACATTAACTGACGATCAGGGAAGTATCTAAATTTTAATCGCATAGTCAAATAATGTTTATAGATCAATCATATTTCACCGGGCCGCTTACCATAGCACAATTAGGCCAACAGACAGTAATTGACAGTCTTAACGACTTCATAAACAGGTTTGAGGCACGTATTATGCAAGCGGCTTTGGGATATGATTTTTACCAGGCTTTTTTGGATGGCCTGGATCAGGGTTCGGATGAGCAGATTGAATCACGGTGGAGTGATTTACTTAGTGGTTGTACGTTTACAAATGTTTCCGGAATCAAAAAGTATTTTTCAGGTTTTGCCGGTAATCAAAATGCGAGTACAATAATAGCAGCGCAAAGAAATGATCTATTTATTTACGCAGGTGTAACGCCAGGCTTTTCGGTTGGCAATCCTACGTATTTAGATTCTTCGTTAAGCGGATGGAATTTCGATCTTGAGTTAGTTGGGTTTGGTACTTTAAACCCAGCTACTGATTGGATAGTTATTCCAGGTGGAATAAGCCTCAATCCTGCAAGCGTTGTTTATCATTTGACTTCGTATAATGAGCGCTGGGTAATACATTTTACAAGTAAGAAAATATCAATAGTTAGTTATGGCGTGAATCAAAATTCACCCTTAGCTGGCTTTATCTATTACGAGTATATGAAAGACCTTGCTACACAGGTTACGGGCATAGGAGTTGTAAAAAGCCAAAGCGAAAATTCAACAATGGCCAATCCAATTAAGAAGATGTGCCAGGCTTATAACGATTCTGTTGACCAAATACAATTATTTTGGGAGTTTATGCAAGCAGATCAACAGCTAACAAATCCTATTTATCCAGAGTTTAGCCCTTCACAGGTAATTGGGTATAATTACGGAATTTACAACGGATGGCGTTATTGGCAGCTTTATAAAGGAACGGAATTGTATTCATTCAGGTATATAAACCCGTTTGGATTATGACAGTACAGCCAGTTTATATTGATGATATTATTGGACAGATCACGCAGGATGCCATAAACGCAATTGTAGTAAAACCGTCAACCACGTTACTTGAGCAGATAAAGGCCAATGAAATAGCCGCCACGGGTAGTTCTTTGATACAACAGTTAAGGTTTAGTAAGTCTTCATTTGATGAACTGATCGAGACATTATCACAAGCTGATAAAAGCGGTGTTGAAAGGTATAACAAATATCCTTTAGCCCACTTAGTTCAGGACATGGTAATTACTCGTGGTTCAGACGCGGGGATTTACGGAACAGCAACTGTTAATTTGATTTTCATGCATCAAACCATGCAAGCCTACAAGACTGATGAAAGGGACGATAAAGTATTTAAGCCGGTTCTTTGGCCTATTTACTATCAGTTTCTTGAGCAGCTTAAAAAGAATAACTGGGTATTTCAAACAGATGCAACTACGGGCGAATTTCCTCACCGGGTTATTAAACGGGCTTTTTGGGGCAACCGTAAACTGGAAGGAAGTAAACTATTGTTAAATGACTATGTAGATGCGATAGAGATACAGAACTTAAATCTTAAAATAAATTATTCAAATTGCTTTTAACGAGGCAACAAAACAAAAATTATGACAAATATTTTAGGGCAATTAACTTGCTCAACTAATGCGAAAAATACGGGCTTTGGCTCTTGTTTTTTGAATTGGGACATCATAAAAGGGGCGTTCTTTTTTGGTAGTGCCCAATCCTTCACACCGGCGCAAATAGCGACCTTGCAGGAGACTTTAAACGCTGCTGCTACCAACGATGTGAAGTCGAAGAGAATGTATATGGTTCACAACTTCGTAGCACCTACTGACAATTCAGAGAAGGTAATTACTGAAAAGTTTGATTACGGTGCCGAGGCTATCGTAAGGGATGGTAATATAAATTGGAGTTTCCAGTTTGTTGACGGTGGCGCCTGTTTAAATAACGCAGGGAGAACGCATAACGGTGCTTCCAATGTTCTTTTTTACGATAACTCTAATAAGTTGATCGGATGGGACGTAAACGGCAATCTTTCTACGATACCGATGCAGTACATTTACTTCACTCCGTTTACACTACGTACAGGTAGCAAAACAACCGGGTATAATGTGATGTTTTCTTTCCTGCCTAAGTACGTAAATGAAGAAGTTGGGTTTGTGGCAGCCGATTTTGATCTTTCTGAAATTGTCGGATTACAGGATATAGATATTATCCTAAATAGTTTCAATCAGAATACAGGCGTGGCGAATGTTACGTTACAAACTGATTGCGGTGCCCAAAATATCTATGACCTATTCCATGCTCAAATATCGGACGCTACTTTTACGGCGTATGATGAAAGTGGAGATGCAATCGCTATTGACAGTGTTACGCCGGTTGCGGGCAATAAGACTTTCAATATTGGTCTTAACGCAGCTTCTTTTCCGGACAGCGGCATAGTAACCTTAGCAGGTGCAGCCGTTTCAGTTCTGACCGAAGAATTGATAGAAGGTTATGAGATTGGCTCTTTAGCATTGGAAGTAACAGGAAGTTAAATAAAAGCCGTCCTAAAAAAACGGCTTTACTTTATTTTTATGAAATTTGAAAATTCTTGCTTTAACGTCCAGTCAGTGTTAAAATTCAATTCCTGTGAAGAGTTTTCCGAACATAAAAGCTATCAGCATCTTTGGCCTGGATTGAGCGAAGAAAAAAGAAAAGAACGTCTAAAGGAGGTTTACAAAATATGCGCACTCTTGGCGACCTTATAAATGCAGTTCAAAAATTAGATATTGATTATCTGATTTCAAATTCATTGTTGGAATCGAGAGAAGATTATGTCAGGCTTCAGCAGGAACAAATGCTCAAAGGTGAACGTGAAGACGGTTCGCCTATTTTCAATTTAAAGACCGGTAGCGATCAATATTCGCCTGGCTATGCAAAGCGTAAGGGCAAAAGCAGTCCGATTGATTTGAGGGACACAGGCGCTTTCCAGGGTGGCATTTTCTTTAAGATTGACGATGCACAAAGTTTCACGGTAGATAGTGACGATAGCAAAAGCGGAATGTTGCAGGAAAACTACGGTAAGCAGATTTTCGGACTGAATGATGAAAGCAATGTTCAATTTATCCAGGTGTTTAAACAGAACTTATCAACTGACTTAATAAACGATTTGAGCAAATGAGCGGCTGTTTAGATTGTTCTGAAAAAGAAAAGGCACGCAACAAGGAACTTAATATTTTAATACAGCAAGCAAAACAAAAAGCAATTGAAAGTAAAAAGACAAAAGCAGTTTGCGAAGATCAAATCAGTGGGCTCTTCTTCACAGACGCCGAAATTGCAATCAGAGAACACTTCAGAATCTTGCAATTTATATCTCATTTGTGAGAAATTGCCTTTAGATATTTATGTTGATTGTTGGATAGATTCTGATTTAAAAGGATTGATAATTTCCGGTAATGCTCCACAGGAACTTTTACAAAAAACCTGGGACAAAATATTTCTACAATCGCTTAAACTGTCACAAACCGGAACTTATAATGAAGCGTTTGAAATATTAAAAGAGATTGACGATTGCAATGCAAAGCTGGCAATCGTAGAAACCTGTGTTAAACACTTTTCAATTTGTAACGAGCGTGGAATTGAAAATGATATGGAATTGGTGAAGATTCTAAACTCACTTGCTTTGCGCTGTAATGTTTTAGCAGAAGACCGGGGCGAAGTTCTTATTCATAAGTTGAACGCAGTAATTGGCCGGGCAAAGAAATGGGTAGATAAGATCAATACTTTGCGTCAAACAATGGAAAAAATAAAAGCCGGTAAAGAAGAGGGCAAGATTGACAGAAAATACTTTGATAATTGGTTGGATTGTATAGGCGAGCATAAAGGCTATCATATTAATGCTGAAGAAATAACAGTTTCCAGGTTTTATAATTCTATTGCTCAAATACGGGAACGTTCACAAAAAGAAGAAATTAAAAAACAAAGACATGTTTAACAATTACAATAAAGTTTTGAAAGAGTTTATGGCTGTTTGTGAAGAAAGTAAAAGTGTAAACATAAATTCAAAAGAATACTCAATATTGCGCTCTAAAGCAAAACTCTTAATGGAGCGGTTGAGAAAAATTGAAAGTTCTTTAATCACAGTTCATTTGCCTTATGGTAACTACACTCAATTTACAAAGACCGAATACGGCAAAGCATATAAAAGAGCTAAACTTTATTTCTTTAAGAAGTCTATTAAAGATTTTATACTTAATATTTTTTCATTTAAAATAATGAGAAATAATGCCTGATTTTAGAGTAGATAGCGTAATTGATATTGATTCGGTAAAAGCTGAAGTAGAAACCCTTTTGCAGTCATTAGGAACTGTTAAGGCTGGGATATTAGATATTAATCAACAACGGGTAACACTAAAGAGTGCGGACATTTCTTCGTTTACACAGGCTTCCCAACAACTTAACCAAGTTATAAACGATTCTGCCACAGCTACCACGAAAGCAACAGCCGCTAACCAGGCGCTAACTAAAGCACAAATTGAGGAAAGATTGGCTAACCAGCAAAGAACAGCCGCTATCAAAGATGAAATTCTAAATAATGCCGCCGCCGCCGGTTCTTACAATCAACTTCAATTACAATTAAAACAATTAACGGCCCAATATAAAGCAATGGGTGCAGAAGAACGGGCGGCAACAGGCGGCAAAGAATTACAAACCAATATCGCTAATACGAGCGCACAGCTAAAAATAATAGATGCCAGCCTTGGCAACTTTCAAAGGAATGTCGGCAATTATAATAATTCTTTAGGGCTATTGGCTAAAGGCGTTCGGGGTTTTGGCGGTTTGGGGGTGATACTTTCAAATGCTTTGGGCATTGATCCTTCAATAGGTATTGGCGTTGAAGAATTAGGACGTGCTATAAGGGAGTTACAACACGCAAGGGAGTTACAGGAAGTAGGATTAAAAGCCGATTCTGCATTATACGATATTAATACAGCTAAAATTGATGCTTCGAAAGCTGCGTTGGATGGCGAAGTTGTAAGTACCGAAGCAGTGGAGGCAACACAGGCAGAATTGGCCGCTACATCAGAAGTAGCCGGAGCCGCTCAAGTAGATTTATCGGTTAAAACAGGAGTTGCTACGGGAGCATTTATAGCCGAAGCCGGTGCAGCCGAGGGAGCCGCCGCCGCTACAGTAGGATTTTCCAATGCCTTAAATACGACCGCGATAGGAGCAGCTTTATTAGCTTTGGCAACGGTTATTTATGCAGTTGTAAACGCAGCCGGTGAATACAATGACCAGATAAAGTCACAAGAAGAAGCGCTCGAGGCGTTAAAAACGATTTTTGGGGAACTTGCAAATGCTACTAAGTCTTATGAAACATTAAGGACAGAAGCGGCGGCCCAGGAAATAAAAGATTTAACGCAACAAATTGAACTAAGAAAACAGGCCGGTGTGAGCGCCCTGGAATCTTTGGCCTTAGATAAGGTACTGGCAACACAACAGCTTAAGAACGCCAATGAAGAAGCAGAAAGATACAACGTAACAAAAGAAACCCTGCAATCGTCTCTAAAAGCGTCTGAGAAAGCTACTTATACTTTAGTTGGTGAAGAGCAGTTAAAGCTAAAATTCTTAAAGCAAACTGCTGACCTAAAAGACAAAAATTATGATGCCGACCTTAAAAGGTTTGACGATAATATTGCACTGTATCAAAAAGAAGCTGACGCCGCTAAAGGAGTTTTTACTTTTGCTAATGACATTTACCAAAAACAGGTTGACGCTAAAAATAAAATTGATTCTTCAGATACACAAGCCGCTAAAAAGAACGAAGACGAAAGACGCGAATTAATCTTAGCCGAGGCAACAAACGAAGCTGAAATAATAACTTCTAAAAATGCTGTTATCTTATCCGATGAACGAAGCACTTTAGCGCAAAGGTTAGCAGCATTAAAAAGCAATCAAAAAGAACAATTAGCTGTTATAAACGCTACGCTCAATAATACACTTACTGACCCTACAAAAAATAAAGACCCGAAATTAGTTGCAATCGCAGAAAGTAAAGCAAATGCCGACAGGTCAAAGGCAAATGACGCTTATAATAAATCTGTTTTTGATGCAAATGAAGCTGCCAGGCAGAGAGAATTAAAGGCCGTCACTGACTACACAAACTCAATTCTTACAGAAGATAAGGCGCGCCAACAGGACAGCTTAACAGATCGCTATACCGATTTACAAAGCAATTTGGATGCTATAAAACAGTTCGGAGAAGATGAAAAGGCAATCCTTTTCAGTAATGAGCGGTTACAACTTCAAAAGTTAGGGCTTACCGAAAGTGAGAAGCGAGATATTGTAGAAAAATATAATGCCGAGGTTTTAGCTAATGACATTGCGACAAACGATAAAATGGAAGCCGCTAATCAAAAAGCTGTTGAAGATCAGGTTGCAACTTTAAAATATTTGCGCGACCAAAGAATTGCCGCCTCCAATGACACTTCACAAACCGGAACAGACATATCAGCAACATCAGCTATAAATAAGGCTACCGAAAAAGAAAAAGGCGCAAGCGCAACCCGCAAAGCTGGTATTGAAGAAAAACTTCAACAGCAATTATCTATAATTGATAAGAAAGGCGAACTTGAAAGACTTAATAATGCTACAGAACAATTACAGTCAGATTACGATTTCAGAAAAACAACAAATAGCTTATCTGTAGCAGAAGATGCCGATTATCAGTCTAAGATTGCAGCAAATAAAAGAAAAGGAACCGAAATTCAGCACGAAATAGACAATACTTATGACAAACAGAAGCAAACCGCTGCCCAAATTGAGTTACAATCTGCCACTGAAGTAGCAAATGATATTATCGCAATCAATGATAATAAGTATCAAAAAGAAATTGATTATATAGAATATTTGCAGGAAGTAAATGACAGAAGATTTCAAAAGGAAAAAGAAGATATTCAAAATTCTACGCTTTCAAATCAGGAAAAGAACACGCAGATAATGTTGTTAGACAAACAGGCAGCGGAAAATAAAAAGAAGTTAGATATCGAGGAGGCGCAAATAAAAGTAAAACAGGCAAGGTTTGATAAAGATGCCGCTATTGTTACTATAGGAATAAATACGGCAATAGCAGTTTCTAAAGCACTTGAACTCGGCCCTATTTTTGGCCCACCTGCTGCTATTGCCGCTGGAGTTGCTGGGTTAGCTCAAATTGCTTTGGTAGCAAGTAAACCATTGCCTATCATCCCTTCTTACGCTAAAGGAACTGAAAACCACCCTGGCGGTTATGCTTTGTTTGGCGAGGCCGGTAAAGAGTTAGTTGAAATGCCTAATCGAGGCTCTTTCATAGCTGACAAGCCAATGATTCACGATTTGCCTAAGCATACAAAAGTAACACCGTTACCTTCTGATATTAACAATCTTCTTTATAATTCAATGATGGTTGATACAGCCCGTAAGATTGAAGAAGATCACAGCCGGGAAATTATACAGGCTATTAAGCAAGGTTCGGCGGCAACGGTTAAGGCTATGAAAAAACAGAAAGGCACAAGTGTAGTTGTGAACGTAAACGGAAATTGGGGCGCTTACATAAATAAAACGGTTAGAGAATGATTCCTACTAATAAGCAATTTTTATTTTTTCTTTTAGATACGCCAACAGGCCGGGCTTATTATCGTGACGTAACGGGAACCGTAAAAAGTTTAGTAATAACAGCCGGGAGCGATATTAGTTTGGCAAACGCTCCTTTGAACTGGTTAGACATTGAACTTTCTTTTATCCGCAATGCTTTTTACCACGCCACGAACCGTTCTTTTTCTACGCCAATGGAATTTGTAAGAGACGCAGTGGTAATGGTTAAAGAATTGTTTCTTTTGGGTGTCGGTACTGAAGTTCCTTTATCAATAGCAATTTTCAAATATAATTCGCAGCCTTTAGCGGGTGAGCCCACTTACAAACTGTATTACAAAGGAAATTTAGACCTTCCAAAAATAAGCGAACAGGTATTAGAGTCGCTTACAGTTAATTTAATGGAAGGCGGTGTATTACAGCTTTTAAAGTCTTACGAAAATACAGTTCTGGAAATTCCATGCGACGGTTCAATTCCTGAAAATCAAAAAATAAATTGCGACGGCTTATTGGTGCCAGATGTTTTTTATTACCAGGTAACGCCGGTCAATGATATTTACGAAATGGATGAATATAGTTCTTTGTCAACTCCACTTTCAGCAACATTTGTAACAGACGAAGGCGATAATTACGGAATTATACATTCTGACCCTGAATTTAACTTCTTCCCTTCGGCAGAATTTGACGATACTATTATTCCAAACACATCAAAAAGTTCTATAGATTTTATTTTTATGTCGGTTAGCCCTATTCAAGTAAGAATAAAGGGGCAACTTATAATAAGATTTAATAAGCCGGACGTATTATTTCAGTTATGGATGGCGACAAGTTCAGGGCAATATCTTCCTTTGTCAGGAAAGATAGCTGCGTTTAGTGGCAGACAGCCTATTATCAATTTTGATATGACTGTTAACTTGGCCGAAAATGAAAAAATGTTCATTTGGATTCAAATAAATTATACTCCTTACGGCGGTGTTACCGGGCACAATATTTTAGATATTTTAGACGGTTCATTTTCACTTTCTTTTAATTCGATGGCCAAAGGAACAAGGGTATGGGCTATAACAATGTACGATCTGTTTAAATTGATTTTAAAGCAAATATGCTTGCTTGCTTCTACCACTTTTCAGCCGTTAAACTATGAGGCTACAAGTGATCTTTTACAGCAAAACTTAAATCTGTTTATAACGTCCGGTGACGCTTTGCGGGCATCCGGTGATGCAACCTATCAACGCTATTATTCAATTACAGAACAGAATCAAATATTACAAACAACTTTCGGCCCGGTCATTAAGATTTCATTAAGGGATTTCTTTGAGGCTGTAGAAGTTGGTTTAGTAGCTTGCCTGGGGAACAGTCATAATGGTACGCAGGAAACATTATTCATAGAATCTTTAGAAACTGTTTACGATTCAAGTAGTGTTAATTTTTCAATAGGCGAGGTTGCTTCTTTGAAATGGAACTTTGCAAGTGATTTAGCTTTTTCAGATTTGGAAATTGGTTACGCCCCACAAACTTACGATCAACAAGCAGGCAAGTATGAATATAATACTACCCTTGTGATGAAAGCGCCGGTTAAATCATTTCAAAACAAGTTATCAAAGATTTCAAAAATACGGTGGGATTCATACGGCATTGAAAGGCTTCGCTCCAACGTAGGTACACCAACTTCGACAACCCGTAACGATTCTGATAATTCAGTTTTTGGACTAAACGCAGATACTTCAAATTGGGTGTATGACTACTTTAAGGCTTATTTTCAATCGCAAGTTATTGATCCAGACGACGACCTGAATACGAATATTCTTTTACAGCAAAGCGTAAGTAGTCAGCAAATAACGTTGCCGACCATTGACGGCGAATACTTTCAATCAAACATAGATCAGGCGATCTTTGTTTTTTCCGTTCTTGGTTATGCCGCCATTGAAAATTGTAATATAACAATCACAGGATATGTTAATGAGAATAACAGGCCACCTTTGGCGCCACACGATACATTTACTTTCAAATTATGGCATAACGGAGCAGTAATTTTTACGAGCGTTACAACGGTATCTGGAATTAATACCAGCATTGGCTTTAGCCACGATTTTGTAGAAACTTTTAATTATAAAGATTGCGTTTACGCTACCTTACAAACTTCTACCACGGGCGAAGCGCAGGTAACTTCAGCAACTTTAAATATCGGAATACCAACAAATTATATTTCAGTAAGCGCCGCTAATATTCCGGTACTTTCCGGTACTGCTCAAAAACTTTTGTCGTGGTCAGGGTATGCACCTACTTCAAAGCCTTATATTTCTTCGTCTGTAGTAAATTATGGTTTTCAATACTTTGTTTTCAATTCCTTAGTACCGAATACAAACTTTACTTTAGGGTTAGGCTTAATGGGCTATATCTGGAATCAGGTAGGCGCTAATTTTCAGGTTGATATTTATATTAATGGAGTTATTCAGGCTTCAAATATTGTAGTTACGAGTATTAACGGGCCAATAACACCGATTGCCCCGGCGCAGTTTGTTGCGAACCTGGTAAACCAAATCTCACGAAACTACACCTTAAACGATATTGTATTTATTACTGGTTCGGTTTTAGGAACTAATTTGAATGTTGAAATTAGTCAGACTACTATTATTTTCACCTCAAATTATATTAAGGCATACAGCCTCAAGAGGGTTCAATACGACTATTTGAAGGGAATACCTAACCTTGCTACAGATTCATCAGGTAACAGCCGCACAGACGTTCCTGGGGCACCGTACAACATCGAAGACTTAACGCCGAAAACCTTATATAAAAAATGGCAGAATTATTTCATGTCAACTTTTATGGATAAGGTTAATAATCAAATGCTTTTTCAAACATTGAGCAAGAACGAATATTTAGCCCGTTCTTACAATGGCGTTGAAATTGTAGAAAATCAGAATGAAAACGTTTTAGGATTTGACAGAATGTTTTATCCGATTGAAATTGAAATAGGCACAAACGTCCCGATAGGATTCGCAGAATTAATGAGCAGTACTATAAACTCTCATATTCACTGTACTTTTATGGGCAATGATATTTATTTCTTCCCAAATTCTTTGACACAAAAACCGGCCCTGAATGAATCGCAGGTTTGGAAAGGAATTTTAAGCCCGAAAACTGATTTAAAAATATTTTCAAGTATAAACGCCTTTAAACTTCCCGATATGGCAGACAATTCAATTTCTTGCGCCTACGCCTCGCCTGTTCAATTCGTTCCTTTAATACAGTCTTTGCCTGAAAAATACCACACACGCAACCGGAATACTTTCCTTTTTGTAGATCAAATTGGCAAGTGGTCAAACACTCATAACTATACGCAGCCGGTTCAAATTGGCGATATTATCCCTTTGCAGTTTATTACTCGCGGCCTTGACCCGGTATATTACACTGTTTATAACTGTAAAGGAATTTATAACGGTTTGAATCTTATTAATCTCACGACGATAAGCAGCCCGGCAATACAAGACCCATACGTTTTATGGCAAACTGAAATTGACACAAGCGTTTGGGATGAAGATAATTATTACATTATTATTACCGCTGGTGTGGGTGTTATAGCTGCTCAAATGATAAGTGAGTTATTGGGTGTAAAACCTTCCTACAAAATGGAAGATACCGTTTTGATTGAGTATTCAAATTCGTTCAATTCACAGGGTTTGGTTTTTGATGGTAATATTCCTTACGTAGGCGCTATGAGAATTAAAGGCGGCTATGATAATCTTTTCAAACAGAAATATTTGGGGAAATTCTATGTTGACCAGCCGCAAGATATTACCGTTTTAAATGCTATTCCTTACGAGATCACAGAATTAATAATCGGATTTGATGAAGGAACACCGGATTACGTTCCTAAAAAAGTTTTGAGAATGTTGTTAATGGATGGATGTATGTTGGACGGCGAAGGTTATTCATTGAATGATGGAGCCGACATTGAACAGGTTTTCACACAGGGCGCTCCAATGAAGTACAACAAAGTAGAGATCAGGCCAACTAAAAATGATGTGTCTTTAAATGTTGTAGCGTCCGGTGTAGATACTGATTCCAGCTTAATAGTGAGCGTTAATCCGCAATCATTCGGGCCAAATATCACTAACGCAAGTGGTACAACAGAAACCGACTTAATAAATATTCAAACAAATTAGGGTAAAAAAATATAATTTTAACCATGCAAATAAGCGTTTCCTCACAAACAACACTTTTAAACCTTAGCAATTACTTTGTGTTTGCGCTTTATGACGCTTCTAACCCTACTACCTTACTTGAATCACAACAGCCAACAAAGCCGTACGGAAACCCTTTACAGATCACTTTTCTTTATAATTGCATAAAGGGACATATTTACATTATTAAATTATGGGAATCTGGAGATAGTACACCGACAGGAGTAGTTAGAAACTCTTTTTCACAGGCCGTTAATGCTTTCAATATTTTTGTAAGGCTCCCAAATTACTACGAAGTTGACGTAGATGCAGGATGGACAAGCGGGGCAACTTCTGTTACCGATACTACCTGGGCCGGTTGGGATTATTGGATTATTAGAAATCCAAATTTGATGTTTCCGGATGACAGCTCAAGCACTTCTCCGGATTATCACAAGGTTGCAACAGGCGGCTTTAATTTGGTTCAACTTGGCGACACTTTTCAACCAAATGAGCGCTTTGGCGTTTTCTTTGTTCCTCAGACATTCGTAGATAATTCAGGAACAGGAATATTTGCTTCAGGAAGAGTTTTAACAGTCGATACAACCCTAACAAACGCAGATAAGGGGCAAGCCTTACTAATTCAGTCAGCAAGCAGAACGATCACCGTAACAGCGCCAGCATTGTCTTTAATGGCAGACTTTGATTTTCTATACATATACAGTGCCGGTGGTTCACATATAAACGCTGTCATTTCTTTCCCGGGGGCCGACAAAGTAAATTACAATGGATCGCTAAGAAGTCAATTGATATTAGGCCAAAGCGAAGTTTTGAAATTATATAAAGCGTTTGGAGTCTGGAATGTTGAAAATGATTGCCCCGGAATTAAAAGTGTTGGCGAGTTTGTAAATGAATATTCAATAGGATTAAATACTGTTCTTTGCGACGGTTCTTTAAAACTGCGTTCTGAATATCCGCGCCTTTGGGAATGGATTCAGCAATTAGACGCTTCTGCTGTGGTTAGTGATACTGCGTGGACTTCCACATTTGTCACGGTCAATGGTGTTCCTTACTTAACTAAAATTGGTTGCTTTTCTACTGGCGACGGTTCAACAACTTTCAGATTACCTTCAAATACAAATTTCTTTTTGCGTGGCATTGATGGTTCTGGAAGAACACCAGGTAGTTTCGAGGTACAAAATATACAGCCACATTTTCACGATAACTTAGAAGGCGATACAGCTTCGCACGCATCAAGTTCAAGCGCTTTGACAGGAACTTATAAATTATTGGTAGGCAACAGTGAGGATGGACACATAATAATTTTGAATAGTAAAACCGGCGCTGTAGATGGAATAAGTACTAATTTAGAAACAAAGCCTTCAAATATTGGCGCTTACTGTCTTATAAGAATATAAATTAATTGAAATGAAAAAATTACTGCTTTTACTTTTTATACTTTGCTCTTTAAGCGGTTATTCCCAATGGCTCAAGCCAAATAATTCATATGGGACTATCTTTAATCGTGGCGCCTTTGATATCACTTTGACTTTCCCTACCGGCTGTGGTGCTCCAACTACTTTAAACGCTGTTGATCGTGGTCAAATGGCTTTTTATGGAGATAGCTGCTCAAACACTTTATATTACTACTCCCCAAAAACAAAAGCCTGGTCGCCAATATTTATAGGCGGTGGTGGTTCACGGGTTGATAGTATGATCTTGCGAGATAGTATTCTTTGTATTTGGCAGGGTGGTTCATCAATTTGTACTGACCTGAAAAAAGACACTGTTGATATAGGCTACGGATTAGGAACAAACTTTGATTCTACGGGCCGCCAAACGATCTTTGCTATACATCCGGATGGTGTAGAAGGCGGAACAGTTTCCTATGCAGGAACGGGCTTAAATTACAATGTTTTGCCATTGACTGTTTTTTACAATAACAGAGTTTTTACGTTTCCGGCGTCTTTACTTACTTTAGGCCCGGCAAATTCACAACCACGCTATGATTTATTTTATGCAGACACTTTAGGCGCCCACATTAAAACCGGAGACACTGCAACAGTTCCTTTGATTCCGCAATTAAACCCAGGGCAATATGCACTTACATCAGGTTTTCTTGTTAATCCGGGAGATACTATTCCTTCAGGAATTACGTCAACTACTATTTATAATGAACCACCTGTAGGATGGGAACCTGGTACACAATCGGGAGCAAGCATAGTTAATTTTTACAATACAGATAATCCTTATCGTGGCACTAAAGATATTTTTGTTTCTTCCTATCACGATGGAGCGCAAATTTATTTTATAGATAGCCCTTTCGTTCATAATGATGCTAATACAAACGGCTTAATAAGTTTGCCTATTTATCTCAACGGGGCATTACCTGCTGGCAATAATATTTATATATCTTTCGTCAGTTTTGATACATTAACAGGGCTACCGCTATTAATCAATTCAGATTTAGGGTTTAACAGAAATCTTGCAAATCAATATCAACAAGTGGTAATTCCTTATTCAAAAGTGCAATGGCAAAATGGTGCAAAATTTACAACTTTAGAACTCACTTTTACGGGGAATGATACCTCCGGTGCAAAAGGCTTGTATATTGATTATGTAACCTTGCAAAGTGGTATTCCAAATATTCCACCACCTACTGATTATTCAAATAAAGCAGATAGCGCAGGAACCTATAAACTTAACGATTCAACATACATTACTAAAACATGGGTAAAAGGTGTTGGATTGGTTGTTGGAGATACTATTCATATTAAATCAAGTGGTGGGAGTGGAAGTGGTGCCGTAAATTCTGTAACAGGTAATCCGGTTGGATTGGTTGATAATACCGATCCTGCAAATCCTGTAGTTCAACAAGATGTTTTAAAACTGAATAAAGCTGATAGTACAGCTACAGGGTATTACCCATATTCAACTAATCCAAAAAATTATTTAACAGCGGTTGACACAACAAATATTTCAAACTTTTCAATTAAAGTAAGAAGTCTTTTTTCTGCAACTGCTCCAATAACATATAATTCAGCTACAGGACTATTCGGTATTACTGCTATGAATGCAACTACTAATGGTTATGTTACTGCGGGAGGTTCTGCATCTAAAGTATTACATGGCGATGGTACTTGGAAAGATACAACGGCAAATACAAGCGGATTTACGAACCCAATGACCACCAATGGAGATATTATTGCTCAAGTTTCGGGTGTTCCATCAAGAGTAGGTATTGGTTCGAAAGGGTATGTCCTTAAAAATTCTAACGGGTCTTTGGGGTGGAATTACCCTGACCAAATAAATGTGGTTGATTATGGAGCAGTTGGTGATGGGACTACTGATTGTAGGGCTGCTTTTATAAAGGCTGATTCAGTACTTAATGCAAAAGGGGGCGGTGTGTTATTTGTACCCGTAGGTGCATTTTACATATCAGATTCAATAAATGTTCCATTTAATGTAAGAATAACAGGTGTATCTGATGCCGGTGTAAGTTTTGATAATACAAAGCCTATAACATCTTCTGTCATTGTTGGCAAAAGTTCGACAACCTCTATTTTCGTCCTTGGCCCTGCTGGATATAGTCAACATAAAGGCACGGCAAATACTATTGAAAATTTGAATATTGTTTATGAAGGCGGCTCAACTCCAACTGCTGGGGCAGGAATAAGAGTTTACGATGGAGGGCAATTTTTAATTCAGCACGTAAGTTTTAGTGGGTTTTGGATTGATTGTGATATTCAGGCAGGGCAAATGTATAGAATACTTTTTTGCGATTTTAATGCTCCTGTTAAATACGGATTAAATATTCAAAATCTTCTTAATGCTGATGCAGGAGATATGGCTATAGACGGATGTAATTTTTTATCTGGTTTTTCAACTTCAACTACATCTTCCTCTGGACTACATTGGACAAGTAGCGGGGGGGTAAAAATTACAAATTGCAAATTTAATGCGGGGGATAATACTGCTTCACATTTCTTTATTTACCCAATTCTTTTTAAACAAATTGTATCTGGAACAACTTCTGATATATCTCTATCAAATATTTCTATTGAAAACTTTGATTCAACTGGCATTTATATGCAGTTTGGGATCGATAGTGTTTCATAT
>Ga0075522_10000767_pt1 | contig 23612 bp, 16 predicted proteins | sample NGEPerA_FD_74796 | JGI IMG/M metagenome (GOLD analysis project Ga0075522, IMG submission 74796) | Arctic peat soil microbial communities from the Barrow Environmental Observatory site, Barrow, Alaska, USA - NGEE PermafrostL2-A | ecosystem: Environmental > Terrestrial > Soil > Wetlands > Peat ...
GGATTGTTTGGCCGCAATCCGCTCCCGGGCGCGGCTCAAGATTTGGCGGCAGTTTTCTTCGCTGCAGTCCACCACCGTGGCAATATCGCCGTAATCGAGCACGAAGGCCTCGCGCAAGAGATACACTGCGCGTTCGGTGGCCGACAGATTGCCCAGCGCGGACACAAACGCCTCGGTGAGGGCATCGGCGAACCCGGCCTGCTCCGCCGGATTGCGCGCCTGGGAGGACAAGTTGTCCAGCAGCATAGGTGCGTCCACATGTTCCAGACGCACTCGGGCCAGCTTCAGATGGTTAAGGCAGAGGCGGGTGACAATGGTCGTCAGAAATGCCTTTGGCGAGCGCACTTCGGTGGCGGGGGCGCGCTCCCATCGCAGATACGTTTCCTGAACCATATCCTCGGCCTCCGCTGCGCTGCCCAATATGCGCAGGGCGAGCGTCATCAAGATGGGCCGTAACTCGGTGAAAATTTCCGTCTGGCTTTGCATAGTTTTTATATTCCTTTATTTGGTTCTGCACAGTATAGACAGTTGGCCTCCCGCGTCTGTGACAAAGAAGTCAAACTATCGCTAGACATGTCGTGACCTGACCCCAATAGCTGGACATAAAGGTAAAGGGTTCAGTCCCAAGCATTGGAAAATTCATCCGCGCCGAGTTGTTGCCTTAATTTTCATCCGCATTTTTAATCTGTGTCCATTCGTGTTAATCTGTGGTTAAATTATTTTGAATGAGTGCTGTGAAAATAATTGACTGGTCTGCGCTGCGAAAAGATTTTCCGATCCTCGATCAGAAAGTCCACGGCCAGCCGCCAGTTTATTTCGACAACGCCGCCACGTCGCAGAAACCGCGCGCGGTGATTGACGTAAAGTCCCCGCGTGCGCGTCATTCTCGATAGCAACGTCTGGCTGTGGTGTTCGCCCCGTTCGTAATCGCCGGCCAAAGTCGCGGCTCGTCAAAATAAAATTCTCGCGTTAAATTCCCGGCGTGGAGCCGTGGCTGAACAATTCTTTCGTCAGGCGGGCGCGGAATTTTTTCCGCCGCCACTGGCAGGGTGCGCTGCACTGGCGCGAAAAACTGGTCTTCAAGGAAGAGGCTTTTCATCTCCTGCTCGCTGCCGTCATCGGCGTCGTCGGCGGCTGCGTGAACCTTTTTTTCTTTTACGCCGGCGAGACGGTGCAAAGGCTTTTTCTGCCGCAGCCGGTTGACCCGGTTCAGGCCGCCGAAATGTTCGCGCCGTGGCAGCGGCTCGCGGTGCCCACGGTCGGCGGACTGGTGGCAGGATTGATTTTGTATCTGGGCTTCCGCCTGGTCGGCCCGCAAGGCTCCAGCGACCTGCTCGAAGCCGTGGTCGCCGGCGACGGACGATTGCCTTTCCGAACGGAATCGGTGAAGACCGCCTCGGCGCTGGTGAGCATCGCCACCGGCGCGTCCATCGGGCGCGAAGGCGGCATCACGCAACTGTCCGCAACGCTCGCGTCCAAGCTGGGACAAATCGCCAAATGGCCGCCGTATCGGTTGCGGCTGCTGGTGGGCTGCGGTGCGGCGGCGGGCATTTCGGCGGCCTACAATGCGCCCATCGCGGGCGCGGTTTTCGCCGCGCTCATCGTGCTGGGAAATTTTTCCATGAACCTCTTCGCGCCGCTCGTCTGCGCGTCGGTGGTGGCGACGATGGTGTCGCGCAGTTTTTTCGGAATCGAGCCGTGGTATCATGTGCCGCCGTTCCCGCCGACGGCCCCGCTGGAACTGCCGTGGTTTATTCTCATGGGCATCCTGTGCGGCGGCGTCAGCGCGTTGTTCATGAAATTTCTGCGCGCCGCCAAGAAGAATTTCAACCACTTTGACATGCCCATCTATGTGCGGATGACGCTGGCCGGGCTGGCGGTCGGCATCGTTGCCACCATTGGTTTTCCCGGCGTGTGCGGCAACGGTTATTTCGTCACCAACGCCATTCTGCACGGCGATTACAAAGCCGCCACCGGCGGGTTCACGCAATTGGGCGGCCTTTTTTTCGCCAAGCTGCTGGCCACGGCCATCACGGTCGGCGCAGGCACGGTCGGCGGCGTGTTCACGCCCACGATGTTTTTGGGTGCGGATGCCGGCGCGCTATTTGGCATGACGCTGCATCATTTTGGCTGCGCGGCGGGCGTGCCGTCCGGCGCGTTCGCGCTCGTCGGCATGGGCGCGACACTTTCGGGCACAACGAAATCGCCGCTGCTGGCGATGATCATGGCGTTTGAGATTTCGCTGGATTATTCGCTCATGCCGCCGTTGATGCTGGCCTGTGTGGTGTCCGTGCTTGTCTCGCGGCAGTTGCACAACGAATCGGTCTATACGGACCACATGCGGCTCAAAGGACTGTCGCTACAGCGGGAAAATGAACAGACCGGCGCGGCGATGGACAAAACCGTGGGTGACCTGATGAACGCCCCGGTGCCGCCGCTGCGCGAAACCGTTTCGCTCCGGGAAATCGCCAACCGTTTTCTCGCCAACTCAAATAATTTTCTGCCCGTCGTGGACGAAAATAAAAAACTCATCGGCCTCGTCGCATTGCACGATTTGAAGGAATTTTTGCACAACAACGAAGACCTGGCCGGCGTGATCGCGCTGGATTTGATGCGGCCGCCGCCGAAATGCCTGACGCCCGGCCAGCGCCTGCTGGACGCGCTGCCGCTGGTGCTGGAAAGTGAGCTGCGCAACATCCCGGTCGTCAGCACACGGACGGAAAACCGGCTGGTCGGCTCGCTCTCCCGCGCCCAGATGCTCGCCATTTTCTCCGAGGCCATCGCCGAAAAAAGCAAGCCGGCCGGCTGAAAAAACTTTTTTGCGCGCGGTTTGTGCCTAAACTGGCGGCGTGTCTCTCAAAACCGGCGACAGGATTGCTTTGACCATTCACGACGTTGCCTTCGGCGGCGAAGGCGTCGGGCGCGTGGATGAATTTGTGGTGTTCGTGCCGTTTGTGATTGCCGGTGAAACCGTCGGGGCAGAAATCACGGAGGTGAAGAAAAATTTTGCGCGGGCGAAACTGCTGCGCGTGGACAAGCCTTCGCCGGAGCGCGTCGCGCCGGAGTGCCGTTATTTCACGCAATGCGGCGGCTGCCAGTATCAGCACATTGATTACACGGCGCAATTGCGTTTCAAGCACAAGCAGATTTCGGATTTGTTCGAGCGTGTCGGGAAAATTTCGCCGGACAAAATTCAGCCCGTGCTGCCATGCCCTTCGCCTTACGGTTACCGGAACCGCATCATGATCCGCAGCCAGTGGAACGGCCCGGCGAAAAAACTGGAGATCGGTTTCATCCGCGCGGACAACAATTTCGTGGAGGACATCGAGGAATGTAAAATTGCCGAGCCGGCGTTGAACGAACAGATCAAACACGTCCGCGCGAACCCGCCGCCGAAGGGCGGAATCAAGGTCGTGTTACGCGTGCAGCCGGAAAACTGGGAGGTGCCGGAAAGCTCTTTTTTTCAGAACAATTTTTTCCTGCTGCCGAAACTGGTGGAAACGGTGCGCGGATTTATTAGTGGCACAGGCGTCCCGCCTGTCCAGCGAGCGCTTCAGCGCGAGCAGTTGGAAACAATTTCACAAGCTTTATTGCAAGAGACAGGCGCGACGCCTGTCCTACGAAAACATCTTATTGACCTGTATTGCGGCGTGGGATTTTTCGGAATTGAAACGGCGGACGTGGTGGAGTCATTCGTCGGCGTGGAATACGACCAGTTGGCGATCGCGGCGGCGCGGCAAAACGCGGCGTCCCGGAAAATTGTGAATGGCGAATTTATTTCCGCCAAGGTGGAGGACGTGCTGCCGGAACTGCTGCAAAAATTTTCGCCGGAGAAAACGTCGGTCATCCTTGATCCGCCGCGCAAGGGCTGCCGGCCGGAAACGCTGGAATTGTTGCGGCAAACGAAGCCCGCGCAGGTGATTTATGTGTCGTGCCATCCGGCAACAATGGCGCGGGATTTGAACATTTTGTGCAGTGATGGTGTCTTTGAACTGGCGCGCGTTCAGCCGTTGGATATGTTTCCACAAACGCAGCATGTCGAGTGCGTGGCCGATTTGCGCCGCAGAAACTGAACTTGCCAACGCGCGGTTCTTGGATTCAACTGGACGAAAGCCGATGCCTAAAGAAAATCAGACCGACCCGAGGAAGAACTTTGTGCCGCGCCTTTTGCCGTGGCTGCTGGGCGCGGTGATGCTCGTCGTCTATTGGGTCACCATGAACCACTGGGTGACGCTGCTAAACCTCGGGCAGGTGGCGACGGTTTCGGGCTGGGTCTGGCAGCCGCAAATTTTGCAGCCGCTGACTTTTTTGGTCACGCTGCCCTTCCGCTGGCTGCCGGCGGCGCATGTGCCGCTGGCGTTGAACATTTTTTCCACCCTCTGCGGCGCGGCGGCTTTGGCGCTGCTGGCGCGTTCGGTGGCGCTGCTGCCGCATGACCGCACGGAAATGGAACGGACGCGGGAACGCAGCGATTTCACTTTTCTCACCGGCTGGGTGGCGTGGGTGCCGCCGGTCTTGGCGGTGACGCTGGCGGGCCTGCAACTGGCGTTCTGGGAACAGGCCACGAGCTTCACCGGCGAGTCTTTTGATCTGCTGCTCTTTGCAGTCATTCTTTGGCAGTTGCTGGAATACCGGCTGGACGAGCGCGAAGGACGGCTGTTTGCGGCGGCGGTCATCTATGGCGCAGGCATCACGGAAAACTGGGCGATGACCGCTTATTTCCCGGTGTTCCTGATGGTGATCATCTGGCTGCGCAAACTGGATTTTTTCAATCCGGGTTTTCTCCTGCGCATGATCGTCTGCGGCCTGGCGGGAATGCTCCTGTTCTTTCTGCTCCCGCTGACCGTCAAGTTTTCCGGGGAATATCCGCTGACGTTCTGGCAGGCGCTGAAACCCAATCTGCAGTCGGACTGGCATGTGATCAAGAGCTTTCATCAGGGAGACGTTCGCCACACTTTGGCGCTGATGTCATTGGCCACTTTGCTGCCGGTCTTCCTCATGGCCATCCGCTGGAGCGCCGGTTTTGGCGACAGCAGCCGGACCGGCGCCATGCTGGTCAACAACATGATTCATTTTGTCAACGCACTGATGTTTGGCATCTGCGTCTGGGTGATGTTCGATCCGCCGTTCAGTCCGCACCAGCTGATGCCGGCGATGGGCATGAATGCGCCGGCGCTCACCTTGTATTATCTGGCGGCCTTGTGCATCGGCTATTACTGCGGCTATTTTCTGCTGGTTTTCGGCAAGCGGCCGGTGCCAAGCCGGCGAACCAGCCGGCCAGAACCGGCATTGCCGAAAAGCCTGCTCTGGCTTTGCCCGGTGATCGTGGCCGCCACCCTGGCGGCAGCGGCGCTGGCGGCGGGTTTGCTGGTCTATAAAAATGCGCCCATCATCCGTGCCATCAATGACGACACGCTGCTGAAATGCGCGCAGTTCTCGGCGCAAAACCTTCCGCGCGACGGGGCCATTTTGCTGTGCGACAGCGAAACCCCCGGCCAGGATCAGGCGCTGCGGGCGTATCTGCTGCAAGCGGTGCTGGCCCGCGATGGCCGCGAGAAAAATTTCCCGGTGCTGGACACGCAATCACTGAACTGGCCGACCTATCACCAATACCTCCACCGGCACTTCCCCAAAATCTGGCCGCAAACCGTCACGACCAATGACGTTGGCACCGTCAGCCCGCTGCGCATTTTCAGGCTGTTAAACCAGTTCTCCCGAAGCAATAACTTATACTATCTCAACCCCAGTTTTGGCTACTACTTTGAACAATTTTATCAGGAACCGCATGGGTTGGTTTATGCGTTGAAGCCGTTGCCGGAAGACACGCTGCTGCCGCCGGCGTTGGACAAAAACCTGATCGCCAAAAATGAATCGTTCTGGACGCACGTCATGGACACCGCCGGGCCGGCCATTGAAAAAGCCCTCCACCCGCCCGATTTCAAGAAATCGAAAAATGCCGCCGGCTGGTTCATGATGCACCTGCATGTGATGCCGGAGCCAAACCCAAACGCCCTCATGGCCGGGCTGTTTTATTCGCGCAGCCTGAATTTCCTGGGCGTCCAGCTCCAGCGCGCCAGTGAACTCGAAACCGCCGCGCCCCGGCTAAAGAAACTCGAACAGGCGGCGACTTGCTTCAGCGAGGCCGAAAAACTGAATCCCGACAACGTCGTCGCCAAGATCAATTTTGACTTCAACCAGACCCTGCGCGCCGGTTCCACCAGCCCCGTTGACCTCTCGCGGGTCACTGCCGACCAGTTCGGCAAATATCGCAACTGGAGTGAGGTCTTGAACGCCTGCGGCCCGTATGACGAACCGAGCTTCTGCTTTGAAAACGGCGCCTGGCTCATGCGCGGAGGACTGATGCGGCAGGCCGTCGCCCAGTTCTATCGCGTCCGCCAGCTCGCGCCGAACAATCTGGCCGCGCGGCTTTTCCTGGCGCAAATTTATATTTTTGCCCGCCAGCCGGACCGCGCCCTGGAAGCCTTGCATGATCCGCTCACCGACCATGCCCGTTTTGCCCTGACGGATTATGATGATAATTCCATCGAATTGGATGTCCTCGCCGCCGCCGCTCATTTCCAGAAAAACGAAACGGCCGACGGCGTGGCCCTGCTGGAAACCGAGATCACGCGTCACCCCTACGATGACACCTTGCTGCTGGCCTCCGCCCAGTCTTTCGTCATGCGCGGTCTTTACACGAATGCGCTGGAGGTCATCAACCGCAAACTCGCCCGCACCCCGGACGATCTTCAATGGCTCTATGGCAAAGGCATTGTCAGCCTCAAGATTGGCGCTTACAACGAGGCGGTGACGGCCTTGAGCAAATTCCTCGAAACCCAGACGAACAATCCCGACGCCCGGTTCAATCGCGCCATCGCGTATCTTCAGAGCGGACGCCTTGATGCCGCCCGCGCCGACTACCGCCAGTTGCAATCCACCTACACCAACTCGTTCCAGGTCGCCTACGGCCTCGGCGAAATTGCCTCGCGCCAGCACGACACCAACGAAGCCGTCCGAAATTTCAAAATTTACCTCGCCAGCGCGCCGACCAATTCCGCCGAGTTCAAAACCGTCCGCGAACGCCTGGCCCGGTTCGGCGGCCAATGACGCCATGCGCGTCACCCACGTCATCACCCGGCTCATCGTTGGCGGCGCGCAGGAAAACACGCTGGTCACGGTTTCAGGTTTGCGCCAAAAATCCGGCGTCGAAGTCAATTTGATTTCCGGCCCGACCATCGGCCCCGAAGGCTCGCTGGAAAACGAGGCGCGGAAAATTTTCCCCGTCACTCGTCACCCGTCACTCGTCACTCCCTTCACCATCGTTCCCGAACTCGTCCGCCCGGTTCACCCGCTGAAAGATTTCATCGCGCTTCGCAAGCTGGAAAAAATCCTGCGCGCGCAAAAACCGGACATCGTCCACACGCACAGCGGCAAGGCCGGGATTCTCGGACGCCTCGCCGCCAGACGCGTAGGCGTTCCCGTCATCATTCATCACATTCACGGCCCGTCGTTCGGAAATTTTCAAGGCGCGCTTGCCAATTTTATTTTCACCGCCGCCGAACGTCGCGCCGCCAAAGTCACCGACCATTTCTTCTGCTCCGCCGGCGCGATGACGAAACTCTATCTCGCCGCCGGAATTGGAAAATCGTCAATGTTCACGCGCATTTTCAGCGGTTTTGATCTGGAGCCATTTCTTAATTCCAAAAATGATTTGGCCTTGCGCGAAAAATTAAAAATTCATGCCGATGCATTTGTCATCGGCAAAATTGGCCGTCTTTTCAAGCTCAAGGGCCACGCCGATTTGATTTCCGCGTTCACAAAAATTCTCCCGCTAGCTCCAAACGCGCGATTGCTTTTCGTCGGCGACGGCATTTTGCGCGGCGAACTTGAAAAGCAAATCCGTGCGCGCGGCCTTTCAGAAAAAATTATTTTCGCCGGCCTCGTGCCGCCCGGCGAAGTCGCGCGTTACGCTGGCATCATGGATTGCGTTGCACATCTTTCACGTCGCGAAGCCTTGTCCCGCGCGTTGCCACAGGCGCTCGCCGCCGGCAAACCGGTCGTGGCCTACGATTTTGACGGCGCGGAGGAAGTCTGCCTGGAAAACGAAACTGGATTTTTAGTTCGCATGGGCGACATCGAAACCGTCGCGCAAAGGTTGCTGCAACTCGCCCGGGACGCGGCCTTGCGGGAAAAATTGGGCCGCGCCGGACAAAAGTTTGTGCGCGAAAATTTCTCCGTCGAAAAAATGGTGGCTGATCAATACACTGTTTATCTGAAACTGGCCGCCGCGCGCGGAATCCGCCCGTGACTTTTCCCTGCAATTTTTTCGCCGCCGCCTTTCTCGGCGCGTTCGTGACCTCGCTGCTCGCGTTGCCGCTCTGGCGCAAATGGTGCGTGCGCACGAAGCTGGTGGATGATCCCGGCCATCGCAAAATCCACGACGCGTCGGTTCCGCTCGCCGGCGGATTCGCTGTGCTGACGGGAATTCTCCTGCCGCTCGGCGTCGGCGTAATTTTCTTGAAACTCGGCATCGTCAAAATCTCGTCCGCCGGATTGATTGTCCACGGCCTTGACCGCCGCGCGGTTGAACTCGCCGCGCTCGCGCTTGGCGCAGTCGCTATCACGATGCTTGGTTGGCTGGATGACAAACATGAATTGAGGGCGCTCCCGAAATTCATCGGGCAGATTCTCATCGCCATCGCCGTGGCCGCCGCGTGCAAACGCATCACGCTGTTTGTTCCCAGCGAAGTTTTCAGCTACGCCATCACGATTCTCTGGCTGCTGACCGTCATCAACGCCTTCAACTTCATGGACAACATGAACGGCCTGTGCGCCGGGCTGGGCGCGATTGGCGCGTTTATCTTTGCGCTCATCGCCGCCGCGAACGGCGAGTATCTAGTCGCCATCACGGGCTTTCTGATGTGCGGCGCGCTGGCCGGATTTTTGCCTTGGAATTTTCCGGACGCCCGCGCGTTTCTCGGCGACGCCGGCAGCCACCTCGTCGGCTACCTGCTCGCGGTGCTGGCAATCCTTCCGCATTTTTATACCAAGCAAAACCCGCGCCCGCTCGCCGTGCTCGCGCCACTGTTTATTTTGGCAATTCCCTTGATTGATCTCACGCAAGTCAGCCTGTTCCGCACGCTGAACAAAAAACCGTTTTGGATCGGCGATACCAATCATCTTTCGCACCGGCTTGTCCGCATCGGAATGAGCCGCGCCCGCGCCGTGCTGTTGCTCTGGCTTGTCGCCGCCATCATCGGCGCAGTCGCGTGCTGGCTTTGATAGGTAGGGTCGTCGCGCTGCGACGACTCCGCCCGGAGGACGGAACGGATTACGCAAATCATCCGCCAATCACAATGTCCATATCATCACGTTCGATTCCGTCGCCTGACGCTGCGCTCGGCGACGGGGGACGGCGCAGCGCGCCGTCCCTACCAATTCGTGTTTATTGGTGTCCATTCGTGGTTTCTTTTCTTTCGTGTGTTTCGTGGATTTCGTGGTTAAGAGCCGCCGCAAAAATAATTTCGCCGGAAGCAGGGTTCATGGCGCCTTGCTGTTTTCAGCCTGCGCTTTTTCCGCCGCATGGATTTCCGCCCACGAGGGCGCGCGCCAGACTTGCAGGATGCCGTCACCGCTCATCGCGCCGATGGAATTTCCGTCCGGCGAGAAACTGATTTCGACAAACTCGGATCCGGTCCCTTCCAGAGTAAGCAACTCCTGCCAACTGTCCGTGTCCCAAAGTTTCACGGCGTCGTCCGGGTTGCTGCCGCCGGTGATGAGACGTTGGCCACCCGGTGAAAACGCCACCGAGAAGACGGCATTGAGAAAACCGCGCAGCGTCGCTTCTTCCCGCCAGGTTGCGGTGTCCCAAACCCGCGCGTATCCCAAGGAACTGGCGATGGCGAGACGTTTTCCATCGGACGAGAAAGCAACGCTCCAGCCTTCCACCGCATCGAGCGGCAAATTTGTGTTGCTCTGCCCGGCCAGATTTCTCACGGAAACGTCTCCTTCCACACCGACCTCGACCATGAGCCGTTCATCCGGCGACAGGCCGCCACCTTCAAGTGTCGGGGGAGCCGCCCAGGATTGGATTTCCCGATTCGATTCCAAGTCCCATTCAAACGAACGATTGTCAATTCTCGACCAGCCGATCAATCGGTTTTCTCCGGCAAGGAAAGCTGCGGGAAACACGCGCCCGTCGCCGGATTTGAATTCACGCCATAAATCGCGGCGCGCTAAATCCCAGACAAACATATTTCCATTGGTTGAACCGGTTGCCAGAAAACGCCCATTCCGTGAAAAGCAATAGAAGACTTTGTTGTTGACTTCCAAATTGGTTGCAATATCCAGCAACGATTCTTTTTCCTGAAAATCAATCCCCGACCATCGCGCCACTTTGCCTTTTCGATCCAACGTCAAAATGGACTGGCTGTCCGGCGCAAATTGCCAGGCCAGCATCTTGTCCGGCCACGTAATTTTTCCCTGCCGGGGATGAGTGACCGACATGTCCCACAGGCAGACCATGCCGTCTTTGCTGGCGCTGACCAGCGTTTTTTCGTCCGGCAACAGCGCCAGCCGCCAGACTTCCAGACGATGACCGCGCATCACGTCCAGACATTTTTGACCGGCGATGTCCCACGTGCGAAGGGTTTGATCCGCGCTGGCCGACGCCAGTTTTTTCCCGTCCGGCCAGAACACCAGAGAGCCAACCCAGGATGTATGGCCTTCCAGCTTTCCGGTTTCCTGGCCCGTGGCGGCCTCCCACAAGCGAATGCTCGATTCGTCGAAACCGGCGGCGGACGCCAGTGTTTTTCCATCCGGTGAAAATGCCAGCGCCGTGATGTATTCTTTCGCTGCCGTGACTTTCCAAAGTTCCTTGCCATTGTGCAAATCAATGACGTGAATCCGCCCGTTCCTGTCTCCATACGCCGCCACGCTCAAATCCGAAGTGGCGGCGAAGCTGGTTGCCGGATTGAGGTCGAATTGTTCCGAAGAATAACTGGCCAGCCTGGTGCCTTCGGATACTTTCCAAACAGTGATTTGTCCTCCCTGACCCGAACCGCGATCAGTGGAAGTCACCAAAGTCCGGCCGTCTTTGGAAAAGGCAAGACCCGCGCAATAACCGTCCAAAGGAAATTCGGCGACGGTTTGTCGCGTCGCTGCGTTCCAAAGATGCAAAGTGGCTTGCTGATTTTCCGACGCGAGCAAATAGCCGCTGGTGAACGCCAGCAAAGATTCAGCCGGCGAAAAGGCGGCGCGCACTCTGCCCTCGCCGGGCGCGAGATGAGCGACCTGTTGCCGGGTCTGAAGGTCATACACAAACAAACCGTCCTTGTGCGCCAGACCAATCGCAAGCCATCGGCCGTTGGCGGAAACCGCGAGCGATTCGATCTCGCTTTTCTGGCAAAGCGTGAACAACGCGTCACTGCGGGTTTGCCGCCAGAGATAACGCCATTCCCAGCCGCGCAAATCCTTTTGCCCCGCAAGCGGACGCTGGCGGTTCAACAAATCCTGCGCGCGGCCGAGATTGCTTCCGGCCAGCGCCTGCATCGCGACATTCATGTCCGAGGCGTAAGCGCGCTGGCGCGCGGCGAGTTCGACCTCCGCTTCAGCTTTTTGGGCTGCGACCGCTTTCTGCTCGTTGGCCTCGGCATTTTTTCGCTGAACGGCTTCCTGTGCTTGCGCCGCCAATGCTTCCTGTTTGGCGTGAGTCGCCCGCACCGCCTGCCAGGTGCTGACCGCAATGCCGAGCAACAAAGCAATCGCCACCGCCGTGACCGCAACGAATGCAAGTTTGTTGCGGCGAACCATTTTTTGAAAACGATACGTCGCACTTGGTGGACGCGCGGCCACCGCTTCGTTGTTCAAATGCCGTTTGAGGTCAACGGCCAAACCGTTCGCCGTTTCGTAACGGCGCGTGCGATCTTTTTCCAAACACTTCATCACGATCCAATCCAAATCGCCGCGCAGCAAGGCAATCGTCTCCTTAATTTGTAGCAGCCGACGTGAGGAGGCTCTGACTTCTTCCTCGGTTGTGGGTTTGGTTTCGGAGGATTTGAGCGAACTGACGTTCGCTGCTACGAGCGTTTGACTCAACTTCGTGCTCGGGCGCGGCGGTTCTTTTTCGCGAATCGCCTTGCGCATCGCGTCAATGCCTTGCGACATCAACTCGTTCGCATCAAATGGCGTGCTGCCGGTAAGAAGTTCGTAGAGCAAAACGCCGAGTGAATAAATATCGCTGCGCGTGTCAATGTCCAGCCCGCTCATTTCCGCTTGCTCCGGCGACATGTAAGCCGGCGTGCCGATGAATTGTTGCAGTTGCGTGTAAAGCGTTTTATCCGTCAAATCCTGTTGCGTCGCCTTGGCAATCCCAAAATCAATCACCTTGGGCACCGGCACGCCGTCGTGCAGCGTCACGAGAATGTTGGACGGCTTGATGTCGCGGTGAATAATGCCTTTCTGGTGCGCGTGTTGAATCGCCTGACAGACTTTGATGAACAAATCCAGCCGCTCACGCGTGGACAATTTGTTCTGGTCGCAATACTCGGTGATCTTGATGCCGCGCACCAGTTCCATGACGAAGAACGGCCGGCCATTTTCGGTCGCGCCGGCGTCGAGCACCTTGGCGATGTTCGGATGGTCCATCAAGGCCAGCGCCTGCCGCTCGGCCTCGAACCGGGCGACGACCTGCCGCGTGTCCATGCCCAGCTTGATGATCTTGAGGGCGACGCGGCGTTTGACCGGCTCTTTTTGCTCCGCCACATAAACGACGCCAAATCCGCCTTCGCCAACTTTCTCCAGAATTTTGTAACGGCCAATGACCGCGCCCGGTTCCTCGGTCGGCGGAATAACGAGGCGGATGGTGGCGTTTGGAGCGGCAGACGCGCCTGTGGCCATCAAGTCGTTGGATTGCTCATGCGCGGCCAGCAACGCTTCAAGCCGCTGGCGCAAGGCGGGGTCGCCTTCGCACGTCGCGTCCAAAAATGCCGCGCGCTTGTCCGCCGGCTTTTCTAGCGCGAGCGCAAACAGCATTTCATCCCGCATTTGAGGTGATGACATATTTGATTGGCGTGGGCGCATTCAAACCTATACGCACATCTGCCCGGCTAAAAGCACAAATAAATCTTTGTGTATTTTTGCAACCGGTTGACGCATGATGCCGCCCATGAGCGCGAATGAATTCAAATTCTATTGTTCCCATTGCGACCAGCCGTTGAAATGCGAACCCTGCCACGCCGGTCGTCAGATTCAATGCCCGGCCTGCCAGCATCTCATCCGCATTCCCAAACCGCCCGCCGGCATGGGGTTCACCCACGTCCAGCCGCAATCGGGAAGCACCTGGGACACGCATCCGCCGAAAGGCAACAAAATCTGATTCGTCGAGGTTCGAATGGTCAGTGCAATCTTGACGGCACGCCTTTCATCACTGGGAACCTCCGTCGCCTACGCGCGCCACCCTGCCTCTGATTTCTTTTCGTGTGTTTCGTGTGTTTCGTGGTTAAATCTTCGCCGTGAAAATTTTGTTCATCGGCGACATCGTTGGTAGCCCCGGACGCCGCGCGGTCAAAATTCTTCTGCCGAAATTGCGCGAGCAGCACGGTCTCGATGTCATCATCGCAAATGGCGAAAACTCCGCCGGCGGCAACGGCATCACGCCGGACATTGCGGCGGAACTGTTCGGCTACGGTGTGGACGCCATCACCACCGGCGACCATTTGTGGGATCAAAAGGAAGTCATGGAGTTGCTGCAAAATGAAAAGCGATTTCTCCGTCCGCTGAATTATCCGCCCGGCACGCCCGGCAAAGGCAGCGTGATTTTGAAGATCCGCGACCTGCCGCCTGTCGCCGTGATGAACGTGCAGGGCCGCACCTTCATGCAACCGCCGCTGGACAATCCGTTCACACTCGCGCTCGACGAGGCGAAATGGCTGCGCCAGCATACGCCCATCATCTTCGTGGATTTTCACGCCGAGGCGACCTCGGAAAAAATCGCGTTCGCGCGGATGCTGGACGGCCAGGTCAGCGCCGTCGTCGGCACGCACACGCATGTGCAGACGGCGGACGAGCAGATTTTCCCCGGCGGCACGGCGTATCTGACCGACGCCGGCTTCACCGGCCCGCACGAAAGTGTTTTGGGCCGGGAAATCATGCCGGTCGTCACGCGTTTCCGCACCGCCATGCCGCAACGGTTTGAAGTGGCGCGCAATGACGTGAAAGTGCAGGGTGCGGTGGTTGAAATTGACAACGCCAGCGGCAAGGCGGTGAAAATCCAGCGCGTGTCAGAAGCCGTTCAAGTCTGATTGTTCTTCCGCCGCCGTCGTTTTATCGGCAGCTCGTTTCACGCCAATGGCAACGGCGTTTTCGGGAACTTGAAAACCTTGTCCGGCGAGCAATTGCCCGATGGTTCGGATTTGAAAAATGGGAATTTTCTTTTTTCCAAGCGGCGTCGTGTAAAAACCCATCGCGTCCGCCTCCTGTTTCATTTTTTCTGTCGGCTCTTGGAGGCAGATGAACAGGCCAAGCGTGGCTTTTTCGCGATGAATGACATGGGCAAAATCGCGGAACTCGCCGAGCTTCAATGAACCGCTCTTGACTTGAATGACGCATTTCTTTGGCTCGACGCGCGGGTCGTCGTTGAAACGAACAATGCCGTCCATACCGGAATCCGCGCCTTTTTTATCCTGAAACGGAAAGGCGCGCGGAACTTTTGAAAGCGCCCAGCGTTGAAATTCATTTCTGTCCTGCGCGGCCAACGCCTCGGCTTCCGCTGTTGTGCTTGGTTCGCCAATGACGTGATAATTTTTCCCCTCCTTTAATTTCAGCGCGTCCGAAAGCCGGTATTTAATAAGCGCAATCGCCAAATGTGTAATGTCAATGCCAACCCATTTTCGCTTGAGATGATGCGCGGCTTCAATGGTCGTGCCGCAGCCACAGAAGGGATCAAACACGATTCCATTCGGCGGGCAGGCTGAAGCAATGATTCGCTTCATCAAGCCAACGGGCTTTTGCGTGGGATAGCCGAGCCGTTCGGGATCGCCTTGCGAAACGAGCCAGCGAACATCTTCGTCAATTGCTTCATCGCTGCCTTCCAGCACGTCGCGTGTGTGCGGCTGATAAGCCCAGAGGTCTTGCAACGGCATCCCAGGACTGGTTTTCAAATACTGGCGATACGTTGGCAGGCTGTTTTTGGATGCCGGATGGTCAATTGAACCCGCTTCATCCAGCGCGTCCAGCTTGGCGAGGACGCCGAGCTTTTCATTGATGCCAAGCTCTTCAATAATTTTTCCGGGAATCGCCCAATGCCGCCCTTTCGCCGAAGGATCATAGCCCTTCCATTTTTGTCCGCTTTCGCCGTGGCGCAAGCCCGCACCTGTGATGGAATTCGTCCAATACCTTCCGTTTGCATCCTCCTGCTTAAAATAAGATTTAACATGGCCTTTGGTGTAAGGCCGGTAAGTTGTTTGGAAGCGATAACCATCACCCTTGGCGTAGAACAAAATAATGTCGTGAACTGGACCGAAGCGACGCGGACTGTTGTGCGAACCGGTCCGCCGCCACACAATTTCGTTCAGAAAATTGGTCGGGCCAAAAACCGCGTCCAGCAAAGTTTTCAGGTAGTGGCTCGCCGTCGGATCGCAATGCAGAAACAATGTCCCGGAATTTTTCAGCACGCGATGAAGCTCGACCAGTCGCGGCGACATCATCACAAGATAGGCCGTCATTTCGTTGCGTCCCAGCGTGTGAACGTAACCGTTGATGAGTTCCACCAGCCTTTGGTTCGCGCAGCTTTCGATGAAATTACGGAACGCCAGTTCGCTCCATTTCCAAGTGTCGGTAAACGCCTTGATTTGTCCCTGCGCTGGTTCACCGCTCTGTTCGCGGAACAAAATATTGTAGTCCGCGTTGGAATTAAACGGCGGGTCAAGATAGACGAGGTCAACACACTCGTCGGGAAAATGTTTATGGTTCTGGAGAATCTCCAGATTGTCACCATAGAAAAGCGTGTTGGCGCTGGCAGCCTTGATTGCGGGAGGCGACATTTATTTGGGAATTTTTACAGCGTTCAATCTACGGATAATGAATTGGAAATCTGATGTTCAAACAAGTCAAATCGCAACGGGACTTCGGCGCGTTGTTTCCGCCAGCGCGTTTTCAACCGGGCCGTTCGGAAGTTGAAGCGGGCTGAAGTCCGCGCGCCGGAGCGCGGCGTTTACGCCGCTTCACGCTTGAAATTTTTTTTGATGCGAGCAAAAAACTTCTTCGGCGGGAATGCCTTTGACCTTGCCCGATTCAATCTCCTCAATGCGCCGGTTAATATTGGCATGAATTGAATTTACCTTGATACAGGACAGATTCAACTTGAAACTTCGCAGACGAGCGTGGCTTAATTGATTTTGAATTCCATGAGCAAACAAACCAAATCGCAATCGAACTCCGGCGAATCTCCGATGGAGCCGAAGAGATGGTCACAACCTCCCAAGTATGCGCCGTGGCGACGAACACGGGGACGGTTGAAAATCATCCGTAAAAACCTCACTAAAACCGACGCGGAAATCGGCCGGATTTTCGGCATTACTCGCGCTGCGGTGTATGCCCTGCGCGTTCGGTTCGGAATCGCCAAGAAAAGAGCTAACATACAAAGAAAAGAAGGCTTCATCAGTTTGGTGCGTAAAATGCGATCTGGTCTGACTCCACAGGAAATGGCATCGAAACTCGAACTGCCGGAAGTGCAGGCGCGTTATTATGGGAACTTCGCGGGTTATCGTTATCGTTTCCTCGACAGAAAGGAAAAAACGAATCGTTATTGGAACAACCAATTGAAATCTCTGCCTTCAGGTTTGACAATTAAGATGACGGCGCAGCGGTTGGGGATTTCTTACCATTACACCTTTTTCTTATGCAAAAAATTTCACCACGAAGTTCTGGATGGGCGCAGTTCCAAGCCACGGATGCGGGTGCCTGGGTGTCATTGATATGAGCAAACAAACCAAATCGCAATCGAACTCCGGCGCGGTATTTTTATTCATCGCCATTTTATTTCTCGCCTTCGCCGCGCGTTGCGCCGATGCGAATTTCGTTCCGTCGCCGGTGGCTGATCCGGCAAATGATTGGAAACTGGTCTGGCACGATGAATTCAACGGCCCGGCGGGCGCGGGCATTGACACGAATAAATGGACGCCGGAAACCGGCGGCAACGGAAACGGAAACCAGGAATGGCAATTTTACACCACCGGCCAGAGCAACGCCGCGCTCGACGGCCACGGTTTTCTGGACATCACCGCGTTGAAATCGCCGCCGCAGACGTTCAAGACAAGGTTCGGCGACGGCGCATACAGTTCCGCCCGCTTCAACACCCGGAAAAAATTTTCCGTGAAATATGGCCGCATTGAGGCGCGCATCGAGATTCCGGCGGGACAAGGAATATGGCCGGCGTTTTGGATGATGGGCGAAAACACTGCGACAGCGGGCTGGCCGGCGGGCGGCGAGGTGGACATCATGGAAAACATCGGCAAGGAGCCGGACACCGTCCATGGCACGGTGCACGGGCCGGGTTATTCTGGCGCAAAAGGTCCGTCGGGGTTGTTTCGTCTGAAGAATCAAGGGCGCTTCGCCGACAATTTTCATGTGTTCGCCGTGGAATGGGAAACCGACGAAATCCGCTGGTATGTGGACGGCCAGTTCTATGAACGTCGCACGCCCGCCGATTTGCCCGCCGGGAAAAAATGGGTCTACAACCATCCGTTCTTCCTGCTGCTGAACTTGGCCGTGGGCGGCGGTTGGCCCGGATATCCTGACGAAACCACGAAGTTTCCCGCTGTCATGGCAGTGGATTATGTCCGCGTGTATCAACGGTGAACGGCGTTAAAAATTTTTCAATGAACAAGCAACCCAAATCGTTCAGCGCCTTAATTTTGTTCGCCGCGCTCGCCGCCCATTGCGCCGAAACGAAATTCCCGCCGCTGCCGCTGGAGGGACAGACATTCATCCATGACCCGTCCACCATCATCAAGGACGGCACCAACTATTTTATTTTCGGCACCGGGCGGGGCATCCTCACCAAGTCGTCGCCGGATTTGATCCATTGGGAGAACGGCGGTTCCGTTTTCCGCGCGCCGCCCGCGTGGACAATGCAAGCCGTTCCTGCATTTCGAGGTTTCATGTGGGCGCCGGACGTGATTCACGTGAACGGAAAGTATTTTCTTTATTACGCGGTCTCTTCGTGGGGCAAACAGGTTTCCGCCATCGGCCTGGCGACCAGTCCCACGCTCGACCAGTCCGCAACTAACTTTCTGTGGTCGGACTGCGGCCCGGTCATCACGTCCACCAACGCGAGCGCGTTCAACACGATTGATCCGGGTGTGTTTCTGGATGCGGACGGGAAATTGTGGCTGGCGTTCGGCTCATATTGGGAAGGAATTTTTCTGATGGAATTAAATTCACAAACCGGTTTGCGCGTGGCGACGAACTCGCCGCTGTATCATCTGGCGTGGAACAATTCCATCGAAGCCGCCTGCCTGACGCGGCATAGTGATTTTTATTATCTCTTCGTCAACTGGGGGCAATGCTGCAAGGGCACCAACAGCACTTACGAAGTGCGCGTCGGGCGCGCGGAAAAAATCACCGGGCCGTATCTGGACCGCGACGGGAAAAATCTCGCGGACGGCGGCGGCTCGCCGTTTCTGCAAAGCAGCGGACGCTTCATCGGCCCCGGCCACATCGGCATCGTGAACGACGGCGCCAGCGGCCCGACGCGGTTCAGTTATCATTATTACGATGCCGACACGCAGGGCCGTTCGCGGCTCGCCATTGGGATGATTGACTGGTCGGACAGCTGGCCGGTGGCGGTGAATGATTCAACGAATGATTGGAAGCTTGTGTGGTCCGACGAATTCAACGCCAACGGGCCGCCCGACCCGGCGAACTGGAATTACGAGCGCGGCTTCGTGCGCAACAATGAACTGCAATGGTATCAGCCGGAAAACGCTTTCTGCACGAACGGCCTGCTCGTCATCGAGGCGCGGCGCGAGCACGCGCCGAATCCTAATTTCTCAACCAACAGCACGGACTGGCGCGCGAGCCGCGAATGGATTGATTACACGGCCGCCAGCCTCACGTCGCGGCGGCTGCGCGAATTCACCTATGGCAAATTCGAGATGCGGGCGCGCATTGACACGCGACTCGGAAGCTGGCCGGCATTCTGGACGCTCGGCGCGACACCCGGCCCCGGCTGGCCCGCGTGCGGCGAGGTGGACATCATGGAATTTTACACCGGCACCGTCCTGGCCAATATTGACTATGGACTCGATGGAAAAAGCAAATGGTCCACCGTCAAGAAGCCCATTGTTGAACTCGGCGGCGAGGCGTGGTCGAAGGAATTTCACATCTGGACGATGGAATGGGACGAGAAGAAAATTGACCTTCGTCTTGACGGCAAATTGATGAACCATTTTGATCTGGCGGAGGCCGACAATGCCGACCGCAGCAATCCATTTCACCGGCCGGTTTATTTCATCTTGAACCAGGCCATCGGCGGGAACTGCGGCGGCGATCCCGCGCAGACCAAGTTTCCCGTCCGCTTCGAGGTGGACTGGGTGCGCGTTTATCAGCACGACGGCGGCAGCGGGAAATGAAACCTGTTCCGGCTTCGAGGTTTGCCTCCGAAGCGTGGGCGTCAGACCGCTTCAATGTGCAGATGGTTTTGGGCGGTGAAGCGGCATAGACGCGCGCTCCTCAATCCAAGATGCAAACCGGGTTGGCGCGTTAAATGTAACCTTTTCTGCCCCGCGATGGTCTGGTCTGGGAAGTTTCTCCAGTGCGATGATGAATGCATCCGGGAGCAACTTAAACAACTAACTAACTAAAAAACATGAAATTGACCAAACTCACGAAAATCATATTGGGCGCCGTGCTGCTGCTCGGCGCAATGACCCAGGCCCAGGCTGACGACAAAACGGTGGATCCATCTGGAACTTACATCTGGACCATGCCGGGCCGCAATGGCGGGGCCGACCGGACCAACACCCTCGTGCTCAAGCTGGACGGCGACAAGCTGACGGGCAAGCTCGCCATGCCAGGACGCGGCGGCAAGGTTAATGAAACGGAAATCGCCGACGGCAAAGTGACCGGCGCGGATGTTGCGTTCAGCGTGGTGCGCTCCTACAATGGCAACAGCATGACAAACAGCTATTCCGGCACGATCGCGGACGGCGCCATCAAGGGTAAAATTAGTTTTGTCACCCAGAACGGCGATGCCCGGTCCCGCGACTGGGAAGCCAAGCTGCAGAAATAATCCGCCGTTAAATCCAAAAAAAATTGGCGCGCAGCCGCGAGGCTGCGCGCTTTTTGTTTGGAACTTTTTCCACTTCCTCACCACTTCCTCCCGAAAATGATTTGGTTGATGACGCCGCGAATGTTTTCCTCGTCCTCAAACGTCGGCGGGTCGTGCATGCCCGGATCGAACTCGCCCCAGCCGGGATTCTTGGCGGCTTGGTTCAACTGGTTTTGCAGCGCGGTGATTTGCACTTGTTGCGCGTCAATGAGCGCCTTGAGCGCGTTGAACTGCGTGCGCAGTTCCGCCGAGACAATTGGCGCGTTATTGCGTTAATGCTGATAGGAAACCATCATGCCGTTGCCGTCCAGCACAAAATCCAAGTTCGTGGAGGTCATCACACGATAGGCCCCGCTAGCTACAATGCCGCCAGCCTCAACCATGACACCTCCCTCCATTGAACTGAACGGGCCTGTCGGATGAATGGAGATCTGGTCCGCAGGATAATCAAGGCCCGTGTTTTCCAGTGCTCTTATCCAAGACGGAACCATCCGTGTAGAGAATGTTCCCGTCAATCGGGCAAACGGCCAGCACGTTGCTTGTGGTTGAAAAAATGTAAGAGACGTTTGATCCGCTCAAGCTGGCCCAATCCTTTGCAGGGACCTTCGACTTGTCCTGCGGACAAACTAGGAGGAGCGGGGTCGTGAGCTCATTGGACATGCACTGGAAAATCAGATATCCATTTTGTCGCATTCCATCCTTCTCGGTCACCAACGCCATCACCCCGCCGGCATTTGTGGAGACCTCGAACGGATTCTTGTCCCTATGGTCGCCGGACCAGAGGTAAAATCCGAGGCCAATCTGCTTGAGATTGTTGACGCAGGTCACCTGCTGGGCAATTTTTTCATCGGTATAGTTGCCCGATTTCCCGCAGCCGACCAATAGCGCCAAGGCGCCCACAAAAATTAGGTGTTTCATTATTCAGTGCCGTTAGTGCTGATAGGACACAAGCTGGCCGTTGCCGTCAAGCACGAAGTCCAGATTGGTAAAGGTCATTACCCGGTAAGCCCCGCTGGCTACAATGCCGCCGGCTTCGACCATGACACCGCCCTGCATGGCGCTGAACTTGCCCGTTGGATTAATTGAGATTTGGTCAGCGGGATAGTCGATGCCAGAATCAGCTTTGAGCAACCCTGTAATCACCTGACGCGTGGCCGGCGTCGAGATGTCATGTTGCGTGGCTCCATTGCCAACTGAGTTCAACTCCCGGCTGGCCTCCTTGATCATCATGTAGAATACATAAGTGCCGCGTGGTCCGTCGTAAACACAGAAGGTGGTATCCCCAATCATGAACGTGTAAATGAAGCCCGCCTCCTTGGAGTGAAATTTGTCTGGGGTTACATCGCTTGCGGCAAACGGGATACGACCGGCATAGACCTTGCACCATCTGGCAATCTCCGGCTTGAACCGCTTCTCGAATCGGTTGGTAAAGTCGTTCCAGTCGGCCACCTGCGCGCGTCGGATATGGTCCAGTCTCGACTGTAGGGGCGGCGCAGTCTCGATTTTTTTGGGGGAAACCGGACCAGTATCCTGCGGTGATTGGACCTTGTCGGGCCTGCTCGTGGGCATGAGCAGCCAGATTGACAACGCCGCCACAACCGCTATCACTAGCAAAATACTGGCCCAGTTCTTATTCTTCATGGACTCTTACCGTGTTTTGACACCGGAGGTGTCGAGGTTTCTCAATGCTTCATCCTGCCAGGCGTCATAAACGCAAAGCGGGAATCCAGCCAGCGCCGGTGTTGCTTTGGCGAGGTCAGGATATAATCCCATCGCCGCCCGTATCGCCCACTGGAAGGAATATGTCGGGTCGCAGCCACCAGGATACTCGTTTTCCCCGCAGACCCATGCCTGATCTACCAATTCCACCACGTCCGCCGTGCCCATGGCCTGACTTGTTTCCGCGTTTATGTAGCCCTGTGGCAGACCACCGACAAAAAACAATCCACAGTTCTTATAGGTCAAGCTGGTTTGTTGGAATCCGGTTGTGCGTATGCCACAAGCCCCCGGCCACGAGACATATTGTCCGGCTGTGCTCAACGCGAGGTCAGCATTGTAGCAGGTGAAAATGCAAGCCTTGCGCAGCCTCCAGTTGTGGGGCGTGCTGCAGTTTTTGACGTTTAGCGCGAAGTCCTGCACCCAAACAACGTCATGCAGGTAGGAGCCGCCACCGATAGTGGGACCGGAACCGTGGGCTTGTGCCATCGTCAACTCCGAGAATACGTCGCTGTTGGTCATGCCGTAAGCTAGGATGGCGTTGAAGGACTTGTAGGATGCATTGTAGGGCAGGCACTGCGCCCAATTTCGGTTTGGGCCCACCATCCAGTCGTAGTATTCCGTCAAGCCCCACTGGTCGTAGATGTCTTGATAGAGGTAAAGTAAGTTGCCTGCTATAGCCGTGTCAGCCCGCTGGTCGAGAAAATTGCCGCCAGTCGTCGAGGGGTCTTCCCACTCGTAGGTCAAGAAATCCCCAGCCGGCACGCGAATGTTTCCGCCTTTGTCAAGCGAGTTAGTGGAGACCCACGTTACCGGGTCGTATGCCGTAAAGGTGACGACGTAGGTGTCGTTAGAATATGGCGTCACCCCATCCGCTTCCGTCATGTTCCAAGGAACGGCGACCAAACCTGCGGTCACATTGTTAGAATAGGTCGCCACTACCCGGCCATCAACCGGGGACGAGATGGTGCAGGCAATGGGCTGGTCTTTGGACAGGTAATAGTAGATGTAGTTCGTGCCAGCTTCCGGGGGACACCAGTCGGACGCAAAGGTGAGATACTGGTCGTTTTCAAAATCCAGTGGGATTGAGCCGCTGGACGTGAAGAAAATCTTGGCGTTGTCCGGTGGGTTGTTTGTGTCAAAGATGCGGGCTTGGTTGCCAACTGTCAGGTAAATGTTGTCCAAGCCGTCAACATTATACTTGGTGTCAAACGTGAAAGTGTTGCCTGCTCCAAGGGCATAACGAGCCTCTGCTCCATCAACATTGATTGTCCAATTCTCATTCGTTACGCCGCTCAAGTCTGTGACGATGGCCTGTAGCGTAACCAAGTTGCTGACGGTATCGAATGGGTTGTTTGTTCCGGCCAATGTCACGACTGGACCACTGTATGGAATGACGCGGAAGAATGCGTTGTAGACGGTAGAGAAGTTGGACACGACCAAATACATCGGATCGGTGACTTGCCACCCGGGAACCGAGCCTTGCACGAGCCAGCCGCCGTTCTGGATGTTGTTGGAAGGCGCGTAGAGATCAATGTTCTTAAATAAAGGCATCTCCATCTTATCG
>Ga0075522_10000768_pt1 | contig 23605 bp, 24 predicted proteins | sample NGEPerA_FD_74796 | JGI IMG/M metagenome (GOLD analysis project Ga0075522, IMG submission 74796) | Arctic peat soil microbial communities from the Barrow Environmental Observatory site, Barrow, Alaska, USA - NGEE PermafrostL2-A | ecosystem: Environmental > Terrestrial > Soil > Wetlands > Peat ...
GCAAGGATTTGCGCTCAGGCGTTTACGCACGAGGGATGGGCAAGCTGCTGTCGGCGCTGGCGCTGATGTCATGCCTTTCGGCGATGCTGGCCACCCCCGCCGCCGCCGAAAAGCGCTTTGCGCTGGTGATCGGCAATTCGGCCTATCGCAGCGTCACCCCGCTCGACAATCCGAAGAACGACGCCGCGCTGATGGCCAGGACGCTGGCCGGTCTCGACTTCACGCTGATCGGCGGCGGCGCCCAGCTCGACCTCGACAAGGCCGCGCTCGACAAGGCCGTGCAGAATTTCGGCGAGCAGATCCAGGGCGCCGATGTCGCGCTGTTCTACTATGCCGGTCATGGCGTGCAGGTCGGCGGCGCGAATTATCTGGTGCCGGTCAATGCCAATCCGACGCGCGAGACCGACGTCGACTTCCAGATGCTGGACATGAATCTGGTGCTGCGCCAGATGCAGGGCGCGGGCACCCGGCTCAATCTGGTCATCCTCGATGCCTGCCGCAACAATCCGTTCGCCGGCAGGGCTTTGCGCGGCTCGGGCGGCGGGTTGGCGCAAATGCGCGCGCCCGAAGGCACGCTGATTTCCTATGCGACGCAGCCCGGCAGCGTCGCCCAGGACGGCGCCGGCGGCGACAGCCCCTACACCACGGCGCTGGCGACGACCATCGTGCGCGGGCTCGACATCTTCGAGACCTTCAACGAGGTCGGCCTGATGGTGAAGCGCGAGACCGGCGGCGCGCAGCAGCCCTGGGTGTCGTCGTCGCCGATCGACGGCAAATTCTATTTCAAGCCGCCGCCGGCCGGCGCGCCGTCGTCGGGGCGCACCGACCAGGACAATGTCGAAATCACGTTCTGGAATTCGATCAAGGACAGCAAGAATCCACAATTGTTCGACGCCTATCTGAAGCGCTATCCCACCGGCGCGTTCGCGGATATTGCGAAAATCGACCTCGAGCAGTTCAAGGTCGCAGTCGCCCGCCCGCTGACGTCGGCGCCCGACGAGAAACTCGCGATCAACGATCCCGGATCGTTGCGGGAGGTCAGGGACCGGCTCTATGAGCTGAATTTCGATCCGGCCTCGGCGAATCAAAGCGACGTCAAGGTCGCGATCCGGGAATTCGAGGCCCAGAGCAAGCTGCCGCAAACCGGCGAAATCACGCAAGGGCTGCTCACGCGCTTGCGCGAGATCGGCGGTCTCAAGCCGTGGGGCGCCATCGTCTACGACAAGAGTGCCGGCCAGTGGGGCATGGCGTGGGGTCAGCCGTCGCGCAAGGAGGCGGTTGCCAGCGCGCGGGCGCAATGCAAGGGCGCAAAATGTCCTGCCGAAATCAGCTTTTTCGGCACGTCGTGCGGCGCCTTTGCGCTCTCCCCGGCGACCTGGTCGATCGTATCGCGCGACGACATCCAGAAAGCGCGGGCCAACGCGCTCGAGGAATGCGGCAAGCACGGCAAGGCTTGCCATGTCGTCGGCGCCTCCTGCGCCGACGGTACCGCGCGGGCGGCATCGAGCAATTGATGCAGGCCCCCTGGTTCGAGACGCGCGGCGTCGCCGCGCTCCTCACCATGAGGGTCTGGGACCTCATCCTGAGAAGCATCGCTCCGCGATGCGTCTCGAAGGATGAAGCCACCGGACCGGACGGAGACCTACTCCTGGCCGCGGCGGCTCCCCGTGAACTTGATGCCTCCGCCCCAGGGGCTGACGACGAAAATGCTGTCGCCGTCCGGCAACAAGGTGATGCGGTCGGTGCGGCCCTTGCCGCCGGTCGCCCACACGACATTGACGGTCTTGCCGGCGCAGCTCCATTTGCCGGGAGTGCCGCTGGCGGGGTGGAGCGCGGTGCCGTCCTTGCGGAAAATGGAATCCGTGAGGCCGAGATACCACGACCATCTTCCGACGATCCTGTCGCAGGCATGACCCGACGATGTCTCCCCGGCCTTCGCGGCCGCCCGCTTCGCCTGAGGCGCCGCGCGCACATCAGGCGTTTCGCCGGAGATGGATTTATCCTGCTTGCCGACGCTGCCGCCAATACTGCCGGCCTGGGCGAACGCCGGTGACAGGTTTGCAAAGCCGAGTGGCGAGAAGGCCAGCAGGACGATCCCGATCAGCGCACGCTGCAACATGCCGGCCCCCATTTCGTGTGTCACTGTAACGGCCGATCAAGCGTACTGGAAGCTTCCTCCGATATCGGGCTTGCCTCAACGCTCGGCGGCGGCCGCCGCCTTCGGGTGCGCGAGTTTGCTGATCATCGCGTCGATCTGCGAAATCACGAGATCGGGCGCGACGTCAGGGATCATGTGGCCGGTATCGGGCAGCACGATCAGTTTGGCGCCTGCTACCGCCTGCACGAAGGGGCGAGAATGGATGCGGGTGGACACCGTCTTGTCGGCGTCGCCCGCGATCACCACCACGGGCGTCTTGATCTCGCCATAGCGCGGCGCCTGTTCGGCGACCGCAGCCTTCAGCGTCACGAGATCCCAGGCATTGGCGAGGAATTCGCGCGGCCGCAGCAATAACGGCGTCGCGGTGTGGCTGACAAAATCCGCCGGCATCGCCTGCGGCAGGAACACGTTGCGCGCGCCGGATTCCGTCAGCAACAACCCGAGCGGCAGCGTCACGGTATAGGCGAGCAGCGGCCCGATCACCGGCATGGTGGCGAGTTTGTTGTACCTCCCGACCCCGCCGGGCCACGGATAGGCGACCGGCGCAAGCATCACGAGGCCCGCAATACGCTGCGGATAATCCAGCGCCATGCGCGCGCCGAGCGCGCCGGCCCAGGAATGCACGACGAGGATCACGGGCCCGACACCGAGTTTCGCAAGCGCCTCCTCGATCATGCGGCCCTGGATATCGGGTGTGGAATCGCTCAACCGCGCGCGCGTGCTCCAGCCATGCCCCGGACGGTCGATCAGGATCACGCGATGGCGTTCGGCGAGCCGATCGCCGAGCGGATAGCGCATGACCTCCAGATTCGAACTCGCACCATGGATCAGCACGATCGGCGGGCTGGCATCGCGCGGCCCGAGATCGAGCACGTTCAGCGTGGCCCCCGCGACCTCGATCGGTCGACCCTGCGCGGGATAGAGGCGCTGCAGCACCAGCACGCCCGCCTGCGTGACCAGCGCGAGAAATACGAGCGCCGACACGACGACGATGGCTGTCATTTGCAAGGTCCGGCGGAACTGGGGCACGTCTAAAGGTACGGTTTTACAGCCGTCAGGTTTCGGACGCCTTCGAAGTTATCCGGCACCATGACACCCCGCGTCATATAAGCATCATCGTGAACTTCATATAACGACATAACCTCAACGCACTTTTGCCATGTGTCGTGGGCACCCCAAGGAGGCTGTCGTTCATCCACGTAATCCACAGGAAATAGCGGGGAACGCGGGGCCGGTGCCCGGGATTGATTCGCAGCAAATCGGAGGTTTTTCGATGCGTACCAAACCGGCCGAAGCGGCCATCGACAGGATCGTGGCGAGCTGCAACGGCGACGTCCACAGCGCGCTCAAGGCGCTGCTACTGGTCAACGAGCAGCTCGAGGCCGAGATCGTGCAGCTCTACGCGGCAGTCGCCCTTGGCGGCCCGTTCGAGCATGGCGACAACGTGCTGCACTGATTGCGGTTTCGGGCCACTGACCGCCGTCACTCGGCGTTCGGATCCTTCTCGGGGCAGGCCCCGATGGTCGAGCGGGCGAGCTTGGCGTCGGCGAGCGAATTGTAGGGACCGTCCTCAAACCAGATGTCACCCGTGATGACGGGATTGCTGTTGACGATCTGGCATTTGCCGGTCGCGCTGTTGCCGACCACCCAAAAGAGCTGGCCTTCGGCGCAACAGGTCGTCCCGATCGCCGCTAATATCGCGCCGGCCAATATCAGGGTTTTCATGCTTTCGCTCCCATGATGCGGGTATCAGGGCGTTTTCAAGCGAAGTGGACAGCGGTTCGCGTGAAGAAAACGCGTCAAATCAGGAATCTGGAGCCCCGTTTCCGATTCCATTGAAACGGAAGAGGCTCCGGCGAGATAGTGCGGGTCCGGCAAAAGCGTTCCCGCTCGCATTGCACCATCCACGCGCGTGGTTAACCCGTTCGCGACGGGATCGATCGACAAATAGACAGATCGATCAGATATCGCGGCCCTCGACCTTCTCGGTCAGGGTCTTGACCAGTTCGGGCACCTTGTCGAGATGCGGATTGATGGCAAGCGCCTGGCGGAATGCATCCAGCGCGCGCTTGTCGTCGCCAAGGTCTTCCATGATCATACCGAGACCTGCCAGCGCACCAAAATGCCGGGGTTCGCGCGCCAGCACTTGCGCGATATCCTCGAGCGAATGGCCGTAGTCGTTGCGCAGGTAATAAAGCGTCGCGCGCCGGTTCCAGGCTTCGATGTAATCCGGCCGCAGCTTGATGATGGCATCGAGCAGTTTCAACGCGACATCCATCTGTTGGGCGTCCATCGCGGCCTTGACGCGCATCATCAAAAGCGCCGCGGTATCGCTCGGGGTATGCAGCCAGATCGCCCAAATCCGCGCCTCGACATGCTTGGCGCTGGCTTCATCGGGCGCCGCCTTCAGCGCGCCGAACAGGAAATCGAGCCCGCGCGTCTTGTCGACTTTCGGTAGTTTGCGCGGTGGCTCCGGCAGCTTTTTCTGCCTGGCGGACGCGGCAGGCGGATCCTGCGCCAGTGCGACCGCAGGCATCGCCATCATCGCCGCCGCGAACAGGATCGCAGTCAGGCCGATGCGCGCGCGCGGGAATCTCTGTGCCATTGGCAAAGTCTAGACGCGACCATACGCACTGCAAAGCAGCAAAGCGTCAAAGGCCCGTGAAGGCGCGGGATTTTAACGGGCAGCAGGTCGGCGAAGTGGAATCAACCCTGGCGCGCCTTGAAGCGGCGCTGGACCTTGTTGATCACATAGACGCGGCCCTTGCGCCGGACCAGACGGTTGTTGCGGTGGCGGCCGCGCAGCGATTTCAGCGAGTTACGGACCTTCATGGGACAATCCTGATACGTCGAAAGGCCGTACGGGCACTATCGTTTTGGGGAACCTGAAACCTTGGCAAACCGGGTTATATCCCGTGGCGGCCAGCCGCCCGGGACGCGCGGTTTCTAGGCCATGGGGCAGGCGAATGTCAATGCAAATAGGCCCGTTTGGGCCCGATTTGGAGGGGTGACGCGGCCAAAACCAGCCCTAATCCGGCGTTTGCCGGATCCGTGCAGCGAATCGCTCGCCGCACCGAAGCGCGATTCCCGATCTTTTCCGGCACCCCGGCATGGGAGATCGCCCATCCGAGCCACGAAACTTCCACGCCATTGGACCGATCTGCCCGTCGAGCCAATTTGCCGCAGGGTCGGGACGCCTTTTGAATTAAATTCTGCTTTTCAGAAACACAGATCGCCTCTATATGCATGACCGTCCCGCTTCACAAAAGGGGCGTTTCGCGATCGTCACGGACGCGAGGCGGGATGCGGTGGACGTGGGAGGCGCTTCTGACGAGGGCGCTTTCCTGCGGACGGCGAAGTCGTGTGGTCCTGACACCCCGACGCTGGTGTCAAGTTCGCGCCAAGGCGCGCGGGCGACGGTGGCCAAAAAGCCCGGCGCACCGAGGAGAGCACGAAGCAGCCGTTCAACCATTGCGCGGGGAATGTCGGGTGAAACCGGTGTACTCGTGGTGACGACACTTGCATGCTTTTTAAACTGCATGCGAGGCTGCGGGCGCATCGAGCGCCCGGCATTCCCTGCGCCCTTTTCACGGAGAGGGCCGAACGAACAGCAATACCTCGCGCAAAGAGCACGCGGCGAGATCGCGGAATTATGCCCAGTCGTCATTGCGAGCGCAGAATCGGTAGGGTGGTAGGGTGGGCAGAGGCGCACTTGCGCCGTGCAATCACTCCCCCGGAAACTCCACCATCGCCTCGCCGGTGGCGACCTTCTCGCCGACCTGGTTCTTCACCATGACGTCGATCAGGACCCAGCGCGACTTGGCGGTTATCTGCTTCGACTTGACGATGCCGGTGGGACGGATGGTGTCGCCGGGCCGCACCGGCTTGACCCATCTGGTCTCGAGGCGGCGGTGGATCGCGCCCGCCGGGTACGCCCAGTCGGTGATCATGCGCGACATCAGCCCGAAACTGTTCATGCCGTGCATGATGATGCCACCGAAATTGGTCTTGCCAAAATTGTTTTTCATGTAGTCGTCGTCGAGATGCAGCGGGTTGTAGTCGAGCGAGGCGTCGCAGAACAGCCGGATGGATTCGCGGGAGACCGCGAACTCCGGTCCTTCGATGCTGTCGCCGGCGTTGAGGCCTTCGAATGTTGTGGTCATGATTTCTCGCCCTCACTGCGGCCGGATGGTCCAGCCGCGGCCCGAGCAGATCACCTCGCCGTGCTGGTTGAAGAAGATATTGTCGTGCACGACGAACAGCCGCTCGCGCTTGATGAACTTGTCGAGCGCGCGAGCCTGCAAGGTGATGACGTCGCCGGGACGCGCCGGGATGTTGTAGCTCCAGGATTGTCCGGCATTGACGGTGCCGGGCGAACGCATCCAGTCGTCGGCCGGCGTGCAGGAAAACATCAAGAGAATATGGATCGAGGGCGGCGCGATCAGCCCGCGATAGCGGGTGGTTCTGGCATAGACCTCGTCGAAATAGACCGCATGGGTTTCGCCGACCGATTTGCAGTAGAGTTCGATCGCCTCCCGGGTCAGGGTGTAGGGTATGGTCGGGCGCGCCTCGCCGGGAACGATGTCGTCCCAGACCTTGCGCAGATTGGCGTGTTTCCAGAAATCGGTCTCGAACGCCTCGCTCTGCGCCATGCCATGCTCCCCGTCTCTTGCGGTCTTTTCTGCCGCCTTGCGGAATTTGTTATGTGGTATAATCAATTTATCGAACCAGAAAATCAAGCCGCCGGAAACGCCAAATGCCCAAGCTGAAACTGCCCGACATCGACAACGCCGTGGCGATCGACATCCACACCCATGCCGAGGAACCCTGCGGCATGCATGGCGACGACGGCTACGACGATTTCCAGGCGCAGATGGCGGAATATTTCAAGTCGCCGAACAAGCATCCGCCGACGGTACAAGAGACCGCGGCCTATTACCGATCCAAGAAGATCGTCGCGGTGATCTTCCCGGTCGACGCCGAGCGCGAGACCGGTTTTCGCCGCTACCACAATGACGAGATGCTGGAAATCGCCAGCGAGAATTCCGACGTGCTGATCCCGTTTGCCAGCATCGATCCGCACAAGGGCAAGCTCGGCGTGCGCGAGGCGAGGAAGCTGATCGAGGAATACGGCGTTCGCGGCTTCAAATTCCATCCGACCATGCAGGGTTTCTACGCCAACGACCGCATGGCCTATCCGCTCTATCAAGCGATCAGCGACGGCGGCGCGATCGCGCTGTTCCACACCGGCCAGACCGGCGTCGGAAGCGGCATGCCCGGCGGCATGGGGATGCGGCTGAAATATTCCAACCCGATGTACATGGACGATGTCGCGGCGGATTTTCCCGACCTCAAGATCATCCTGGCGCATCCCTCCTTCCCCTGGCAGGAAGAGGCGCTGTCGGTCGCGACCCACAAGCCGAACGTCTATATCGACCTCTCCGGCTGGTCGCCGAAATATTTCCCGCCGATCCTGGTGCGCTACATCAACTCGATTTTGCAGGACAAGATGCTGTTCGGCTCGGACTGGCCCGTGATCACGCCCGACCGCTGGCTGTCGGATTTTGCAAAGCTCGATATCCGCGACGACATCAGGCCGAAGGTGCTGAAGGCAAACGCCCGCAAACTGCTGGGGATTTGAAGCAGCGCGGTGCAAGTCGTGTTAAGCGAGTGGTGGTCCGTGACGAACCTTGCCAAAGCCGCAGCCCTGCTCGCCGCATTCCTGGTCGGAAGCGCGGCCGCAAGTCATGTCGCCCGATCCGAGCCATCCGCAACCGTCGTCGATCTGGAGAACCCGCTCGCAAGACCGCAGCCGCTGCAGGGCTATCTGCGTCAGGCCGGCGGCACGGGCCCCTCGCCCGCCGTCGTGCTGCTGCATAGTTGCAACGGCAATTGGCTGCGGCTCGACGAGCGCTGGGGCAAGCGGATCGCCGCCTGGGGTTATGTGACGCTGTCGGTCGACAGTTTCGGGCCGCGCGGTCTGAAGGACACCTGCGACAACGGCGCGCCGATCGATCTCGGCCTCGACGCCTATCGCGCCCTGAACTATCTGGCGCGGCAACCCTTCGTCGATCCCGCGCGCGTCGCGGCGCTCGGCTTTTCGCAAGGCGGCTGGCTCGCACTTGTCTCCGTCGAACACGGTATCATCGAGCAGACCTCGCGAACCAAATTCCGCGCCGCCATCGCCTTCTATCCGCCTTGCCGCGTATTCCGGGGCAACATGACGGTTCCAACCTTGATCCTGGTCGGTGAGCTCGACGATTGGATGCCGGCCGAGGAGTGCCGCACCATGGTGGAGGGCCGTGACGATTGGGGCACCACGCGGCAGAAGGGCGAAGGGATCCCGACGAAGCTCATCGTCTATCCCGGCGCCTATCACGCTTTCGATGCGCCAAGCCTCAAGATACCGACGCAGTTGCTCGGTCATCACCTCGAATTCAACCAGGCGGCAACGAACAGATCGATCGATGCCGTTCATCAATTCCTCGACGCGACGATCGGGGGGAAAGTGCAGGCGCAATGACCATCAAGGCAGTCGTGTTCGACGCCTATGGCACGCTCTACGACATCCAGTCGGTGGCGTCCGTCACCGAGGAAGCGTTTCCCGGCTATGGCGAGATCATCACGCAAATCTGGCGCATCAAGCAGCTCGAATATAGCTGGCTGCGTTCGCTGATGGGCCGCTATCAGGATTTTGCGGTCGTCACCCGAGAATCGCTTGCCTACACGCTGCGCGTGCTCGGCCTGGCGCACGACGATGGCGCGTTCGAGCGCATCATGAACAAATATTTGCATCTCGATCTCTATCCGGATGCGATCGCGGCGCTGGCGGCGATGCGCGGCCGCAAGCTTGCGATTCTATCCAACGGCAGTCCGGGCATGCTCGACGCGCTGGTCGCCAACAGCCGACTCGACCGCGTGCTCGACGCCACCATCAGCGTCGATGCGAAAAAAATATTCAAGCCGGCGCCCGACGCCTACAGCCTGATTGAGGAAAGGCTCGGTGTGCCGCCTTCGCAGGTGCTGTTCGTCTCGTCGAATCCATGGGACGCCTGCGGCGCCAAGGCGTTCGGCCTCACCGTCGCCTGGATCGAACGGGTGACGCCGGAAGCGATGCGGCTCGCCTGCATCAAGAACGACGTCGTTCCACCCCTGACGATGTTCAAGGCGCTGCGCACGCAGATGGACGAACTCGGGCTCGAGCCGGATCATCGCATCCACGCGCTCGCCGAACTCCCCGCGCTGGTCGGCGCCGAATAATTCCCAGGATGGATCCCGCCACATGAGCATTGAATCCGTCCGCGCCTTCTTCGCGGAGAAAGCCCCCGATATCGCCGTGATCGAGTCTTCGATCAGTTCGGCGACGGTGGCGCTGGCGGCGGAGGCCTATGGCGTCGAGCCGGGCCGGATCGCGAAGACGCTGAGCTTGCGGATCGGCGAGCGCGTGGTGCTGATTGTCGCCGCCGGCACCTCGCGGATGGACAACAAGAAGGTCAAGGCACAGTTCGGCGGCAAGCCGAAAATGCTCGGGCTCGACGAGGTCGCCGCGATCACCGGGCACGAAGTCGGCGGCGTCTGCCCGTTCGGGCTGAAGACACCGCTGCCGGTCTATTGCGACGTGTCACTGAAGGCGTTCGACATGGTGGTGCCGGCGGCGGGCTCGACCCACAGCGCGGTGCGGATCACGCCAGCGCGGATGGCCGAACTGACCGCGGCCGAGTGGGTCGACGTGTGCGAGACCCGTATTTGACATTGAGTCTTCTAGTCATCGTCATCATCATTGTCGTAAGGCCGGGGCTGAACACCGCGACGCCGTCGGATCGGCGGCGGTGGGACGCTGGCACTCGATTCAAACACCGCACGGCAGCCGCCGGAAAGCTGCGGCGTGTTTTGCCGCGAACAGGCCACGATCCGGTTGACGCCCGGTATCTGATCGCCGCAAAGCCGCATGACATCGGGCGTGCAGGCCATCTGTTGTTCGAAGGTTCCCCGCTATTCCTGTGCAAAGGCAGGCGCCTGAATGAAAATGCCGCTGACGAATACGATCGCAAAGCCTGGGATGATCCGGTGTGTTCGCATGTCCGATCCCTCGCTGGATGGTTTGGGCGTGCATGTGCCGCAGGCATGCCTGCGTACCCGCAGGCTTCAAAGCAAATGCGGCCGGGAAAGGTTCGGAATGCTCAACTAATTGTGAAAGTAGAGCGACTACTCCACCTTGCCGATCTTCTTCACCGCCGCGATCAGGCGCGTGGAATCCTCCACGACGAATTTCGAGAACTCAGGCGCATCGAGATAGGCCACCGGACTGCCCGCGGTCTCGAAGGTCTTCGTCACTTCCGGACTGTTGACGACCTGCGCCATTGCTTCGCGCAGCCGCGTCATGATCGGCGCAGGCAGTGCGGCCTGCGCGAAAAGGCCGGCCCAGATGTAGAACTCGACATCGCGGTAGCCGAGCTCCTTGAAGGTCGGCAGATCCGGAAAGCTCGCAATCCGCTCCGCACCCCAGTTTGCCAGCACGCGCATCCTGCCGTCGTCGACCTGCTGCTTCAGCGTGCCCGGCGCCGACGCCAGCGCCTGCACGGTGCCGCTCATCAGCGCGTTGAGCGCGGGGCCCGCGCCGCGAAACGGAATGTGCAGCAATTTGATGCCGGCGGAGGCCGCGAACATCTCCATCGCCACATGCAGCGTGCCGTACGGACCGGAGGAGCCGTAGGGAATCTGGCCGGGGCGCTTCTTGGCGTCGTCGACGAAATCGGCCAGCGTCTTCCACGGCGCCGAGGCCGGCACCGCGAGGAGCGTCGGATCGGCGAGCACCCGCGCGACCGGCGCGAATTGCGAGACCTCGTAGAGCGCAGGCCGGTCGAACAGCCGATCGGCCTCGGGCAGCACCGCCAGCGACGACAGCGTCATCAGCAAGGTATAGCCGTCGGGCTCGGCGCGGGCGGCCGCCGCATTGCCGATCGATCCGCCCGCGCCGCCGGCACGGTTGTCGACGGCAAAGGGTTTGCCGAGCATTCTCTCCAGCGCCTGCGCCACCGGCCGCGCCGCCAGATCCGCCTGTCCGCCGGCCGGAAACGGCACGATGATGGAGACGGACCGCGCCGGCCAGGGCGCTTGCGCGAGAGCGGCAGTCGGGCGCGCAGCCTGCACCAACGGCAATGCCGCGGCGGCCTTGAGAAGTTCACGTCGGTTCATCGGCAGTTTGCTCCCCGGAGATTTTTCGATCGATTATTGGCCGTTGGCCATAGCCCGAACCGCGCGATCGGCAAAGGCACCGCTCGCGCAGTGGCCAAACTTCATTCGTTACTTTCGCTTCTTGCCCTTGGAAAATTGCTTTGCCAGGAAATCGGCGAGCACCTCGACGCGGGCGGGGCGCGGGCCGCCGGGCGGCGTCACGAGGTGCACGGCGCCCTCGCGCTGCTTCCAGTCTTTCAGGATCACCTCGACCTTGCCCGAGGCGATGGCGTCGCCGACGATGAAGTCCGGCAGGTCGGCGATGCCGAGGCCGGCGAGCAGCGCCGGCATCAGCGCCTCGCCATTGTTGACGCGCAAGGGACCGGTGGGGCGCACGCTCGCCTGTTCGCCCCGGGAATTCGTGAAGTGCCAGATATCCAGCGTGGAGAGATAGGCATAACCGAGACATCGATGCTGGGCGAGATGCATCGGATGCGTCGGCCGGCCATAACGCTTGAGATAAGCGGACGATGCCACGATGTGGCGTGGCGTCGCGCAGAGCCGCCGCGCGATCAGCGAAGAATCCGGCAGGCTCGCGATCCGCAAGCCCGCATCGAACCCCTCCCCGATCAGGTCGACCATCGCATCGCTGAGATGCAGGTCGATCGAGATATCGGGATATTGCGCCAGGAATTCGGGGAGGATCGGCGCCACGGCATTGACCCCGAACGTCATGGGTACCGCGAGCCGCACCAGCCCTCGCGGCGCCACCGATTGCGCCAGCGCCTCGTTCTCGAGCGTCTCGCCATCGGCAAGCAATCGCGCCGCGCGCGCCGACAATTTCTGCCCGGCGTCGGTCAAGGCAAGCCGCCGCGAGGTGCGGTTGAACAGTCGCGCGCCGAGCCGCGCTTCCAGCCGGGTGACCGCCTTCGACACCGTGGCCTTGGACAATGTCAACTCGCTGGCCGCCGCCGCGAACGACCGCAATTCCACGACTTTCGCGAAAATCGCGAGGCCTTCGAAGTCCGGGAGCTTTGCCATCGGGGCATTCTCTTAGGTCAAAAATGGAAACAATGTGTTTCGTTAGTTTCTATTTCTAACCCAGGCGCGAACGCATATCCAGATGGCAACGGAAATTCAAATCAAGGATACCTCCGATGATCGAACTCAGGCCATTTGCAAAACTCGGCAGCGCGACCATGGCTGGCTGAACGCCAGGCATCATTTCTCGTTCGGCAGCCACTACGATCCCGATAATATGGGCCACGGTTCTTTAAGGGTGTGGAACGACGACGAGATCGCGCCCAACACCGGCTTTCCCGCGCATCCCCACGCCAACATGGAAATCATTACCTATGTCCGCGAGGGCGCAATCACCCATCAGGACAGTCTTGGCAACAAGGGCCGCACCGAAGCCGGCGACGTCCAGGTCATGAGCGCGGGAAGCGGCATTCGTCATTCCGAATACAATCTGGAGCCGACGAAGACGAAAATCTTCCAGATCTGGATCGAGCCCGATACACAGGGCGGCGCACCGACCTGGGGCGCAAAACCCTTTCCAAAGTCGGACCGCTCCGGCAACTTCGTCACCATCGCCAGCGGCTTCAAAGCCGACACCGACGCGCTGCCGATCCGCGCCGAAGCGCGCGTGCTCGCCACCACGCTGAAGGCCGGCGAGAGCGCGGAGTATGCGCCCGGCAAGGCGCGACACCTTTATCTGGTGCCGGCGGCGGGCGCGGTCGAAGTCAACGGCGTACGCGTCAACGCCCGCGACGGCGCCGCGATCCGCGACGAGGCAAAACTCCGGATCACCGCGCTGGAGGATTCCGAATTGGTGCTGGTCGACGCGGCGTAGCGCTCGATCCCTGCCCAACTCGTCATGCCCAGGCTTGACCCAGGCATCCATCGCTCTTCGAGACGACTCTTCCGAAACCGATGGATTGCCGGGTCAAGCCCGGCAATGACGAGATTACCCAATCCCCAGGAGACTCCCATGACCAAAGTCCTCATCCTCTATTATTCCGCCTACGGCCACATCGAGAAAATGGCCAATGCCGCTGCCGACGGGGCGCGCGAAGCCGGCGCCACCGTCGACATCAAGCGGGTGCCCGAACTGGTGCCCGAGGCCATCGCGAAGGCATCTCACTACAAGCTCGATCAGCCCGCTCCCGTCGCAAAGGTCGAGCAGCTTGCCAATTACGACGCCATCATCGTTGGCACGGGTACTCGCTTCGGCCGCAGGCCTCGCAGATGGCGAACTTCCTTGATCAGGCCGGCGGACTCTGGGCCAAGGGCGCGCTGCACGGCAAGGTCGGCGGCGCCTTCACCTCGACCGCGACCCAGCATGGCGGCCAGGAGACCACGCTGTTCTCGATCATCACCAACCTGCTGCATTTCGGCATGACCATCATCGGCCTGAATTACGGTTTCTCCGGCCAGATGGAACTCAACGACGTCACCGGCGGCTCGCCCTATGGCGCGACCACGATCACCGGCGGCGACGGCAGCCGTCAGCCCACGGAGAACGAACTCGCCGGCGCGCGCTATCAGGGACGCATGATCGCCGAGGCCGCAAGGAAGCTGCATGGCTGATAATTCTTGAAGCCGACATGACGATTTGTGATATTGCATCTTATCGCGATATCACGACGCGGAGTTCACGCATGAGCAGCGCCACGCCAACCAACTGGCCGGAATTGCCAACCGCAGCGTGGCGGGAAACCTATGAGACGCTGCACCTGTGGAGCCAGATCGCCGGCAAGATTCGATTCGTGCGCTCGCCCTGGCTCAATCACTCCTGGCATGTCGCGCTCTATGTCACCGCGCGAGGACTGACGACCTCGCCGATCCCGGACGGCGCGCGCAACTTCCAGATCGACTTCGACTTCATCGACCATGCGCTGCGGATCACGACCAGCGACGGCCTCACGCGCCAGCTTGCTTTGGCCGGGCAATCGGTCGCGAGCTTCTACGCGGCCGTGATGACCGATCTCGCCGACATCGGAATCAAGATCGTCATCGACGAGATACCAAACGAATTGCCTGACCCGGTCCGGTTCTCGCAGGATAATCGGCACGCGTCCTACGATCCCGGCGCAGTGCGGCGTTTTTTTCAGATCCTCGTCGACGCCGATCGCGTATTCAAGCAATTCCGCACCGGCTTCCTCGGCAAAGCGAGCCCGGTGCATTTCTTCTGGGGCAGCTTCGACCTTGTGGTGACGCGATTTTCAGGACGCCGCGCGCCGCGCCATCCCGGCGGGGTGCCGCATCTATCGGACGCAGTGGCCTGCGAAGCCTATTCGCATGAGGAGAGCAGCGCCGGCTTCTGGCCGGGCAGCGGCGCGGTCGATTACCCCGCGTTCTACTCCTACACCTATCCGGAACCGTCGGGCTTTCGCGCCAGCAAAGTACTGCCCGCGGCGGCGTTCTTCCACGAGGCTCTCGGCGAGTTCATCCTGCCCTATGACGCCGTGCGCATGGCGGAGAATCCGGATGAGATGCTGCTCGATTTCCTGCAAAGCACCTATGAGGCCGCGGCAATTTCAGCCAAATGGGATCGCGATACGCTGGAATGCGCGTCGGGCCGGCCCGGTGTGGTGCGAGCGGTCTAGCTTTCTTCGCGGTTCGGCTGCCTGCCGAGCAGGCGGCCGAGCCAGGCCCCGAACCGCGGATAGCGACGAAGCTCGCGCACCACGCGATCGCGTAGCTGATATGGAATTCCACGCCAGCTCAGCGCCGCCGTGACGTCGGCCAGCGGTATCGCCACCACGCCGAACCGGCGCTTGTAGGCATAGTTGCCGATGCTGAAATCGAAACTCCGAACGCCGTCGTGGTGCAGCGCGGCCATGGTGCGCTCGATGATCAGCCGGCCCGGCGAACAGTTCGACCATTTCTCGCCGGCATTACTGCTGCGCAGCATCACGTACCGCGAGCCGCAGCGGATCCCCAGCAGGGTAGCAACGACTTCCTCACCTGACATCAGCGCCGAGAGCACGGCATAGCCGCGGCCAAGTCCGGTGCCGACCAAATTGTGGTAGAATGCCGCCGACGCCTCCTCATCGAGGATGAAATTCAACCCCAGGGCCCGCATCCGCGCGCCCTGCTGGATTTCCATGGTCGAAAGCACGTGCTGTGCCTGCCCTTGTTCGGTGACGATGTGCAAGCCGGCGGTGGGTTCGCGCGCGAACACGCGCCAGCTGCGCGCGAGATTCTTTCGCACGCTGCGTTCCAGCGAACGAAGATAGGCATCAAAATCATCACCTATGGTGACGACATTACCGTTCAGGGGACACAACGCCGCGCCGTCGAGCAGCGCCAGCGGATTGGGCCGGCCCGCGAGATCGATCGGCATCTTGCGCAGTCGAATGAGATCGGTGCCTCCGGGCAATCGCCGCAGCGCGGCCTTCAGGTCGCGCCAAAGCAAGCCCGCGGTCTTGGCATCGCGCGGTGCCGCGGCAGTCACGATTGGCGCGTTGTAGTCGGTCAGATTGAGATCGGCGAATTCGACAATCCGGACACCGTTCTGCACGCGGCGCACCAGTGGCAACAGCGCGACATGCTCCGAGGTTGCCGCATTCGAGATGATGGCGATCAGCGGTTCGAGATGGGGAAAAGAAGCGAACGCCGCATACCATGCATCGAACCAGCAGCGATCCTGGAACGGCGTCGAGACCCTGGTGTCGTCCCAACGCGCGGCGGCCTGCTTCCAGTCGCTGACAAATTCGACGCCAAAACGCGCCGCGCCGCGGAAATCCTCCCGCGCGTTCAGATATCCTGCCTCGGTCAGCAAAACCGCCATCGTCCCCTGCCGGATCGCCCGATGTCCCGATATGAGACGCTGGACCGGTCCTTACCGATTATATGGCAAGATGGGTGCCCAGGCAGCCGTTGCCGCTTACGGTAAGCTAATGTCTGCGTTGTATGGCTAATGCGGAACCTTTGAATTTTTGTTTGACGCGTTTGCTTCACGCGAATCGGGATGGATGGCTTCAGAACCCGCTTATCACGCGCTGTTTCTTGGCGCCGGCCCGCAGATGCAATGCGGCGTCGGACAATTCACCCGGCTATTGGGCGAGGCCATTGAAAAGCTCGATCCCGGCAGCTCAACGACGTTAACCCTGACACGCTCCGAAGGAACCATCGCCGAAATCTGGCGCGCGGTCGGATCGGCGAAGAGCATGGTCTGCAATTTCCCGATCGTGGCGTGGAAGCGCGTGATGATGCGGCCGCTGCTCGCGCTTGCGATTGCGCGACTGCGCGGCCGGCGTGTCGTCCTGATCCAGCACGAATGGGCCGGATTGCATTGGCTGCGCCGCATCACCTATCTGCCGGCGTTGTGGCTGGCCAACACCATCATCATGTTCTCGCCCTTGGTGCGGCGGGAACTTGGTGCCGCACCGCTGGTCGGCCGGGCGGCGCGCAAATGCGTGCTGGCACCGCTGCCACCAAACATCGAGGCTCCCGCCGGGATCGCCGATTCGAAATTACGGCAACGCCTTGCCGCCGCCCGGGAACAGGGACGGCTGGTGATCGGCCATTTCGGATCGATCTATCCCGGCAAGCAACCCAACGCGCTGCTCGATATCTGCGCGGTCCTGAAGGCGCGCGGACAGCAGCCGCTATTGCTTTATATCGGATCCTTCATCCGCGGCGTCGACAAGGTCGAGCATGAATTCCGGACGCATGCCGCCGAACTCGGAATCTCGGACGATGTGATCGTCAGCGGGTATGTCGCCTCTGACCATGAAGTGTTCGGCCTGTTCAGCCAGGTCGATGCGTTCTGCTATCCGCTCGAGGAAGGCATCACCGCGCGGCGTTCGAGTATTCTCGCCTGCGTGCAGGCCGGCCGGCCCGTCATCGTCACCGGTCCGGCCGGGCAGGATGAGTTCGACCATCACCCGCGTTTCAAGGAAGAAATCGGCCGCGGCGCCATCGTGCTGGTTGCGCCCGGCTCGGAGGATGAGGTCTATGCCGACCGGATCGTCTCTGCGCTGAAATGGCCATCGGTGCTGATACCGTTCGATTTCGACGGCTGGTGGCAAGATGTCGCGCAGGCGGTGCGCGCACTGCTCTGAATCGTCACTCCCTGACCCGGAAACGCGCCAGATAATGCAGGCCGAACACCGCCAGCAGGAAGGTGAACCAGGTGGGGTCGGCGCGATCGAGGAAGAAACTCTCGAGCGACGAGAGATAGAGGCCGAACAGCCAGATCCGTAGCAACGCCATCGTCAGGGGGCCATCATTGCCACCGCGGTTGGCGGCCTGGAAATTCCGCAACGGTACGATAATCAGTACCACAACCAGCAGCGCCAATCCGGGCAAGCCCATCGACAATGCGGTGTCGAGATATCCGTTGTGGCTGTGGGAGGCATATTCCGCCCACTCCATTCCCTCCGGAACATTGCGGATCGCGTCAGTCCCCCAGAACGCCTCAAACCCGTATCCGGTCGCGAGCCGCAGTTGCAGCGACTGCAGCGCAAAAGTCCAGATCTCGGTACGCCCAGTGAAACTCGAATCCAGCGGCAACATTTTGGCGATTTCGGCGAGACCATCGCTCATGACCGTGCCGACGCCAAGCAACACGAGCACTACCAGCGGACCCAGGAGCATCACGGCGCGCAGCCAGAAGGCGCGCACCAGTCCCGTCAACGAGGTCAGCACCAGCACGACGAAGGTCAGCGCCAGCGAGCTCTTTCCAGCAGAATAGAACAGGAAAAGGGACGCCAGCCCGACGATGGCGCCACCGGAGAGAAACGCGCCGGAACGAAGGATATAGATGCCGAGAAACACCAGCATCGCCATCACCGACGCCGCCACGTTCTTGTGCCCGAAGGCGCCGCGCCAGTTGCCGGCGAGCTGCGGTTCCTGGATGTCGGTTGCGAGGTGGACCGACAGATGCGGCGCCAGCATGATTCCGAGGTAGCAAACCGCCAGCAATAGCAGCGCAGCGATGCTGAACCAGCGCATCAACTCGTGCTTCGATTTCGGCAGCAGCATCAACGTCGCGGTTACCGCTATGACGCAGGCAGTTAGCGCAAAGCGCTTGATCGAGGTGGCCGGCTCAACCGACAGCACGACGGTCGCGGCGATCCAGCCGCCGAACAGAAGATAGGCCGGCGTCAGCAGCGTTGCGAGACCTCTAAGATTGTCGCGCACCGCCAGCCCGAGCGTCAGCACCGCCAGGCCACCGAACACCAGATACGTCATCGTTTCGTTGCCGGTGGTGGTATCCTTGAGCTGCTGATTGCCGAGATCGACGAACGGCCGCAGCGATATCCAGGCCAGCAGCAGCGTGCCGATGAAGGTAGTCCCACGAACGACGTCCATGACCTGCTGGCGCCGCAGGCCGAAGGCCACGAGCCGAAGTTCCGTCGTGGTAACGAGCTCACTCAAGTGGTGATCTTCGAAGCTTTGTAGGGTTGCGGCTCGATGCCGATCGCAGCCAGCGCGCTGCCGACCGCGACGATGACGGGATGCACGGCGATCAGCGCCTTGTGTTCGGCAAACAGCAGGCGCAGCGCAAAAACCAGTGACAGCGGCAGCAGCGCCAGCATCTTGGCGACCAGCCTGGTTCGCGACCACAGCGATTGGGCCCCCTTGCGCTGGACGTGATAATTGATGGCGCCGATGCGCAGAGCGCGCACCGCAAGCCAGCCCGGATGGGTCCGTCCAGCCGGCACGGTTTCCGTGATCACCGCCTCCTCGGCCCAATGGAAATTCATGCCGATCCGGCGGCAACGGTAGAAGAAGTCTGTATCGCCGCCGCCGAGGAAATTGAATCGGAGGTCGAAGGCAGGAGTTCCGACCCGGGCGAAGACCGGGCGCCTGATCAGGCAATTGCCACAGCCATAGATCACCGGCACCGGGCCGCTCAAATCATAGGCCGGCCGGAACGCCGGATGGCGATGAAGCCCGCGCTGCATGCCGTCGTCGAAATTCTGCAGCACAGGGCCGCCGACAATGTCGGCCGCCGTGGCTTTGGCGGCACGCAGCATCAACTCCAGCCAATCCGGTGAGGCGATCTCGTCGTCGTCGATCATCAGGAAGTTGACCGCCGCGGGGAACATCAAGAGCGCCGTCTCGAATGCGGCGTTGATGGCGTGGCAATTGCCTTGCCGCGGTTCCACCACGCAGAGCCCTTGAATCTTGCCGGAGGTCAGGTACCCGGCTGCGACTGGTACGCTACCGCGCACCGCACCATCGTTTTCGACGATAACGACGGCGAAGCGCCGTTCGGTACGCTGGGCGGCAAGCGAATCCAGCGTCAACCGCAGGTGCTGCGGCCGGCGGAAGCAGGGAATGCAGATGACCGTCTCAACCGATACATCGAGAGAAGCCGATACGGCAACCCGTTCGAGGGAAACTTGCGCTGTTACAAATGCGGACATGCTCGACGACGCGGCTGTGCCGAATGTGGCCGCTGCCTCGGCTTCTGCCGCGCTGCCAACGAAATCATGCCGGGAATTCGGCTCTTTCGACATATTTGGACGTGGCTCCGCCGTGCAACGCAAGGATATGCGAAGCTCATTGCAATATCCGGTCCAGCGGTGGGCTCGGCCGCACCGAATTGGCGCAAGGGTTAACGCCAGAGGGTTAATCGTCGTTAAGATTCGGCTAGCGGCCAGGCACAACATTGAACGCAAGGCTCAGGACGTTCGACGGAACAGCTTTCTGAAGAGGGCCTGAGATTTGGGAAATTGATCGTTGTCGATTTGCGTCGGCCACAGTCCGTCGACATCGAAATAGGCGGCGTAGGCGATGCGATCCTTGTTCTTCTCGAACCAGCCGTGCATCTGTTGGATGAAAAAGGGATTGTCGCCAAAATTGCCAACCCCCCATTCAGGGAAGCTCATCGCCTTGCCGTGCCGGGCGGCAAATTCTCGATGCCATTGCAGACCGAATGGTGCGTTCAGATAAAAATTGTCCCATCGCTGCTCGACGGAGCCCTCATATTTGAAATCGTAGACATCGAGGCCGATATAATCGACGACGTCGTCGCCGGGATAAGCGAGATCGGCATGACTGTCCTGAGGACCCCAGCCCGGGCACCAGTCGTATTTGAAACCGTTCGAATGCCGCCGGAATATTTCGACCACGCGCCGGAACGCCTTGATGTAGTCAGCCTCATGTCCACCGGCGAACCAGGCCATGGTTCCCAGATTCATCTCCCAGCCAAGCCGAATGACCGCCCTCGGCTGCGCTTCGGCGATCGCGGCGGCCGCGGCCTCGAATTCGGCGTCATGCATGCCGTTGGCGACTTCGGCCAGCGGCGTCCCCTCCACCGTCAGCGGAACCGACCAGACCACGTTGCGCGCCGGGTTGAGTTTCTTCCAGATGCCCGGCACCCAGCTCAGTTTGTGGAAATCTTCCCAAGTCGCCCGCGCGTAGAAGTCAACGCCGACCACGGATGACGGCGCCTGCTTGAGCCAGGCTTCCCATGCCTGCAACGTGCTTTCGCGGCCGACCGGCCCCCAATTCACGAATGCGCCCGCAAGCTTCGAGGAATACGAACTGACGCGCGATCCGCCGACGGTTTGCCCGTAGGCTGCAAGGAGCCCGGTCAGCAGCAAAGAGGCCAGCACGACGACGAATCGCGTGGCGACCCACCGGCCGTCGCGTCCACCATCCGCTGCCCGGTCAGTTCGGAACATGGTCCGCTCTCGCGAGCTTTCCGACAAAGAAGGCCGACAGCTTTCGGCCCACTTCGACCGAGCCCTCCGCCGTGAGATGGCCGGCGTCGAACTGCAAGGGAACGTTGCCCTCGGCAAACTCCTCGCAATGGCCGTTGCGGCAGACCGTATCATAGACCGACAGATAGTTCGCGCCCATGTCGGTGACGATCTTGCGCATCGCGCGGTCGCGGTCACGGATTCCCGACGTGCGCAGGGCGCTCGCAAGGGACGAGTCCTTGCGCAGGATTTCATCGGCCAGAAGCCGCGGCAGCGCGCTGTCATATTCGACGATCGGCCCGAGCACGGTGACGTCGAGCCCCCTCGCCTTCAAGGTTTCGATCGTTCGGGACAAGGCCGGAATGTCCTCGTCTTTCCAGGAGGCGGCGAGCAGAACCTTGTCGACCCTGTTGTTTACGAGAAAGTCGTTGAAGACGTAACTCATCAACCGCGGACAGGCACGGGTATCGAGCAGCGAGACCGGCATGACGGCCGGCCGGCAGGCGCTGGCGGTCGCCTGCATGACGTTCACTTCCGGCATTGCGGATGAAAGACCGAACCAAAGATGAGCTGCATGGCTGTCGCCGACCAGAAGATAGTTCGGCCGCCTCGGGTCCGGCGTCATGCATTGCTCGACGTCGAGCTGTTGCCGGTTGGTCGAGAGATAGCAGTGTCCGGAGCGGAATTGCGCCGACGGGTCGTAGCCGAGATAGGAAGCGATAGCGACCACGCGAGCCGGAAAGCGAAATGGTGCCCCATCCTCGACCAGCACCAGGCCGCAAAGCGCCGTTACCGAGATCATCGCGGTCGACGCGAGGCCGAACACAGCGGCGGTGGAAATGTCTTTCGCCTTCGACCGGAACGGAACCTCGACGAACTTCCACGACAGCCACGCAGTGCCGGCGGAGGCCGCGATTAGCAGGAGCTTCGCCGTCGCACCCGGGTTGCCCGGAACAAGCATGGCATCGGTCCGCTGGAACACAATCAGCGGCCAATGCCAGAGATAAAGCGAATAGGAGATCAGCCCGGTGAACACGAAGGGCCGCAGCGAGAGCAATCTTCCCACCGCCGAAGGCCCGCGCTCGCTAGACGCGATCACCAACGTGGCGCCGATGCCGGCAAGCGAGGTCATCAGCAGCAACGGCGCGGTCGACGAGCCCAGCAGGATGGCACCGAGCAGGAGCAGCATGCCGATTGCACCACACACATTCCTTGCGAAGTTGCTGCGCGGCGCCGGAATGAATCCGATCGACACCAAGGCGCCGAGCCCGAGCTCCCAGGCGCGAAACGGCGTGAGATAGAACACAAACGTCTCGTTTCGATAACTGACTGCAAAGGCCGCCGCAAAGGACAGCACGGTCGCGGCCGCAAACACCAACCCGGCGCGCTTAGGCATCATCCGATAGACCGTAAGCATCAACAGCGGCGTGAACAGGTAGAACTGTTCCTCCACGCCAAGCGACCAGGTGTGCAGTAGCGGCTTCGTCTCCGCCGGCGCATCGAAATAGCCCGCGGTGCCCGCGAAATAGACATTGGAAATCGAGCCGACCGCGCTGGCAAGACTCTTCGCATAATCCTCGAGCTCGACCGGCAGGCAATAGACATAGGCGAGAACGCTGGTGACCAGGAACATCGTGAATAGCGCCGGCAGGATCCGCAAGGCCCGGCGCTTGTAGAAGGTCGAAAGCGAAAACGATCCGCGGCGGATATCGCCGTCGATCATGCCGCAGATCAGGTAGCCCGAGATAACGAAGAAGATATCGACCCCGACGAAGCCACCGGGAAAGCCGGGGATGCCTGCGTGGTAGAGCAACACGGGAACAACGGCCAGCGCACGCAGGCCGTCGATGTCGGCACGATATTTCATCGATCAAACCCCGCCCGAAATGCGACGAAACCGGCACACGGCGATGGTCGCAAAATTAACCTCGCGGCGGCCGTGACGGTTCGGACCGTTGCAAAAGCGGACACCGCGGACAACCAAGCTGTGCCAAAAAGACAGGGCGGCGCGGACGCTGCGCCGTCTGCGACCAAATCGCGCCGGCAACGGGCTTGCTTTGTCATATTCGCGCTATCTCTGACGTCTCATCATTGCGTGCCAAGCACTGCAATAACCAGTCCAACGTCACGCGCTGCCACGTCGTGAATAACCGACATGGTTACCGGGAAGCGAATTAACCAAGCCCATGCACGCCCGCGTGAAGTGAGGCCATCCGGCACTGATCTTGCTCATTGCCTCCGCACCAATGAGTCCGCCCGCGGCGGATGGCCCGACGCGACTGCCTGACGAGACCCATGAGATGAATTCGCTGGCGCTGTTAACCCCGACTTACGGACGCGATCTGGAGCTGTGCACGTTGCTGTGCGAGAGCGTCGATCGCCACGTCGAAGGGTTTTCGAAGCATTATCTTCTGGTTCCGGATTGCGATTTGCCGCTGTTTGCGCGCTTCGAAAGCGAGCGCCGGAGGGTGTTGCCCGCGTCGCGATTTCTTCCCGCATGGCTGCGGCCGCTGCCTCGCTTCGTGCAGCGCAAGCGGCGGCATTATTGGTGGTCGTTTCGCACCAAGCCGGTCAGCGGCTGGCACGTGCAGCAGTTCCTGAAGAT
>Ga0075522_10000772_pt1 | contig 23542 bp, 23 predicted proteins | sample NGEPerA_FD_74796 | JGI IMG/M metagenome (GOLD analysis project Ga0075522, IMG submission 74796) | Arctic peat soil microbial communities from the Barrow Environmental Observatory site, Barrow, Alaska, USA - NGEE PermafrostL2-A | ecosystem: Environmental > Terrestrial > Soil > Wetlands > Peat ...
TCTCAGCACTGCTGCTGGTCGTGTTCCTCGGCTTCGGCGTCGCGGTGGGAATGGCCGCGAAGGGCTCTCGGGCGCCTCGACCCCGAGCCCGTGAGGTGCTGATCGCCCAGGCGCCGGCAGCCGTTGGGGGGACGGGCGGAGCGGACGGGACCTCGGTTCCGGCGAAAACGGCGCCGCCGGCCGTGGAAGCGGAAGCGACACCCAGCGCTCCCGCCGAACCCGCGACGGAAAGCTCCGGGAAGGCGTCTCCCCCGACCACGGCAAAGGCCGGCACGAAACCCGGCTCCGGAGGTTCGAGCGGCTCCTCGGGCACCGGCGGAGGCGGAGCGGGCTCCTCAGGTGGTGGCCAGGGCTCGTCAGGCGGCTCGGGCGGCGGGGGAGGCTCGGCTGGCTCGGCTGGCTCGTCGAAGCTCCCGCCGGTGAGGCACGTGTTCGTGGTGATGCTCGACGACGAGCCCTACGCGACGGTGTTCGGCCCGGCCTCGCCGGCGCACTATCTGGCGGGCACGCTCGAGCACAAGGGCGAGCTGCTCGTCCGCTACTACGCCGTCGCCCACGAGCAGTTGGCGAACGGGATCGCGCTGCTCAGCGGCCAGGGGCCGACCCCGCAGACCGCGCAGAACTGCCCGACCTATGAAGACTTGACGCCAGGGACCGTCGGCGCGGGGGGGCAGGTGAGCGGGAATGGGTGCGTGTACCCGAGCGCGACGCAGACGCTCGCCGGGCAGCTGAGCGCGAAGCACCTGACGTGGAAGGCGTACATGGAGGGGATGGACGAAGGAGCCGGCGCCGCCGGCGTCGGAGTCCCGTCCGCCGCGGACGGCGCGTGCGGCCATCCGGCGCTCGGCGCGGCCGATCCGACCTCGGCGCTGACGCCGGCGGCGGGTCAGACGTATGCGACGTGGCGCAACCCGTTCGTGTATTTCCACTCGGTGATCGACTCCGCGGCGTGCGCGAGCGACGATGTCGGGTTGAGCAGCCTGAAGGGAGACCTGGCGAGCGCGAAGAGCACGCCGAGCTTCTCCTACATCGTGCCCGGCCGCTGCGATGACGGCAACGCGACCCCGTGCGCCCCGGGTCAGGTCGCGGGGATGGCCGCGGCGGACGGCTTCCTGCAGAAGGTAGTCCCGGAGATCCTCGGCTCGAAGGCGTATAGGGAAAGCGGCCTGCTCGCGATCACCGTCGACGAGGCGCCCTCCAGCGGCGAATACGCCGACTCGAGCTCCTGCTGTGGGCAGCCGCACTTCCCCAACCTGCCGGCGCCTGCAGGCTCCGTCGGGACCCCGGGTGGCGGCCAGGTCGGCGCGCTCCTGCTGTCGCCCTTCATCAAGGGCGGAAACCTCGAACAGGGCACCTACAACCACTTCTCGCTGCTGCGCACCGTCGAGGACTTCTTCGGACTGAGCCATCTCGGCTACGCGGGCGGCAAGGAAGTGAGCTCGTTCGGCCGATCGCTTTTCTCGATGTCAAAGTAGGCGGGGCCGCCGCGAGAGCTGGGTTCGTTGCGTGCTGCTTGTGGCCTCGGTCGGCAGTAGCAGCGAGATGAGGCCGGCCGCGAGAATGCAGCCTGTCGATGCCCAAAGGCATGCGGTCAGCCCGTGCCACTCGTAGAGGAGGCCCGAGAGCACTGTCCCGGCGAGGCGCCCGCAGGCATTGGCCATGTAGTAGAAGCCGACGTTCATCGCCACCTTGTCGTTGTCGGCGTAGGCGAGGATCAGATAGGAGTGGACCGCGGAGTTCACCGCGAAGGCCAGGCCGAAGGGAATCAGCCCGGCGATGATCGCGATCGTGGGGTTGACGTGAGCGGTGAGGGCGATCGCGATCGCGGCGGGGCAGACCGCCAGTCCGAGCGCCAGCCAGGTCGCGGTCCTGCCGTCGGGCTCGCCTCCCGGGCCCTTGACCCGACGACGGACGAAGCGCGGGGCGGCCGCTTGGGCCGCGCCGTAGCCGATCACCCAGACCGCGAGCAGCGTCCCGGCTTGCCAGAACGTCCAGCCCAGCACGGAGTAGAGGAAGAACGGCAGGCCGACCACGAACCACACGTCGCGGGATGCGAACAGGAAGATGCGTGCCGCGGCGAGCACGTTGACGGCGCGGTTGTTGGAGAACATCTGCTTGAACTTCGCCGTCTTATCCGGTGTGCCGAGCTGACCGTGCATCAGCCCCCAGGTCAGGATCAAGGCGATGAGCGTCATCGCGGCGAGAAGCAGCAGAGCGGTCTGGAAGCCGACCAGCGTGAGCAGGAGACCGCCGAGGAAGAACCCGACTCCCTTGAGCGCGTTCTTTGACCCGGTGAGCAGTGCGACCCAGCGATACAGAGAGGACTGGTCGTTTTCGGGCGCAACGAGCTTGACGGCGCTCTTGGAGCTCATCTTGCTCAAGTCCTTCGCGATGCCCGAGAACGCCTGGGAGACCATCACGTAGGGCACGACGAGCAGCGACATCGGCGCGAAGCCGAGCATCAGCAGCGCCAGGATCTGGATCGCCAGGCCCATCATGAGCGTGACCCTCAGCCCGACGCGAGCGGCGAGCCAGCCTCCAACGAGGTTCGTGACGATGCCCGCGACCTCGTAGAGCACGAACAGCGAGGCGACTTGGAGCGGGCTGTAGCCGAGTTGGTCGAAGTAGAACAGCACGAGCGTGCGCGTCGCCCCGTCGACGAGCGTCTCTGTCCAGTACGCCCCTGTCCCCACCGTGTAGTTGCGCAGGTCGCGCCGGCGCTTCTGCGCCATGTCTTCGGCGGCCGTCGTGTCGCTAGCCATCGGGAGGACTCGCGGAGACTGCGGCACGCTCCTCCTCCGCAAGGCCCGACGCGACGGTGCGCGCAAGCTCGACGAGGCGGTTCGCGTATCCCCACTCGTTGTCGTACCAAGCGAGGATCTTCACCTGTGTCCCGTCCGTCACCATCGTGGAGGGGGCGTCGACGATTCCCGAGCGTGGATCGTCCTTGAAGTCGACCGACACGAGCGGTCGGCGCTCGTACCCAAGGATGCCAGCAAGCGGCCCAGCGGCGGCAGCCTCGAGCAGACCGTTCACCTCTTCGACCGTCGTGGCCCGGGCCACCTCGAAGACGCAGTCGGTCAGCGACGCGTTCATCAGCGGCACGCGCACGGCAAGGCCGTTCAGCTTGCCCTCGAGCTCGGGAAAGATCAGTCCGATCGCGGTGGCCGACCCGGTCGTCGTCGGGATCAGAGAGATGTTCGCCGCGCGCGCCCTACGCAGGTCTTTGTGTGGGGCGTCTACCACGCTCTGCGTGTTTGTCATGTCGTGCAGGGTTGTGATCTGCCCGTGCCGGATGCCGATCCCCTCGTGGATCACCTTCACCACGGGCGCGAGGCAGTTGGTCGTGCACGAGGCCGCCGTCAGCAGATCGTGGTGCTGTGGCTCGTAGAGGTGATCGTTGACCCCGACCACCACGTTCAGTGCTCCCTCCTTGACCGGCGCCGCCACGATGACCTTGCGCACACCCTGTCGGAAATAAGCGTCGAGGACTCCTGGTGTGCGGAACCTGCCCGAGCACTCCAGGACGATCTCGACGCCAAGCTCACCCCAGGGCACATCGCCGGGCTCAGCGGCGTTGCTGTAGCCGAGCTGCGTCCCATTCACGGCGAGCACGTCCCCGTCTCCATGCACGTCCTCAGACCATCGCCCGTGGATCGAGTCGAACGTCAGCAGGTGGGCAGCCGTGGCCGCGTCCCCGGCCGGCTCGTTGACGTGCGTGAATGCGAGCTCCGGCCACTCCCACGCCGCGCGCAGCGCCAGCCGTCCCATGCGGCCGAAGCCGTTGATGCCGACACGCACGCTCATCGAGCACCGTCTGCGCGCGCGGTCATGAGCTCCCCTGTGTGACGAGCAGCTCGCAGGTCTCCTGGCGCAGGCACTCGCGGGTTTGGCGGTGGGCGAGGATCATTATGTGCGAGCGCACGCGCGCTCCCTCAAATCCTGCGAGAACGGCATCGGCGCACGCGCGGATTTCATCGGCTGGCTTGGTTGACGCGAACTCGTCAGCGAGCAACGGCAGCAGCCGCGCGAGGCGTAGCTCATGGGCGGTACGGTCGGTGCGGATCGCATCGAGGCGATCCTCGATCAGCTCACGGATGTGCGCCTCGATGCCGTCGCGGATCGCTCGCACCTCCTCGATTGGCCTCCCGGCCGGGTCCGGTATATCCCACGCTTCGACACCAGTCGCCACATATGGGCAGGCGTCGTCGCAACCCATCGTGATCGCCCAATCAGCGTGGAGCTGCATCTCGAGGGACAGCTTCTCGGGCTTGCGCCCAGTCAGGTCGATGCCGACCTCGCGCATCGCCTCCACCACCGAGGGCCAAATCTCCGGCGCCGGCTCGGTGCCGGCGGACTCGGCGCGCACATCCTTCGGGCCGTAGCGCTCGAAGAACGCCTGGGCCATCTGTGAGCGCCCGGCATTGTGGCTGCAGACGAACAGCAAGCACCGCGTTGCTTGCTCGCTTGACGGTTGAGCGGCTGAGGGTGTGTCGTTGGGGTTCATGGCGCTATCGTATTACATCGACAGACGTGAGTGTTAGTGATATAAGTAGATCGATGCCTGTCGATTTGGAGCTAGCCCCCAAGCAGAAGCGAGCCGCGGGTGAGCGCTGCTGCGAGCCCGTCGTCTATCCCGACGTTCAGCGCGATCATGCGCTGCGCATGGCCGAGGTCGCCAAGGCCCTCGGCGACCCCATCCGCCTACAACTCGTGGATGTGCTGCGCAAGCACGCCGGGAAGGTCTGTGTCTGCGAGCTGGTGCCGCTGTTCGACATCGCACAGCCGACGCTCTCCCACCACCTGAAGAAGCTCCGTCAGGCCGGGATCGTGGACTCCGAGCGTCAGGGCTTGTGGGCCTACTACTACGTCATCCCCGAAGCACTAGAGGAGCTATCCGCATGGCTGAGCTGACCGCGACAGATGCCGGCTTGGTCGATGTCGAGATACGGGAGACCCATCGAGTTCACGCGCAGGCAGCCTCGGCGATCGTCCGCGCACAGAAGCCCCGTGCCTGAGCTGACGGCACTCCTATTCCTGTGCGGCTCCGCGGGCGATCTCAAGCGCTCGCCGCAGGCCACCGGTCCAGGGGTCGCCGTGACCGAAGAGAACGACCTCGGCGTTGATCGGGTCGAGCCGGGCGAGCGAGGCACGCGCTATCTCGCGATCGTCGTTTAGGCGGTGCAGGCCGATGCCCCGCGTGCCCGTTACATAGTCGAAGCTGGCCATCGCGTCGCCTGAGAACAAGACGCCCCGCTCCTCGAGCACGACCGAATGGTGTCCACCACTGTGGCCCGGTGTGGAAATCACACGCGGCCGCCCCGGCAGGTCGAGAGGATGGTCCTCCTTCAGGGCTTCGACGCTTCAGCCGGTCGGTACTTGCCGCCTCCCGCCACTGCGCTGTGGGCTATAAAGCGGAGCCCGCTCGGCGTCAGCGAGGCCTGCCGATAGAACCCCGGGTTCGCATGGGACTTGTACTTTCCCCCGACGATCCACAGGTCGCCCTCGCCGACGAACACGCGAGCGCCAACGGTCGAGCGCAGACGCTGCGCCGTGCCGACATGGTCGACGTGGTGGTGCGTGAGGATCACCGCTCGGATCGCATTTAGGCTTGTGCCCAGGGAATCGACCGCCTCGGTCAGGTGGCGCCAGTAGCCAGCGTCGATGAGCGTGAACTCGCCGTCCTCCTCGACGAGATAGAAATTGAGCCACTTGGTCCCGAGCCTGTAGACGCCCTCGGCAACCTCGCTCAGGCCGTCCGGATGCTTGCTCTGGTGACCTGCTGTCGTGGTCATCGTCGGCCTCCTATCGCGGCTGCGCCTCGATGGACTAGTGATCGGGTTACATCCGATGCGACCGTACTACACGCGCCTTAGCGGTGGTGGGGGTGTCCGCGTACCGTGCGCCAGCTCTCACGGGTGATGCGCAGGATCACGACGGTCATTCCCAGGCCGATGAGGGGATCCAGGATCGGGACGCCCACGGCGATGGCCAAGGCGCTGGCTATGACGGCGAGTGAGACGTATGCGTCGACACGGGCGTGATCACCGTCTGCGATCAGTGCAGGACTGTCCAGCCGGCGCCCAGCGCGAGTGCGGACTTGCGCGGCGAGCCGGTTGCCCGCGAACCCGATAACACCGGCCAACGCGAGAACGAGCAGATGGCCCGGCGTCGATGGATGGATGAGGCGCAGGATCGACTCATACGCGGCCACGCACGCGGAGATGAAGATCGCCGCCACGACCGCCAGTCCCGCCAGGCGCTCGGCACGTGGGGAGCGCAGCGCAAACGCGATGCCGAGCGGGATCGCGGTCAGCGCATCCCCGCCGTTGTGGATCAGGTCCGCCAGCAGCGCCAAGCTGCCGGTGAGCGCGAACACGAGCGCCTGCGCGGCGGCAGTGCAGGCGAGGATGGCAAGGGCGAGCGTGACGACCCGAACGCCCTCGCGCGAGCGCTTGATGCTCTCATCAACGAGACCGTGAGAGTGGCCATGCGTGTGCTCGGCGTGGTCGTGGTCGTGGTCGTGGTCGTGGTCGTGGTCAGTGTGGGCGTGGTGTTCGTGTGGCCCCGTGTGGGGGTGGGCGTGGCGCAGCGTGCCGTGGCGGTGCAGGTCGCCTTTGACGAGTTGGTAGGTGGCGGAGGGCATGATCTCTCAGGTTAGGGCGGGCCCGTCGAGCTCGCGTTCTGTGATCAGTTGGCAGCTCGCAGGGCTTTGGTGATCCAGGCGTCGTGCGGAGTTCGCTGGAGGCCATCCTCGGTCAGGTAGAGGCGACACTTCAGGCCGTAGTCGTGGCGGTCGGCTGCGTCGGAGTCGATGTCTTGCCCGTCGATCCGCAACGTCGGAGAGCCGAGGAAGCGCTCCCGCCGCGCGGCGGGCTCGGAGTCGATGCGGTGCTCCTCGATCACGGCGTCGACTTCGGCCTGCTCGAGCAGACGTGGAAGCCTGGCACGCAGCTCGGCGTGGCCGGGGCAACCGTCGAAGTAGAACAGTTCGACCCTCACGGGGTCGGCCTCTGCGTGGTAGGCGGGCAAGAGCAACGTGTCCTTGGCGCGACGCGTCAGCAGCCCTCGCCGTCGAGTCGCCGGCACGTAGCCGCAACCCTACAGACAGAGATTTTCGCCCTCTCGCTCTACTTTGTTCTGATCCTCGTTGCCTGCTTCATCGCGCGCGCGCACGACGAAGAAAGTACCTTCGGAAGGCAGATTGGGAGTCGTGTAGGTGGTGACACCGGGCGGCGTCGTCCAGGCCGGGTGCGAGAAGTCCTCGCCGCCGGCGGTATGGGCGACGAACACGTCGTAGACGATCCGCGAGCTGGGTGTGACGTCGTCGGTGGCGGCCTGCCAGGTGAGCGTGTACGGCGTCGTTTCGGCTGGCCGTACCGGACCGCCGGTGCAGTAGTAAGCGCTCTGCAGCTCGGAGAAGGTGGGCGGTGTCGTGTCAGTCCCGGCGGCCGGCGGCTTGCCTGGTGGCGGCGACGAAGTTCCCGGAGGAGGTGAGGACGTGCTCGGCGGCGGCGGTGTGCCGCTGGGCCCGCCGGTCGACGAGGGCTGGGCGCCTCGTTTGACACCAAGCGTGAACCGTCCGAGGATGCCGCGCATGAGGACATAGGTGGGACACAGCTTGCCATGGGGGCAGACCGCGGTCTGGAGCTCCTCGATCCGCCCGTGGTATGCGCCGGGGCACCATCTGCCGCCGAGCTTGCGTGGATCAAGCGAGACGCGGAGGAGCGCGCCGGCAGCGACATCCGGGGCGCGTACGTCGATCGACGTGATGCAGCCGCTGGCGCCCTTGGGCGCCACCGCCGTGATCAGGTCGTGGCGCTGGCTGGAGCCGTTGCGGCCGGTTCGATCCGGCGCGCGGAAGGTCAATACGAAGACCGTGCTCGGCGATCCGGATGACGGGCTGACATGGATGCGCTCCCGGTGAACGCTGGCGTCCGCAAGCGTCAGCGCCAGTGTGAGAACCAGTGGCAACGCCAACAGTACCGATGCGATCAGGAGCCTGCGCATCACCGACCGAGTGTAACGCAGAGCCACAAATGCACCATGACCACGAGAGGTGAGCAACAATGGACGCTGTGAGCGAGAGTCCCGATGTCGAGCTGCTGTACCGGGCCTGGGAGGAGATGACCCGGGGGGCCTCGCGGTCCTGGAGGGCGCGTTGGCACCGGACGCGAAGTGGCACGCGATCGAGGAGGGTCCTTGGAGCTGTCAGAACCGCCGCGCGATCATCGACATGCTGGGCCGCCACGTCGAGGGTGGTCTGCGGGGCCGGATCGAGGAGACGATCCAGGATGGTCCTCGTGTGGTCGTGGCGTTCCGTCCCGAGCAGCCCGTCGGGGGCGGACGGCCGTTGGATGACGGGATCGCCTACATGGTCGTCACGATCCGCGACGGGAAGATAGTTGAGATGAAGGGCTGCGCCGACCGGACCAGTGCCATCAGCTATGCCCGAACCGGACAGGTGCAAGGCCACCAAGAACGTGGCGATTAGCTTTTGATTGTCGGCGAGGTGCCAATCACGGCGCCGGCGCTGTTCAGTGCTTGCACGGCCACATAGGTCTGTGTGCCGGGTGTGGTGATTGCGGTCTCAAAGCCGTTTCGGGGGACGGTTGCGACGGGCATCAGCCGTTGCGCGGATGCTCCCGCGAGCACCGTCCAGCTCGCCACCGTGGTCGCGCCGTTCCAGCTCGCGTAGACCGTCTCCGCGCTGCGGGCCGCGGCCGAACCATGGGCCGCGGCCACCGCGAGCGCCGGCCGCGTCGCCGGGGTGCCCGCCCAGGGAAAGCGCAGGGCTCGGTAAGACTTATCGCCGGCGGGGAAATGCGCGTCAAAGAGGAGCTGGCCGGTGGGGCTGAACTCGGAGAAGTCCGGGACTTCCCCCCAACCGATGAACCAGTCGCCGTTAGCCAGCGCCTGCATGTTGCCCTGGCTGAAGGCAACAAGCGGCGACGGATGGGTGAACTGGCTGACGAGCGTCGCGGTTTTACTCTGCGGTTCGAGGCTCACGACGATCCCACGCGACTGGCTGTGCACTGTCGGAGAGGATCCGTTGTCGAAGATGCTGAACGATCCGTTTGTGAGCTCGCGCGGATCGTGCTGCCACGCGGTGGCGGTCCCTGCTCCCAACCTGAAGCTGGAGTGCTTGCCCCCAAGCTGCCAGGCGATCTGTCCGGTCTGAGGGTTGAGGTTGTAAGTGGTCCAGGTGTTTCGCGCGGAGATCAGCAGGCTCTCGTCCGGATCGAGGTTGAGCGAGTTGATGTGAAAAAAGTCAAACGGAAAGGCGATGTTGCTGGTATTTGCCGGAGAGTAGGATTCGCTGAGCGCGACGTGGTCGAGGCTCGTCCACTGGAACATCACGAGTCCCGTGCGCACGTCGATCTCCTGGAATGTCCCGTCAGTCACGGCTCCGTCCGCCGGGCCACCGACCGCCGAAAGATTGCAGTGGATCGGGTCGAAGGCCGTGATCAGCGCCGTGCCCTGGGGAGTGAGCTGGAAGTCGTGCAGGTCGGCCTGGAGGCCATTTCCCGCCCTGACGTGCGCGATCTCCGCGTAGGCGCTGTTGAGGATCACATCTTCGCCCTGCCCGAACCCATGCACCGAGATGTCCCCCTGCCACCACGTCAACACCGGTTTGCCCGCGTATTCCTGGACCTTCAGATTGGTGGCCGAGGTGTACTTCGGCAGCGCCTTGAACCAGAGGAGACCGCCATCCGGTTCGAGGATCATCGGCCCGCTCTGGCCCGGCCCGTCATAGGGCGCGGCGAACACATCGCCAGGCGCCACCGACGGCGAGTTGGCGGTCACGGTGACCGTCGGCGGGCGCAGGTCCGGACGCGAGCGAAAGCTCTGGATCTCGCTCGCGCCGCCTTCGTGGATCGTCTCGGGCGTCGTGGTGAGCGAGTCCTCGTAGGCGATCGTGAACTGATCGAGCAGCGGCTGGACGGCACCGGCCATCCGCAGCTGCGCGTTGACCGTCACCGTCTCACCTTCGGCGAAAGGCTTTGTCGGCACGAAGCTGGCGCCGTCGCCCTCGGAGTAGCCCAGCAGGCGCCCTGTGTGCGAGCCGGTGCGCGAGCCGACAACGCTGATCCGGCTAAGCTCGCCTTTAGGGACACCGAGGAAGCTGACCTGCGTCTGCGGCGAGGCGTCCAGGGAGTCGGGCAGCGGGGAGACCGAGACGCTCGTTCCGGGCAGCACCGCGGAACCATTCAATCTCGAAGGGACACAGCCCGGCGACGCGGGCGCATCCGCAAAGGCGGCCGGCGCCGTGGCGGTCAGCAGCGTGGCACACGCGAAAACCACGCCGAGCCGTGACGCGCACACTCGACCCCGGGCGAGAAGCCCGACCAAGCGCCAGCGTCGGCGGGCAGTCCGCGCGTTGGTGCTCATGTTTGGCTTTCTGGCTTGATCGTCTTGGAGGTGCCGATCACGGCGCCGGCGCTGTTCAGGGCTTGCACGGCCACATAGGGCTGAGCGCTGGGAGTGGTGATTGCGGTCTCAAAGCCGCTCCGGGGAGCGCTTGCGACGGGCGCTATCTGTTGTGCGGATGCTCCCGCGAGCACTGTCCAATTCGCCACTGTGGTCGCGCCGTTCCAGCTGGCGTATACGGTGACGCTGCCCTTGGCGGCGGGGCTGGCGGCTACCGCGGGGTTGCCTGTGGGTGTTCCGGTCCAGGTGAAGCGGTAGCCGCGGTATGACTGGTTGTCCCCGGAGAGGTGCGCGTCGAACAGGACTTGGCCGGTGGGGGTGTATTCGGAGAAGTAGGGGCGCTGCCAGCCGATGAACGCATTGCCGTTCGGGAGCGTTTGGAAGTTCGCTTGGCTGCCTGCTGTCAGCGCTGGCGTGTGGGTGTATTCGTGGAGGAGCGTGGCGGTCTTGGTTTGCATGTTCAGCGATATTTGGATCGCTCGCGATTGGGGATGGATCTTGGGTACGCCGCCGTTGTCGAGGATCGTGAGCGTTCCGTCCGGCAGTTCTCGTGCGTCGTGTTGGTAGGCGGTGGCGGTGCCCGGACCCATGTGGAAGCTCGAGTGCCTGGCGCCGAGCGTCCAAATGATCTGTCCAGTTTGCGTGTTCAGCTTGTATACACCCCAGGTGTTGCGTGCGGAGATCAGGGTGCTGCCATCCGGGTCCGCGATTACGGAGTTGATGTGGAAGTAGTCATCGGGCCAGCTGATCGTCGCGCTGGGGGCGCTGGCGTGCGATTCGCTCAGGGCAACGTGGTCGAGGCTGTGCCACTCCCGCCTCACGAGGTGGGTCTTCAGGTCGATTTCCTGGAATACGCCGTCGGTGACGGCTCCGTCCTGGGGGCCGCCGACGCTCGATAGGTTGCAGTGGATCGGGTTGAACACGGTCAGCAGCGCCGTGTTGTTCGCGGCGAGGTGAAAATCGTGCAGGTCGGCGTGATAGCCGTTGCCGGCGTTGATGTGTGCGATCGGCGCATACGCGCTGTTGGCGATGATCTCTTCGCCCTCGCCGAATCCCTGCGGTGGGATGTACCCCTGCCACCACGTCAGGACCGGCTGGCCCGCATATTCCTGGACCTGGAGGTTGGTCGCCTCCGTCCCGTTGGGCAGCGGGTCGAACCACACCAGCTGCCCGGTGTTATCGAAGATCATCGGCCCGTCCTGCCCAGGCCCGGAGTAGGGCGTTGCGAACACGTAGCCGGCGCTTGCTTGCGGCGAGTCGGTGGTGACAGCGACTGCGGGGGGTTTCAGTTCCGGCCGCGAGTGAAAGCTCTGCACTTCACCGGGGCCGCCAACCGGCTGCGCCCCAGCCGGCGGGTGTGCCACGGGGTCCTGCTCGGCGATCGTGAAGTGAAACGCGAACGGCGCTGCTCCCGCTTTGCCGCGCACCGTCACTGTCTCGCCTGCCGTGAACGGCGTGCTCGACACGAAGCTGGCGCCGTCGCCCTGGGAGTAGCCGAGGAGGTGGCCGGAGTGCTTGCCGGTGTGAGAGCCACTGACGCTCACTTGGCTGAACTGCAAGACGGACACCCCGAGCAGGCTGATCTGCGTGGCGGGCGAGGCGTCCAGTGAGTCGGGTAGCGGCGAGACCGAGAGGCTCGTTCCGGGCAGCAGCGCCGAGCGGTTCAGAGTTGAAGGCACGCACGCAGGGGCGGGCGGCCCGCCGTAGGCTGCCTGCTCGGCGACAATCCGTTTCGCCCCATAGGCAACAACAGCGAAGCTGGCGAGCACCACCAGTGCGCTCGCACAGATGAGCGCACTACGCAGCAGCCGCAAGCGGCTCCGGCAGTCAACTCGTGCCTTCAACCAGCTGTCGGGGTGATCGGGTTGGACGTGCCGAGCGTTTCGCCGCTCGCGCTGAGGGCTCGCACCGCGACCTGCGGCTCGCTGCTGCTGAGGTGGAGCGTTGTCTGAAAGCCCGTTGCGGGAACGCTCGGACCAACGGGTGCGAGGTTCGCCGGTGAGGAGCCGGCGAGCACCTGCCATGAGGCGACTTCGGTCGCCCCGTTCCAGCTCGCCTCGACGGTGATACTGCCGTTTGCTCCCGCCTGCGCGGAGGTCGACGGTAGCGTGATCGGCTGGCCCCTCCACGGCGAGAGGTAGGTGCGGAAGACCTGCACGTTCTTGCCGAGCGTCGCGTCGAAGAGGACGTGCCCGGAGGAGTTGAACTCGGTGAAGTTCGGGAGTCTCCCGTAGCCCAGCAGCCAGTCCCCGCCCGGCAGGCTCAGCATGTTCGCCTGGCTTTCGGCGAGCAGCGTCTTCGTCGGGTTGGTGAACTGCTTGACGAGCTTCACCGTGTGGTTGGAGAAGTTCGGTGCGAGCAGCAGGCCGCGGGACTGCTTCTCCTTCGGCGGGTCCGAGGCGTTGTCGAACACGGAGATCAGTCCGCCTGGTTGGAACTCGGCATCGTGCTGCCAGTAGAACTCCACACCGGGACCGAGCTTGAAGTTGGAGTGCTTGCCGCCTCCCAGCCGCCAGTTGAACGCGCCCGTGCGCATGTTCACGTCATACAACGTCCACGTGTTGCGGCCCGACAGCAGCACATCGCCCGAGGAGCCGGGGTCCACACTGTTGATGTGCACGTAGTCCCAGGGGTTGCCGTTGTGGGGGAGCGGGTTGAACGAGTCAGTGATCGCGATGTGCCCGAGAGCGTGCCACCCCCACATAACCAGACCCGTCTTGATGTCTATCTCCTCGATCACGGAGTCGGTGAGGATGCCGTCAGATGAGCCCTTGACGGCGGTGAGATTCACATGAACCGGATCGAAGATGTCGATCCATGCGGTGCCCTGCGGCGTCAGGCGGATCTCGTGCAGGTCGGCGTGGTAGCCGTTGCCGGCCTTCACCTCCCCAATTTTCTGATATGCGTTGTTGTAGATCAGGTCCTCGCCTTGGCCGAAGCCGACACCAAGGATCTTGCCCTGCCACCACGTCAGCGCCGGCTTGTCTTCATAGCTCTGCACCTGGAAGTTCGTCGCGGAGTCGCCGGCTGGGAGCGGGTGAAACCATACGAGCTGGCCGTGCTCATCGACGATCATCGGGCCGGGCGAGCCCGTCCCCTGATAGGGCGCAAGGAAGAAGTCCCCCGGCGCGGCGCCGGGCTTCGCGGGCGTCGTGATCGTGACTGTCGAGGGAGTCAGCGTCGGCGCGGAGCTGTAGTGCTGAACCGCGTTCGGGTCGCCGGGGTTGTTCGGAAACGGAGCCTGGCTGAAGCTCGCCTGATGAGCGATCGTGAAGGTGACGCTCACTGGCTGGCTGGGGGTGCCCGTTCCGACCATCGCGTGGACCGTGACACGCTCACCGGCCTGGAACGGCCTGGACGGCAGGAAGCTCTCGCCGGTGCCGGTCGAGTACGCCTCGAGCTTGCCTGTGTGGCTGCCACTTTGTGAGCCGACGACGCTGACATCTGCGACCTGGGTGCCGGCCGCGCCGAGGAAACTGACCTGAGTGCTCGGAGAGGCATCCTCGGTCCCCGACTGCGGCGAGACGCTGACCGTGCTCGAGGTGGCCGCGCTGAGCGCCACCTGACCATCGGGCAGCCCGGAGGCACTTTGGGTGCTCCCGCAAGCGCTGAGCGCCGCGGCTACGCCCACACCGGCGAGCAGGGTCAGGGCGGCCCTCATCCGCTGACCGGCTGGATCGCGGTGGAGGTGCTCAGCGTCTTACCGCTGGAGCTGAGCACCCGGACCTGCACATACGCTGCCGTGGGGGCCGTGATCGTCGTCTCAAAGCCGCTCTTGGGCGTTGTGGACACGGGAGAGAGGTGTGAGGCGTTTGACCCTGTGAGCAGCTGCCAGGAGGCCACGGCAGTCGCGCCGTTCCAGCTCGCATAGACGGTCATCGCGGCGCCCTGAGTGGTCGCGGCCACGGCGGGCGGTTCGCTTGGCGCTCCGCTCCAGGTCTCGCGGTAGACGCGGTAGCTGTTCTCGCCGGTCGGGAATTGCGCGTCGTAGACGATCTTGCCTTCGCTGTTGTATTCGGTGAAGTTCGGCAGGCCGCCGAAGCCGACGAGCCAGTTCCCGCTCGGTAGCCGTTGCAGGTTGCCTTGGCTGGTCGTGACGAGTGGCTTTGCGGGCAGGAACTGCGCCACGAGGGCTGCTGTCTTGTTGGCTGTGTCGAGCTTGACGATCTCCCCGCGTGATGGTGGTTTGACCGCGGGAGCGCCCTCGTCATCGAACAGCGTGATCTCGCCGTTGGGCAGCATCTGTGCGTTGTGCTGCCACGCGAACGGGACACCAGCATCCAGCGTGAAGCTCGTCTTCTTGCCCCCCAACCGCCAGATGACTGCGCCCGAAGCCTTGGAGATGTCATAGATGCCCCAGGTGTTGCGTCCCGAGACGAGCACGTTGCCATTTGACTCGACGAACAGGGAGTTAATGTGGAAGTAGTCGAATGGTGCCGTGGCGGTGCTCGGCGGTTTTGAGTAGGACTCGCTCAGCGCGACGTTGCCGAGGCTGTGCCATTCCCACATCACCAGGCCCGTCTTGATGTCGATCTCCTGCACCGCCCCGTCGAGTGCGACCCCGCTTGCGGGACCGCCGCCGGATGAGAGGTTCGCCTGCACGGGGCTGAACGCGGTGATGAACGCCTGGCCTTGGGAGGTGAGGCGGAACTCGTGCTCGTCGGCCTGCAAGCCATTTCCGGCCTTGACGACCGCGACGGTGTGGTAGGCGCTGTTCGCGATCACGTCCTCGCCCTCGCCGTAGCCGAGCATGATCGTGCGTCCCTGCCACCACGTCAGATCGTTGCTCCCGCGGTAGCGCTGGACGTGCAGTTCCGTTGCGTCCTGGCCTGCCGGCAGCGAGCGAAACCACACGAGGTTGCCGGCGTCATCGAAGATCATCGGGCCATACTGCCCCGGCCCGAGCGCCGGCGCGGCGAACAACAGGCCGGGAGCGCTCGCGTTCGCGGTCATCACGCTCACCGTCGGCGGGTGAAGCGCGGGCTCAGAATGGAAGCTCTGGATGTCCGCCGGGGTGCCCACCACCGAAGGAAACTCCGTCTGCGCGACGGACACGGGCTGCGCGACCGTGAACGAGGTCGAAAGCGCACGGGCACCCTTCGGTGTCTTCAACGTCGCGTGAACCGTGACCTTCTCACCGGCTTGAAACGGTCGGCTCGGCAGGAAGCTCGCCCCGGTCGCGGACTTATAGGACTCAAGGCGCCCCGTGTGGCTGCCCGTCGAGGAGCCCACGACGGAGATCCCCCGCAGCTCGCTCGCGGGCGCTCCCAGAAAACTGATCTGGGTGCCCGGCATCGCCGTGAGCGTCCCCGGCAACGGCGAGAGCACCACACCACCGCTACTCGAAGCTGCGCTCGCCCGCAATACAGGCGCACCGGACGCGCCTCCTGCCAAGCAGAGCCACAAGCCACCGCTCAACGCACCAGCCACCGCGAGAACGACAGCCAGGCCAGGAGTACGACGGACGCCCAGCGATCCTCTACTCATTCAGCTCTCCTCCGGCCAGTTGACCGCTGTAGTCGCATCTCGATATCGGTATTCGTTTCGGGCAAGCTAGGCGGGCAGCATAAAGAAGGTCGAAGACCGAAGACTTTTGCGGCTTATGGCAGCGGTGCTCCGGCCAGTCCGGCTAGGACCCCGATCAGCCCCGCGGTGAGCAGGACGCTCACGACACCACGCCTGAAAGCCAGCAGCGCAAGTGCCGCGAGGGCGAGCACAGCGAATTGCCACGTCTCCTGTAGTGCCAGGGCAAGTGGAATCGCGGAGCCGATGATCGCTCCGATCGCCGCTGGGCCTGCGCCGTCGAGAAACGCCTGCACACGAGGGTTGGCGCGCAGGCGATCAAAACGCCCGGCGCCGAGCAGGATGAACGCGAACGAGGGAGAGAAGGCAACCGCCGCGGCCAGCAGGCCGCCGCCGACCCCCGCAGCGGCATAGCCGACAACGGCGACGGTCTGCACGACCGGGCCGGGAGTCACCTGCCCGAGCGCAACGGCGTTCAAGAACTGCCCGGCGGTCATCCAGTGGTAGTGGTTGACCGCTTCGGCCTGCATCAACGGGACAATCACGAAACCACCGCCGTAGGACAGCGCCCCGACCTTGAACGCCACCCAAGCCAGCGACAGCAGCCCACCAGTCGCGGCGCCAGCGACGGCGAGCAACGGCCAACCATGAACCGCCAGGCCCCGAGAGCCGCCGTGCTCGCGGCTGCGCAATGCCACCTCGACCAGTCCACTAGCCAGCAGCACCAGGACGAGCCACGGACCGATCGTGGCGGCCGCGACGCCACCGGCCATTCCGTAGATGACCCAGCGAGCGTGAGCCGGCGAGCGCCGCCAGCTCGCCGGCAGCAGCCCGGCGCCCGCCTGCACCGCCACTGCGGCCACAGCCGCCCCGGCGCCAGCGCCGGCTCCGCGTACCCAGACGGGCGGGGAGGCGGCCAAGAACACGGCCGCGAGCGCCAGGATCAAGACCAGGCCGGGGAGGATGAACGCCACGCCGCCTACGAGCGCGCCGGGCGGCCCGGCGACCCGCCATGCACAGAAGATCGAAAGCTGCGTAGACGCCGGCCCCGGCAACAGGTTGCACGCGGCGATCGCGTCCTCGAACTCGGCGTGGCTGAGCCACGCACGCCGCCCGACGCACAGCTCGCGCAAAAGCGCGATATGCGCCGGTGGGCCGCCGAACCCGATGCAGCCGATGCGGCCCCACTGCACGAGAACTTCGCGTAGCCCGACCCGCTGGCGCTCCCGTGAGCCCGTGTCAGGAATATCGGTCGGCTCTGCCGTTCGCGGTCCTTCGGCTCCGGTGCTCACCCGGCGGTGGGTATCCGTCAACGATTGCTCCGCGGGAGGGCCGCGGCGAAGGGAGTATCGACCTGGACATCTCTTATGCTCCGGGCGTGCGGTCCTTTCTGCGTGGCGTCGTTCAACTTCATGTGCTCCATCACGCCGCGGAGCGGGAGGTGAATGGCGCCTGGATGGCACAGGAGCTGGCGCGTCACGGGCATCAGATTAGCCCCGGCACGCTGTATCCCACGCTGCACCGTATGGAGCAGGAAGGGCTCCTGCGCTCACGCCAAGCCACGGTGGCGGGGCGCCGCCAGCGGCTATACACCGCGACCCGCGAGGGCAAGCAGACGCTCAAGCGGGCTCGCCAAGCTCTGCGCGAGCTGACCGATGAGCTGCTTGAGGACTGAGCCTCCTGGTGGCGAGCCAGAGGCCGTCACGGCCGACCAGAACTCGTATCGCATACCGATATCGACATTCGTTTCGGATGCTATAACACGCCGCGGCACGCAGACCAATCGCGAGTAGGAAGGCAGACGCCCCGAGATGGACCGGGTAGACCGACGGACGTTTATCAAGCGCGGCGCGCTAGCCGGCGGCGCGCTCACCGCGGGAGGATTGGGTCTCGCCGATCTGCTCAGCTCCGGTCACTCCCACCCGACGCAAGCCCAGCGCCGCCACGAGCTACCGGCGCGAGCCGTAGCCGAGCGGGACGGGCCGCCGAACATCCTCGTCGTGATTGTCGATCAGCTACGCGCGCCGCGCTGGTTCCCACCAACCTCGCAGCTCGATGCGCTGTTGTCGAACGTGGCGCGTCTGCGCTCGCAATCCGTGTCGTTTGCGCGCCACTACACGGTCGCCAACGACTGTACCCCCGCCCGCGCAGGGTTCATCACCGGCCTGTACCCACATCAGACGGGTTGCCTGATAACCGGCCGCAGCACACTCGACCCCGGCTTTCCCACTTACGGCACGATGCTGCGCGAGCACGGCTACCAGGCCGTTTGGTATGGGAAGTGGCACCTCACCCGCGGCGATAACCACTGGTATCGCAAGCGGCCTGGACAGTCGCTTGAGCGCTACGGCTTCGATGGCGGCACCTACCCCGCGCCCGATGGTGCTCCGGGACAAGGACTCCGGGTCGATCCGCACATCGCCGGCCAGTTCGAGGACTGGCTCGCGCAACAGGGCGGCCAGGAGCCGTGGTGCGCGACCGTCTCGTTCGTGAACCCGCACGACATCGCCTGGTGGTATCGCATCACTGACCGTCAGGCGGGAGAGCGCTCAGCTCCATCCGTGTTCAAGCAACTGCCGGCGAACTTCCAGACACCCGAGCAGCTGATCGCCGCGAACAAGCCATCGCTGCAACTCTCCTTCCTGGAAACCGCCGCGCGCGGCTTTGGAGAGGTGCCCTACACAGGACCCGAGGCGCACAAGGCATGGACCGCGTTCCTCGATCTGTATCTGCTGTTGCAGCGGGCCGTGGATGAGCAGGTCGGCCGCGTGCTCGCGGCGCTGCGCTCCCGCCCCGAACTTGCCGAGAACACCGTGATCGTGTTCACCTCCGACCATGGCGAGTACGGCGCCTCCCACGGCCTGCGCGGAAAGGGCGGCGGCGTGTATGAGGAGGCAATCCGCGTGCCGCTCTACATCCATGACCCGCGCGGCAAGATCACCGCAGCACCAAACGTCGAGCGGACACAGTTGACATCCAGCGTGGACATCGCTCCGCTGCTGTTGACGATCGCCACCGGCTCAGACGCGTGGCGCCAAGAGAGCCACTACGCCCATCTAGCGGGGCGCGCGGACCTCGCGGCGATCGCCGGCAGCCCCCGCGCTCCGGGGCGCCCCTGGATCGCACATGTAACCGATGAGATATCGACCGAGTTCGCGCCGACTCTCTACGCGCGTGGCGCTCCGCGGCACGTGATCGCGATGCGGACCCCGCACGCCAAGTACGCGACCTACTCGCACTGGAAGCGTGATAGTGACGAGATCGCCCTCCACGCACAAGAGCACGAGCTGTATGACTACTCGACCCAGCACGGACGCCTGGAGCTCCAGAACCTCACCGGCCTGAGCCCGCTGGAGGACAGGCTCCGCCACACGCTCGAACACGACGTCATCCCACACGAGGTACGCCAACCACTGCCAGCCAGGCTCGCCCAGGTACAACGCCGCGGCTTCGCCAACTACTTCAGCATCCTCCCCCAACAAAGCGCCACAGCCAGCCAGCGCCACGCCCAACGCGCCAGCATCTCACGCGGAGGATGAGTTCAACCCGGCCTGTGACGCTTGCTCGCACCCGACCGGACTGGTCGCCGCAGTTGGCTCAGTAGCGGCCATATCACCAAGGGTGCGGTTAGGAGATGATGTGCCGGTGGCGCGGTCTACTTTTGTTCGTCAGCCGCTGACGCGTGTCGCCTCGCGGTATCACCGATGGCGCGCTGGTATCGCTTTTGCTGGGCCGTTGATCTTGCTGGCGCCGGGGTTTCGGCGTAAGGCGGTGATCCCGACAGCGTACGAGGACGCTCTTACATCTCAACGAGCGTTAGGATGAAGTGGTGTCCGATGATCGCTGTGACCTGCTCTGCCTGGACTTGCCCCGCGCGGAGGAGCTGCGCAAGGCTCGCCTTGACCGGCAAGTCGCGGAAGATCTGTCGGCTGGAGCCAAGGCGCTCAGCGATCCCACACGCCTGACGATGGCTGTCGCTCTGCGCGACGGAGGAGAGCTGTGCGTGTGTGATCTGAGCTGGGTAGTCGAGCGCTCAGGGAATCTTGTGTCCCATCATGTTCGAGCGCTGCGCACCGCTGGCCTCGTGCGCTCACGCCGCGACGGCAAGATGGTGATGTACGAGCCGACCGAGCGCGGCCACGCGCTGCTCGAGGTCATCCTGGCCGGGGTGCGAGCGTGAGTTCGCAGGCGCCCGTGCTGCCCGTGATCCAGGCTGGCGGCGGGACACGTTTGCGGCTGATCCGTCGAGCCAAGCTGTTGTCATGGCTGAGCCTGGTGTGGATGACGGTAGAGGGTGCGGTCGGTGTGACTGCGGGCCTCGTGGCGGGCAGCGTGGCGCTGACCGGGTTCGGGCTGGATTCTGTGATCGAGGGTGCAGCGAGCGTCATCGTGATCTGGCGCTTCACAGGCGGACGCGAGTCCTCAGAGGCAGCCGAGGATCGCGCGCAGAAGCTCGTCGGTGTGAGCTTCTTCCTACTCGCCCCCTACATCGCTGTGGACGCGATCCTCACCCTGACCAACGGCTCTCACGCAATGACGAGCTGGGTCGGTGTGGCGCTTGCCGTTGGGAGCATCGTGCTCATGCCGCTGCTGGGCCGGGCGAAGGCGAGCCTGGGAGCGCAGCTCGGATCCTCAGCGACAGCCGGAGAGGGCGCGCAGAACCTGCTTTGCGCGTACATGGCCGCCGGCGTGCTCGTTGGGTTGCTCGCCAACGCGCTCCTCGGGTGGTGGTGGCTTGACCCGGTGATCGGCCTGGGGATCGCTGCCCTGGCCGTGAAGGAGGGACGCGAGGCTTGGGCCGGCGAGGTCTGCGCTGATTGTGTCCCGGTCGGTTTTGACGACGCCACCGCCAACCCACGGGGTTGTGACTACGAGTGAATGCTTTGGAGTCATCGTGAGTGGCGAGCACTCCCACGGCCACGCCGGTCATTCGCATGGTGTGAGCGCTGACGCGGACGCTAGAAAGCTGGCGGTCGCGCTCGGGTTGATCTTGGGGTTCATGGCCCTTGAGATCGCGGCCGGTGTCGTAGCTCATTCCCTGGCGCTGCTCTCCGACGCCGGGCACATGCTCACCGATGCCGCCGCGATCGGCCTGTCGCTGGTGGCCGCCCGGCTGGCTACTCGTCCGGCGAAGGGCGCCTTGACGTACGGCTTCAAGCGCGTGGAGATCCTTGCCGCGCAGGCCAACGGCGTGACCTTGCTGATCCTCGCCGTGCTGATTACCTATGAGGCCATCCGTCGCCTGTTCAACCCACCTCATGTGCAGGCTGGGTTGATCCTCGTTGTCGCGTTGGTGGGCGTGGCGGTGAACCTCACGGCGACCTGGACGCTGGCGAAGGCCAACCGGCGGAGCATGAACGTCGAGGGGTCCTTCCAACACATCCTCACGGACCTCTATGCCTTCATCGCCACGGCGATCGCCGCCGGAATCATCTTGCTCACCGGCTTTGAGCGCGCGGACCCGCTCGTCTCGTTGCTCGTCGCCACGCTGATGGTGCGCTCAGGGTACGGGCTGGTGAAGGTATCGGGACGGGTCTTCCTGGAGGCGGCGCCGGAGGGCCTCGATCCCGAGCGGATCGGCCGGGCGCTCGTGCGCGAGCCCGGGGTGGTCGAGGTTCACGACCTGCACGTCTGGGAGGTCACATCAGGCTTTCCAGCGCTCTCAGCGCACGTGCTGGTCGGCCGCGAGAACGACTGCCATGTCGCGCGTCGTGGCCTGGAGCGGATGCTGCACGACCAATTCGACCTACACCATACCACCCTCCAGGTCGACCACCAAGGCGGCGATCTGCTCGATATCGAGATGCCCGAGCAGCAGCACGACGCTGCATCCACTTAGTCAATAGCGGGGTTAGTCTCGAAGGCGTGTAGGCAGTGCTCTGAGCAGAAAGAGAAGGTCTGCCCGCCGAAGTCCATCTGGATCGCCTTGGCCTTATCGACCTTCATGCCGCACACAGGGTCGGTGACGCCGCGTCGCATCGTCAGGGCAAAGAACGCGGCGAAGACAGCTACTCCGAGGATGTTGGTGAACAGCTTGTAGTCGATTTTGATCGAGCTGAAGATGTCCGCTCGGGTCGGCCTGGTTTGGGGGATCAGCCCGGCGGCGCTGAACAGGCCATCGACGATCAGGGCCGCGCTCACCATCGTTACGAACATCAGCGCGACGATGCGCTTCGCGTAGGCGTTGCCGTAATACTTGCGGTAGATCAGGACGATCGGCACCACGATCAGGTCGGCGAAGATGAAGGCGATCACTCCGGCGAAGCTGATCCCGCCGGACCAAAGCACTGCGGCCAACGGCACGTTCCCGACCGAGCAGACGAAACTGAGGATCGCGATGATCGGGCCGACGATCGCATTCTCGATCAGCTTCACGCCGGCGGGGGCGTTGGTGATAAACAGCGTGTTGAAGAAGCTGTTGGGAAGCTGGCCGATGAACCCGGCGAGCAGGAAGCCGATCAGGATCTCCTTCCAGACCATCGACCAGTCGTTGCGGAAGTTGTGCGCTACGTCTGACCAGGCGCTCGCACTGGTCAGACGCTGGCGGATCGTCATGTGCTCCCCGGCGCTGTGGTGCTGATGGTCGCTGTCGGCCTTCTGGGCGTGCTCGCGGGCCTGCTCCTCCAGACGCTTTGACACAAACAGGCGCAGCAGGACGGTCATGATCGCGATCAGCACGAGGCCACCGATGAACTCCGCGAGCGTGAACCGCCAGCCGATCAGGACCCACATCACGATCCCGAGCTCGACCACGAGGTTCGTCGAGCTGAACTGGAACGCGAGTGCCGAAGCAGCCGAGGCGCCCTTCTGGAAGAGGCTCTTGGCGATCGCAATCGCCGCGTAGCTGCACGACGAAGAAGCGGCGCCAAGGCCCGTCGCCACCGCCACCGGCCGAAAGCCAGAGCCTCCGAGCGCGTTCTGGATGCGCTCGCGCGGCACCCACGCCTGGACGATCGCCGAGATGGCAAAGCCGAGAACGAGCGCCCACCACACCTCCCAAGCCATCAGGAAGGCATCCTTGAATCCGTCGCCGATCGTCGTCAGTACACCCGTCACAGGACTCGCTTCGAGGACACGGACATGAAACTAGCATACCCCCCCGGGGTGTCTTGCTAGAGTGCTTCTATGAGCGCAAAGAGCACCGCACCGGTGCGCGGCTACACAGCGACCAAGGATCAGCTCCAGACCCGGTTGCGGCGCATCGAGGGCCAGGTGCGCGGCATCGAGCGGATGGTCGAGGAGGACCGCTACTGCATCGACGTCCTCACTCAGATCGCAGCAATCCAGGCCGCGCTCGATAAGGTCGCGCTCGGGCTGCTGGACGGCCACGCCCATACGTGCGTCATCGCAGCCGAGCCCTACGAGCAGGACGCGCGAACCGCCGAGATGATGGCTGCGATCGGCCGGCTCATGCGCCACGGATAGCGCGCACGCACTGCACAAGCCCGGTAAGCGCCGTGAGCCACTTAGGGCCTATCCGGATAACCCGGCAGGGGTTTGGGGGTGTGCTGTCGTAGCTGGAGTGCATGGATAACAACCTTGCAGCACCTCAGATGTCGGAGTCCGTCGGTGATGATGCGCCGTTGGG
>Ga0075522_10000774_pt1 | contig 23512 bp, 24 predicted proteins | sample NGEPerA_FD_74796 | JGI IMG/M metagenome (GOLD analysis project Ga0075522, IMG submission 74796) | Arctic peat soil microbial communities from the Barrow Environmental Observatory site, Barrow, Alaska, USA - NGEE PermafrostL2-A | ecosystem: Environmental > Terrestrial > Soil > Wetlands > Peat ...
AAAACCCGCCTCCGAAAAAACCTCTCCACCTCATCCAAGCCATTCCTTTTTATCGCAAATACCTGTCAATGTTATTGTTAATTACTATAGGCTTTAGCACTGGCCTGTTTTTGAAAACCTGAAAACTCACGGAAGGCTTGATTCTATTGGTTTGAATCGTGATTTGTAGCGCGCACGGGAATCGAACCCGTCTTTCAGCCTTGAGAGGGCCGTGTCCTAACCGATAGACGAGCACGCCAGGAGGTTTAATCCTAACGGCGGAAAATGCGATGTCAATTCGCGGCTACGATTCCACGTCTTCGCCGAGTTCCACGTTCCAGTAGGCGAGATCCACAAAATGCCGCCAACTGTCGTGCCGGTGCAGCGTGAAGTTGACCTGCACGAAGGGCCGCCATTTCGGCCGCTTCGGTTTGCGCACGAGGTTCATGCCGGCCTCGTAAGGCGTGCGGTTGGATTTGCGCGTGTTGCAGACGACGCACGAGCACACGATGTTTTCCCAGGAGGTTGGGCCGCCCCGGTCGCGCGGAACGACGTGGTCCAAGTTCAGGTCGGTGCGCGCAAAAACTTTCCCGCAATACTGGCAGGTGTCCTTGTCGCGTTCAAAAATGTTGTGCCGGGTGAACTTCACTTCCTTCTTCGGCATCCGGTCATAGAGGAACAGCAGGATGATTTTCGGCACGCGGATGCGGAAAGAAATGGCGTGGATGGCTTCGTCCGGCGGCGCGCTGGCGGAGACATCCCGCCATTCATCGAAGTCGAAAGTGCGGAACGAGCCGTCGGGGTTGTCCAGCACGACCTGGGCGTGGCCTTGAAAAAGCAGGGTGAGCGCCCGGCGGACGGTGCAGACGTTGACTGCCTGCCAGAGCCGGTTCAACACGAGCACATGCTGGTTCAATGCGGATTTCATCGGCGCGACTGGAAAAAGATAGCAAAACGGCTTCCGCCGGTCAACGTCTCTTGCGTTTCGTCGCCGTTTTGTCACCCGACGCAATTTATTTCCCTCGGTGAACGATTTGGGTTAGAATGGGTCAAATTGTGCCATACATCATATTAAAGCTAAAAAAATTCTGGCCTGTGCCGTTGAGCATCGCCGTGGGGCTGGCCATCTGGGCGGGGTGCGAAACGGGCCAGATGGCGCCGTCGTCAGTGGTGACGCCGCCGGTGGTGACGCTGCCGGCGAACAGTTTGCAGCCGGGGCCGGACGATCCGCGCATCGCCTACGTCGCGGCGCGGCTGCTGGAGGACTATCATTATCTGCAACATCCGCTGGACCAGGAATTGTCGGTCAAATTTTTTGACGGCTACATTGATTCGCTCGATCCGCGCCACGAGAATTTTCTGCAAAGCGATCTCGCGGAGTTCGCCCGGTTCCGCACCAATCTCGACGTGCTGACGGTGGGCGGACGCGGCCCGGCGGCGGACTTGTCGCCGGCGTTTGCGATTTACCAGCGCTACGAGGAACGGTTCCAGCAGCACACGGAGTATGCGGACGGGTTGTTGCGGCAGGACCGGTTCAAGTTCAACCCGGAGGACAAAATCCAGATTGACCGGCGGCACGCGCCGTTCCCGCCGGATTTGGCGGCGGCGGAGCAGCTCTGGCGGGAGCAGGTGCGCTTCGAGTATTTGCAGGACAAGCTGTCGCGGGAAATTTCCGAGACGAACGGCGTGTTCACCATCAAGCTGCCGGCGGACGCGGCCACCAACATCACCGCCACGCTGGCGCGCCATTACAACTGGAACCTGCACCTGATGACGAACCAGGACAGCGGCAGCGTGCTTCAGGTTTATTTGAACGCGCTGGCCCACGCCTACGATCCGCACTCGGATTATTTCAGCGCGCCGCACGCGCAGGATTTTTCCATCGGGATGAATTTGTCGCTGTTCGGCATCGGCGCGCAACTGTCGGAGGACGACGGCTACTGCACCATCCATATGCTCGTCCCGGGCGGGCCGGCAAGCAAAAGCAAATTGCTCAAGGAGAACGACCGCATTGTCGCCGTCGCGCAGGGCAGCCGGCCGCCGGTGGACGTGGTGGACATGGATCTGGAAAAAGTCGTCCAGCAGATCCGCGGTCCCAAAGGCACGGATGTGCGTCTGACCATCAGCCCGGCACCGGACTACATAGCGCATAAAGTGGTCAGTCTGGTCCGTGATGAAATCAAGCTTGAGGATTCGGAGGCCAAGGCCAAGCTGATTGAAATGCCGGACGACCACGGCGGCACGAACCGCATTGGCATCATTGACCTGCCGTCCTTTTATGCGCCGGTGGATTTGTCGGCCACCGACAGCCGCGCCACGCCCAGATACACTTCCGTGGATGTCGCCAAGCTGCTCAAAAAACTCAAGCGGGAGCACGTCGCGGGCGTCATCATTGATTTGCGCACCAACCCCGGCGGCTCGCTGGAGGAGGCGATCAAGTTCACCGGCCTGTTCATCAAACAAGGGCCGGTGGTGCTCGCGCGCAATCCCGACGGCCAGGTGTCGGTGGATTCCGACAACGATCCCGAGGAGCTTTACGCCGGCCCGCTGCTGGTGATGGTCAACCGTTTCAGCGCCTCGGCGGCGGAAATTGCGGCGGCGGCGCTGCAGGATTACGGCCGCGCGCTGATCGTCGGCGACAAGTCCACGCACGGCAAAGGCACCGTGCAAAATCTGGACCCGCTCAAGCCATTCATGATCAACAGCACGAACGATCCCGGCACGCTCAAAATCACGATCCGGAAATTCTACCGCGTCAGCGGCGCCTCGACGCAGCTCAAAGGCGTGGTGCCGGACATCATTTTGCCGGACGTGCTGAATTACTCAAAACAGATCGGCGAAACGAGCCTCGACAACCCGCTGCCGTGGGACGTCATTCCCAGCGATACTTATGACAAGCTCAACCTGCAATACGACAAGTTGAACCTCGTCCAGCCCTACCTCGCCGGATTGCGCCAGAATTCTGACGCGCGGGTGCTCACGAACCAGGATTTCACCTACGTCCGGCAGGACATCGAAAAGTATGAAAAATCGCAGGCCGACGGAACCGCCACGCTCAACGAACGCGAGGCCATCAAGGAGCGCGAACGTGACGCGCTCAAAAACAAGGCGCGCGACAAGGAGCGGGAAAATCGTCCTGATCCGGGCGTGAAAATTTACGAACTGACCGTCAAGGATGCCACCGAGCCGGGCTTGCCGCCGCCGGAAAACTGGCTGGGCCAGACCAATCAAGTTCAAGCTCTTGCCCGTGACGAGAACGGGTTGCTCCTGACCAACGCGGTTCCCAATGCCGGGGCGAAAAAATCACCGCCGCCGTTTGATCCGGTGCTGGACGAGTCCGAGCAGATTCTCGAAGATTATATTTCATTGCTGTCAAAAAGTGGTAGTTTGACCGTGAACCCATAAATATAAATCGTCATGAAAACTTCCATCGTGTTTGCGTGCGTGCTGTTCACCGCCGGAGCCGCGCTGGCGCAAAACTATTACATGGCCAAGCAGCAGGCGTATCGGGCCAGCAACCAAAACGCCGCAGAACAGCAGCGGATCCAAAGGACGGCCAATGGTTCCTCCGGCGCGGCGTCCGCACGCGCGCCGGCCGCCGCCATGGCCGCCGCTCCGGTTGATCCCGTTTTGCAGGCGACGTTGAACAACATTTCCAGCCTGCACACGGATTTCGCCGCGTTGAGCAATTTCACCGGCGACAAGCCTGATCCCGCGCAGAAAATTTCCCTGCTGAACAATTTGACCCAGGCGGCGCAAGGCACCAAGGCGTCCACCGCTTCCGTCCAAAAACTGGCGGATGATCTTTCGACGGCGGTGGGCGGCAAGAAAAAACTGGCGGCGGCGCAGCAGACCGCGCTTGCGCGCGAAGTCCACGCCCTCTTCAACAGCGCACATCTTTCGGCGGCGCAGCAGCAGGCGCTGCTGGCCGGCGCGCAGAAAATCCTCACGGACGGCGGCGCTTCGCTGGACGACGCCGTGAATGTCGTGACCGACCTCAAGACGGTGGTCACCGAAACCAAGTAGCCATGCCGCCGGTCAAATGCCCGACCTGTAAAAAGTCCGGCGACTGGCTGGCCGGGAAATACGGCCCGTTCTGTTCGCATCGCTGCCGGCTCATTGACCTCGGCAAATGGTTCAGCGGCGAGAACGCCATTTCGGAGCCGCTCAAGCCGGACCATTTTGAAAAATACGCCGACCTGCCGCCCGGCGAATACCTGGACGTGCCCGAGGCGGAATGATTGAAAATGGCGCAAGGTTTTGTCGCCGGGCAACCACCAGTGTGAAGATGTTGAAAATAAATGAAAAATGCCATGATAATTCTGCTGGCCGCCGGAGCGGTGAATTTTTCCTGCTCCCGCCAGGTTCAAGCCATTCCACCAACCAAACCTGTTGAAACCATGAACCCATCTGAATCAAACCCGACGAACAAAACTGAAATCGCCGATCTGGGCGGCGGCTGTTTCTGGTGCATGGAAGCGGTCTTTGAACGGCTGCCCGGCGTGATCTCCATCACAAGCGGGTTCGCCGGTGGCACCACGGAAAATCCGACCTACCAGCAGGTCTGCACCGAGACGACCGGCCATGCCGAGGTGACGGAGATCGAATTTGATCCGGCGAAAATTTCCTACGCGAAGCTGCTGGAAGTGTTCTGGCAGGCGCACGATCCGACCACGCTCAACCGGCAGGGCGCGGACGAAGGCACGTCGTATCGGTCCATCATTTTGTATCGCGACGAGAAACAGAAATTGCTCGCGGAAAAATCCAGGCAGGAGGCGCAGAAGGATTTGCACCATCCCATCGTGACGGAAATCGTGCCGCTCAAGAAATTTTACCCGGCCGAGGATTATCACCAGCAATACTACGACCACAATTCCAACGCAGGATATTGCCAGGCGGTCATCGCGCCGAAGCTGGAAAAGCTGGAGAAGAAAAAAGTGATTCAGGAAACGCCGCAGACGGTGAAATAAAAGTGGCGGCGCGTCGGCAGACCGCCGCGTTAAAATGGTTTGCGGCTTTCTGCCGAAAAGCCGCTACGAATCTCGCGAAGTGAATTGAAAGTGCTGGACTGATGTTTGCATCCAAAATACCGTTCCGAAATGAAACGAATAAATGGTGCAATTGTTGGACTTGCCGTATTGTTTTTTTCAACCAGCGGTTGTAATCGCGCAACCCTGCGCATCCCGGGTGCGTCAACAGCTTTTCCAGAAACAATTACGCATTACGAAGCCAAGACAAAACTTCCATATAGACTCGTAATAGAAGTTCCTTCTGATCATCGTGCCCAGCACTATGGCGAGCATGTGGCCGGGACAAGATGGACGGGTTGCGCAACGGACGCTCTCTGGAGTAAAGATGCCGCACAATTGATTCAAGAGAGACTCGTTCAGGAATTTTCATCTTCAGGCCTTTTCGCTGAAGTCACGACCAATCAAGCAAGACCAGGAGATATAGTATTGAAGATAGACATTAATGCTTTCTGCTCACAAGTAATCGGCTTTCTATACGACCGCGTAGCGGGGATTAGCTCATTACAGATAAGCATGGAGCGTAATGGCAATATTCTGATGGATAAAAAATTTGAAAAAGTGGTTACAGATGCAGATTCGGAATATACCGGATCACAGGTGACCTTTATCGAGCAAGCTATGCGTGTGACCATGGCAGACAGCTTGCGCGAGTTGATAAAGAATATACTAAAACAATGTGAGACAGAAGCAGGGACATGGACACAAAACAATCAGCAATCTAACAACTAGCTAGGCCGCAAAAAATTAAATTGATTTCCGAAAACAAAAAACAGCGGACTGTTTCAAGTCCGCCGTTTTGAATTTTAATTTCGTTTACAGCCCTTTGCCGATCATGAATTTCAGCAGGTCGGCCACGCGGCAACTTGATGGAATGCACGAGCAAGGCTTGTATTTGACGGCACGACATTTTCGTAATATCTTCCCGGACATGGAAACAATCATTTTCAAGGCGCCGGACGGCACGAAGGAAAAATTGCGCTCGCTCAACCCGAATTTGTCGGACTTAATGCGGCAGGCGGCGGAAAATCTTGTCGGCAAAAAAGGCTCGGCGCATGACCGGGCGAAACATCTGATGTTCAACGGCAACGGCAACGCGTCGCGCGGAAAAGAATATCTCGAAATTTATGCCAAGAAAAAACATCGCTGACGCCGGGTTGATCGTGGCGTATTTCGACAAAGCGGACGCGGCGCACGATTGGGCAGTCAGCGTGTTTTCCGCCGCCGAGAATTTTTCAACGTGCGAGGCCGTTTTAGCAGAGGCGTGCGCTCGCGTGGAATATGCAGGCGGTGAACAGCAGGCGGTCATCCAGCTTGTCAGGGATGGGATTTTGACCGTCGAATTTTCCGCGCAGTCGAACATCGTCCGGATTTTACGGCTGATGGAAAAATATTCCGACAGGCCGATGGATTTCGCCGACGCCTGCCTTGTGGTGATGACGGAAGAATTTTCAGACCCGATGCTGTTCACGCTGGACGATGATTTCCGATTTTACAGGCGTCATGGGCGCGATGCCATACCCTTTTTAAGCCCTAAAAAATAAAAACGGCGGACTGTTTCCAGTCCGCCGTTTTGAATTTTAATTTCGCTTACAGCCCTTTGCCGATCATGAATTTCAGCAGGTCGGCCACGCGGTTCGAATAGCCCCACTCGTTGTCATAGTTAAGTCAGGTCATCGCGCGAAACTCCGCCTCGTCCAAAATTTTCACGCCCAGCTCCTGCGCCTTGGTGAGCTTGGAACCGGCTTCGGTGCCAGCCACCACAAAATCCGTTTTCTTGCTCACGCTGCCGGATACTCTGCCGCCGGCGGCTTCAATTTTCGCCGTCGCTTCCTCGCGCGTCATCGTCGGCAGGGTGCCGGTCAGCACAAACGTCTTGCCGACAAAAATTCCTGATGCCGGGCCAAGGGGGGCTTTGACAACTTCGGCTTCTGGTTTGATTTTCAATTCGCGGATGCGGGCGAGAACTTTCTTGCCGGCGGTGGACGCAAAGAAATCCAAAACACTTCCTGCGGCAACCGGCCCGACTTCCACCAGCTTTGCTTTCAAACCGCCCGCTTCCAGCCGTGATTCAATTTCGGCAATCTCCGCCTTGAGTTCCGCGTCGCGCTGCTCGCGTTTGGCTTTTTCGGTTTCATTCTTCGGTGGATTCTTGCGCGAGCGCGGACTGATTTCGGCGCGTTCGCTTTCCTTCGCGCCGAGGTCGCGGATGTCGCGCAACACTTCGGAATCGGCCAGCGCCTCCAGCGAATCGTGCGTGGCGGCAAGTTGTTTGGCGGTGGCCTCGCCCACGTCGGCAATCGCCAATGCGTGAATCCAGCGCGATAGCGGCGCGGTCTTGGCTCGCTGCAAGGCTTCGAGAATTTTCGTGGCATTCTTCTCGCCAAACACGCGTGGTTCGTCGTCCGTGCCGAGATTCAGTTTGCCAAGTTGTTCCAGTTTCAGGTCGAACAAATCGAGCGGTGCCTTGACGAGGCCGCGTTCGACGAGTTTTTCCGCCACGATGCCGCCGAGCGATTCGAGATCCAGCGCCCTGCGTTGCGCGAAATACTCGACGCGCCGCGTGAGTTGCGCCGGGCAGCCCGCGATGTTCTGGCAGCGCCACGCGACTTCTTCGGAAGTGGCACAGGCATCTTGCCTGTGTGTTTCGGAACTCACAGGCGAGACGCCTGTGCCACTAAGCTTATCCTTGGCAATCGGGCCGCCGCACGCGGGGCATTTGCCGCCAACGTATTTGAACAAATCAAATTCCTTCGCGTCAGCGGGACGCTTGGTTTTCACCACCTCGAAAATTTCCGGGATGACCATGCCGGCCTTGCGGATGACCACGGTGTCGCCGATGCGAATGTCTTTGCGGCGGATTTCGTCCTCGTTGTGGAGCGTGGCGCGCGAAATGGTCGAGCCTTGCACGAAGACGGGTTCAAGTTCGGCCACGGGCGTGAGCACGCCGGTGCGCCCGACTTGAACGGTGATGGCCTTGAGCACTGTCTCGGCTGGCGTAATCCATGGCACGGGTTTGTGGACGATGGCATAACCGGGTGCGCGGCTGCGGCCGGGAATTTTTTTCCAATCTACGAGCGTGTTCACTTTCAAAACTATGCCGTCAATCTCGTAAGGCAACTGCCGGCGCAGGTCTTTGTCCTCGTCGTAATGCGCGACGACTTTCTCGCGGTAAATTTTCAGGACCTCCTCGATGCCGTTGCAAATCCACCAAAGTTTTTGCGTGGGCAATCCGAACTTGGCGAGTGACTCGAGCATTTCCGAATGTGTTTTGAATTCGATTCCGTCAATCGCACCGACCGCGTAAAACACGGCGCGAATGGGGCGTTGCGCGACGAGTTTGGGATCGAGTTGCTTGAGCGTGCCGGCGGTGGCGTTGCGGGCGTTGGGAAACGGCTTTTCACCTTCGGCGGCGAGCTTGGCGTTGAGCGCGTCGAATTCCTTGATGGAAATGTAAGCCTCGCCGCGAACTTCGAGAAGATTTGGAAATTCACCGCCGAGACGCGGAGTCGCGGAATCGAAAGTTTTTTCTTTTCTCTGCGTCTCTGCGTCTCTGCGGTTAAAATTTAGTTCCAACGGAATGCCGCGAACGGTTTTGAGATTGGTCGTGATGTCGTCGCCTTCCGTTCCGTCGCCGCGCGTGACACCGAGCGCGAGCTTGCCATCGCGGTAGTGAACGCTGATGGACACGCCATCCACTTTTGGCTCGATGATGTATTGAATTTTGTCGCGGCCCAGGTGTTTGCGAATGGTTGCGTCAAAGGCGCGAAGTTCGGCCAGTGTGTTTCCGTCCTGCGCGCGATTGCGTTTGTCACGGTCAGGTTCTTCGTCCTTCGTCGGATGATCGCTGGCCGAAACTTTGTCCAGCGACAACATCGGCGCGAGATGTTTGACGCGCGCGAATTTTTCGCTCGGCGCGCCGCCGACGCGTTGGGTGGGCGATTCCGGCGTGACGAGGCCGGGGAAATTTTTCTCCAGTTCTTGAACCTCCATGAAAAGCCCGTCGTATTCGCGGTCGGTGATGAGCTGCCGGCCTTCGACGTAATAGGCGCAGTCGTGCCGGCGGATTTCGGCGGCAAGTTGCGCGTGGCGTTTTTGGGCTTCAGCGTGCGTCACGCGGGGATTGTGCCGGGCAACGGGAAGCAAGGAAAAACATTTTTGACCGGACGGCGTAATGCTTTACGTTGCTGACATGCGCGGCAATCTGGCAAAGGCATTTGAACTGGCGAACACGCAGATGTTCCGGCGGACGGCGCTGCCCAAATCTTACACGGATCGTCTCGGTCACAAGCTGTTCCTGTTTTTGCTGACGGTGCAGGGGCTGGGCGCGTTTGCGCTGATCACGCTGGGCGTCATCCTGAAAAAATCCGGCGTGGCGCGCAGCGTCATGCAGCCGCGCGTCCGGCAGGAGATCAGCCGCGCCGGCGTGGCGCTGCTGCCGATGTTCCTCTTCGTGGCGCTGGCGCTGGGCTTCCTGGTCATTGGCCAGACGGTTTCCGCGCTGGCAAAATACGGCGCGACGGATTATCTCGGCTCGACGATGGTAATCGTGATTGTGCGCGAGCTGGGGCCACTGTTGACAGCGGTGCTGGTGCTGGCGCGCGTCGGCACGGCCAACGTCATCGAACTCGGCACGGCCCGCGCGCTGGGAGAGGTCGAGGCGCTGGAGGCGCTGGGCATTGACCCGGTGCATTATCTCATTGTGCCGCGCGTCATCGGCATGGCGCTGGGCGTCTTTTCGCTGACGGTCTATCTTATCATCGGCGCGCTGGCGAGCGGCTATCTGTTCGCGTTTTTGCAGGACGTGCCGTTGACGCCGGGCGATTATTTCAAGCAAATCGCCGAGGCGCTCGGCTGGCTGGACTTCGCCTTGCTGGCGCTGAAAACCATTGCGTTCGGATTTTTCATCGCGATTGTGACGTGTTACCATGGCCTCGCGCAGCCGTTGCGGCTCGAGGAAGTCTCGCGCGTGGCGGTGCGCGCAGTGACGCAGGGCGTCATTGTATGCGTGCTGATTGATGCGCTGTTCATTGTGCTTTACCTCGTGGCATGAGTGAAAACCAAAACATCCCGGCCATTGAAATGTGCGGCGTCAACGTCGCGGCGATGCGCGATGCGTCGCTCACCGTCGTCGAGGACGTGAACTGGTCGGTGGCGGCAAGCGAATTCTGGGTGATCGCCGGCCAGGAACATTCCGGCAAGAGCGACCTGCTGATGCTGGCCGCCGGGTTGATGTTGCCGGCTAGCGGCAATTACAAATTGTTTGGAACCGATGCGAAAAATTTTGGCGAGGCGGAACTGGCCGAGCGGTTGCGCGTCGGATTTGTTTTTCAAGGCGGGCAGCTTTTCAACCGGTTAACGATTGTCGAAAACATCGCGCTGCCGTTGCAGTATCAAAAAAATTTGCCGGCGGCTGAAGCGACGCAGGCGGCGCAGTCATTGTTGGAATTGCTGGAACTTGCGCCGCTTGCCGAGGTGACGCCACCCAACGTCGCGGCCGCCTGGCGGCAGCGAGCGGCCCTCGCGCGGGCATTGATCCTCAAGCCGGAAGTGCTGCTGCTGGACAACCCGCAGGCCGGCCTCGGCGCGCGGCATTTGCAATGGTGGCTGCGTTTTTTGGAACAGCTTTCACGCGGACATGAATGTTCCGGCGGCCAGCCAATCACCATCGCTGCCACGGCGGATGATCTGCGTCCGTGGAAAAATGAACGGCGGAAGTTCGCGTTGTTGCGCGATAAAAAATTCATCCCGCTCGGCGCTTGGAACGAAGTTGAAACGGCTGACGATCCCGTCGTAAAAGAATTGCTGGCCGTCCAGCTTGAAACCGCAAACCTGACAATATAATTTTATGGCACTGCAAGATTTGACCCCGCAACTCCGGACGCGCCTCAACCGGATGGAGCGCGCCGTGGGCTGGTTTGTTTTTCTGGCGACGGCGCTGCTGCTCTTCGGCTTCGGCTATTACATTTACCACACGGCGGCGCGCAAGGGCTGGTTCAAGATCAAGGCGCCGTTTTTGACCTACATTCAAAGTTCGGCCGGCTTAGATGTGGGCGATCCCGTTTATATGATGGGCTTTCCGGTCGGCCAAATAACCAGCGTCGAGCCGCAGAAGCCATACGAGAAACACAATGTCAAAGTTCAGTTTGAAATTGTTGACCCGTATTTCCGCTATCTCTGGACCGGCGGCTCCTATGTGAAAGTGAACGCCGCCGGCTTTCTCAACCAGCGCCAGCTTGAAGTCACGCGCGCGACGAACGGCTATGCGCTGGTCGTCACCCAGCCGGTTTCTGTCCAGGATCTGACGGAGGCGAAAAAACTGGCGGTTGCCGCGCCCGGCCACTGGCAGCTCGCCCAGGACGTGCTGGATGAACAATCCAATGTGGTGTTTCATGCCTACGACCCGGTGGAAACCGTGCTCGACGAAAGCAACGCGCTGCTGCTCGCTCATTGCACATTTGCATCCAATTCCATTTACGTCTATAACAACACCGTCAACCGCAACCACATTGTGGCGTCGTGGGACGGGCGTTACCGTCATTACAAAATTTTCCAGCCCGGCGACGACACCGCCTGGCTGCGCGCCGTGGAAACGCCGCCGATTGCCGACCAGTTGCAGGCGATGGTCGCGCAGGTGCAGGCCGCGCTGCCGGGAATTCTTTCGCTGACCAATAAACTTTCAATCGTGCTGGACAACGCAGTGAATGCGACCTCGAATCTGAACACCACGATGGTTGCCGTGCAGCCACTGGTCACAAATTTCACGGTCATCAGCGCGCAGTTGCGCGAACCGGGCGGCCTGGGCGTCTGGGCGCTCGGCACGAACGGCAACGGGCAGATTCAAGGCGCGCTGACCAATTTGAACTCATTGCTCGCGGACACCGACACCAATTTGAACTCGCTCACGGCGGCCATTGGATTAACGCTGGACAACCTGGCCGGCATCACGAGCAATCTGAACGTGCAGGTGCAGGCGAACTCGAACATGCTCTGGGGCATCTCGAAAATGGTGACGGACGCGGATGACTTTGTGCAGGGACTGAAGCACCACTGGCTGCTGCGGTCCGCGTTCAAAAAGGAAAACAAGGCGACAAACCAACCGCCGACGAAGACAAAATGAATTTGTCTGCGGCGGCGGTTTTGGAGTGTCCCCGAAGATTAACTGGCAAGCAGGAAAACCAAGCCCATGAAGGCAACCGCGAAGCCAAGGATCAGTGCGCCGTCAATGACGCCGAAGCGCAACTCCGCAACCTTGAACGACGGCGTGAATGTGATGTGATTGACGCCGCTTTTTTCGCGCACAATGAAATCGGTGTTAGGCATACGGCTTCTGGTTTAGCATAAGCCGGGCCAACGCCTGTGCGCTGCCGGCGAGGAGGAAAATGCCTTGATTTGGCGCAAGCCCGTCCCGACAGTTGACACGTGCGTCCGTTTTTTGGCCGCCGCCGCAGGCCGACTTGGTTCCAAAAAATCCCGGCGCGAATGAAGAAAGTTATTCCGTCTGGCCCAGCACCCGCCGCAGCCGGTTCAACATCTTTTGCGCCATGCGTTCGTAAGGGAGCAGCGGGCGGCCGTGCAATTTGATTTCGTCAATTGTCTCCAGCGCCATGCCGAAGTCGAAGTCGTGGAACGCGCGGTCGCGTTTCACGCGCCGCACCCAGCGCGTCAGGTCGGTCACTTCCTCAATGTCGCCAGGATGGCCGGGATGGAAGGAGATTTTCCAGCCGTCGCGCCGCTCAAACCCGTCGCGCGCCGTTTTTTCCTCGAACCACGAATCGCACAGCAGGATGCACACGGACTTTTTCGGCACCGAGCCAAGCCGGTAAAAAACGATGCGCGCGTCCGTCTCGCAAAACTGGCCGTAGGCGATCTCCAGCGCGTCGTCGTCCGGCGGCGTGAAGATCGTCTGAAAGCCGAAGTGGAAGCTGCCCGGCACCGCGCGCGAGCGTTCGATGCACAGGTTCTCGGAAAAAATCCAGAGCGTTTCCGCCGGCAGGCCGTGGCTGGCCAGACAGTCGTGCCAGACGGCCAGCGCTTCATTCAGGGGCGGACGGGTGAATTGTGATTGGCTCATGTTGCCTTGTGATTGTCGTAAGACTGCCTGTTTTTGCGGAACCAATCAACAAAAAGCGGAAGGCCTTTTTCGACTTTCACCTGCGGATGATAGCCGAGTTTCGCCTGCGCCTTGGAAATGTCGGCAAAAGTTATCGGCACATCGCCGGGCTGGAGCGGTTGCCGGTCAATGATGGCCTTTTTGCCGAGCGCCTTTTCAATCAACGCAATCAGGTCGGACAATTTCACCGTCTGCGATTCGCCGAGGTTGAAAATCTCAAAGCCGAATTCGCGCCGCGTGCAGGCGATGACGCCTTCGAGAATGTCCGAAATGTGCGTGTGGTCGCGCGCCGTGCTGCCATCGCCGAAAACAGGGATCGGCTGGCCCGCGTCAATCAGCCGCGTGAATTTGTGGATGGCAAGGTCGGGTCGCTGGCGCGGGCCATAGACCGTGAAGAAACGCAGCATCGCCACGTCCATGCCGTAGATGTGATGCCAGGTGTGACCGAGCGCCTCGCACGCGAGCTTGCTGGCGGCGTAGGGCGACACGGCGGAAAAAATCGGGTCGCGCTCGCTGAACGGCACCTTCGCGTTCACGCCATAGACGGACGACGACGAAGCGAGGGTGATTTTTTTCACGCCCGTTTTGCGGGCGGCTTCGAGGACGTTGACCGTGCCCTCGACATTCACGCGCTGGTAAAGCGCGGGCTGTTCCAAGCTGGGCCGCACGCCCGCGCGCCCGGCAAGGTGGATGACTTGGTCGAACTTCACGGACGCAAACAGTTCCGCAAGCGCGGCGGCATCGCACAAATCGCCGTGGATAAATTCAAACGGTTTGGCTCGCCCCGTGGAATAAGCCGGACTGCCCGCCGTGGCATTTGGGGCCGAGTTATTCCACGGGGCAAGCGTCTGAATTTCTTGAAGGTTGCTGCGCTTGAGTTGCGGGTTGTAAAAGTCATTCAAGTCGTCGAAGGCCCAGACGCGGTGGCCGTCGCGAAGCAGCCGTTCGCAAACGTGCGAGCCAATGAAGCCCGCGCCGCCGGTGACGAGAAAATTCATGCGGTAACGCTAACAACGCAAACGGAGGGTGTCGAGTTTATGAAATGAAACGTGAGCGCACGGCGAGCCGGCAGTTTGTCGTCGGACGAACTTGTTCAACTCGGCCAGTTCTGACAGCCCGCCCAAGTTTGTCATGGCTCGGTGCTGTAACCTTGAGGGATTAAACCCGTCTAAATCTGCACAAAAAATTATGATCTCACAAATCTTTCTCAAAACTTTGGCCATTCTTGCTCTTGTGATCGCGGCGACTGGCCTTTCATCCCGCGCGGACGCAGCGGACACGGGCGGTCCGCAGTATTACGAACTGCGGATTTACACCACCCAGTCGGCGGAGCAACAGAAGCGGGTCAACGACTATTGGCAGAACGCGGCGATTCCCGCTTACAACCGCATGGGCATCCAGCCGGTCGGGGTTTTCACCGAGCTGACAGATTCCGCGACCAATAAAATTTACGTTCTCATCCCGTGCGACTCGCCGGAAATCTTCGCCGCGATTCCGGCGAAACTCGCGGCCGACGCGGCCTACCAGCAGGCCGCCGCTGAATTCCTGGCCGCGCCGAAATCGAATCCGGCCTACGAGCACTTTGAAAGTTCCCTGCTCGTGGCGTTCGACGACATGAAGCACATAGCGGTGCCGCCGCCGGACAAGAAGCCAAATGTTTTTGAACTGCGCACCTACCTTAGCCCCAGCGAAGGCAAGGGACTCAACAAAATCAAGATGTTCGAGAGCGGCGAAATCACGGTGATGAAGGAGGTCGGCCTGGCTCCGGTTTTTTACGGACGGACGGTTATCGGCCCGCACCTGCCGAGCCTGGTCTACATGACCTCCGGCGAAAACCTGGACGAGCACAAGAAGCATTGGCAGGGATTTTCCGACGCCCCCGTCTGGAAACAATTGCAGAACGACCCGCAATACAAGGACAACATGATCGGCATGATCCGAATCCTGCTCAAGCGCACCGCCGCCTCGCAAATCTGAAGGCCGGCGTGGCATGAACGCTTCATACCGTCACGGTTGGCGGAACCAAATCAATCTCCGCCTGCCGAACGGGCAGGCTGGCGGCAAAGGCATCTGGCCGCAGCGGCAAACCATTTTTTTGGGTGGGCAATCAACTGGGCTTCAACTACCATGATCCAATCTTCGCCAGCCTGCGGTTGAACGCGCGGTGGCTTGATTCGGGCAAAGCAATTGATTGAATTGAACATAATGAAAACACCGTTCCTACGAACACTGGCAATCGCAGCGGCCTTGTCATCTTTCAGCGCGTCGGCGATGGAGCTTCCCATCACGCCCGGCCCGTTTGCCGGCACGATGGATTCGCTGACGAATTATGTTTGCCCGGAATGGTTCCGCGACGCGAAGTTTGGCATCTGGGCGCATTGGGGACCGCAGGCCGTGCCGATGGAAGGCGACTGGTATGCGCGCAAAATGTATCAGCAAGGCTCGGCGGATTACAACGACCACCTCGCGCGCTATGGCCATCCGTCCACGAACGGCTGGAAGGATATTATTCCGCTCTGGAAAGCCGAGAAGTGGGAGCCGGAGAAATTGATGGAGCTTTACAAAAAGGCCGGCGCGAAATACTTCGTCAGCATGGGTTCGCATCACGATGATTTTTTTCTGTGGAACTCGCCGTTGCACCAATGGAACGCCGTTAACTATGGTCCGCATCGCGACGTGGTGGCGGCCTGGCAGAAAGCCGCGAAGAAAAATGGCCTGCCCTTCGGCGTGTCCGAACATCTCGGCGCGAGCTTCACCTGGTTTCAGGACGCGCACAAATCCGACCAGACCGGCCCGCTGGCCGGCGTGCCTTATGACGGTGCCAATTCCAATTACTGGGATCTCTATCATTTTCCCGCCGGGCCGGGCGACACCGGCTGGTATTCCAAAAATCCCCGCTGGCAGCAGCAGTGGTATGATGAAATCAAGCAGCTCGTGGACGATTATCATCCCGACCTGCTCTACAGTGACGGCGGCGTGGCGTTTGGCAACGAAGTCGGCTTGAGCCAGATCGCCAATCTTTACAACGACAGCCTGCGGCAGCATCACGGCAAAATGATGGCCGTCTATAATTGCAAACAACCTTCCGGTGGCCGCTGGGTGCAGGACTTCGAGCGCGGCGTCAACGGCAGCATCAATCCCTATCCATGGCAGACCGACACATCCATCGGCGACTGGTTTTACAACCGGCACTGGAAATACCAGCCGTTGAGCTGGACGGTTCACATGCTCGTGGACATCACCAGCAAAAATGGAAATTTGCTCCTCAATGTCGTGCTGCGGCCCGACGGCTCGCTGGATCCTGAAGTGGAAACGATGCTGCATCAGCTCGCCGACTGGACGGCGGTGAACGGCGAAGCCATTTATGGCACGCGCCCCTGGCTGCTTTATGGCGAAGGCGAAGTGCAGGCCAAAGGCGGCATGTTCAAGGAAAATTTTAATTACACCGCCAGGGACATCCGTTTCACGACGAAAGGCAAAACGCTTTACGCGATTGCACTGGGCTGGCCCGAGGACGGAAAATTTGTCATCCGCTCGCTGGCCAAAACCGGCGATGCCAGCGTGAACCGGATCCAGCGCGTCGAACTGCTTGGCTACAAAGGCAAGTTGAAATTCACGCAGACTCCGGATGGTTTAGTCGTCGAATTGCCCGGCGAAAAATTGAGCGACCTGACCTGCGCGCTGCGCATCGCCGGCAAAAATCTCAAGCCCGCGCCGATGGTTCAGAAAGCGGCGGTCGTCACGCCGGACAGCAAAGGCCGGCTGACTTTCACGGCGGACGACGCCACGTTGCACGGCGAACAGCTCAAGCTGGAAGAACAGGGCGGCAAATCCGACATTGGATACTGGGACAAAGGCGACGAATGGGTTTCATGGCCGGCGCAGTTTGCCCGGCCCGGCGCGTATCAAGCCAGCGCCACGGTCGCGACGATCTTCAGCAATGCGGAATTTGTCGTGGATGTTGGTGGCGAGCCGCTGACCGCCAAAGTTCCGGCGACCGGCGGCTGGGATCAATTTCAAACGGTTGACCTCGGCCAGATTCAAGTTAAACAGTCCGGCAGCCTGATGGTAACAATCCGCGCCAGCGACGTTGCTGCGTGGAAGGCCGTCAATCTCAATTCGCTCAAGCTGGTTCCCGCGACGACGCCGTGAGTTTTATTTCAGGGTGAGCCGGTCCGCGCACAGATAATATTATTGCGCCAGCCATTTATGAATCATCGCGGCGGCAACTTCATCGCAGCCTTGTTCCGCGTCGGGGCCGGCGATGTTTGTTGCCGCGATGACCGAGAAATTCTTTTCCGGCGCGAGCCACATCACGACATACCACATCGTGTTTGAACCATTGTGCATCAGGGCGTTTCCGCCCGCCCAGCCGCGTTTCAAGACGACCCAGCCGCAGGCGTAGTCGCCACCAGCGGGCGGCGTATGGAGTTTGACGAGTGTTTCCGGCTTCAAAAGGCCGCCGGCCTGACCGCGCTGCATGTGGAAAATGGTGAAGCGCGCAAGATCGTCGAGCGAGCAATGGACGCGGCCCGCAGGGGCAATGGCCGGCGGATTGTCCGACTGCAATGGCACGGTGATGCCCAATTGGCGAATGTGTCCCCAAGGCTGATCAACCTCGCCCAAGGTTCCTGGCGGACCAAATCCGGCGGAATCCATGTGCAGCGGCTTGAAGAGCCGGTCGGTGATCAGCCTTTCATAATTTGTGCCGGTGATTTTTTCCAGCATCGCGCCAATGATGGCGTAGCCTTGATTTGAATAAATCATCTTTGTGCCCGGCGCGGCTTCCGGCGGCTGGCTCAAGACGGCTTCAATAAATTTACGGCGCTGCTCGGTGGGCGTGTTTTTTTCTTCCCACGCACGTTTCCACGCGGCGGATGGCGGTGCGGTGGGAACGCCGCCACGATGTGTGAGCAATTGTTCGACGGTCACCGTTTCATATTGCTTGTCCATCTTGCCCTTCAATTCGGGAAACACGCCGGCAATCGTAGTGTCCCAGCTCAATTTGCCTTCTTCAATCAACATGGCGGTGAGCGTCGCCGTCATGGACTTGGTGCAGGAGCCGATGTGAAACACGTCGTTGGTCGTCACTGGCGTGGCGTCGCCCCATTTGCGGACGCCCACGGCGGCGCGGTCGCAAATCTGTCCGGCCTTCACCACCACCGTCGCGAGCGCCGGCAGGTCATGTTTTTTGCGGATGACTTCGAGGGCTTGCGTCATATCGTTGGATTCTGGCAATGCCGCCCGCACGGTTACAAGGCCAGCCTTCAAAGTTGACACCAGAAGGATGCCAAACAGAATTTCATTTTTCATGGTTTGAACTGCGATTGTGACGCCAGGCTTTTTTTATTCCCCGCTGCCACAAATCGAAATAATACAGCGCGACGACGACGAGGGAGTGGCCGATTTTTTCGTCGGCGACGAGTTTCGGGATTTCCGCGACCGGCACGAGCCGCGTTTCCAGATCTTCGCCGCGGTCAAATTCCACACCATGTTTCAGGCGGCAGTTTTCAATCAGCACGGTGAAGGTGGTGTTGCTCAAGATGGCGGGGTTGGAATGGATGCGTCCAAGCCGGCGCGCGTTCTCGCCTTCGTAACCGGTTTCCTCGCGCAGTTCACGCACGGCGGTGGCCACGGGATCGGTCTCGTGCGGGTCCATCATGCCGCCGGGAATTTCCAATTCCACGGTGCCGGAGCCGTGGCGGTATTGATGGATCATCACCAGTTTTTGGTCCGGCGTGATGGCGATGACATTGACCCAGTTGACGCTGTCGAGGACGAAGAAATCGTGTTCCTTGCCCGTGCGCGGATTGACGGCAATGTCAGAACGCAGTTTGAAGATGCGGAAGTCGCCGATGAGTTTGGAGCGGATTTTTTGCCAAGGCTGAATCATTTATGATTGATGATTTACGATTTATGATTGGCGTCAATAAAAACTGCTGCGGAACGGTCAAATCATAAATCATCAATCGCAAATCATAAATTTTTGTTCGCCGCCCAGCCTTGTTTCATCAATGTCAACAGGTGCGTGAGGGCTTCCTCGTAACTGCGGCCTTTTTCGGCGGCGAGCTGGCGGGCGCGTTTGTCCAGTTGCGCGGCCATGTCGGCGGATTTTTCCGCCGGACAGCCGAGCGCAGTCAGGACTTGGGCGAGTTGGGAGATTTCCACGGTTGCAGGGAGTTCAGGCGGATTCGTGAATTGTTGGATGATTGGACTGGTGAATGGGAAACTGATTGCCGGTTCTCCATTTCATCCATCAGTCCATTCGTCCACCAATCCAGTTTGTCACTTCACCGAGTCTGCCGGAACAATTTTCACGCTGGTGAGACTCACCTTCTTGACGGGCCGGTCGCCGGGATGCGTGGGCGTGGTGGCGATTTTTTCCAGCACGTCGTCGCCTTGGATGAGCTTGCCGAACGCGGTGTATTGACGATCCAGAAAACGCGGGTCGCCGTGGCAGATGAAAAATTGCGAGCCGGCGGAGTTGGGATCATTCGAGCGCGCCATCGAAAGCACGCCGCGCGTGTGGGCCTTGTCGTTGAACTCGGCCTTGATCTGATAGCCGGGACCGCCCATGCCCCACGATGGCTGCTTGGCATCGTCTTTCGTGTTCGGGTCGCCGCCCTGAATCATGAAGTCCTTGATGACGCGATGAAAACAGGTGCCGTCATAAAAGCCCTGTTTCGCCAGCTTCTTGAAATTCTCGACGTGGCCAGACGCGACATCCGGCCAGAATTCGAGGACCATTTCGCCGGCGCTGGTGGTAAGGATGGCAACTTCGCTCATAAATTATTTTGGGGTGGAATTATTTGCGGCTGGCGGCGGCAATGCGGCAACGATGATGCTGGCGGATTTGATGTAATCGAGGTTCGGAAAATCTTTTTTCAGGTAGGCGTTGCCTTCCATCTGGACGCGGCTCTGATCCGGCCCGCGGCCGCCCGGAGCGCCTTCGCCATACTCGCTGTTGATTTTGTCCACCACGTCCATTCCCCCGGTCACTTTGCCGAAGGGTGAAAAACCCTGCCCGTCCAAGCCGGTGTTGTCACCGAAGTTGATGAACAATTGCGTGGTGCGCGTGCCGGGCCCGGCGGTGGCGAAGGTGATCGTGCCGCGCGTGTTGCTGCCTTTGACGGGATCGTCGGAAATGTTCGCCTCGCGCCACTTCGCGGAAACGGCCGGATCGCCATGGACGCCGAACTGGCACATGAAGCCGGGAATCACGCGAAAAAAAGCGATGTCCTTGAAGTAACCGGACCGAACCAGGTTGTAAAAGCGGTCCGCGCCGTTAGGCGAAAGCGAGCGGGTGACTTCGATAGTGAACTTTCCTTTGGTCGTGTCGAACTGCGCCTTAAAAGTTTCAGGCGCCTTCGCGGTGAGTTTGGCCGGATCGGTGAAGCCTGGCGCGTCCGCCGGCGGTTTCGCTTCCATCTTGGCATCTTCGGCTTGAACTGCGGCAACGGCGGCAAACAGGCCGAGCGCGCAGAGTAAATGAATTGTTTTCATGAACGGAAAATTTTCCAGATTGACAGCCAAAAGTCACGCGCAGAATGAAATCATTTCCGGGGCGGCTGGCGCGGGTCGTCCTGCATGGAACGGCTGATGAGGCTGCCGTGCGGACGGCGGGAGCGCGTTGCCAGCCAGATCACCAGACTCAACGCCACCACGAGCAGCCCGCCGCTGATGAAAATCAATCTTTGAAAACCAGTGTCGGTTGCGGTGTCCACCGGGGTGGCCGCAACGGCGGTTGAATTGGTCGCGGCTGGCGGGTTGGCTGCCGCTGCCACTGCGGGTGCGGCGGCAATGGGTGGCATGGCAACCGGCGCGGGCTTGACTGTTGCATGCGGATTTGAAACGGGCGTCGGACTTGGCGCAGGCGCGTCAACAATTTTTGGCGCGCTGGCCGGCGGGTTCGTTGCGGGTGCGTTTGTCGCCAGTTGCGGTGCTGGTTGGGTCACCGGCTTGGTCAAAACAGAAATGTTCGTGCCGACGTTGGTGCCGACGATGACGAGCGCGGGCACCGGAGCCACGGCGGGCGCGGCGACCGGCGCGGGCTTGACGGCCGGCGGTTCCGGTTTGGGCGGCGCGGGAAACCGGGGGAGACTCAACGGCAGTGAGCGGTTCACGGAACCGCCGAGATACTCGCCCCGATACGAACGCAGGACAAGGATGAACAGCCTTGGCGCACTTTTGCTTTCCGCCGCGGCTTTTTTGATTATCTCGTTCACGCCGTTGTCATAGGGTGTTCCGAGCAGACTGCTCTGGCCGTCGCAGAAAATCAAGACGGTGAGCCGCTCCGAATTTTTCACCACGCGGTTTAACAGCGGCTGGACGGCGGCAAGGCTCGCGCGCCGCGTGAACTTCTGCCGGCCGAGAAATTCCTTGAGCCGGGCTGAATACATCGCCGCGTCCGCCGGCGACCAGCTTGCGAGCGGGAACGTTCCCGTGTGCAAATCTTGATCCACCGTCCAGACGGCCAGATCGTCGTTGTCCTGCATCTCATGCTGCAGGTTGCTGGAAAATAATCCGTCCAGCGTCTGCTTGACCGCCGGCAGGTTTTTTTTCAGGCCCGGCGAAGTTTCAAAAACCAGCAGGAAGCGCCCCGGCGCCGGCGCGTCCGCCCGGGCGCCGGCGGCAAAGAAAAACGTCGTCAGCAGCAGGCTCCACCGCCATGTCATGCGGACAAAATGATATGCCGTCAAAATGCTCATGTAACTAGTGCGGACGCCGGAACGAATTCCGCGCCGCCCGGTTATGTTTGTTCAAATCTTCCTGCAAATCCCCCAGCGTCTGGCCGATCATGCGGATGAAATTCGCGCAGCTCGCCACCGATGCGCCGAATCCGCCGGCCACGTCGCGCTCCGCATTGTCATCCGTCACGACAAGAACCTCGCCATAATCCTGAAACCGGTGCGCCGCGCGCTCGATCAAATCATCCGCCGTCTGGCTGCGGTTGGAAAATAAAACTTCCACCACGCCGCCAGAACTGTTTTTCGGCCGGCTGCGCCGCGCGCCCGTGCCGTCGAAAAAAATCGTGACCGGCGTGCCGCAGGCGTCCTGATATTGCTTGAGCATCTCCACTAACGCGTCGCGCGCCGCTTCGGAATGACGCGGCACGCCCGCCGCCAGTTCGGGCCACTTGTGCAGCAGGCTGTAGCCGTCCACCAGGATTCGCACCAGCGCCATGCGCGAACATAGTCTTTTCAGTCTCAAGTCCAAAGTCCAAAGTTGGCGGCTGTCGGACATTGGCCTTCATTCGGCTTGAAACTTGAAACTTGAAACTTGAAACTACCCGCGTGTCCGCCGTCCAATCCATCTTTACAAAGCCAAACCGCCGCATTGCCGCGCTCGCGTTTTTCATTTTTGCGCTCGACCAGGCCACCAAATTGATCGTGTTGCGAACGCTCCGGATTGGCGATGAAAAAGTCGTCATCCCCGGCTTTTTCGATCTCGTCCACCGCGACAACACCGGCGCGGCGTGGAGCCTGTTCACCGGGAACAACGCCATTCTTGCCGCCGTCGCGCTCGTTGCGCTCGTCGCCTTGTATTTCTCGCGCCACCATTTCAACGCGCACACGCTCACCGGCCAGATCGCGTTCGGCCTCATCTTCGGCGGCATCATTGGCAACCTCACCGACCGCCTGCTGCCCACGCGCCAAGCCGTCGTGGACTTTCTTTATTTTTTCATGTCGCGGCGCGGCGGCGACGATCTGGGCTTTCCGGCGTTCAACGTCGCCGACTCCGCCATCTGCACCGGCGTCGCGCTGATTTTCCTCATCAGTTGGAAAAACGAAAACACGCCCAAAACAGTGACGAACGACAAGTGACGAGTGACATGAAAAATCTAAAACTTCTTCCGTCAGCCAGCCGCCCGTCACTCATCACTCATCACTCATCACTTTGAATGTCCACGCGCGCGGGAAAATTCACCGTCGAACAATCGCAGCCCGGCGTGCGGCTCGACAAATTTTTGGGCAAAAAACTTCCCGCCGCCTCGCGGAGCGCGCTGCAACGGCTCATCGCGAAAGGCCACGTCCGCGTCAACGGCCAGCCCGCCAAGTCCACGCACCATCCGCGCGCCGGCGAAATAATTGAAATCCATTGGCCGGAGGCGCTGCCCGCCAAGGCGCAGCCGGAAAAAATTCCGCTCGATATTTTGTTCGAGGACAAAACGCTGCTCGTCGTCAACAAGGCCGCCGGACTCGTCGTGCATCCCGCCGCCGGCCACGAGGAACACACGCTCGTCAATGCGCTGCTGCATCATTGCCAAGGCTCGTTGAGCGGCATCGGCGGCGTGGTGCGACCGGGCATCGTCCACCGGCTCGACAAGGAAACCAGCGGCTGCCTCGTCGTCGCCAAGAATGACGAGACGCACCTCGCGCTCTCGGAACAGTTC
>Ga0075522_10000775_pt1 | contig 23506 bp, 23 predicted proteins | sample NGEPerA_FD_74796 | JGI IMG/M metagenome (GOLD analysis project Ga0075522, IMG submission 74796) | Arctic peat soil microbial communities from the Barrow Environmental Observatory site, Barrow, Alaska, USA - NGEE PermafrostL2-A | ecosystem: Environmental > Terrestrial > Soil > Wetlands > Peat ...
CACGTCAGGGTAGGGACAGGCTTCGAGCACAAGCCCGGGATCACGCTCTCGACATCAGCCGAACCTCCAATCTGTGAATCCACTCGTAAACGTGCGACCTCGTGTCGCAGCAAGCGCGGCGTAGTTTGATCGTGGTTGGTATCGGTTCTCGAGATTTGGAGGTTCGTATGCTTGCCCGCGCGCAGACGTTCGCCATCGATGGGTTTGACGCTCGTCCGGTGACCGTCGAGGTCGACGTGCGTCCGGGGTTGCCCGCTTTTACGGTCGTGGGCCTTGCCGATGCCGGTGTGCGTGAGGCTCGTGATCGTGTGCGTTCGGCAATCGTCAACTCCGGTTATGAGTTCCCCCATCGGCAGATCATCGCCAACCTCGCGCCGGGGGATGTGCGCAAGGTCGGTCCGGGATTCGATCTCGCGCTCGCCTGTGCGGTGCTGGCGGCCAGCGGGCAGCTGCCGGCGGAGCGCCTCGAGCGGGTGGCGTTGTTCGGGGAGCTGTCGCTCGACGGCGGGATACGTTCCTGTCAGGGCACCCTCGCCGTCGCGCAGGGCAGTGCTCGTGCGGGCCTTCAGACGCTCGTCCTCGGCTCCGAGCGTGCCCGTGAGGCGATGCTGATCGAGGGGATCGACGTGTCCGTCGCCGAGCGGCTTTCAAGCGCGGTGCGGATCCTCGAAGGCGGCGAGGCTGATCCGCTGCCCGCGGTGAGCGCTTCCACGAGCGCCGCGGAGTCGGCGCGATCGGGTTCCGCCTTGGACCTGGCCGATGTGCAGGGCCAGCGCGAGGCGGTGCAGGCGCTCTTGATCGCCGCGGCCGGCGCTCACAACCTGATGCTGATGGGGCCGCCCGGGACGGGCAAGACGATGCTGGCTCAGCGTCTGCCGTCGATCTTGCCGCCGTTGGATCATGACGAGGCCGTCGATGTCCTGCGTATTCACAGCCTCGGCGATGGTGAGGTAGCGGTGGGCCTGCGCTATGACCGCCCGTTTCGCGCGCCCCACCACACGGCTACCACGGCCGGTCTGATCGGAGGCGCCAAAAGTGGCTGGGTGGGGGAGGTCGCCGCTGACGTCCTCCGCGCGTGCCCGGGAGATGGTGTTGGAGGCCCGCGAGCGTCAGACCGCGCGCTTCGCCGGGCAGGGGATCACGGTCAACGCCCAGCTGGACCCGCGCCTGCTGCGCGAGCACGTCAAGTTCGACGAGCGCTCGCAGGGGATGCTGCTCGGCGCGCGTCAGCGCGGCTTGTTGAGTATTCGCGGGCAGCATCGCGCATTGCGCGTGGCGCGCACGATCGCCGACCTCGGGCACAGCGAGCATGTCGATGCCCGCCACCTGGAGAAAGCCCTGTCGCTGCGCGCCAGTGGGGCGGTGGGGGAACGCGTTGCCGCGTGAGGATGCCGGCGCGTAGAGGCATGGTCTTGCTGAAGGTGGTGTGTATCGGTTGGGTGGGGAGTTCCAGCTACGCCGCTGCGGGAGTTGCATTACCCAGCGTAGTGGGCTTGCCGGCATGACTTTGTTCATGGACAAGGTCTCGGTCCCGCGTTTCACCGGCGGATGGCCGGGGGCGGGACAAGGGCGTGAGATTTTTTGGCGGCCGTTGCAGGCGATTTTGCGCCAAAGACGGCCCGCGGGAATTCCCCGTCGTAGGCGCGGCGTAGCGTTTTCCGCTGGATGCCGCGCCCGAGGCGCCTGTCGCTCCCGTGTCGGCCGCGGCGCCGGATGTCGATCCCGGGCCCTCCGCCACTGTTTTTTGTTTTCCGGCGAGGCAAGAGCCCGCGCGTGCAAGTGCGGTGCCCGCGCCGCAGGTGGGTCGGCTGGTACCCACGGCGTCGCGGCCTGCGCCTCAGCGCGTGGTCTCGCCGAAGGTTGCCCGGCTGATGATCGCCCCGCGGCGCCCCGCGCTTGAACGCTCAGGGATCGCTCGGGTGGGTGGGCGTGCCGATCGCATCGCTGTCTCACCCGAGGACCTGGCCGATGAGTTCGATCCGGAGGCGGAGCTTTACGAGCGCTCGATGTGAACGTAGAAGACGAGCGTCCTCACTCGGCTGCGTCAGCCCGCGATCCGCACCGCACTCGAGCGGGATCTCGTCGGTGGGTAATGATAATCTTCACGATCATGAAGACAGCCAAGATAACGCGTGGGGGGCAGATCTCGATCCCCTCGGGTATCCGCCACCGGTGGGGCACTTCGACGTTGGCGCTCGAGGACCTCGGGGATCGGGTGGTGCTCAGACCAGCGCCCGATGACCCGATCGCCGCGGCACGCGGCGCTCTGGCCGGAGAGCTGTCGATGAGCAGCGGGCAGCTGCGCAAAGCGGCACGGGAGACCGAGGCAGTCGCCGAGCGCCACCGGCACGCGACCAAGTGAGCGTTCTGCTTGACGCCTTCGCGCTGATCGCGCTACTGGCGGAAGAGCCCGCGGCGGACGCGGTGGAGGCGCTGCTGCGTTCAGGCGACGCAGCGATCACCGCGGTCAACCTGGCCGAGGCGCTCGACGTGCTCCAGCGCGTTCAGGGGATTCCCCGAGAGCGCCTTCAAACTGTGACGATGCCGCTCGTCGGGGAACGGATGAAACTCCTACCGATCGACGAGCGGATCGCCCGCGACGCCGCCGACATCCGCGCACGACGCTACCACCGCACCCGCGCCCCGCTCTCGCTCGCGGACTGCATCCTGCTCGCTGCGACGGGAGAGTCCGACACGCTCGCCACAGCCGACCGGCCACTGATACGTGTCGCCGAAGCGGAGCACGTGCAGGTCAAGACGCTGCCACGCTGACGGGGTTTGGTCTCGCGTTTCACGGGCTGGTGGCTACGCTTCGACGAGATGCAGACCGACGCGGCACAAACCCGGGAGATCCTTACCGGCGAGACCCATCTCGCCCACCACACGATGCGCGCATTGCGAACGACTTACGAAAGCGAGCAGGAGTTCGTCGAGCACGTCGACGGCGTCCTGCGACCCGCCGGCTACAGGCTCCTTGGAGCCTTCTCGCCAGATCGTGAGACGGCCGTCGCGGTCACTGGATTCCGTGTTGGCGACAACCTCGCCTGGGCTTCGTTCTTCAGGCGCTCCTCGAGCGCTTGGCGGAACGCGGCGGCGCTCGTGTACTTCATCGGTTGGTCTCGCTGGTGAGGAGGACTTGGATCGTGTGCTGTTGGCGGCGGCGGGCGGCTTCTTCTTGGAGTTGCTTGCGCGTGAGCAGTCCTCGGCGCAGGGCCTGCCTGACCGCCATCGAGAGCCGCTCGGGCTGGAGGCGGTCCGCGACATCGACCAACGTTCGTGCCGGGGCGGTGAGGGGCAGGCCGTCGCGCCAGACGGACGCTACCTCTTCACCGTCAGGGCGGGTATGGAGGGCGACGCCCGCAGGGCGGCGCAGCCCGCGGCGCCGACGCGGGACGAGCAGGTGCACCCCATCCGGAATGTTGTCGCTGAGGTCGAGCAGCGCGAGGGCGCTCTCGTGGGAGAGCAGCGCATCGCCGGCACCCACGGCCATCCACGCCTCGCGCAGTTCGTCGTGCTCGGCGGTTGGGAATCCTTGTATGCGGTACAGCCCGCGGCGGATACGCGCGAAGCGCCCGCGGCGCACGTGGTAATCCAGGAGCTGGCGGCTGACCCGATGCGCACGGGCCTGCCCGGCAGTGAAGTAGCCGCCCTGTTGGTAGGCCTCGGCCTCCAGCTCCCGCATACCAGGGTATACTACGTCATTCATAAGACAAGTATAGCTTGACTTTCGCGGACTATGAGAGGTATAGGAAAATCTCTCAGGCTACGGGTATGAAATACCGGGTGGGCTTGTTTGTCCGGTCGTGTTCGTAGGGTCGTGGTGAGCGACACGGTTGCGGAACCTCTGGAGGAGCCGCATTCGCTGCGTCAGATCCTTGCCGGACGACCGATCCGTGAGGGAAGGCGTAGCGGAGGCGGTGGCGCCATAGCTCCTCGTAGCGACTGCTGAAGAGCCCGGCCCAGAACCCGAACCACACGCCGGCGACGACACGGCTGCGCGTGATGCCCTTGCCCCGATCGAGGCGTTTCGACGGCGACGATCACTTGCTTGACGCCGTCACATTGCTCGGGCACCTAAGGGATGTTACCGATCGATCCCTTTTGCTCTTAACTCTGGTATTGTTACCGATCGATCTCATGATTGTCCGAACCTCTATCGAGCTTGGCAACGCTCTGCGCGCGCGACGTCGGGAGCTCGGCCTCGCTCAGGAAGAGATCTCCGGCGTGATCGGGGTAAATCGGCGGGTCATCGGTGAGCTGGAGCGCGGCAAGGGCACAGTTCAGCTGCAGATCGCGATGGAAGCTGCGCGCGCACTCGGCCTGGACATCGAGCTGGCGCCTCGCGGCAAATGAGCGAGCTGATCGTCTATCTCTCCGCCCGGCGAGCCGGGCGGTTGATCCGCAAGGACAACGGCAATCTCCAGTTCCGCTACGACCCCGACTACGCGGGGCCTGTGATCTCTCAGGCGCTGCCGGTTCAACAGGCCGCGCACCCGCACGCCGTTTGCCGCTCGGTCTTCGGTGGGCTGCTGCTCGAGGGCGAGGCGCGAGAGGCGCTCGCACGCAACCTCGGAGTCTCCGTCGGCAATGACTATGCGCTTCTGCAAGAGCTGGGAGGCGACTGCGCGGGGGCCATCACTCTGCTTGACCCCGAGGTGCCGCTTCCGACCGAGCCACTGCGCAAGCCCGTGGACGACGAGCAGCTGGACGTACTGCTGCGCGAGCTGCCCCAACGGCCGCTCGCCGCCAGCCCCGAGGAGGGAATCCGTCTCTCTCTCGCAGGAGCCCAGCCGAAGCTGCCGGTCATCATCGAGAATGATGAAGTGGCTCTGCCCCTGAACGCAGCCGCCCCAACCACGCACATCATCAAGCCAGAGCCCTCGCGCTTCCCGGGCCTCGTCGACAACGAGGCTTTCTGCATGGATTTGGCACGCGCGGTGGAGCTGCCCACTGCCCTGACCAGTAAGCATGCCACCGCCTCCGGCCTGCCCTATCTGCTGGTCGAGCGCTACGACCGCGACCTCACCGCCGAGCCGATCCGCCGGCTGCACCAAGAGGACATCTGTCAAGCGCTCGGCCGTGCGTCTGAGCGCAAGTATCAGGCCGAAGGAGGACCGACGGTCCTCGAGACCGTCGAGCTGTTTCGCAACTGCTCGACCGTGCCCGCTCAGGATCTTCCCACGTTCTGGCGTGCGCTCGTGTTCAACTGGCTGATCGGCAACTGCGACGCACACGCCAAGAACGTCTCGCTCCTATATGACACCGGGGCCCCGACCCTCGCTCCGCTGTATGACCTGGTGAGCACCACCGCCTATCCCGAACTGACCACCCGGCTCGCGATGAGCATCGACGGAGCCACCCATATCAGCGACGTCAACACAAAGGCATGGGAAACCGTCGCCAAGGAAACCAGCTACAGCGCTCGCTTCATCCGTACCACGACGAACTCCATGATCGAACGTACCCTCGACGAGGCTCGCCGGCTCGCCGCAGGGCCCTGGCATGACAACGGGACGGCGAAGGCGATCTACGAGAGCATCTACGCTCGCGGAACCCCGTAACGCTTCACCACCGGACCGGAGAAAGCCGTCCTCGTCTGGTCCTGGCAGCTCTGGAGCAGGTGAGCCCGGGTAAGAGCTGAGCCGATGCCGGGAGTCTCCGTACGCTTGGGGGCGTGTACGCGCTGCTTGCATCGACCTCGATCGGCCACAGCCTCAGCTCGTTCTTCGCGGCGGTCGGGCAGTTCTTCTCCGACCTCGAGGCGGTGCACTGGGGGGCGCTCGCGCTGGGGCTGGCCTTCTTCGGGCTGAACTTGACGCTCCGCTCGCGCGCGTTCTTCAACAGCCTGCGCGCCGCCTATCCAGCGGTCAGCTTCCGCTGGCGGCGCATCTGGGGGGCCTACTTCGCGGCGGTCGGCTTCAACAACGTGGTTCCGGCGCGGGGGGGCGACGTGATCAAGCTGTTCCTCGCACGCTCCTCGATCCCCGGGTCGAGCTATCCGACGGTCGCGGCGGCGTTCTTCGTGGAGGCCGTCTTCGACGTTACCGTCGGCGTGCTCGTGCTGACCTTCGCACTCACGCGCGGGGTGTTTCCCAAGCCACCGGACTTCTCCAAGCTCAACTCCTTCGACATCTCCTACCTGGCCGGGCACTTCCGCTTCACGCTCTTCCTGATCACGGCGCTTGCGATCCTCGTGCTCGTCGTCTTCGCGCTGCTCTCGCTGCGTGCGCGCGCGTTCTGGGTGCGTGTGCGCCAGGGCTTGACGATCCTCTCGGATCGTCCCCGCTACCTGCGCGAGGTCGCCACGCTTCAGGCGCTCGGGTGGCTCTGTCGCTTCGCCGCGTTCTGGTTTCTGCTCGATGCCTTCCGTGTCGGCGGCTCGGTCACGAACGTGCTGCTCGTCTTCGGTGTCAACCAGGTGGCGGGCGCCGTGCCGTTCACGCCCGGCGGGGCCGGCGTGCAGCAGGCGTTGCTCGTGAAGGTCTTCGCGACCTCCGCCCCGACCGCCGTGGTCGCGGCCTACTCGGTCGGCCAGCAGCTGGCGATCGCCGCTTTCACCGCGCTGATCGGCCTCGGCGCGGTGGTCTTCATCTTCCGCTTTCGCTCCTTCAAGGAAGTGCTCCACGCCGGGCGTGCCTCACGCGAGGCCGAGCGAGAGGCCGAGCGCGCCGGGGTGCTGCTGGAGGAGGACCCTCCGCTCGAGCCCCCGCCGGATCCGCCCCGCCGACCGAGCCTGCGCTACTGAAGTCCCGCGCGCGCCTCGCGCACGAGGGTCACGGCCTCGGGGAACACCCGGGCCATCACGGTGCGAATCTGCTCCGCCTGGGCCTCGGCGTTGCCCTGCAGGTTGATGCGTTCGACGGCGGCGACGGTCATTTCGACCGCGAGCTTGATCGCGTTGTCCGCCCAGGCGAGGCTCTGCTGGCCCTGCATCTGCTCAGCGAACTCCGCCAGGCGTCGCTGAAGCTCCTCGGGATCGCCGAACAGATCTCCTAGGCCACCACCCTCCATTGGGTCATCGTAGCGATTGCGCTCCCCACGGCTCGCCTCATCGCTCGGACCAGCCCGCACGGGGGCGAGTCCATAGACTGCCCTGCCGATGCCCAGCGCAAGCGAGATCTCCGAGCGGATCGCCCACGAGTCCGATCGGCGCCGCCGTCTCAGCGTGCCCGCCTTCGCCGGCGGGGTGCTCTACCTGCTGAGCGGGATCATCATCTCGGAGACGCTGAAAGGCGCGCCCACCGTGGGCCTGCTGCAGGGCCTGGGACCGGCGCTTTCAGGCGTTGCCAGCCCGACGGTGAGCCCGCGCGCGGCCGAGGTGAAATTCATCAGCCACCACGCCCTCCCGCTGGTCGCCGGGAGTGTGCTCGCGGGGATTGCGATCGGCGCGCTCACGCTTGTCCTGTTGCTGCTCGTCGACGCCACGCGCTTTCGCCGGCCCCAGAGCTGGCCGCTGACCCGACCGCTGGTGCTTTTCGGCGGAATCGCGGTTGCGCTGGTCAGCATCGGCCACCAAGTGCTCGGCGCGATCCTCACGCACAGGTTCGCCGTCGGCCACGACTTCTCCAACCACGCGGTCGACCTAGCTCTCACAAAGGGCACGGCGAACGTGCTCAGCGACTATCTGGATCTACTGGCGGGGCCCGCGCTCGCGGCGGGCATGATCGGGGCGATGGTGGGGGTGATGCGTGTCGGCCTGCTCACGCGTTGGGTGGGCGTGCTCGGCATTTTCACCGGGATTCTGATCTTCTTCCCGCTCGGCGGAGCCACGCTCGAGGTCGTGCCCGCCTTCTGGATGGTGGCGATGGGCCTGCTGTTCGCCGAGCGCTGGCCGGGCGGGGACCCGCCGGCCTGGACCTCGGGGAAGGCGCGCCCGTGGCCCACCCGGGCAGAGCAGCGCGCCGCCAAGCAGGCTGGCGGCGAGGGCGGCGTGGTGACGGCGATCGGAGCGGATGCCGGGCCGGCACCGGCGCAGCCCAACTCCAACGGCTCCTCGTCGCGCAAGCGCCGGCGCAAGCGCGGCGCGCGACGCTGACGCAGACCTGGCGAGTGGGACAAAACGTCCCATCGACGGCCGGTTCGCTGGCCCGGGCGGATGATCTTGCGGTTCGCAGGATTGGGCGTTTGGGCCTTTGGGAATAATTGGGGTAGAGCGCGGGGAGCCGCCATGCGCGTCTCTTCCGCGATCGGGTCAGGTAGGTACATACGCATCGTCGATTCCGCCCCGGCAACGGGTGCGGTCCAGGAGGAGGACTTCCATGGAGGCAGCGACAATCCAGCGCCAGGACGCGGCGCGAGGGCAGGATCCCACGCGGGGGGAGGGAGAGCGCGGCGGTTGGACGCCGGCGGATCCCGGGCCGCTGGGGCTCGGCGCGTTCGCGATGACCACGTTCGTGCTGTCGATGTTCAACTCGAATCTCGTCGACGCCAAGGGTCTTCCGGTCGTGCTCGGCCTGGCTTTGGCCTATGGCGGGATCGTGCAGCTGATCGCCGGCATCTGGGAGTTCCGCACGGGGAACACGTTCGGCGCGGTCGCGTTTTGCTCGTTCGGCGCCTTCTGGATCTCATTTTGGGCTCTAAACGTGTTCTACGCCAAGGGAATCACCGGCAACGTCGGCCACGCGGTCGGTGTGTACCTGTGGGCGTGGGCGATCTTCACCGCCTACATGACGATTGCCGCGTTGCGCGTCAGCGGGGCGGTGCTGCTCGTGTTCGTGCTGCTGACGATCACGTTCATCCTGCTGGCGATCGGCGCATCCGGTGCGCACGCAAGCATCACCCACTGGGGCGGCTACCTGGGCTTGGCGACGGCTGCCGCGGCCTGGTACGCATCGGCCGCGGCCGTCACGAACTCGACCTTCGGCCGCACGGTTATGCCCGTGATGCCGTTGAGCGGGCGATAGGGTCGGGCTATGGCGATTGAATCGGAGGCGTCCACCGGCGAGGTGCTCGACAAGGAGCTCGCCGGGCTGCTCGATGTCGAGACGTTCGACCCCCCGGCCGAGTTTCGCGCGAACGCACTGCTGAAAGACCCCGCGGTCTATGAGCAGGCGGCACGTGATCCTCAAGCCTGGTGGGTCGAGCAGGCCGAGCAGCTGCACTGGTTCCAGAAGTGGGACAGGGTGCTGGACGACTCCGATCCGCCGTTCTACAAGTGGTTCACGGGGGGCACGCTGAACGTGTCCTACAACTGCCTCGACCGCCATGTCGAGGCGGGGAGGGGCGAGCGCGTCGCGTTTCACTGGCGCGGAGAGGACGGCTCCGAGCGTGACATCACCTACGCCGAGCTGCTGGCAGAGGTGCAGCGCTTCGCAAGCGCGCTGAAGGATCTCGGCGTGGAGAAGGGCGACGTGGTCGGGATCTACCTGCCGATGATCCCCGAGGTCGTCGTCGCGATGCTCGCCTGCGCACGAATCGGAGCGCCGCACAACGTCGTCTTCGGCGGGTTCTCAGCGGAGGCCGTGCGCGAGCGCATGGAGTTCTCGGAGGCGAAGGTCCTGGTCACCGCCGACGGGGCCGCGCGGAAGGGCAAGACCGCCGCGGTGAAGGACCGCGTCGACGAGGTGATGGGAGATCTGGCGTCACTCGAGAAGATCGTGGTCGTCAAGAGCAAGGACGTGCCCTGCGAGATGAAGGAGGGGCGCGACGTCTTCTACCACGAGATCTGCGAGGCGGCCGATCCGGAGTGCCCGGCCGCGCCGCTGGATGCAGAGCACCCGCTCTACATCCTCTACACCTCCGGCTCGACCGCCAAGCCGAAGGGCATCCTCCACACCACCGGCGGCTACTTGACGGGCGTCTCCGCGACCCATCGCTACGTGTTCGACCTCAAGCCGGAGGAGGATGTGTACTGGTGCGCGGCCGACGTCGGCTGGGTCACCGGGCATTCCTACATCGTCTACGGGCCCCTCTCTAACGGCGCCACCTCGGTGATGTGGGAGGGCGCGCCGGACTACCCAGACAAGGGCATCTGGTGGGAGATCATCGAGCGCTACGGCGTCACGATCCTCTACTGCGCGCCGACCGCGATCCGCGCGTGCATCAAGTGGGGCGCGCGGTGGCCGGGCGAACACGACCTCTCATCGCTGCGACTGCTCGGCTCGGTCGGCGAGCCGATCAACCCGAAGGCGTGGCTCTGGTACCACAAGGTGATCGGGGGCGAACGCTGCCCGATCGTGGACACCTGGTGGCAGACCGAGACCGGCGCGATCATGATCACGCCGCTGCCCGGTATCACCACCACCAAGCCCGGGTCGGCCACACACCCCTTTCCGGGGGTCGAGGCGGAGGTGCGCGACGAGTCGACCGGCGAGCTCGTGGAGGAGGGCCAGGGCCTGCTCGTGCTGACGAGCCCGTGGCCGTCGATGCTCCGCACCCTCTACAAGGAGGACGACCGCTTCATCGAGACCTACTTCTCTCGCTTCGGCAACGAGACCTACCTCGTGGGCGACGCCGCGCGCCGCGACAAGGACGGCTACCTGTGGGTGATCGGGAGAATCGACGACGTGGTGAACGTCTCCGGGCACCGCCTCTCCACCGCCGAGGTCGAGTCGGCGATCGTCGCCCACATCGACGTGGCCGAGGCAGCCGTGATCGGCCAGCACGACGAGGACTCCGGCCAGGCGATCGTAGCGTTTGTAACCCTCCAGGGTGACCTCGAGGGCGACGAGTCAACCGTCGAGGGTATCCGCGAAACGGTCGCCGTGCGGATCGGCAAGTTCGCGCGGCCGAAGCGCATCATCTGGGCCGACGATCTCCCCAAGACTCGCTCCGGGAAGATCATGCGCCGGCTCCTACGCGACATCGCCGAGGGCAGGGCGCTGGGCGATGTCACCACGCTGCGCGACCCCGACGTGATGTCTCAGCTGGAGGGGCGCGTGAAGGAGCTGCAGGCGACGGAGGACTGACCCGGGAGGGCGCGGGCAGGCCCGCAAAGGACCCCGGCCACTCTCAGCGAATCTTTAGGTGCGTCTGGAAGGCTGCGCGCGAAAGCCGCGCGTCCCGACCCCGGCGTCGACCGCACCAGAGAGAGCCTTGCCGACCCCAGCCGACGACCCAGCCACCTCCGATCCGCAAGCCTCCGCGCTTGCGATCGAGACGCGTGGCCTGACCAAGCGCTTCGGTGAGCGCACGGCGGTCGACAGCGTCGATCTGCGGGTGCCTCGCGGGAGCGCCTTCGGCTTCCTCGGGCCCAACGGGGCGGGCAAGACGACGATGATCCGGATGCTCCTCGGGCTCACCCATTCCTCCGCCGGGAGCGCCACGCTGCTCGGCCGTCCCGTGCCCTCCCAGCGCGCGCAGGCGCTGCAAGGGGTCGGGGCGATCGTCGAGGAGCCGCGTTTTCATCCGCAGCTCACCGGGCGTGAGAACCTCCGCATCGTCGCCGCCGTCCGCGGCCCGGAGGCGCGCGAGCGGATCGATCCCGCGCTCGCCCGCGTGAGCCTCTCCGAGCGGGCCGACGAGAAGGTCAAGAAGTACTCCCTCGGGATGCGCCAGCGCCTCGGCGTGGCGCGCTGCCTGCTGGCCGATCCGCAGCTCCTGATCCTCGACGAGCCGACCAACGGCCTCGACCCCGGCGGCATCCAGGAGTTTCGCTTCATGATCCGCGAGATGGTCGAGCAGGAGGGGCGCACCGTCTTCATCTCCTCCCACCTCCTCGACGAGGTCGAGAAGATCTGCGACGCCGCCGCGATCGTCGACCGCGGCAAGGTCATCACGCAGGGCACGATCGCCGATCTCGCCGCCGGCGGCACCGGTGCCCACCCCGAGCTGATCCTCGGGGTCGACCACCCCGAGCTGGCGCTCTCCACGCTCTCCTCCAGCGCGCTCGTGCTCGAGGCCCACCGTTCTCCCGAGGGTCTCCGCGTGGTGCTGGCCGGCGAGCCGGAGACGACCTCCCAGATCAACGCGGCGCTCGTCCATGCCGGCGTCGGCGTGCTCCGCCTGGAGCCCGTCCGCCACAGTCTCGAGCAGCGCTTCCTCGAGGTCACCGCGCGGCTCGATGCGCCCGAGACGGCGCCCACGCCGACGCCCACGCCTGAGTCCGAGGAGGTGCAGGCATGAACGCCACGGTCGCCGCCCAGATGACGAGCGCGGACCTGCTCAAGCTGCGCCGCAAGCGCGGGATCATGATCTGGTCGTTCGTGCTCGCGCTCGGGCCGCTGCTGATCTTCTTCCTGGCGAATGCCCTCGAACACAAGTCGCCCGAATACAGGGACGGGCTGCGCGCGCTGAGCCTGCTGTTCGGCCCGCTCGTCGCCATCCTGATCGGCGTCGAGGCTGGGACAGGCGACGCCTCGGCCGGCGTCTTCAGGGATCTGGTCGTGACCGGCCGTCCGCGCTTGGCGCTGTTCGCCTCGCGTGTCCCCGCCGCGCTGGCGGTGTGCTGGTCGGTGATCGGCGGCGCCTACCTGCTGTTGGTCCTCGGCATCTTCGTGCTCGCCTTGGGTGCACCCACGCCCGATGCCGCGCTCCTCGTCAACGGCCTGGGCTTCGCGTTGCTCGCCTCTGGTGTGATGTGCGTGATCGCGGTCGGCTTCGCCTCGCTGACGACCTCCAAGCCGGGGGCGATCATCGCTCTGATCGCATGGCAGATCGTGGCGAGCCCTGTGCTTGCGAACATCAGCTCGTTGGGCCGAACGCGCGACATCGTTCTCAGTCAGGCGATCGCTCACTTCAGCCCCGTGCATGTCGAAGGTGGGCGTGGCGCGACCGTCGCGATGTCCCAGGGGACTGCCGTGCTCGTGCTCGTTGCCTGGATGGCGGTGTTCCTCGCGCTCGGCGCCTGGCGCACCAGCCGCATGGACACATAACCAGAAGGCTGGGCGGCGCCGGCTATTTAGTGGTGTCTGGATCGACGGCCGTGCGCGATCTCGTCGCAGTCAGATGATCCTTCAGGAGACTGTGCGGCTCGCCGCGATGACGGACCATCGGTAGAAGCTCGTCTGGTGGTCGTCCCACGACCAGGCGCTTCGCGCGTACGAACGAAGCCATCAGACGGTCTTCCGGGTAGTCCCACGGCACCGTCAACCTGCGCCCGAACAGGGTCAAGTTCACAGCCCCCGGTAGCGCGGCCGACGGCGTGAGCACCCCTCGGAAGCCGTTCTCACGGAGGCGGTCCGCCTCCGCCTCGCAACGCTCGTAATCCTCGTCGACGAGAGCTTGCGGTGGAAATCCGGCGGCCCGTGCCTTCTCGAACGTTGAGTAGTCGGCGAGGTTGGTCTCGCACACCCTCAAGGCCCACATCGGCATGCTCACCAGGCTCAGCTCCTCCGTGGTGCGCAAGCGCTCGGAACGGATCAGCTCCGCCCATGAGCCCTCGGGGCTGAGGCTCATATATTGAGTCGGCTCCTGGCGGGCGCGGCTCCAGCGCAGCGCGCTCGTGTTCGGCCGCGTCCACAGCGGAACGTCGTAGTCGCTCCAGCGGAAGGCGACTTCGTCGTAGTCGACCCGTTGCGGGTCAGGAGCCGTGTTGCGCGCGGCCATGCCGGGCCAGTTCGAGGATCTCCTGCTCTAGGTCGGCCTCGTCGATCACCTCGAGTACGCTCCGGCCACCCAGCTCAGTGCGAGGCCTGTGGAACCATGCGACCACGCCCTCAGGTGTCCAGCCACGCCGCAGCAGGAAGACCAGCCGCGCGAGGATCTGCAGACGTCGGCTGGGCTCGACAAGGGTGGGGCTCGCCAGGATGCGCTGAATTGAGCGGTCGCTGGTGCCTAGCAACTCTGCCAAGTCCTTGCGACCTACGCGCGGGAGCGTCTCCTGCAAGTCGTGTAGGAGGGTGCGCGCGTCCCCTTCGCCGGGCGGCTGCCGGTCCAGCGCATCCCGCACGACGTGGCGAACGGCCTCCAGGCCGAGCAGCGCTGCCTCGACCGAGTCCAAGGGTCGCTCGGGGTCATGGTCGGCGACACGCTGCAAGATCTCCAGCAGCTCTCCCCGAATCTCAGCCAGCTGCTCAGGATCCAGGCTGGGGGGAACCGATCGGTTGATTGCATCGGAAAGGCGGCTGGCGGTGTGCTGCCAGCGATCGAGATAATCATCCGGGATCGGTGTCTCGCCCAGAGCCTCCAGCAGCTTGAGGGAAGACGCTGCCACGAGCTCTTCGAACCGCTCAAGCTCATTGCGCTCTCCGACTAAGGTCGCCATCGAACCCTCCTATCTGTCGGGACTCTGTCGCGTACATACGACATGATAGCGACAGGATGGAAGTGCTGCGCTGCGGGCGCTAGACCTTGCGGTGCTCCGGCACCCAGCAACCATCGTCCTGGCGGACGAAGTCCTGGAAGATCGCGGGGGCCTCGGTCTGCATGATCCGGGCGATCTTGTCGAACACGCTCCGCAGCTCCTCCTCGGCGCCCTCGGAGGTGCGCATCTCGATCACGTGCCTCAGCGTGCGGGCGTTCGCGGTCCACACGATGTCGGTGGAGAGGCCGATCGGGGCCAGACGGCGCAGTGCCGAGGTGACCTCCTTCTTGACGTGGAACGGCACTCCCTCCTCGTCGATCCCCAGCTCCTTCGCGGCGCTGATCTGGAACTCCTCGAGCTGCTCGACGATCGACAGGACCTGCTCGCGCACCGGCTCCAGGGCCGGCGGCACGCGGAAGCCGATATCGGCGAGGCGCACGTAGCGCAGGCTCTCCTGGCTGAAGGCCGAGCCGGCGCGGTGCCTTACAAGCTCATGGGTCAGGACGCGGCTCACGTTGCGCAGCGCGAACGAGTAGTTGGCGTGCTCCAGCACGCTCCCGTGGGCTGAGCGCAGGATGTTCGCGAAGTACTCACGCTGGTCGGTCCGCACGCGGCTCACGTTTGGGTTCAGGCCCGGCTCCCAGCTGCGGTAGCAGGCGCGACCGCCGAACTCCACGAGCAGCTCGCCGCCGTTCACACCCCCGGTTCTCGCGGTTCCCTCAGCGCCTCCCGCGCCGTCCGCCTCGCCCAACCGTCGCTCAAGCCACGACTCCCCGCCCACATCCGCCAGGTAGCCGCGCATCCCCTCGACGTCGATCGACGGGCGGGCGATCAGGAAGACTTGCGGGACGGTCTCGTGCACGGGTCGGCGATGCTACCGTCCGTCGCGGATGAGCCCTGCCGCCGCCGCCACAACGCCTGAGGACGCCGAGCTGGCCGCGACCGCCTGGGACCTCGAGCCGCTCGTCGACGGCGACGGCGAGGCGGGCGTCGAGAGCAGGTTGGACGACGCCCTCGCGCGGGCGCAGACGTTCGCCGAGCGCTACGCCGGCAAGCTCGGCGAGCTCGACGGCGCCGGCCTCGGAGAGGCGATGACGGAGCTGGCGGTGATCTACGAGCTGGTCGGGCGGGCCGGCTCCTACGCCGTCCTGCGCTTCTCCGCCGACACGGCCGCTCCCGCCAATGGCGCGCTCTTGCAGAAGGTGCAGGAGCGCGAGACTCAGGTCGGGACGACGCTGCTGTTCTTCGAGCTGGAGTGGGCCGCGCTCAGCGACGAGCGCGCCGAGGAGCTGCTGGCGGGCAAGGGCCTCGACTTCTGCCGCCACTTCCTGCGCAACGTGCGCCGCTACCGCGAGCACCTCCTCTCCGAGCCCGAGGAGAAGATCCTCGCCGAGAAGGCGCTTACGGGCGCCGGGGCGTGGTCGCGGCTGTTCGAGGAGCTGACCTCGGCGATCGAGGTCACCCTCACGGGTACGGGCGAGCTGGGAGAGGAGAAGCTGGCCCTCGATGTCGCGCTCAGCCGCCTCGCGCTCCCCGACCGCGAGGTCCGGCGCACTACCGCCCTCGCGGTCACCGCCGCGCTCGAGCCGGGGCTGCGCACGCGCGCGTTCCTGTTCAACACACTCCTCGCCGACAAGGCGATCGACGATCGCCTGCGCCGCTACCCCAACTGGCTGGCGGCGCGGAACCTCGCCAACGAGGCCTCCGACGAGTCCGTGCAGGCGCTGATCGAGGCGGTCCGCGGGCGCAACGAGATCGCGCGCCGCTGGTACCGGCTGAAGGCGCGACTGCTCGGCGTCGAGCGGCTGGCCGACTACGACCGCAGCGCGGCCGTCACCGAGGACGAGGTCACCTTCTCCTTCGCCCAGGGGCGCGAGATCGTGCTCGACTGCTACTCCTCCTTCTCCCCCGAGCTCGGCGCGCTCGCCCAGCGCTTCTTCGACGAGCGCTGGATCGACGCGCCGGTGCGACCCGCCAAGCGCGGGGGCGCCTTCTGCGCCTCGACGACCCCCTCGGCGCATCCCTACGTGCTGCTCAACTACACCGCTCGCCGCCGCGACGTGCTCACGCTCGCGCACGAGCTCGGCCACGGTGTCCACTTCGCGCTCGCCGCCCGCCAGGGCGTCTTCCACCAGGGCACGCCGCTGACGCTCGCCGAGACCGCCTCCGTGTTCGCCGAGACCGTCGTCTTCGGTCGGCTGCTCGAACAGGACTCGACTCCCGCCTCGCGGCTGGCGCTGCTCGCGGAGAACCTCGAGGACACGATCGCCACGGTCTTCCGCCAGGTCGCGATGAACCGCTTCGAGGACCTCGTCCACACCAACCGCCGCGAGCAGGGCGAGCTCTCGGTCGAGCGCTTCGGCGAGCTCTGGGCCGAGAGCCAGGCCGAGCTGCTCGGCGACTCGGTGGAGCTGACCGACGGCTACCGCTCCTGGTGGTCCTACGTCCCGCACTTCATCGGCTCGCCCGGCTACGTCTACGCCTACGCCTACGGCCAGCTGCTCGCGCTCTCGGTCTACCAGCGCTACGAGCAGGAGGGCCCGGAGCTCGTGCCCCGCTACCTCGAGATGCTCGCCGCCGGGGGCTCGCGCAGTCCCGAGCAGCTCGGTGAGATCGTCGGTATCGACCTCGCCGACCCCGGGTTCTGGGACGCCGGTCTTGATCTCGTCGAGCGGCAGCTGCAGGAAGCCGAAGCGGCGGCGGAGGCCTCGGGGCGGCTGTAGCCGCTCGAGCCGTTCCATCGCGGCCTTGTATATTCTCTCGATCTGCCGTACAATTGTACGTAAGCTAGTCGAAGGGATCGGTATGGCAGCGAAGTCTGATCGTCTGGATGCACGCTTGACCTCGGCGCAGCGGCTGGAGATCGAGCGCGCCGCGACGCTGGCGAGCGAGTCGGTTTCGTCGTTTGTGGTGACCGCGGCTGTGCAGCGCGCCGAGGCGCTTGTCGCCGAGCACTCCTCGACGGTCGTGCCGCCTGCTTATTTCGATCGGCTCGTGGCGTCGCTGGACGAGCCGGACGAGGCGCCGGGGCTCGCGCGAGCAGTTCGGAAAGCGCGTCGGCGCAAGCGGATCCGGGCGGCGTGAGCCACCGCATCGAGCCGCTGGCCGACGGCCACGACCTCGACACCTTCACCTGTGGCCACCCCGACCTCGATCAGTGGCTCCGCCTGCACGCGCACCAGGCGACGCGCCAAGGCACCCGCACCTACCTCCTGGTTGAGGGTGGCTCAGACGCAGTCATCGGCTATTTTGCCATCGCCCCGCACACCCTTGCACGTGATGAGGCTCCACGCCGGATCGGCCGCGGCTCTCCGCGCGCGATCCCAGCGATCCTGCTTGCGAAGCTCGCCTTGGATCGCCGCTTTCAAGGCCAAGGACTTGGCGACGAGCTGCTCGTATACGCGCTCACCAAGATCGTGACCGCCGCGCGCGCCGCCGGTGGCAAGCTCGTCGTTGTGGATGCGATCGACGAGACCGCCGCGAGCTTCTACCGCACCCACAGCTTTCAGCCCTCGCCCGCGGACCCTCTTCGCCTCGCCATGAAGCTCAGCACTGCAGCCCGAGAGCTCGAGCTCCCCTGGCCGTGACGAGGCACGGCGTTGCGGCTCAGAACAGCCCCCCGAGCGCGCCGCCCGCGTGGCTCACGAGGTCGAACAGCGGCTGGGGGATGATGCCGAAGAAGAGTGTTGTCGCCGCGGCGAGCACGGCGACGAAGACGACCTCGGGTTGCGGGCGCTCGAGCACGTCGATCTCCGGGGAACCGCCTGCCATCACGGGCAGGACTCCCTGTACCGATGGTGAGGGCGCCTCTCCCGGGGCCTCGCGCATCCACATCGCCGCGACCACCGGCAGGTAGTAGCCGAGGGAGATCATCGAGCCGACCACGATCACCACGCCCAGCCACGTGTAGCTCCCCGAGACGGCCGCCTCGATCAGGTAGAACTTGCCGATGAACCCCGCCGTCGCGGGGATCCCGGCGAGCCCGAGCAGCGAGATCGTCATCGGCCACGCCAGCCACGGTCGCGCGCGGCCCAGCCCGGCCACGGCGTCGATCGAGTCGCCCCGGGCGGGTGGGGCTCCTATTTCCCGTTCGCGCGCGACGATCACGGCGAACGAGGCCATGTTCATCGCCACGTACACAGCCAGGTAGAAGACCGTCGCCTGCACGCCCAGTTTGCTTGCGACGACCACCCCGGCGAGCATGTATCCGGCCTGGGCCACCGAGGAGTAGGCGAGCATCCGCTTCAGCGAGGATTGCCCGAGCGCGCCGACGTTGCCGACGATGATCGTGATCGTCGCCAGCACCGCCACCGCCGGCGCCCAGCTGGCCTGCGCGTTGATCAGCGCGACGTCGAACAGCCGCAGGAACACGCCCAGCGCGGCGACCTTCGTGGCGACCGCCATGAACGCCGTCACCGGCGTCGGCGCCCCCTCGTAGACGTCGGGGGTCCACTGGTGGAAGGGGGCGACGGAGGCCTTGAAGCAGAGGCCCGCGACGCACAGCGCGATCCCCGTCAGCGTCAGAGGGTCGGTTGCGAGGCTGCCCTTCGAGAGGGCGTCGGCGATCGCCGTGAAGTCGGTCGCCCCGGTCGCGCCGTAGATCAGCGCCAGGCCGTACAGCAGCGTGGCCGAGCCGACGGAGCCGATGATCAGGTACTTCAGCCCCGACTCCAGCGAGCGCTCACGCCTCATTTCGCTTGCGCAGAGCACATACAGCGGAATCGAGAGGAGCTCCAGACCGAGGAACACGAGCACCGTGTTCTGGGCGGAGGCGAGCAGTGACATCCCGCCGATCGAGGTCAGCAGCAACGCGTGAAACTCGCCGTGGGCAGCTTCGCGTGTAGCCGGCGAGCGCCACGCGAGCAGCACCGTGCACGCGCCGCCGGCGATCAGGATCAGGTTGAGGACGAGCGACAAGTCATCGATGCGAAGTGCCCCCGACACGATCGACTTCTGCGAGTTCCACTGCCAGATGGTCAGTCCCAGCGCGGCCCCGAGCGCCACCAGGCTGAGCGCGGGCACCACCTGCTCGCGTACCCGCCGCGAGCCGAGCAGGCCGACGAGCAGCACCACGACGGCGCCGCCCAGCAGCGCGATCAGCGGCGACAGACCCGCGAAGTCGACGTGCGGACCTTTCAGATGGGCGGTTGCCAGTACGTTCACGGCGTGCTCTGCGCGGTCGAGAGGAGCGGCGTCAGGGTGTCGGCGTGCGCGGCGGCCACGGTCTGCTTGACCGAGTCTTCGCTGCGGTGCAGCGCCAGCTGGGGGTAGAGCGCGAGCAGCAGGATCACCGCGACGAGTGGCACCAGCACCGCGCCATCCCACAGGCTGATCTCACGCGAGCGCACCTTCGGCCCGACGCGGTTGTGCATCGCGCCGATGAACAGCCGCAGCGCGTAGACGCTTGCCATGACGACGCCGGAGAAGGCGATGACCGCGATCGCGAGCTTCGCTTTGAAGACACCGAGCAGGATCAGGAACTCGCCGACGAAGTTCGACGAGCCGGGGATTGCCAGCGTGGCGAGCGCGACGATCAGGAACAGCGAGGCGAGCACCGGCGCGCGGAAGGCGATGCCGCCCATCTCGCGGACGTCCTCCGAGCCTCCGGCGCGTTTTGAGAGCAGCATGATGATGAAGAACAGCGGCGCCACGACCAGGCCGTGGTTGACCATCTGCAGCAGCGCGCCCTGCGCGCCTTGGGGGTTCAACGCGAAGATCCCGAGCGTGATGAACCCGAGCTGCGCCACCGAGGAGTACCCCGCGATCAGGCGCACATCGGTCTGCGTGAAAGCGAGCGCCGAGCCGTACAGGATCGAGGCGAGCGCGATCAGCAGCATCAGCGTCTGGAAGTGCGCCGCCGCCTGCGGATACAGCGGCAGGACGATCGCCAGGAAGCCGTATGCGCCGACCTTCGAGAGCACGCCGGAGAACACCATCAATACCTCGATCGGCATCGCGCGGTAGCCATCGGGCATCCAGCCGTGTAGCGGGAACGCCGGCATCTTAACGAGGAACGCGGCGGCGAAGAACAGGAAGATCCACTCCTGCGAGCCCCTGCTCAGCGGCACCGCCTGCAGCGAGGAGAGCACGAAGGTGATGTGGCCGCCGCCCTGCTGGGCCGCCAGTACGCCGGTGGCGATCGCGGCGGCGAGCATCAACAGCGAGCCGGCGAGCGTGTAGATCACGAGCTTGATCGTCGCTTTCACGCGGTCCGGCTGCGGGTGGGTGGGGCCCCAATCACTTCCGCTCAGGAAGTAGAACGGGATCAGCATCAGGTCGAAGAACGCCACGAACAGCGCCAGATCCTGCGCGAGGAACGCGCCGAGCACGGCCGACTCGGCGAGCATGAAGTGGAAGTAGAACAGTCGCGGGCGCTCCCACGAGCGCAGGTTGGCGGCGAGCGTCGCCGCTGCGAACAGCAGCGTTGTGAGCCCCACGAGGAACACGTTCAGCCCGCTCACCCCGAGCTTGTAGTGGATTCCGAGTTCCCTGATCCAGACCACGTCGGTGACGTGCTGCAAGCCGGCGCCGCTGTGGAAGTTGGCGATATAGCCAATCGACAGCCCCAGCGCGGCCACCGACCCGACCAGCGCCAACGCGCCGGGGATGCGCATCAGGCGCGAGGGGACGATCGCGCCAAGCACGCCGCACAGCGCGGGCAGCCAGATCAGGATTGAAAGAGGAGGCATCAGGTCACAGCTTCCGGAAGGTCAGGCCTGGAGGAGGAAGTAGAAGGAGACGCCGGCCACGCCGAGCACGAGCAGCGCGGCGTAGTAGCGCAGGAAGCCGTTCTGCACGGCGCGCACCGCCGCCGACCCGGCGCGCACGAGCCCGGTGGTGCCGCCGATCATCGTGTCCTGCACGAACACCCGCTCGAAGGTGTCCATCGCAAAGCGCCCCACCGCGGCCGCCGGGCGCACGACGACGAAGGCGATCAGCTCGTCGAAGTACCACTTGTTCACGGACAGCTCGTACAACGGTTTGAACCGTGCCTGGATCGCGGCGGAGGTGGGGTGGGCGGGATCCCGTCCTACGACCCAGATGCGGTAGGCGATCGCGATCCCCGCGAGCCCCAGGACGGTGCCGAGCACCATCCCGAAGATCAGCAGCCCGTCCTTGGTGTGCGGTTCATACAGCGGCGAGCCCGCGAATGTGGGGCGCAGGAAGTTGACGACGATGTCGTCGAGCCCCGGAACCTGCACGAGCCCGGCGCCGATCGCGCCGATCGCCAGCACGGTCATCGCGACCTTCATTCCCAGCGCGACCTCCGCGACCGTGTGATGCGGGCCGGGGAAGCCAACGTCGGTGTCCTCGACCTCGCCGTTGGCGGGGTTGGTGGGGAACTCGGCGTGGTGGAGATGAGGTCCCCGCCCGCCCGGGTGGGATTTTAGATCTAGCTCGCGCGCCTCGGCTACGGGCTCGCCGTAGAAGGCGCGGAAGATCATCCGGAACGTGTAGATCGCCGTCAGGAACGCGCCGATGTAGCCGGCCACATACAGCGCCCAGTGCCAGCCGCCGCGCTCGGCGGTGACGAGCAGGATGTCGTCCTTCGAGAAGAAGCCCGAGAACGGCGGGATGCCGGACAGCGCGAGGCCGCCGATGATGAAGCAGGCGAACGTGAACGGCAGCGCCTTACGAAAGCCGCCCATCTTCTCCAGCGACTGCTCGCCGCCCATCGCGCCGATGATCGAGCCGGCGCCCATGAACAGCAGCGCCTTGAAGAACGCGTGGGTCATCAGGTGAAACATCCCGGCCGCGTATGCGCCGACGGAGACGCCCATGATCATGTAGCCGATCTGCGACATCGTCGAGTAGGCGATCACGCGCTTGATGTCCGTCTGCGTCAGCGCGATCGTGCCGGCGATCAAGAGCGTCGCGGCGCCGATCACCGCGCCCGTGTCCTGCGCCGCGGGGGCGAGTTCGAACAGCACGTGCATACGCGCGATCAGGTAGACGCCGGCGGTGACCATCGTCGCGGCGTGGATCAGCGCGCTCACCGGGGTCGGGCCCTCCATCGCGTCGGGCAGCCAGGTATGCAGCGGGACCTGAGCCGACTTCGCGCACGCCCCGACGAGCAGCAGCAGACAGCCGGCGACGATGTCCGCTTCGCCTTTCTGGAAGACGTGCGGGGCGGCCTTGAAGGCCGCGAGGAAGTTCAGCGTGTGGGTGTGCTTGAAGATGAAGTAGGTGCCGAGCACCAGGCCGACGTCGCCGACGACGTTGATCACGAACGCCTTGATCCCCGCCTTCGTCGCGGTTGAGCGCCGGTACCAGAAGGAGATCAGCAGGTAGGAGGCCGCCCCGACGAACGCCCAGCCGACGATCAGCAGCAGGAAGTTGCCCGCGAGCACCAACAGGAGCATCGAGAAGACGAAGAAGTTCAGGTAGGAGAAGAAGCGGGCGTTGCCGCGATCTTCGTCCATGTAGGAGATCGAGTACAGGTGGATCATCGTCGAGATGCCCGTGACGATCAGGATCATGTACACCGACAGCGGGTCCACGAGGATCGACAGGCGCGCGCTTACGCCCACTGTGGAGGCGTAGGTCCACAGCGACGATTCCAGCTCGCGGTGGGTGGGAGCATGGCCTTGCAGTGCGATCAGCGTGCCGAGCGCCGCCACGAACGCCAGGCCGATCGCCGCCGTGCCGATCCAGCCGGCGTAGCGGCCGCCTAGAGACCGGTAGCCGAACGCGATCACGAGCGTGCCGAGCAGCGGGAAGGCGAGCACCAGCCAGCCGAAGGTCGTGGTGCTCATCGGTGACCCCCGCTCATCCCTGTAGCTCTCTCAGCTCGTCGACATCGATCGGCAGGCTGCGGCGGTAGATCGCGACGATCATGCCCAGCCCGATGCAGACCTCGCAGGCGGCGACGGTCATCACGATCAGCGCCAGGATCTGACCGTCGCCGTTGCCCCACATGCGCGAGAACGCGACGAGCGAGAGGTTGGCGCCGTTGAGCATCAGCTCGAGGCACAGCAGCACCACCAGCGGATTGCGCCGCGTGATCACGCCGATGACGCCCAGCGAGAACACGATCGCCGAGACGGCGAGATACCAGGCGATGCTCATCGGTGCTGCCCCCCGACGCCCTCGGCCATCGTGCCGGTGCCCTGGGGGCGGGTGAGGTTGAGCGGAGCGAGCGGCTTGCGTTCCTCCTCATCCTCCAGACCGCCCCGTCGCCCGGCGAGCGCGACCGCGCCGACGGCCGCGATCAACAGCAGGAACGAAGCCGCCTCGAAGGCGAGCAGGAAGCGCGTCAGCAGCAGGTTGCCGATGTAGGCGGGTGTGCCGAACGTGCTGGATTCAGGCCCGCCCACCCTGTAG
>Ga0075522_10000776_pt1 | contig 23498 bp, 23 predicted proteins | sample NGEPerA_FD_74796 | JGI IMG/M metagenome (GOLD analysis project Ga0075522, IMG submission 74796) | Arctic peat soil microbial communities from the Barrow Environmental Observatory site, Barrow, Alaska, USA - NGEE PermafrostL2-A | ecosystem: Environmental > Terrestrial > Soil > Wetlands > Peat ...
AAAGAAAACGGCAACGCCCGTTGTCTCCAGCGACTTGTTAGGCCACATCAACGTCCCCACTCTAAATAAATCCTGGCGAATCAAAACGCTCATAAATCAAGATGCTCCGCACTTGCTCGCGGCGCAAAACCGGCGCGAGCTAAACCCAAACAAACTATCAGCGACTTACTCATCCAAATCTGCGAACTAACTCTAACTCCGCAACGAAATCCGCAACGAAATCCGGCTCCGCAATATCTAAAAGCTCGATGTGGCCTAACGATCCAAAGCTGAGCCACGGCGCGAATAACCGCAAGCGTGGATTTGCTGCAAACCTCCAAATGAAGGAGCAGCCGCCGTTGGCTCCAGCGCGGTGTTAGGCTGCGGTTGCATGAGACTGTGGAGCACCACACTTCGGACAAGCTGTGGCGCGAACACTAATAACCTGCCCGCAATCAGGGCAAAGCATCATGTTTGGGTTTTTCAGTTTGGTGGCGCACGGCGAGCACAAATATCTGCCGCCAACCTTGTGAAGTGTATCGGTGATGCCGAGAACTACCTCTCCGCATGACTCGCACTGTGTTTTGATTCCTAGGTTCATAGTTTGTGTGATGTGTCGAGCAGCCTAACGTAGAAAGCTGAGCCACCGCCGACTCGCGGTATCCGCCAACCCGCGACTTCCCGGCAAACTGAAAGGGCCAACGGCGGTTGGCTCCGGCGACTGGTTAGGCGGCAAAATGTCCACAGCTCAAAATCACTCCCGCAAAAAATCTCTGCCGACTGACGGCTCCGCACTTGCCCGCGGCGCGAAACTGGCGCGAGCCAAATCCTGCCGAACTGACTGCGACTTGCTCATCAAAAATCCGAATCTTCAAATGCTTCCGCCAAGCAAACCCACTCTACAACAAAGTCTCAAGCGTGGGTAGCCGCCTAACGAAAAAAGCTGAGCCACGGGCGACCTGTGGCAACCGAATTTATGAAACCCAAAGCGAATAAAAAGAAAGCGCCGCTGCCCGTTGGCTCCGGCGACTTGTTAGGCCACTGGCTGTCAGTTTTTAAGCTGTCTAATCTTAACAGAAAGCTCCGCATATATTTTCTGCATTTTAGTGTGATATGTTTCAAGCTCCGATTCGAGTTCTTGTATCTGCTGTTGCGCGTCCGTCTCCACAGACTCAAGTTGCGCCTCAAGCGCGTCAACACGTTCGGACAACTCTGGCAATGTTTCTGGTTTTTCGCTCATATATTCAAAAATCGTGTAAGTGGCCTAACAGGTATTCGGACACCGAATGCAGGCATATGCCAATTGGGTGTCGAACGGATTTTGGTTGTGTTTGTGGCCGTCTTTGTTACTGGTTATGGAATTATGACGGCTAAAATGTTTCCGGCAAAGGCTGCGTTGGTGATGGCCAATCCAAAGTCCAAGTTGCTGGATCAATTGAAGGAGGTGTTGCGGTTGAAACATTATTCGCTGCGCACAGAGGAGGCGTATGTGGCGTGGGTGCGGCGGTATTTGAGGTTTCACCGGATGGATTTGGCCACAGAGGCACAGAGGCGCGGAGAAGAAGATGTTTTGGGCGGGCCGCCCAAAACTACAGGCGAGACGCCTGTGCTCCCCAGATTCAAATGGGTGCATCCGCGTGATCTGGGTGCGGCTGATGTTGTGGCGTTCCTCAATCATCTGGCTAACGGACAGAATGTGGCGGCGGGGACGCAAAATCAAGCTTTAAATGCGATTTCTTTTCTTTATGGGCAGGTGTTGCGCCTGGATTTGGGTGATTTGGGGGAGATGGTGGCGGCGAGCGGGCGGCGGCGCATTCCGGTGGTGTTGAGCAAGGAGGAGACGCAGAAATTACTGGCGGCGCTGGAAGGGACGTGGCGGTTGATGGCGCGGGTGTTGTATGGGACGGGGATGCGGCTGATGGAATTGCTGCGGTTGCGGGTGCAGGATGTGGATTTTGCGCGGAATCAAATCATCGTCCGCAGTGGCAAGGGGGACAAGGACCGGGTGACGATGCTGCCGGAAGCACTGCGTGCTGGCCTAGGGGAGCATTTGAAGAGAGTGAGGCTTTTATGGGAGCAGGATTTGCGCGAAGGGTTCGGGGAGGTTTATCTGCCGGAGGGCCTGGCGCGGAAGTATCCCAAGGCCGGGAAGGAATGGGGCTGGCAATGGGTATGGCCATCAAGGTCAAGGTCGGTTGATCCGAGAAGGACGGCTCGCGGGGACGCTCGCCCCACCATGGTCATGCGGCGGCATCATGTGCAGGAGACGGGATTGCAGCGGGCGGTGAAGGCGGGTTTGCAATTGAGCGGCATCGCCAAGCGGGCGAGCTGCCATACGTTGCGGCATTCTTTCGCCACGCATCTTTTGGAGAATGGTTATGACATCAGGACGGTGCAGGATTTGCTCGGCCACCAGAATGTGGCCACAACGCAGATTTACACCCACGTCATGCAGAAGCCGGGCATCGGCGTGCGAAGTCCGCTGGACAATTGATTTTTCAGCAGACAGGATTCCGGCATGAAACGCATCGCCGTCTATTGCGGCTCAAACAAAGGCGCGCGCCCGGAATACGCGGCAAGGTGGACAATGTCGCGCTGCGACTTTGTCCGCCCGCGCAGCGGGCGCAACGGGCGTCACAGACCAAACCGGGAAAAACAGGCAGGGGGTCAGTTTCCAGCCAATCCTCGCAGCGCGAGGATTGCCACCATATTGCGATTGGCGTCCAAGCGGGATTTATTTAGTTTTGCCGCATGAATCTTCCAGCCCATAAGCGCCTGTCGCATGAGATTCCTTTGTGGGTGAATCCGAACCGGGAGATTTATTTCATCACCATCAATTGCGCGGAGCGGTTTCGCAATCAACTGGCATTGCCCGACACGGCGAAAAAACTTTTTGAAACCGTCCGCCACCGGCAGGAGAAATTTCTCTGGTGGCCGCATGTTTTTCTCCTGATGCCAGATCATCTCCACGCGCTGCTGTCTTTTCCGCCGTCGGACAAACCCATCCGGCTCATCGTGAGCAAATGGAAGGAATGGACGGCGAAAACCATTGGCATCAACTGGCAATCCGACTTTTTTGAACACCGCCTCCGGCACGATGAAAGCCGCAGACAGAAGGCGGATTACATTTTGGAAAATCCAGTCCGCAAAAAGCTTGTCGCAAAGCCGGAAGAATGGCCGTTCGTTTATTTTGGTGATGGCGAGCGGCCGCGATTTTCAGATTGAGGAATGCCTGCTGCGCAGGCAAACATTGTCGTAGCGCGACAATGTCCACCTTGCAATATCCACCACGCGCACCAGCGGAATGAAAACATGAAACGCATCGCCGTCTATTGCGGCTCGAACAAAGGCGCGCGCCCGGAATACGCGGCGGCGGCGCAGGAACTCGGCACGTTGCTGGCGCGTGAAAAAATTGAACTGGTCTATGGCGGCGGTTGCGTCGGTTTGATGGGCATTTTGGCGGACGCGGCGTTGAACCACGGCGGCCATGTCATCGGCGTGATTCCCGAAAAGCTCGTCATCAAGGAAGTCGTCCACGAAAAGCTGCCCGACCTGCGCGTCGTGAAAACCATGCACGAGCGCAAGGCGCTGATGGCGGAATTGTCGGACGGTTTCATTGCGCTGCCGGGCGGCTATGGGACGTTTGAGGAATTTTTCGAGGTGCTGGCGTGGAGCCAGTTGGGCTGGCACCAGAAGCCGTTCGGCCTGCTGGACGTCGCGGGATTTTATCACAAGCTGCACGAATTTTTGGATCACACGCAGAACGAAGGTTTCATCCGCCCGCAACACCGCTCACTGGTGCTGGTGGAGGACAGCGCGGAAAAAATTCTGGCGCGGATGAAAAATTTCCGCGCGCCCAATGAAGTGAAATGGGTGCGACCGTAGTGGCACAGGCGTCCCGCCAGTGTGTTTCCAGCGGCAGTGCGGGCAGAAAAAAACCAAGCAACTTACCGGCAAGACGCCTGTGCCACTAAAAAAAGGCTTACGTCCGGCGGGCCGCCTGATATGATCCGCCCGATTTCAAAACATGAAAATCTCTGTTCCACGCGAGACACATCCGGGCGAAACCCGCGCGCCGCTGACACCTGACGGCGCGGGCAAGCTCGTCAAGCTCGGCGCGCAGGTCGAGGTCGAGGCCGGCCTCGGCACCGCCGCCGGATTTCCCGACGAGGCCTACACCAAGGCCGGCGCGACGATTGCCACCGACCGCAAGGCGCTCATCAGTTCCGGCGACATCGTGCTGCGGCTGCGCAAACCGCCGGTGGAAGAAATTTCCTGGCTCAAACAAGGTTCAATCCACGCCAGCCTGCTCGACCCGTTCAACGAAAAGGAACTCGTCCAAAAATTTGCCGAGGGCGGCGTGAGCGCCATCAGCATGGAATTCATTCCGCGCACAACCCGCGCGCAAAAGATGGACGTGCTGTCATCGCAAGCAAATCTCGGCGGTTACGAAGCAGTCATTCTGGCCGCGCGTTATTCCAACAAGATTTTCCCGATGATGACCACGGCGGCGGGCACGATCCTGCCGTCGAAAGTTTTCATCATCGGCGTCGGCGTGGCAGGGTTGCAGGCGATTGCGACCGCGAAACGGCTCGGCGCGAAAGTGACTGCCTACGACACGCGGCCCGTGGTCGAGGAACAGGTGAAATCGCTCGGCGCGCAGTTTCTCAAGATTGACATCGGCGAAACCGGCCAGACGAAGGATGGTTACGCCAAGGTGCTGACGGAGGAGCAGATTCAAAAACAGCGCGACGCGATGAAAAAAACCTGCGGCGATTCCGACGTGGTGATTTCCGCCGCGCAGGTGTTCGGTCGCAAAGCGCCGATTCTTGTCACGTCAGAAATGCTTAATGCCATGAAGCCCGGCAGCGTGGTCGTGGATCTCGCCGTGGAAACCGGCGGCAATGTCGAAGGCGTAGAATATGACAAGGTGACCGACCGCAACGGCGTAAAAATCGTCGGAATTGCAAATCTGCCCGGTCGCGTGCCGCTGCACGCCAGCCAGGTTTACGCGGCAAACTTGGTGGCGCTCGTCGAAGAATTCTGGGATAAGAAAGAAAAAGTTTTTGTCCTCAAGCTCGACGACGAAATCATCAAGGGCTGCCTCGTCACGCACGGCGGCAAGATTGTGAACGAAAAACTGATCGCGAAACCAAATTGAACCATCGGTAGGGCCGCGCTGCTGCGCGGCCTTGGACGACCCGCAGGTCGTCCCTACCAAAAACTAAAATTTTATGGATACAAACATTCTGTTCATTTTCATCCTCGCGGTCTTCGTGGGATTTGAAGTCATCTCGAAGGTTCCGTCCATGCTGCACACGCCGCTGATGTCCGGCACGAACGCGATTCACGGCATCATTTTGTTCGGCGGCATTTTGGTGCTGGCGGACGCGCAAGGCGCGCTGGCGATGTCGCTGGGATTTGTCGCGGTCGTTTTCGGCTCGGCCAACGTGTTCGGCGGCTTCATGGTCACGGACCGGATGCTGCAAATGTTCAAGAAAAAGAAATAGTCATGAGTTCCACCATCGCTCTCATCATCATCGGGGTCTCGGTTTTATTCATCCTCGGCATCAAGTTTTTGAGTTCGCCGAGAACCGCGCGGACCGGCAACCTCGTGGCGGCGGCGGGCATGATCATCGCCTTGCTGATCCTGCACAAAACCAACGGCGACTATGTCTGGTCGCAAGGCTGGACGTTCAATTACACGCTCATCGTCATCGGCACGGTCATCGGTTTGATCATCGGCGCGATCGGCGCGTATTCGGTGAAGATGACGGCGATGCCGCAGATGGTGGCGATGTTCAACGGCCTCGGCGGCGGCGCAGCGGCGCTGGTCGCGAGCCTGGAATTTCAGCGCGGCTCGCACAGCGTCGAAGGCATCACGGCGTTCATTGCCGGCTCGATGCTGTTCGCCACGCTCATCGGCTCGCTTTCATTTTCCGGCAGCATCATCGCGTATCTGAAACTGGAGGGAAAATTTGAAAAGCCGCACACCTTCCCCGGCCAGAATTTTCTAAACGCCCTGATTTTGCTCGTCATTCTCGGCTTGTGCGGCTGGCTGACGTTCAATGCTTCCGGCGGAAATGCCACCACGGCGTTCATCGTGATGTTCTGTCTCGCCTTGTTTTTCGGGGTGGCCATGGTCATGCCCATCGGCGGCGCGGACATGCCGGTCGTGATTTCACTGTTGAATTCTTTCACCGGCCTCGCAGTTGCGGCGGACGGTTTTGCGATCAACAATCTCGCAATGGTCGTCGCGGGAACGCTCGTCGGTTCCTCCGGCACGCTGCTCACGCTGCTCATGTGCAAGGCGATGAACCGCCCCGTCACCAATGTTTTGTTCGGCGCATTCGGTTCCGGCGGCGCAGGCGCGGGCGCCGGCGCAAGTGATCTCGCAGGCAAAACGGTCAGGCCCATTCAAGCCGATGAAGTGGCGTTGCTGCTCACCTACGCGCAACGAGTCGTCATCGTTCCCGGCTACGGCATGGCCGTGGCGCAGGCGCAACATTCCGTGCGCGAACTTTCCGACGAACTCGGCAAACGCGGCGTGGAAGTGCAGTTTGCGATTCATCCGGTCGCCGGTCGCATGCCCGGCCACATGAATGTTTTGCTCGCCGAGGCCAACGTGCCTTACGACCAGCTCATCGAAATGGAAGCCATCAATCCCACGATGGATCGCGTGGACGTGTGCCTCGTCATCGGCGCCAACGACGTGGTGAACCCCGCCGCCCGTGAAGACAAATCCAGCCCGATTTACGGCATGCCCATCATCGAGGCCGACCACGCCAAGACCGTCATCGTAATGAAACGCTCGATGGCCGCAGGTTTTGCCGGCATCGAAAATCTTCTCTTTTACAAGGACAACACGCGGATGCTTTTTGGTGATGCGAAGGCCTCGCTCAACGCGCTCGTCGCGGCGGTGAAGGCGAATTGAAACATTTTCAGCCAACCGAAGGTTGCCAGTCCCAGCCGCGCGCCAAACTGCCGCGCGCCGCCAAAAGCTGATCGGCCTGCGCCGCCAGATTTGCAGTTCGGCCCGCGAACCGCTAGTTTGACGGCATGTTTTTTGCAACGTCGAACAAGGCAAAGCAACTGCTCTGCATGAATTACATCGGGCGGATTCTGCCTGAAGAATTGACACGCGAGCGCGGGGACGTCACGGCCCAGCTCGCGGATTTGCCGCCGGGCTTCCGCCTGCTGGCGGACTTGAGCCAGGTGGAATTCATGGATTCCGAATGCGCGACGGAAATCGGCCGGACGATGGAATTGATTGACCAGGCCGGCGTGAGTCTGATCGTCCGCGTGATCCCCGATCCGGGCAAAGACATCGGCCTGAACATCCTGACCATCTTTCATTACCCGCATCATCCCCGGATCATCACCTGCGAAAACCTGGCGGAGGCCGTCAGGAAACTTTCGCTTTGAGAATGAAAAAAATGGCGTTGCGTCCGGTTTGCGAGAAATTCGCGCGCGCGGTTTCCTTCAAAGTCTGGGTTGCCCTTGCCGAAATTGGGAGTAAAGTGCTTTTCAGTTTATGACAAACGATTTGAACTCAATCCCGGCCAAGCCCCGCGCTGACAATGCGGCGTGGAAAGAAATCGTGGCGAAATACCAAAAGTCTTCGACGTGGCGGGCGTTGTGGCAGATCATTGACACGATCATTCCCTACGCGCTGTGCTGGTATCTCATGTATGTCAGCTTGGCGGTATCGTGGTGGCTAGTCCTGCCGCTGGCGATTTTGGCGGGCGCGCTGCTCGTGCGCGTGTTCATCATTTTTCACGATTGCGGCCACGGCTCATTTTTCAAATCGCGCGGTGCCAACGACGCAGTGGGATTTCTTACGGGGATCCTGACGTTCACACCGTATTATCATTGGCGCTGGGAACACGCCATCCATCATGGCAGCGCCGGCGATCTCGACAAGCGCGGCACCGGCGATGTTTGGACCATGACCGTGCAGGAATATCTGGAATCGTCGCGCTGGAAAAAATTCGCCTACCGGCTGGCGCGCAATCCATTCATTTTGTTTGTCCTCGCGCCGCTGTTCCTGTTTCTGATCCGGCAACGCTTTCCGTCGCCCAAGGCCAGCCAGCGGGAACGGCATTCCGTTCATGCGATGAACGCGGCCATTCTCGCAATGGCGATCGGGTTGAGCTGGATTTTTGGGATCAAGGCGTATGTGCTGATCCAATTGATTATCCTGATGGTGGCCGGCGGCGCGGGCGTGTGGATGTTTTACGTCCAACATCAGTTTGAAGACGTCTATTGGGAGCGCGGCGAGGACTGGAGCTACGTCGCGGCGGCCTTGCAAGGCAGTTCGTTCTACAAACTGCCGCGCGTCCTGCAATGGTTCTCCGGCAACATCGGCTTTCATCACATCCATCATTTGAGTCCGCGCATTCCCAATTACAACCTTGAGAAATGCCACAAGGCCGACCCGTTGTTTCAAGCAGTGAAGCCCATTACCTTTTTCTCCAGCCTAAAATCCGCCACCTACCGGCTTTGGGATGAAAAGAACAAGAAACTCGTCGGCTACCGCCATCTCCGCGAACTCCGCAAGCAACAGAAGCAACACACCGGTAAAAAATAAACCACGGATAAATACTGATGCACACGGATAAAACCCGCATCGCATTTGAATCCGTGGTTATCCGTGTCCATCCGTCATTGAATAAAATTCTTTGCGCCCTTCGCGCCTTTGCGTGAGAATTGAATCATGAGTTCAGTTGCCGCAAAAAATTTGCCCGACGCCCACGGCCATTTTGGACCTTACGGCGGACGTTATGTGCCGGAGACGTTGATGCATCCGCTGAAAGAATTGGAGGAGGAATATTTCCGCGCCCAGCACGACCCGGAATTCCAGCGCGAACTGGATTATTACCTCAAGGAATTTTGCGGTCGCCCGACGCCGCTTTATTTTGCCGAACGGCTCACGCGTGAACTCGGCGGCGCGAAAATTTATTTGAAGCGCGAAGATTTGTTGCACACCGGCGCGCACAAGATCAACAACGCGATGGGCCAAATTCTTTTGGCGAAACGCATGGGCAAGACGCGCATCATCGCCGAGACCGGCGCGGGCCAGCACGGCGTCGCCACGGCCACGGTGAGCGCGATGTTCGGGATGAAATGCGTCATCTACATGGGCGCGGTGGATTGCGAACGGCAAATCCTCAATGTTTATCGCATGAAAATGCTCGGCGCGGAAGTCGTGCCGGTTCACGCGGGACAAAAGACCTTGAAGGAAGCCGTCAACGAGGCGATGCGCGACTGGGTCACGAACCTCCGCAGCACGCATTACATTCTCGGCACGGCTTACGGCGCGCATCCGTATCCGGTGATGGTGCGGAATTTCCAGCGCATTATCGGCGACGAGGCGCACGCGCAGATTTTGGAAAAGGAAAAGCGTCTGCCCGACCTGCTCATCGCGTGCGTCGGCGGCGGCTCGAACGCCATCGGACTTTTTTATCCGTTCCTCGAAGACCAATCCGTGCGCATGGTCGGCGTGGAAGCGGGCGGACGCGGCATCAAGCTGGAGCAGCACGCGGCGCGGTTTCAGGGCGGGTCGCTCGGCGTGTTGCAAGGCACGCGCAGTTTTATTTTGCAGGATGAATTCGGCCAGATCCAATCCACGCACAGCGTCAGTGCCGGGCTCGATTACGCCGCCGTCGGGCCGGAACACGCTTTCCTGCGCGACGCGAGCCGCGTGGAATACACCTACGCGACTGACGAGAAAGCGCTCGAAGCGTTTATGAAACTCGCGCGGCTTGAAGGCATCATTCCTGCGCTCGAGAGCGCGCACGCCGTCGCCGAGTGCATGGTGCGCGCGCCGAAACTGGGCAAAGATGCGCTCATCATCGTGAACCTCTCCGGTCGCGGCGACAAAGACGTGGCGCAAGTGGCGGTGAAGGTGAAGTTGGAAATGCCGAAGTAAAATGGAGCAACTTTATTTTCCTTTGAGTAGAGCTACGATAGAAATTACTACTCCAGCGAAAGCCATAGCTGCCAAAATAAATTCTTTTCGTTCGTAAAACCACTCAACGATGCGGCTGTTTTCAGACGGCCTCATTCCGGGAGGGCTGCGGAGCGGAGAGGAAGCAACAGGCGGATGAATTTGCTGAAAAAAAATAGAACAAAAACGCATCCGACTTTGTATTTTGATGGGCTTATTACTAGCGTTAAACAAACACACAGTTAGCTGACCATGAAAATTAGGGTCAATTTTTATGTTAGCTACAATCAATCCAATAGTTGTCAGAGAGGCTTTGCATGTAATAACACCAAATACATTATTTGGGACAGTTAAAACCTGCTGCGTCTTAACCAAGACGCAGGAATTGGGTGGAATAAAATGTGGTTTACTTAACGAACGAAGAGTAGCGATTCCAGGGTCTTGATAGCTGTCATCGGTTTCTAAATCATAAGTAATGAGTTCTTTCTCATCTAGCACTGGCGGCTCAATGATAATGCCTTTAGCTGCAAAGTCGTTTTTAAGGATTATCATTTTGAGGGTGTTATCAGAACGGCATTAATTTTTAACGGGCAAAAGTTGTTAGTTGTGCAAAAAAGCCGTTGTGCTCTTTTCGCACACAAGTTTTCGGCAAACCATTTCCAAATCTTCCGGCCTGCGAGAACGAAAGAATTCACCGGCAACACCCTTGATTGGATTTATGTTAAAACGAAGCCCGTTTATTTCAGAGCCGACTTCGACAATAATTCGTTTTGCCTCTTCGTCCGTCATGTCCCCAGACACACACCGCTCTTTGAAGCTTTCGGGAAGCCCAATTCCAACAGCCAGCGGACACCAGAGTTTTCTTTGGGCGTCGTAATTGAAAGTGTCATAAACCATCTCACGTCGTTGATTGTATTCAACAACTTTTTCGAGTTGAGGAACTGTCAGTTGATTCAATCCGCGCTTGAGCGCAAGAAAGCGCAAATCGGTTTTTATATTCGTATTCATAATGCAATTTATAACAATGATTGTCGTTTGTCGCTTTTAATACTGTAATTCCATAGAATTGAACAAGCCTAAAATTCCAATCGCGCTGGCGGATTACGCGACGTTGAAAAAATAGGAGTGTCTGGATTCGGACACCGGCGAAGATTTGGCGGAAGAAGTCCGCAAATATCACCTCCCCGATTTTTCGAACTGGAAGAACCACGACGCCTTTGAACGCGCCTTCGCCCGTCTGGAAAAAGATTTGCGCGCCAGCATCGGGAAATGACCGTCGCTCCGCGACACGCTTAGGGCTTCTCGGGCGGGGTGGTCTTCTTGTCCTCTTCCGTCTTGGTCACGGTGCCATCCGGTGACTGGGAGACGGTCTTATCCTTCGTTTTTACCGTGCCGTCGCTGCTGACGGAGCTTTTGGTTTCGCTGGAAACCTGGCGGTCACACCCGACCAGCAGCAATGACACCGCCAAGGTGGATATTCCCGCGCAAGTTACAATTATACGATTCTTCATGGAGGCAGGCTACGCGATGAACTGGATTTTGAGTATGGGGTGATACCCGTATTAAATTTAAGCCTCGTCACCGCGGCTCCTGCATTTCTTGGCCGCGCATTTCCATCCGTGTTTAATCCGCGGCTTAAAACAGCCCGGTCATTTTCCCATCTGGCCGCGCGTGACGCCGAGCTGGTTGAACAGTTTCAGTTCGCGCCAGAGCTGCATGCCGGAAATTTCTCCGCGCAACAATTGCCGGTATTTTGTGATCGTCCGCACAACTTCATCCGGCGGTTCGTTCAAAAACTCCACGCGGAAATGGCGGACGCCCAGCGCGAGCAGCCGTTCCACGAATTCCGCGCCGGTCTGCGCCTGCGAATTGAACACCGTGTTGCGGCAGCCGGCGTCGGCCTTGAGCGGATGCTCCGCGCCCACGCGGTCGCGCAGCCGCACGTCATGCACGTCGCACGGGCGGCCGCAGTCGCGGAAATCCCTGCCGCTGGAAAGAAACGCGCAGAACACGCAATGCTCCATGTGAAACATCGGCATGTGCTGGTGAATCGTCACCTCGAACCATTCCGGCGGCGCAGCCGACAATAGCGCGTCGAGCTGCGTGACGTTCAGATCGTAACTGGCGGTGACGCGTTCGAGGCCGAAGTGATTTTTGAAATAATCCGCCGCGATGCAATTCGCCACGTTCAGCGAGAAATCCCCGACGCGCCGCGCGGCCGCGAAAAATTTCAGGTGGTCATAATTGCGGACAAGATAGCCGTCGGCGTTGCAGGAGCGGACCTGGTTCAAAATCCATTCGTCACCCGGCTTGAAAATGCGCGGCGGAGCGACAAAAATTTCCAATTTGGAAGTTCCAATTTCCGATTTGCAACCGGACGCGGTGCGAAACGCGGTCACCGCCTCCCGGTATTTTTTGGGGTCTTCAAACTCGCAATAAACCGTCGTCACGCCGCATTTCAGCGCGGCTTCGAGCTGCGGCAGGCTGCGGACGAGGATGATGAGAGCAGGACAGGCGTCGCGCCTGTCTCCAACTAAATCAGGAAAACCAGCCGGAGACAGGCGCGACGCCTGTCCTACGTTGAGTCGCCACCGTTTCGGCTGCGCGCGGAATTTTTCCAGTTCACTGACAAACTCGCGGCGGAGGCGGTTCAATCCACTTACCGGCACCAGGACTTCGCCGGACAGAAAATTTTTCAATTCGCCCAATTTGAACGGCGTGCCGCCGAGCCGGCCAAGCTGCTCGCGCAATTTTTCCGTCGTAAGCGGAAGTTTTTCCGCCTTCGCCAGCAGCAGCGCGGATTCGACTTTCGCCACGTTGCCGGATTTATCGCGCGCGATGACCGTCAGTGGTTTTCCGGCAACGCCGTGGACTTCAACTTCGATGGGCCGCTGAAATTTCGGCGCGTCGCCCGCGAAACTCTGGCGCAGGCGCTTGTCGAGTTCGGGATCGTTCGTCTTCCAAATCTTGTCGCCGACGTGGACGCGCAGAAAATCCACGTCGCCGTAGCCGAAGCGCAGTTCGGCCAGTTGCTGGCCGGGAATTTTGAAACGCGGTTCCTGAATCTCGTAAATGCGTCCGCCTTCTTCCTTTTCGTCCGGGCGGCCGGCGTCGAAAACAATGCCGTCGCCAAGTTTGACGGGCGCGGTGAGATTGATGATGATGCCGTCGCGCACAATTTTTTTCACCTCGCCGAGAAACACGCCGCGCTTTTTTCCGAAGCGCGCGTGGACGAGCTTTTGATTGTCCGTGCCGCCGAACCAGCCGGTGAACAGGCCGCGCGAAAAGGACATTTCCAGTTCGTAGCGGTCAGAATCTAAACCACCAAGACGCGAAGGCACCAAGTTTGGCTCCTTATTCTTACTTGGTGTCTTCGTGTCTTGGTGGTTTAGCAGCTTGTCCAGCGCGGCGCGATAGATGCGCGTGATGCTGGCGACATATTCCGGAGACTTGAGCCGGCCTTCGATTTTCAGCGACGCGACGCCAGCGCGGACGAGTTCCGGCAAAACCTCCAAGCCGGACAAATCCTGCGGACTCAATAAATATCTTTTGTCGCCGAGCGGAACTTGCTGGCCGTCGGAAATCAAATCGTATGGCATCCGGCAGGCCTGGGCGCATTCGCCGCGATTGGCCGAGCGGCCGCCGAGCGATTCACTCGTCAAACACTGGCCGGAATACGCGACGCACAACGCGCCGTGGACGAAAACTTCCAGAGGCAGTGATGAGTGACGAGTGACGAGTGGCGAGACAGCTTCATCGGTAGCGCGAATTTTCTCAATTTCTGCAATGGAACATTCGCGCGCAAGGACGGCGAGATTGCAGCCGAGGTCGCGGGCGAATTCAATTCCCGCCGCGCTGGTGATGGTCATCTGCGTCGAGGCGTGAATCGGAAAATCCGGCGAGAGTTCCCGGATCAATTTGCAGATGCCCACGTCCTGCACAATCGCCGCATCCACGCCGGCAGAAATAATCGCGCGGAGATATTTTTCCGCGTCGGCCAGTTCATTTTCAAAAACGAGCGTGTTGAAGGTGACGTAGCCTTTCACGCCGCGCCGATGCAAAAATTCCATCAGCTTGGGCAAATCGGCTTCGGAAAAATTATGCGCGCGCATCCGGGCGTTGAACTTGTCGAGGCCGAAATAGATCGCGTCCGCGCCGTTTTCCACGGCGGCCCTGGCGCAGTCCCAGTCACCGGCGGGCGCGAGCAATTCCGGCAACGGATTGCCGATTGCCGATTGCCGACTGCCGATTGATTCAGTTGTGGCCACGCCAGTCATTTCCATTTCAATTTAACCACGAACGGACGAACGCACAAAGTATCTTCGCGCGGAAAAATTCAATTTTCATCGGTGCTTATCTGTGCTTATCTGTGGCGGAAATGATTCATCCCACGGCCATCATCCATCCGCAGGCGAAGCTGGATTCGTCCGTTTGCGTCGGCGCATATGCGGTGATTGACGCGGGCGTGGAGCTGGGCGCGGACTGCGTGGTCGGGCCGCACGTTTACCTGACGGGCAAGACGAAAATCGGCGCAGGAAATAAATTCCATGCCGGCGGCGTCATCGGGGGCGCGCCGCAGGATTTGAAATACCAAGACGAGCCGACGCGACTGGAAATCGGCGACAAAAATGTTTTCCGCGAACATGTCACCGTCAATCGCGCCACGAATCTGGAAGGCGCCACGGTTATCGGCTCAAATAATTTCATCATGGCCGGCGCGCATATTGGCCACAACTGTGCGGTCGGCAGCCAGGTCATCATCGCCAACGGCGCGCTGCTCGGCGGCCACGTCACGGTTCAGGATCGCGCGTTCATCTCCGGCACCTGTCTCGTGCATCAGTTCACGCGCATCGGCACGCTGGCGCTCATGCAGGGCGGCGCGGGCATCAGCAAAGATCTGCCGCCATTCACCGTGGCGCGCGGCGTCAACGGCATTTGCGGGCTGAATGTGGTCGGCCTGCGGCGCGCGGGATTTTCCGCCGCCGACCGGATGGAATTGAAAAAACTTTATCAGGCGCTGTTCCGCGGCGGGAAAAATTTCAGCGAGGCGGCGGCCGAGGCGCGGCAAATTTTTTCCTGCCTTGGCGCCAAAGTGATGCTAGAATTCATGGCAACCGCCAAACGTGGTGTCTGCCTGGATTGCAGCAGCGCGCGCGGCGGCGAAGACGAGGAATAATATGAAATACCGGATCATCGGCACGGACGGCAAAACCTACGGCCCGGTCGGGCTGGAACAAATCCGCCAGTGGCTGGCGCAAGGCCGCGCGGAGAGCCGCACGCCGGTTTTTGTGGATGGCGCCAGCGACTGGACGTTTCTCGGCCTGCTGCCGGAACTGGCCGGGGATTTCGCCGGCACGCCGCCGCGCATCGGCGCCGTCAAACCCGGCGGAGCTTCCGCGCGCGGAACCAATTCCTTCGCCACCGCCGGGCTGGTCTGCGGACTGCTCGCATGGACGTGCTGCTGCTGCGTGCCGTTCAACCTGCTCGGCCTGGTGTTTTCCATTATCGCGCTGGTGCAGATCAGTTCGCAGCCGGAACCGCAGGAAGGCCGCACGCTGGCCATCGCCGGGCTGGTCCTTTCGGCGGCGAACCTGCTTTTCGTTTTTGGACTGGGCCTGTTCCGGCTGGCTTTAAGTCCGGCCGCCCTGCACTGGCATTGGGGCCGCTTTTGAATGAACTCCGCGCCGCCAAAAATTCATCCGGCGAACACGCGGTTTGCGTCCATCCTCCTGGCCGTGACGGCGGCGGGCGTTGCGGCCACGGTTTTTTTCTTCAATCCGGCGGCATATCAATTCTATCCCGTCTGCCAGTTTCACCGGCTCACGGGTTTGAACTGTCCCGGCTGCGGCGGCACGCGGGCGTTTTACGCGCTGCTCCACGGAAATTTTTCCACGGCGCTGCGCGACAATGCACTGCTGGTCGGTGGAATTTTTTTCGTGGCGCTGCGCGGCGGCTGGCTGGCCGTGAAGAATTGTCGCGGGCGGGAAACCGGCGGCTTTCTGCCGGCCAAATTTCTCTGGCCGCTGCTGGTGATCGCCATGGTTTTCACCGTGCTGCGGAATCTGCCCGCGTTTGCGTTTCTTTCGCCGTGAAATTTGGCTTTTGCGCGCGCGCGGCGTGGTGTTCAATCAGGGGTCTATGAGCCAGACACATCCTCTGACAACGACCACCTTTGACCTGCCGGGTTATCGCATCACCAAATCATTCGGCGTCGTGCGCGGCATCATGGTGCGGTCGCGGTCGGTCATCGGCAACATCGGCGCCAACCTCCAGAGCCTCTTCGGCGGCAACATCACGCTCTACACGAACCTGTGCGAGCGCGCCCGCGAAGACACGTTCAACCTCATGCTCACGCACGCGGGCGGGCTGGGCGCCAACGCGGTCGTCGGCGTGCGCTACGACGCGACGGAGATCGCGCCGGGCATCACGGAAGTTTTGTGCTACGGCACGGCGGTGTTTGTGGAGGCGGAAACGAGATGAAGCGTTGAAGCGAAACGCGCCGGCAGGTTTCAACGCTTCGGCGCGGCATCGCTTCATTACTTTATCGCCTGGTTGCTGCATCGGGATCAATGAAGGCGTTGAACGAACATTCACTTCTCGCCCGGCTGCTGGGCCGGCTGGCGGCAGGCGTCTGCCGGCGGCCGCACTGGTTTTTCTGGCCGCAGATCGCGCTGTTTATTTTGTGCGTGGCTTACACCGTCCTGTTTCTGAAGGCGGACATGAACCGCGATGACCTGGTCGGACCAAACCAGAAGTATCATCAAAACTATCTCGCGTTCCAAAAGGAGTTCCCGCAGCCGGACGACTTGGTGGTCGTGGTGGAAAGCGGCAACCTCGAGAAAAACCGGCAGTTCGTCGAGCGCATCGCGGCCAAGATGCAGGCGGAAACGAATTTGTTCCGCGACGTTTTCTTCCAGCAAAACCTGGCGATGATGGGCGACAAGGCGCTGCAATTCGCTTCGGAAACCAATCTGATCGAGATGCGTGACACGTTGCGCACGGCGATGCCGTTCATCGAGCAGTTCACGCAGACGACGAATCTCAACTCGCTGTTTGAGCAGATCAACCAGGCGTTCCGCACCGCGAAACAGGAGGAAAATGCGGAGAACAAATCGCTCGTCAAGTCGCTGCCGGCGCTGGCGCGCATCGTATCGCAGGCGGATGACGGCCTGATGCGGCCCGGCGTGCCGCCATCGCCGAACGTCATCACTTTGCTCGGCGGCGGCGAGCAGGCCGTGCTGGACAGTTACCTCACGTTCGACAAAGGCCGGATTTTTTTGGTGACGACCCATGCGCCGGACGACGATCAAACCGGTGAAGTAATTAAACGATTGCGGCAATTGGTCAAGGAGACGCGCGCGGAAGTGCCGGGCATCAATGTCGGCATCACCGGCGAATCCGTGCTGGATTATGACGAGATGGCGCAGTCGCAAAAAGACGTGACGCTCGCCAGCGTGGTGTCCTTCATTTTGTGCGCGCTGATTTTCATTTACGGCTACAACGAAACGGGCCGGCCGGTGAAAGCCACGGTTTGTTTGCTGGTGGGGCTGGGTTATACGATGGCGTTTGCGACGTTGACCGTCGGGCATCTGAACATTCTTACGATCACTTTTGTGCCGATGTTGATTGGCTTGGCGATTGATTATGCGGTGCATTTGATCACGCGTTACGAAGAAGAATTGCGCCATGGCCAGTCGCCGCAAGCGGCCATTACCAAAGCGATGGTGTTCACGGGCCAGGGAATTTTCACCGGCGCGCTGACGACGGCGGGCGCGTTTCTGGCGATGTGTTTCACCCATTTTCAAGGCATCAAGGAAATGGGCATCATCTGCGGCGGCGGCCTGCTCGTTTGTTTTGTGCCGATGATGACGATGCTGCCGGTGTTATTGCTGCGCGGACGGCAAAATGTTTTGGACCATCAAATCCATGAAGATGACCGCCGGGCGCGAATCGAAAATATCTGGCTGCAACGGCCGGTTTTTGTGACGGCCATCATTGCGAGTCTGTGCGCGGCGGCCTTGTTCGAGGCGCGCAAGGTGTATTTCGATTACAACCTGATCAAAATGCAAAGCCCGGGTTTGTCGTCGGTGGTGTTTGAACAGACGCTGCTGGATTCGGCGGACAAATCGCTGCTTTACGGCGCGGTGCTGGCGGATTCGCTGACGAACGCGGTGGCGATGCAGGAAAAAATCGAGAAGCTGCCGGTCGTGGCCGCCACCGAGCCGCCGTTTTACAAGGACTTTCTTAATCCCGACCAGGGCGAAAAGCGGCGGCTGATCGGCGAGGTCAAGGCGGAAGTCGCCGCGCTGAAATTCAACGCGCCGGATTTGCAGCCGGTGAATCTGGCCGAGTTGAGCGGCACGCTTTTTTATACCTCCTGTTATTTGCAGCTGGCCGCGCAGGCGACCGGCACGAACGATCCGGCGCTGACGGAGCAACTGGCTTCCCTGGGCCAGTCCATCACGGATTTGCGCAAGGAGATGTTGAACGGCGACGCCGCCATGCTGGCGGAACATGCCGCCAAGCTGGCGCAATTCCAGCAGGCGCTGCTCGCCGATTTGCGCGACACTTTTCAATTGTTGCAACAGCAGGATGATCGCACGCCGTTGCGCGTGAACGATTTGCCGCCCGCGTTGCTCCACCGGTTTGTGGGCGTGAACGGGAAATTTTTGATCCAGGTTTATCCCAAGGAAGATGTCTGGCAGCGCGGCCCGCAGGAAAAATTTGTCAAAGAATTGCGCACCGTGGATCCCAACGTCACCGGCACGCCCGTGCAGCTTTACGAATATGAAACGCTGCTCAAGAACAGCTATGTGCAGGCGGCATGGTATTCACTCGCCGCAATTGCGCTCATGGTGCTGTTCCATTTTCGCAGTTTCAGCGCGGTGATTTTGGCGTTGATTCCGGTCGGCATCGGCACGCTCTGGCTGGCCGGCCTGATGGGCTGGTTTGGTGTCCCCGTCAATCTGGCGAACATCATGACGCTGCCGCTGGTCATCGGCATCGGCGTCACCAACGGCATTCACATCCTGAACCGCTACGCCGAGGAAGGCACGCCGGGCATCCTCTCGCGCAGCACCGGCAAGGCCGTGCTGGTGTCGGGATTGACGGCCATCGCGGGATTCGGCAGTCTGATTCTCGCGCAGCATCGCGGCATCCGCAGTCTGGGCATCATCATGTCCGTCGGCATCGCGACGTGCATGATTGCAGGGCTGACCTTTTTGCCGGCGCTGCTGAATTTGATTGGCCGCTGGCGGCCATTGATTAAAAAACCCGATGCCAGCAACTTGCCGGCACCGGGTCCAGGAGGAACCGAGGTAAAAACCTCAATTAAAGACTAGGATACAGATAAAATGATCAAAGTCAATATCATTGTTAAAATACAATCGCACCAAGCAAAAATCGGATGAAAGGACGGCCAATAACGATAACGAGTCACGCAGATCACAATCTGCGTCTTTCTCCATTACGCTCCTTTTTGGCATTGGCATTAGCCGGGATTGTCATGCCACTTTTTTCAGCGGCAGCGGCAGAACCATCCATCGGCTTTCTCTTTGATCACTTCCCATTGACGCTGGAAGATGGCTGCCGCTCGGAGGCCGCCGGGCCATTTTTTTACACACAGCAGACCGAATCAGAAAAGCTTTGGGCCATTCCACCGCTTTTTTCCTGCGATCGCGATCCGTCAGTCGAATCCCATGAGGACGATTTTCTTTATCCGTTGCTGACGCACATCCGCTATGGCCAGGAAGATCGCTGGCAGCTTTTTCAATTGATCAGCACCGCCTCCGGGCGGGAGCCAGACGAAACGGACACAAAACGCTTCACGCTTTTTCCATTCTATTTTCAACAGCGCTCCGCCGACACCAACTTGAATTACACCGCCGTCTTTCCGCTTTATGGCCGTCTCAAAAACCGGCTGTTTCGCGACGAAATATATTGCATCCTGTTTCCGGTTTTTGGCGAGACGCGTAAACGCGACATTGTCACCGACAATTATTTCTATCCGCTGGTCCATGTCCGCCACGGCGACGGACTGACCGGCTGGCAGGTCTGGCCGTTGGCCGGGCGCGAACACAAGGACGTGACCGCGCAGACCAATGGCTTTGGCGACAGCACCATCATCGCCGGCCACGACCAGTCATTTTATCTCTGGCCGTTTTATCTGGCACAAGACAGCGGCATCGGCACCGACAATCCTGAAAAATTCCGCGCCTCAATTCCATTATTTGCCATCAGCCGCTCGCCGCAGCGCGATGCCACCTCCATTGTCTGGCCCATTTTTGCCGTGATTGATGACCGCGCGAAAAAATATCACGAATGGCAGGGGCCGTGGCCGTTCGTGATTTTCGCGCGCGGCGAGGGCAAGCACACCTCGCGCGTTTTCCCGCTGTTCAGCCAGTCGCACAACGGCACCATGGAAAGTGATTCCTATCTCTGGCCGCTCTACACGTTCCGCCGCACGCAGGCCGCGCCGCTTGATCAGCAGCGCACCCGCGTGCTGATTTACCTTTATTCACGGCTGACGGAAAAAAATACCGAGACTGGCGCGGAACGGACGCGGCTGGACATGTGGCCGTTTTTCACCTGGCACCGCGATTTCAACGGCAATGAGCGCCTGCAAATCCTCGCGCCGCTCGAGCCGGCGGTGCCGGACAATCGTGGCATCGAACGCAACTGGTCGCCGCTCTGGTCGCTCTGGCGCGCGGAGAACAACCGGAAAACTGGCGCCCGCAGCCAGTCGTTTTTATGGAATTTGTATCGCCGCGACACCGCGCCGGAACACAAAAAAGTCTCGCTCCTGTTCGGTCTTTTCCAGTATCAATCCAACAAGGAATCGGAGCAGACGAAACTGTTTTATGTTACAGTTCTCCAAACGCGGCCGCCCAAAAAATAAACCGCAAAAATCATGTTTGAGAATGTCGGAGAAATCGTTTTGTTGTTCTGGCGCACGCTGCTGGCCCTGCCGCAGGCGTGGCGGCAGCGGCAGAAAGTTTTCGAGCAGTTTTTTGAAATCGGCAATGCCAGCCTGCTCATGGTCTGTGTGCTGTCATTTTTCATCGGCGGCGTCATCGCCTTGAATTTTGGCCCGGCGCTGGTGGAACGCAGCCTGGCCAACGCCGTCGGCGGAGTGGTGGGCCTCGCCATTGCCAAGGAACTCGCGCCGGTGATGATGGCCATCTTGATCGCCGGGCGCATCGGCTCGGCGATGGCGGCGGAAATCGGCTCCATGCGCGTCTATCAGGAAATTGACGCGTTGCGCACGATGAACATCAACCCGATTTACTATCTCGTTTTGCCCCGGATCGTCGCCATCGCGCTGGCGCTGCCGCTGCTCGTGGTGTTTTCGATTCTGGTCGGCTGGTTCGGCGGCGCGGTGGTGGCGGAATTCAACAATCGCATGGAAATCCCGTTCAAAGCCTTTTTTTCCGATTTGAAAAACCTTGTGGCGTTGAAGGACGTGGCCAACGGCGTGTTCAAAAGTTTTTGTTTTGCGGTCATCATCGGCGTCGTGTCGTGCCATCAGGGATTATGCACCATCGGCGGTCCGCGCGGCATCGGCCGTTCCGTCACGAAAGCCGTGGTCAACTCCATCGTGCTCATCGTGATTTTTGACTACCTCCTCACCCGCCTTTTGCAGCAATGAACCGTTCCAACAGCCACGCCGCCGGTGTCAGCCTCGTCGTGCGGGGCTTGCGCAAAAGTTTTGACGGCCAGCCCGTGCTCGACGGCATTGATCTGGCCGTCCAGCCCGGCGAAATTTTCGTCATCATGGGGCCGAGCGGCAGCGGCAAAAGCGTTTTGCTCAAGCATCTCATCGGCCTCGAGGCGCCGGACGCCGGCGAAATCCTCATCAACGGCGAGTCCATCAGCACGCCGGAAATCGCCGCGAAATACCGCATGGCGATGGTGTTCCAGTCCGGCGCGCTGCTCAATTCGCTGACCGTTGGCGAAAACGTCGGGCTTTACCTCACCGAACACCGCTTGAAACCCCCGGCCGAAATCGAAAAAATCGTCGCCGAAATCCTGGCGGATGTCGGCCTCAAGGACGCGGCCAACAAAATGCCGGCCGAGCTTTCCGGCGGCATGAAAAAACGCGTTGCCATTGCCCGCGCACTGGTCATCGAACCGCAGTTGATCCTTTACGACGAACCCACGAGCGAACTCGATCCGCTTTCGTCCGTGGTCATCGGCAACGAGATTTTGGATTTGAAACACCGCATCGGCGTCACGTCGCTCGTCGTGTCGCATGACCGCGACCTGGCGTTTGGCGTGGCGGACCGGATGGCGGTGATCGCCGAGGGCAAAATCGTGACCATCGGCACGCCGGCCGAAGTCAAAAATTTTCCAAACCCGCTCGTGCAGAATTTTCTGCACGCGGATTTCAAACACGAAAACTAAAGCATCCCGACCATGAAAAATTCACTCGAAACCAAACTGGGCATTTTCGTCTTTCTGGCGATTCTCGCCGCCTGGGCCATCGTCGAAACCCTCGGCAGCACCGACTGGTTCCACCACGGCTACCACGTCACCGCGCAATTCGTCACCGTGCAGGATTTGAAGCCGGGCGACCGCGTGAAAATGGCCGGCGTCGAAATCGGCCGCGTGGAGGCCATCAAGCTCACGGACACCAAGGTGAACGTCATAATGAAACTCAATGACGATGCCACGGTCAAAACCGACAGCAAGGCCAGCATCAAATTCACCGGCCTGATGGGACAGAATTTTGTCGCCATAGATTTTGGTTCGCCGGACAGACCGAAGGCCAAGGACGGCACGGAGCTGGCCACCGTGGAGCAGCCGGATTTGAGCGCCGTCATGGCCAAGCTGGACGGGGCCGTGGACGGCATCCAAAACATGACCAAAGCTTTCGCCAGCGACGACATTCACAATTTGTTCGGGCCGCTCGGCGACTTTTTCAAGAGCCACAAAGATGAACTCGGAGCGACGATTCAAAACCTCACGAACATCACCAGCCAGATTGCTTCCGGCCAGGGCACGATTGGCAAGTTGATTTACGAGGACACGCTGTATTCATCCACGCTGACGACGGTGAGCAATTTGCAGGCGACCGCCGCGAATGCCGACGACATGCTTGCCGCCATAAAACTCGCGGTGACCAACGCCACCGCCGGCCAGGGCACCATCGGCAAGCTGCTGACCGATGACACGCTTTATTACTCGACCACCGGGTCAATGACCAACCTGAACCAAGTTTTGATGAAGATCAATCAGGGGCAGGGCACGGTTGGCAAGCTGGTGAACGACCAGGAATTTTACAAGAACGCCAAGCTCTCATTGCAGAAGATAGACAAGATGGCCGATGGGCTGGAAGACACCGGCCCGTTGAGCGTCCTCGGCATCATGGCCAACCAGTTTGGATTATAAAATTTACGATATGCGATTGACGATTTACGAGCCGCTCAAAAATCCTTTATGCTCGTAAATCGAGACCTCTGCAAAAGCCGCCTTTGGTTGTAGCGGCGGTCTATGACCGCCGTGATTTGCTCGAAATCATCATGCTTCGGCGCTCACAGAGCGCCGCTACAGGGCTTTTGCAGAGGTCTCA
>Ga0075522_10000778_pt1 | contig 23482 bp, 12 predicted proteins | sample NGEPerA_FD_74796 | JGI IMG/M metagenome (GOLD analysis project Ga0075522, IMG submission 74796) | Arctic peat soil microbial communities from the Barrow Environmental Observatory site, Barrow, Alaska, USA - NGEE PermafrostL2-A | ecosystem: Environmental > Terrestrial > Soil > Wetlands > Peat ...
TCGGGGCGCGATCCGGGCCTGATGCCGGTGCCGCTGTTCGAGTCCATTGAGGACCTGCGCAATGCTCCGTCAGTTTGCCGTGATTTGTGGAGCCGGCCCGACTACCGCAAGCTGATGGAGACCTGGGACAACTGGCAAGAGGTGATGCTGGGCTATTCGGATTCCAATAAAGATGGCGGCATGTTGACCTCGACGTGGGAGATTTTCCGCGCCCATCGCGACCTGCACGTGGTGGCGCGCGAGGCGGGAGTGAAACTGCGGCTGTTCCACGGACGGGGCGGCACTGTGGGTCGCGGCGGCGGCCCCACGCATCGCGCCATTTTTGCCCAGCCCATGGACTCCTTCGACGGGCAGCTGCGGATTACCGAGCAAGGCGAGGTGCTCAACTTTAAATACGCCGATGAGGTACTGGCCGAGCGGAATCTCGAACTGATGATCGCGGCCTCGCTTGACGCGCTGGCGCGGCCCAATGCGCGCGACCCCAAAGGCCACTTTACCGGGGTGCTGAAGCCGGAGTGGGAGGCTGCGCTGGACGAGTTGTCGGAGCTTTCGTACGGCTTTTACCGGAAGCACATTCTTGAAGACCCCGGCGTGGTGACTTACTTTGAGCAGTCAACGCCGGTGGGTGAGCTGGAGAACGCAAAGATCGGTTCGCGGCCTTCGCGGCGCAATGCGTCACCGCGACTCACCGATCTGCGCGCCATTCCTTGGGTGTTTGGCTGGACGCAGTCGCGGCTGCTGGTGCCGGCGTGGTTCGGCGTGGGCTTTGCGATAGAGGAGTATCTTGCCCGGCCTGGCGCGCTGGAACTGCTGCAGACCATGGCGAGGGAATTTCCGCTGTTCATCGACCTGCTGCGCAACGTGGAACTCGCACTGGGTAAAGTGGATCTGGCCACGGCTCGGCTTTACTCGGAGCTGGTTGAGGACTCGAAACTGCGAGAGCGCATCTACGATATGTTCGACGCTGAGTTCCATCGCACAGTGCGCGCGGTTCTGGCGGTCACGCGTCAGACGGAACTGCTCCAGTCGAACCAGGTGCTGGCTCACTCCATCAAGCTGCGCAACCCTTACGTGGATCCCATGCATTTGATCCAGGTGGACATGCTGCGCCGCAAGCGCGCCGGGGAAGACACGCCTGCGGTAAACCGCGCCATTGCGGCGACGATCAGCGGGATTTCGGCGGGGCTCAGGAATACGGGCTGAGAAAGGCTCTTCAGAGGTCGGGGCGCCGCTCTGGCCCCTTCCGTTCAGGAACAGCCCTCATACCACAGGACTAGGCATCCACTGAATTTGCTGTTACTTCCTCTTGCCAATCCCAGACCTCGGGGTCTACCCTACCTACATGCATCGATGTCGCTAACACCGTCCTGGTGAGAGTTCCGATGCAGACGTGCGCCGTGGTTGCGCGTGCATTTTCTCGCTTAACAGCTCCACCGCCCCCAAGAATCCATCCAAACGAACGCCTGGGCGAAACGCCCCGGAAAAGGAGATTAAAATGGCGCGCATTGCCGCGAACGTGACTGAGATTATTGGCAAGACTCCGCTGGTGCGATTGAACCGCATAGCCGCCGGTCTGCCTGCGACCGTCCTGGTCAAGCTGGAAAGCCAGAACCCGGTATCGAGCGTAAAGGACCGCATCGGCCTCGCAATGATCGATGCGGCTGAGAAGGCAGGCAAGATCACGCCGGGTAAGACTGTCCTGATTGAGCCGACCAGCGGCAATACCGGAATCGCGCTGGCCTTTGTGGCTGCCGTGAAGGGTTACCGGATTATCCTGACCATGCCAGAGACGATGAGCCTTGAACGGCGCGTGACGCTGCTGGCCTTCGGCGCTGAGATTGTACTGACCCCCGGCCCCAACGGCATGAAGGGCGCCATTGCCAAGGCCAACGAGATTCTGGCCAAAACGCCGAACGGCTATATCTTGCAGCAGTTCGACAATCCCGCCAACCCCGCGATTCACATGGCGACGACGGGGCCGGAAATCTGGGAAGACACCGACGGGAAAGTGGACATTCTCATTTCTGGAGTGGGTACGGGTGGCACCATCACCGGCATAGCCAATTACATTAAGCCGCGCAAGCCGAGTTTCAAGGCCATCGCCGTTGAACCTACCGACAGTCCTGTGCTTTCCGGCGGCAAGCCCGGACCACACAAGATTCAGGGCATTGGTGCAGGCTTTGTGCCCAGCATTCTCGACACTAAGATCATCGACGAGGTGATCCAGGTGACAAACGACGAGTCTATCGCGATGGCTCGCCGGCTGCCGCTCGAAGAAGGTTTGTTTGTGGGCATCAGCTCGGGAGCCGCTGTGGCAGCGGCGCTGAAGGTGGCTGCGCGTCCGGAGAATGCAGGGAAGCTGATCGTGGCCATCCTGCCCAGTTTCGGCGAGCGCTACCTGTCCAGCGTGCTGTTTGAGCCGCTTCGCCAGCAAGCGCTGGCGCTACCGACTGAAACCGTTACGCTGTAAGCAGCTCAATGGAGCGGTTCTCCAATGAGGGAACCGCATTCGCCGGCTGGACAGTTTCTGTTCGGCCGGCGGAAGGTACTCAATTCATCATGTCCATGTTTGGCCGCATCCGCGAAGATATCACCTCCGTGATGGAGCGCGACCCAGCTGCGCGCTCCTGGCTGGAGGTATTGCTGTGCTATCCGGGGTTGTGGGCGGTGTGGATTCATCGCATCTCGCACGCGCTTTGGGGCGCGAAGCTGCGGCTGCCGGCGCGCATGCTTTCGCAGTTCGGCCGCTTCTTCACCGGCGTGGATATTCACCCTGGTGCATTGCTTGGGCGGCGGCTGTTTATCGATCACGCGACTGGAGTAGTGATTGGCGAAACCGCAATTGTGGGCAGCGATGTAACCATGTACCAGGGCGTGACCCTGGGCGGCACAGGCAAAGGCCACGGCAAACGCCACCCTACCGTGTGCGACGGCGTTTTTATCGGGAACAACGCTAATGTGCTGGGCAACATTACGGTGGGCGAAAACTCGCGGGTGGGCGCGGGATCGGTGGTGCTTTCGGACGTGCCTCCCAATTCAACCGTGGTGGGCGTTCCCGCGCACATCATCTATCGCAATGGGCAGCGGGTGCTGATTACCGATCCGCACGACGTGAAGGATCCGCTCTCGGACGCGCTGATCGCGCTGGCGGCGCGCGTAGAAGAGTTGGAAGAGCGGCTGGGCGCGGAGCCGTGCCCGCCCGATCCGTTTGCGGCGGAAGAGGCCGAGCGCACGGCCTATCGCGTGGAGCTGGAACGCTTGCAGACCTACGTTTCGATGGGCGAAGGGATCTGAGGGGCAATGGGCTCTGAACCGGCCTGCCCGGTCAATTTACGTTTGAGTGTCACGTTTCAGTGCACGTCTACTGAACGGTCTCCCTCGTACTGCATGATGTGGAAGTATGCCTCCCATCCGCTCCAGGATACGGGGGCGGGCAGCTTGGCGAGCGGGTCTTTGAGGTGGTTTTGGTAGTCCTGGACCAGTTCGCGAGAGCGATAGACGCCGGTGAGCCAGTCGCCGCGATACCAGTTTTTCCATTTGCCGTACTCCGCTGCCGCCATGGACTGTTGAATCGCATCCAGTGCATGCAGCGCCGCGGCGGTTTCTGTCTGCGCTTTCTCCGTCTGGCCGGCATCGGCGTCTTGAAGCGCGCGGGCTATTTCGAGCAGTGCGCGGTTGCTCTCGCGATTGATGGTGATCATGGTGAGCACTTCAGCCTGGTAGTAGCTGCGGCGATCGGGGTCGATGAGTTTCTCCGCCTCGACCGCGTGATTCCACACCGCATCCCAGCGCGGCTGGGCCTCTTCACACTCTTTGATGTCGCGCTTGAGCACCGCGCTTTCCATCTGCGCTGTGGGAGTGGGCATGAGCCGGGGCAGAGTCCACTTGGGCGACTGGCTGGGCACGGCGGCCACCTGGCCTTCGCTCAACCTGTCCAGGATCAGGCGCCGCAATTCGGAGTGATAGTGGTTGTCGCCATCCTGGCGCGGGATGCTGCTGAAGTTTACGGGGACGGGAGGCGCATTGCCTGCTGAAGTCAATCCCGGAGGTCCGAATGAAGTGCGCAGCGAGGGCGCCGCGAAATATTCTTTGTAGATTTTTTCAAGCGCGTCAGCGGATTTTGCGCCGAATTCCTCCGTGGCCCAGCGCTTGTAATAAGCGGTATCGGCGTCGGTGGAATCTGCCGGCACGCCGCCCCAGGCCACTTCCATCAGCGCGCGGGTGGTCATGGCCACGGGGCGCAAGTCGCTGGTGTTCACCAGAAGGTAGGAGGTGGCGCCGGCCTTGATGTAGCGCCCAAGTTCCGACTGGATGACCGCGACCGGAACCATCTCCGAAAGCTGGTTGGCCTGGCCGTTCATCATGGCCACGTGGAAGTACGCGCCCTGACCAGCCGCGACCTTGCCGCCGTCCTGCATATCACCGTATCCGGTGTCGGCCCACACAAGCGACACATCAGACGGAATTCTCAGATAACCCTCCTGCATGAGGCGGGCGCCCTCTTGCCACAGATCGGTAACGAACTGCGCGTCGGGATACTTGGCGCGGACGATCTTTATCTGCTCGGCGATGGCATCGCTCACTCGCTTTCCAAGCAGCGGATCGTTATTCTGCACACTGGGATCGAGCGAGGCGTAGCTTGAATCCGACAAGCCGCGCAGGCCCACGCTCCACAGGATCTCTTCGCCGGGTTTGTAGGCAGCCACGGCGTTGGTCCAGGCGTGCTCTAGAATTTCGGGGTGCGTGGAGAAGTTGTAGGGAACATCTCTCGGCCAGCGAGCTACGTTGACGCCAAGCGGGATGGCGTGATGCTGGTTGACGATGAGGCCGCGTTGCGAGGCCGCGAGTACTTGCGCGTCGTCGGGAAAGATCCAGGTCCCAGGCACAATCATGTTGCCTTTGAGGCGCAGGGTGGTTTCAAAGATGTTGTCCCAGACCTTCAGCGAGATGCCGGTCTGATCGCCTTTTTCCGTTGGAATCCAGCCGGTCAGCAGGTCCTCGTCATTGGGGAAGAAGCCGCGATATTTGAAGACCGGCTGGGGGTAGACGTGCGCGAAATCCGCAGGCAGCGTGACGGAGGTGCGCTTGACGGGTTGCTTGTCGGTCCAGAGATACATGGGATCGACGCCGAGAATCTTCTGCGAGAACTCGTAGATTGCGAAGATGGTTCCGCGCATGTCCGCGCCGGTGAGGCAAACGACGCGTCGCCGCGTTGGCCCGACGCCAGTTGCTGCGATCGAAAACGCAAAAGCCTCCGTGTCCGTTGCGGTGGCGCAGTCGACGCCCGCAGGCAGGTTGGAGTTCTGTGCGATGAGAATCGCGACCGGACCTGCCTCGTCCAGAGTGCCGACCAGTTTTGGCGCCTGGCCGAAGACCTTCGTGAAGTCGCCCAGCAAATCCTTTGTAGCCCGAGGTACCGGCGCTGACTCCTGCGCGCTCTCCACAATCGAAACGGAAGCATTGATGGCGACCTTCTGCGATTGCGGCCGGGCAGCCGGGTTCGCGGCAAGCAGCAAAATGCCGAGAGCTGCACTGGGACGGAACAACCTTGCAGAGACTTTTTTAAGGGGGTTTGGGGCATTTGCCGGCGACATGATTTCTCCTCCCGCGGATCGTAATGGATGAGTTCGACCGATGACTGGGCACAGTTGCATGGAAGCGGCCCAGCCTGCGGCGCACGAGATCAACAAAAGCGAAGCTCGGTTCGCTATGTTTGTTTGCGCCACGAATTATACGCAAAACTTCGCCTCTTGTCTTAGAAACGCGGGCAGTGCCCGGCACAGCGATGATTAACAATGGCAGCATCGATGCCGCGGTACTCGCGGCGATGGTTGTGTCTTCATCGCGGTGCTAAAGTGGTCTCGTTCTCACATTTTTGCCGGGGTCCCTCTCTTTGCCGGGTTTTCGCACGCTCCTCGTGGCTGCTCTCGCTCTTCCCGCCGTCGTCCATGCCGCCGACCGAGTGCAGGCGGCGGCGGTGCCCGCCGAGATGCGCTCAACAGTTTTCACTGCGAAGGTCGGCGGACACCCCGTGGACGTGGCCCACGCGGCGGCAAGCTATGAGTTCGTCAGCTTCGACATTACCGGGCCGGTGACGGTGGAGATTACCGCATCGCAGGCGGACTTCTGGGACAAAGGCGTCGATATTCAGCCGTGGCGGCTGGGGCTGCGGGCAATCAGGCAAGGGCCAACTATACGGTTCAAACTGACAGGACCGGCCAAGCTGTCGATATCGCGGCCGGGAGATTTTCTTAACCATGCGGCAATGCTTTTTCTTTTTGCTGGCACGCCGCCCCCGCCGCCACCCACCGGCCCCAACGTTCACGTTGTGCCCGCGGGCGTTCACCGAGAGAGCCTGAATCCAAAGAGCGGCGACACTTTCTATCTGGCGCCGGGTGCATTCATTTTCGGCAGCCTGAATCTGTGGAGAGTGCAGAACGTGAAGGTGCTTGGCCGCGGGACGATTATTTATGAGGGCCCGCAGGACCCCAACACTGACGAAGGCTGGATGCAGAAACCCGATTGGCACTGCATTGGCGCGCTCGAGGCTCATAACGTGGAGATCAACGGGCTGACTTGCATTGTGCGCTCACGGACGTGGTCGATCCAGATGAAGGATTCGACCGGCTTCACATATGACGATCTGCGCGTGATTGGCGGCAATCCTGGCAACGCAAACCAGGACGGGATGGACTGGCTGGGCGGTGGCGATGCCGCAGTGCGTAACGCATTCATTCGCTCGTCGGACGATGTGTTTGCTGTGCAGGGAAACTGGGATGGCTATAGCAATGAGGAGATGGTGCGTCCCGGCCAAGATGTGCAGAATATTCTGATCGAACACAGCGTGCTCTCGACGAGCATCTCGAATATTGTGCGCGCGGCGTGGCCGCAAAAGAAATTCAACTCGCGAAACTTTACGCTGCGCGACAGTGATGTTCTTCATGGCGGCATTGGGGCCTGCGGACAGACTTTTGGACTGCTCGGCATGTGGGGCGCGAATAACGCAAGCGGGGAACATTCTAATTACACGTTTGAAAATGTCTTCCTGGATAACTGGTATTCGCTGGTGCAGATGGAGCAGGAACAACCCGGTCTGAACGCATTTACATTTCACAATATCTGGGCGCTGGACCAGCCGCCGCTGACTGCTTCGACGATTACAGGTGACGTGGCTGGAGTGACTTTCGACAACGTGAAGTACGGACAGGTGCGCGCGGGCAGCGACGCCGATTTGCCATTGGCCGTTAGCAATGGCGCGCATGCGGCGCGGTTTGCGGCGGCGCATGGACCAGTGGCCGCGTTCAGCGTCGACACTCCAGTATTTTCGCCGGGGCAACAGGTTGGCTTTACTGCAAAGGCATCGCCGCATGCGCGGTACACGTGGCTTTTCGGTGACGGAACGGTTGCGCACGGGCGGCGTGTTTTCCATAAATTTGCGGACGCCGATGGCACTGAACTCGATGGCAGGAATGGCGCGGGGCGCTTCAGAGTTCTGCTACATGTGGAGGACGAGGCGGGACAACAGGACTGGGCTGCGCAGGGCGTGGTGGCCGTGGCGCACTGGTTCGACGCAGTAAATACGGGCGTGCAAGCGTTGGCGGGACTGACGTGGAAGATCTATCCCGGCACTTGGACGGAGTTGCCCGATCTAACGAAGGAGCACGCGCTCTTCAATGGCGAAGGGCCGAACCTCGACGCGAACGCGCAGGGCTTTACGCGCTACACGGCGGTGTGGGATGGGTTGATCGATATTCCTGCCGATGGGGGTTACACGTTTCACCTGATCGATCGCGACGGGGCACGGCTGGTGATCGATGGTATGGAGATCGCGAGGACGGGGCCGCCGTTTGCGCAGGTGTGCGGCTCGCCGGGCAATGCGCTGCGTTACGACCGCGGATCGCTGGGGTTGCGCGCGGGGAAACATACGTTTCATCTGGAGGGCCTGCGCTCTGCGAGCGAGGACTCGCCGCGGCTGCTTTGGGATGGGCCCGCGCTGCCGCTGACCGATGTACCGGCGGCGGCGTTCTGGCACCCGAGAGTGGATGTGGTAAGAAACGGCGATTAGGGAACAGGGACCAGGCGCTTAAGTGGCTCTTTCTAAAGAGTTAAATGTTCGCTTAAGTGGTGCGTCAAAAGCGCTAAATGTTCGCTTAGGTGGTTACGAAATGGGGCCAAACGTTCACTTATATGGTTGCATTTCTTTGAGGGCTTAACCCTTTTTGCAGCCCAAATTGGCGTTTTGGCTGCTCACAAGGTTCCGTTAGTGAGCAGAGGGTTGTCTGTAATTACCCGAAAAGCGAGCAAATCATGCCTAATTGGGGCAAATAAGGGTCAAATCAGAGCAAATATGGGCCAATTCGAGCAAATTGCGTGGTTTTTCTGCGTTTTTGTTGACCGTGGGCTGGTGACGCAGGAAGAGCCTTAATCTGGATGTGGAGCGTGGGCGCCGATGAAGCTTTTGGTGGTCGCTGTTTGTACCGTTCTATTCTGCATGGCCTGGATTGCTGCTGATGGCGAGGAGCCGGCGGGAATGCGCGCGTCGACTCAGATGCTGGTGGTGACGACGGCGGATTGGGATGCGGTGGCCGGTACTCTGCAACGCTACGAGCGAGCGAACGCGCACAAGAAATGGAAGAAGGCCGGACTTCCCTTCCCGGTGGTGGTTGCGAAGAAGGGGTTGGGATGGGGCACGGGTGTTGCGGCTGCCAGTGATTTTGGAATGCGGGGACCGGGTGATCCGGTAAAGCATGAAGGGGACGCGAAGGCGCCGGCCGGGCTCTTTCGGCTGAGCACTGCATTCGGGTACGCTGCCGAGAAGCCGGCGGGATGGAAGATGCCTTACGTGAGCCTGACGCCGACAGTTGAATGTGTGGATGACGCCAGCTCAAGGTATTACAACCGCGTGGTGGACCGGGCGACGGTTTCGCCGGACTGGAACAGCTCAGAACACATGCTTTACACCAATGGGCAATACCGATGGGGACTGGTGGTGGATCACAACACAGATCCTGTGGAGCCGGGAGCGGGCTCGTGCATCTTCATGCACGTCTGGCTGGGTACGGGCGAGGGGACGGTTGGATGCACGGCAATGGAGCAGGAGAATCTTGAGGCCGTGATCGGATGGCTCGACCAGGCGAAGAAACCGCTGCTTTTGCAGTTGCCTCGGGCGCAGTACAAGGCGGTGAAGAGGAAGTGGAAGCTGCCTGCGTTGCCAAGAGTGGAATAAGGGAACGGTGGGGGAGCGGTTGTGGCGTCCCACCCTTGCGCCAGAAAAAAGGCGCAGGGATGGGGCACGGCTAGTCAGCGAGGCAGCGGTCGGCGGGGATGGAATCGTGGTATCCCACCCATGAATCAAAAAGCGATTCATGGATGGGGCACCCGAAGTTGTGTTAACACCCAACTCGAAAATGCGGTAGTGGTCTCGCTCACCGCCCATTTTGCTTTTGTGCGGGTCGCGCTATTTCGGGAGTTGCGTTACATCCCAGCCGCCGCCGAGGGAGCGGACCAGGCCAACACTGGCAACAAACTGCCGCGTCTGGAGGTCGATGGCGGTGCGCTGATTATCGATCAGCGTGGTCTCGGCCGTAAGCACCTCAAGATAGCTGGTGACACCGCCCTTGTAGCGCTGATTGGAGAGGTCGAAGGAATTTTGCGCGGATGCGACGGCGCGTTTTTCCACGACCGACTCCTGTTCCAGAATTCTGAGGCCTGAGAGCTGATCTTCGACGTCGTTGAAGGCCTGAAAGACGGTGTTTCGATAACCGGCAACCTGGGCCTCGTAGCTATGGCGGGCTTCGCTGGTGAGAGCGCGGCGCTGGCCGGCGTCGAAGAGCAGTTGTGCTGCCTGCGCACCGAGCGACCAGAGCGCACTCGGTCCCTGAATCCAGGTTCCGGGGTTTCCACTCTCAAAGCCGCCGGCTCCGCCCAGACTGATGGTGGGATAGAAGGCGCTGACGGCGATTCCGATTTGCTCGTTGGCGGCTGCGGTTTGACGTTCGGCAGCGGCGATGTCGGGTCGGCGCTGGAGAAGTTGCGAGGGCACGCCGACTGGCACTTTGGGCAGTGGCAGATCGAGAGGCGATTGCGGAATGGTGAAGTCGGAGAGGTTGTAGTTGGCGATGGTGCCGATGGCGTGTTCGAACTGAGCGCGAGCCACGCCGATGTCTGCCAGTTGAGCGCGGACAGTTTCAAGTTGGGTGAGGGACTGGGCCACGTCTGCGCCGTTGGCCACTCCGCCGGCCATGCGCCGCTGGGTCAGGTCGAGTTGGTTTTCAAGATCGCTGACGGTGGCGGTGAGCAGCTTTGTCTGGGCATCAAGTCCGCGCAACTGAAAGTAGTCGGCGGCCATCTCGGCGTGCAGGCTGAGGTCGATGTTGGCCATGTCTGCCGCGCTGGCCTGCGAGCTTTCGCGGGCAGCTTCGACGGTGCGGCGGATGCGGCCCCAGAAGTCGGGCTCCCAGCTTGCCTGGCCGCCGATTGCGAGATCGCTGTAATTGGTGACGCCGCCTTTTGAGGCAGTGGGCCGATTGGCGGAGACCTGGTCGCGGCTTGCGGATAGGTTGCCGGAGAGCGTGGGAAAGAGATTGGCGCGCACCGCGCTTACCTGGTCACGCGCGGCCAGATACGTTTCCAGTGCCTGGCGCAGGCTCTGATTGTTGTTGGCGATGTGGTCTTCGAGGCTGTTGAGTTGCGGGTCCTGGTAGATCTCCCACCACTTGCCGCGCAGCATGCCGTCAGAGGGCGTGGCGGGCTGCCAGCCGCCGCCGGTGGGATTGGGCGGCGGAGTGACGACCGTGGAAGCGCCGGCTTCCTTGTAGACGGCGGGGGCCTGGTAGGTAGGGCGGTTGTAGTTGGGGCCGACGGGCTTGCAGCCGGCGAGACAGATTAGCAGTGCCGCGAGAGCTCCCGCTTTTGCTGTGAGGTTTCCCACCCTTGCGACAGGAAGAAGTCGCAAGGATGGGGCACGGGAATGTTTTTGCTGATGCGCGGGCATTCCTAGTTGCCTCCCGCGTTGGCGGATTTGCCGGGGTTGACGACAGTGACTTTTTCGCCGTCGATGAGGGAGTCGGGTGGGTCCTGGATGACCTGGTCGCCGGCCTTGAGGCCAGTGACGATCTGTGCGGTAGCGCCGTCGTCCCGGCCCATAATCACGTCGACGAGGTGGGCCGTGTTGCCGTTCACTACGGTAGCCAACTGCAATCCGTTCTTGCGGAAGATGAGCGCTGCCGCGGGCACGATGAAGACCGGGCCGGCGGCCGGCGTCTTGAAGTGGACCTGGGCGAGCGAACCGGGCATCAGATCGCCGTCGCGGTTGTCCACATCAATTTCGACAAGCAGGGTGCGGCTTGCGGGATCGATGGCGTCGGAGGTCCGCACCAGTGTTCCCTGATAGGTCTTGCCGGCGTGCTCAGGAAAATCGAGGTCGAGCTTCATTCCGCGCTTCACGGACTGCGAATAAATCTGGGGCAGGTTGGTGTAGACGCGCAGGGTATTGATGGCCTGCAAGTGGAACAATTCCTTTGCCGCACCCTGGTCAATCAACTGGCCGATGTCGACGGTGCGCGCGGTGATGACGCCGTCAAATGGCGCGTAGACCTTTTCGAAGGACTGTATTTCAGTGAGGCGCTGTACATTGGCCTGGGCGGAGTGGACGGCGGACTCGGTGGCCGCGGCCTGATTCACAAACGTGTCGGTATCCTGGCGGGAGACGGCGTTGGACTTGACGAGGCCGCTGTAGCGCTCGGCCTGAATGCGGGCGTTATTGGCATTTGCCTGTGCGGTAGCTAAATCGGCCTTGGCCTGAGAGAGTTGCTGATCGAGTTCAGGGGTGGAGATTTCAGCAAGCAGCGCGCCCTTCTTCACTCTTGCGCCGATGTCGAAGTACCAGCGGGTGAGGTAGCCGTTGGTGCGGGCGTAGATGGGCGAATCCGTGAAGGCGGTTACGTTGCCGGGCAGCACGAAGGTGTCAACGGGCGCGCCCGCTTTGGGAACCGCGATGGTGACGGTGGGCGGGGCCAGTTCCGTAGTGCGATCGGCGAGCACATTGTCAGCATGGGTGCGGCGCAACATGCCGATGCCTGCAAACACGAGGGCCACAATGAGCAGCAAAATTACGACGACAAGAGCCAGGCGCGGCGAAATCGGCGTCTGCGGTGGCGCGGTCTCGTGGCCGTGTGCCGGTTGCTGGTTCGGATTGGATGTATTGGTCATGAGGGATTACTCCGATATCTCGTCGAACTCATCGAAAGCTGCAGCGCGCGCGGCGCCATGAGCCAGTTTGCGGCGGCTCTCGATGCGGCCATGAATGAGAGAGAAGAACGCTGGGACAAAGAGGAGCGTGGCCACGGTGGCCACCAGCAGCCCGCCAATAACGGCGCGGCCCAGCGGGGCGTTCTGTTCGCCGCCGTCGCCCAGGCCAAGAGCCATGGGTACCATGCCAATGATCATTGCGAGCGCGGTCATGAGCACCGGGCGCAGGCGCACAAAGCCAGCATTCAAGGCTGCACGGCGCGCGTCGCCTACAAGGATTTCAAGTTGCTCGCGGGCAAAGCTCACCACCAGGATGGAGTTGGCCGTGGCCACGCCCATGCACATGATGGCGCCGGTAAGGGCTGGAACGCTGAGCCGCGTATGGGTGAGGAACAGGAACCACACAATGCCGGCCAAGGCCGCTGGCAGCGCCGAAATAATGAGAAACGGATCGAGCCACGACTGGAAGTTGACGACGATAAGCAGGTAGACCAGCAGGATGGAGAAGGCCAGCCCGATCAGCAACCCAAAATAAGACTTCTTCATGGTGTCGCTTTGGCCACGCAGAACGAATTCCGAGCCACGAGGCAGTTCGCTCTTGTGGCGGGCAACGATCTTCTCCATCTCACGGGTGACTGTGCCCAAATCGGTCCCTTCAACGTCGGTGAAGATATCGATTACCGGCATTGCATCGTAATGGGTCACGGTGCCCTGTTCGGCGCCGGGCACGATACTGGCGAGATTGCCCAGAATCTGCTGGGGACGCAGAGGGGCGCCGGGAGCTCCCGTGGCCGCCGCTCCGCCGGCAGACGGCAGAATGGCAGGCCCCGTAATGGGCAGACTCTGCAAGTCCGCAAGTGAGTCCAGTCCATACTGTGGAGCTTCAGTGGTGACGTTGTAGGTGACGCCGTTTCTGGGGTCAAGGAAGAAAGTGGGCGTGGTTTGGAAGCTGCCGCTGAGGGCAACCAGCAAGCCTGTGGCCACGTCTTTTTGCGTGAGCCCGACGGCCTGGGCACGCGTGCGGTCCACATTCACGGTCATTTTGGGCAGGTTGAAGGGCTGGTGGATATGAGCATCGGTAGCGCCGGGAACATACCTGATCTCATTGAGCATGCGTTCGGCAAGAGCGCGATTGCCTCCCTGGTCGGGGCCGATCAACTGGATATCGATGGGAGAGGAGAGGCCAAAGTTCAGGATCTGGGTGACGATATCGACCGGCGGCAGGTAAAACGTGACGCCGGGGTATTCGCGCACCAGCGCGGTGCGCAACTCTTGAACGTACGCCTCAGTGGGATGGTGATTCAGGGTTAGCTGCACCTGAATGTCGGCGTCAGCCGGGCCGATGGGCGCGGAGGTGGAGTAGGCGAGATTGAGGCCCGAGTAGGGCAGGCCGATGTTATCGACGATGGAGACCACTTCGTTGGCTGGAACATGCTGTCGGATAGTTGCATCCACGTGATCGCAAAGAGCGGCCGTCTCTTCAATACGCGTGCCGGTGTGCGCGCGCAAATGGATTTTGAACTGGCCGGAATCCACCGCGGGGAAGAAGTCCTGGCCGAGCCAGGGCGTCATGAACCCCAGCGAGGCGAGCGAAAAGACGAGGAAGATGACGAGGAAGACACCTGCGTGATCCAAGCACAGAGTGAGTATGCGCAGGTAGAACTGACGGAATCGCTCAAAGCCGGATTCGAAGGCCAGTTGAAACCGTGTGAAGGGATTGCGGCTGGCATGCTTGCGGGCGGTCTGCGCGTCATCGTGCTCGTGGAGCAGATACTTGGCCATGGTTGGCACGAGAGTGCGCGAAAGCAGGTAGCTGGCCAGCATGGCAAACACCACGGCCTCAGCCATGGGCACAAACAGATAGCGCGCCACTCCGCTCAGGAGGAACATGGGCACGAAGACGATGCAGATGGACAAGGTGGAGACGAATGCGGGGATTGCAATCTGCGCCGAACCATCGAGGATCGATTGCTCGAGTTCCTTGCCCGTCTCTAGATTGCGATTGATGTTCTCGATCGCGACGGTGGCATCGTCCACCAGGATGCCGACCGCCAACGCCATGCCGCCGAGGGTCATGATGTTGATGGTCTCGTGCAGCGCGTAGAGCATGATCAGCGAGGAGAGGATGGAGAGCGGGATGGAGACGGCGATGATGATGGTGGAGCGCCAGCTGCCGAGGAAAACGAGAATCATGATTGCGGTGAGGCAGGCGGCTATGATGGCCTCACGCACCACGCCGTTGATGGCCCCACGTACAAAGATGGATTGATCGGTCAGCGCAACCATCTTAAGTTCGGGCGGCAACCTGTCCCTGACACTCTCCAGCTTCCCGCGAACACCCTTGATGATGTCGAGGGTGGAGGTCGAGCCGGTCTTCATGATGCTCATCAGCACTGCGCGGTGGCCGTCCACGCGGACGACGTTGGTTTGGGGCGGACTGCCGTCGCGCACATGGGCCACGTCGCGAACGTAGACCATGGCTCCGTTCACCGACTTGATGGGCATGTTGTTCAGGTCGTTCACGATCTGAGGTTGGGAATTGGTCTCTACCGCGTACTCGAAGCGGTCGATCTTCACGGTGCCCGCGGGCGCAATCAGATTTTGCGCGGAGACTGCGTTGACGACATCGATGGGCGAGAGGCCTTTGGCCTGCAACGCAGGCAGATTCAGATCGACCATGACCGAGCGCTGCCTTCCCCCGTAAGGAAGGGGCATCTGTGCGCCCTCGATTGTGGCGAGCTGCACGCGGATGGTGTTGCTGGCCATGTCAAACAACTGCTGCTCGTTCAGGCCCGGTCCGGAGAGACCGATTTGCAGCACTGGCACGCTCGAGGCGTTGTACTGGTTAATGAAGGGAGGCACGGCGCCCTGCGGCAAGGCACGCAGCATCGTTTGCATGGACGCGGTGGCCTGGGCCGTGGCGACACCAATGTTCACATGCGGCTGAAAGAAAAGCTTGATGACGCCGATGCCGTTCAGCGACTGCGACTCGATGTGCTCGATGTCGCTGACCGAGGTGGTCATCATGCGCTCGGCAGGCGATACGATACGGTTGGCCATCTCTTCCGACGACAGGCCGCCGTATTGCCACACCACCGTCACCACGGGAATATCGATATTGGGAAAAATATCCGTCGGCATCTCAAGGATGCTGAAGACGCCAAGGATGAGAATCAAAAGCGCGAAGACGACGAAAGTATAAGGCCGCCGTAGCGCAAGCCGGACAATCCACATAGGGTTGTTACTCGTTCCCGAGCCGGGTTGGTGATGATGGACTGACCTTGGCCGGTTAGCCGCCGGGCTGGGCGATGTTAGGGCTTGCCGGCAACGCACCCGGTCCGGTTCTGGCCGGCTCACAGGATTTCCGGGCCAGACGACCTTGCCGCCTAAGCCCGATCCAACTAACAGTTGAAACTACTATCGTAGTCGAAGATGGGTACGAACAGCGCAGGTTAGATAAAAAGGCCGAGACCCGTAGTACTATGGACGCCTGTCCACGCTGGAAAGATGCACCTTCGGGGCCTTGCGTCCTCCTTGCGCTGCCTGAAGGGACGAATAACCGCCTTGCAGTGCAATTGGTTGCGGAGAATCATGATATCTGTGGGCGCTCGGATGAAGATTCGCGGTGCTCCCACACTTGCGACCGGACGAAGGCGGAGGGATGGGGCACGGAGCTTTGTGCGGTCGGCCGACGGAGAAAGCGCAGATCCTTCGACCCGCTCTGCTCGCTCGGAGTGACAGCTCTTTTCGTGATGCGTTCGATCGAGGTTTCCCACTCTTGCGACAGGAAAAAGTCGCAAGGATGGGGCACGGAGCTTTGTGGGGTCGGCCAGCGAATTAGTCGCGGACCCTTCGACCTTCTTCGACCCCAGCGGCGGCGATCAATATTTATCGAACGCCGAGCAAGCGCTCGATGGCTGGGACCAGGGACCTGGGTTCTTTCGCGGAGCCGTAGCGGGCTATGACTTTGCCCTCCCGGTCGACCAGGAATTTGGTGAAGTTCCAGCGGATGGCTCCGGAGCCAATGAATGCGAAGATTCCCGGCTTCTGCTTTTTCAGGAATCTATATAGAGGGTGAGCGTGGGGGCCGTTTACGTCGATCTTGGCGAAGATGGGGAAAGTGACGCCATAGTTCTTTTCGCAGAAGGCCGCAATTTCGGTCTCGGAGCCCGGTTCCTGGGCGCCAAACTGGTTCGAGGGAAAGCCCAGAATTTCAAAGCCGCGGTCCCGGTAAGCGCGGTAGAGTGCTTCAAGGCCCTCGTATTGGGGCGTAAAACCGCACTTGCTTGCCGTATTGACGATCAGCAGCACGCAACCTTGAAACGCGGCCAGGCTTAGCGGTTGCCCATCAGGCCGCCGGGCGAGAAGCGGGGCTGAGAATCCATAAACGGTCTGCATAGCTCGATCCATGTGAGGAAAAACCTCGAAGCGGCGCGATGTCCTGTCGAAGTTGTCCGCGTCTAAGAAGGATGCTGCCAGGCGAAGAGCGAATGCAAGAGGGCGCCGACCCACTTCGTTCCGGTAGACTGTGTGATGGGTAGCAGCTTATCAAGGTCCCCGTCGACAGGTCATCGTCGCAGGGGTGATAGCAAGGCCCGGCCCCAGTCCGCGAGGGCCTAACGCGGCGGGGAAATTCCGGGAAAGACACGATTTCCGAGCCACCAGTAGCCCGTCAGTTTGGGCAAGGCCACTGTGGTCAAATATAATCATTCTTTCCTTGAGGCAGGACCAGATTTTTTCAGCAATGAGGGTGTGCATATTCTTCCCGTGAAGCCGATACATGGACCGCACCAGCACTTGTGCTCGCCGCAGGGCCCCAGCCCAGTGAAGATCAAGCACACTTCCATCTCCCGCACTACGCGGACTCCGAGCCTCGTCCCGTGCATTACCTCGCGCGTTGGGCGCCTCCTGCTTGTGCTGGCACTGGCCGTTTGCGCCGGTACTGCGCTGGCCCAGGGGCCTCCGCAGACGATCCAGCAGATTCGAGTCATTGGTAACCGGCGCATACCCAAGGAGACCGTCCTGGCGCGCCTGTTTACCCATACCGGCGACACCTACGATCCAATTTCGATTGAGCGGGACTTCAACTCACTTTGGAACACCAGCTACTTTGACGATCTGCGCATCGAGCGCGAGGACGCGGAGAATGGCGTCATCCTGAACATTTTTGTTCGTGAGAAGCCGAATATACGCGAGATCAACTACAAGGGATTGAGCACGGTCTCCGTCTCCGACGTGCTGGACCGCTTCAAGAAGGAGAAGGTCGGCTTGACGGTCGAGAGCCAGTACGACCCGGCGAAGATCAAGCGGGCCGAAACGGTGATCAAGTCCCTGCTGGCCGAACACGGTCATCAGTTCGCCTCCATCAAGACCGAGGTCAAGACGATTCCGCCGGCGTCGGTGCAGGTGAACTTCAACATCAAGGAAGGCCCGGTAGTTAAGGTGGGCCAGATCAAGTTCGCCGGCAACCAGCATGTGAACGCGCTGTTGCTGCGCCGCTCGATGAAGAACCTGAAGCCGATCGGCATTCCGTATTCGATCGTCCTCGAGGATCTGTTTCCCCAGACCTTCGACGCATCGAAGCTCGAGGAAGACACCGAGCGGGTTCGCCAGGCGTATCGCGACAAGGGCTACGCCAACGCCGCGGTGGAGCAGCCCAGAACGCAGATCCGCGACCAGGGCGGACTGAACTGGTTCACCTTCCGCCCCAACAAGGGCAAGCGCATCGACATTCTGATGACCATTGAGGAGAGCGGGCGCTACCGGCTGGGCAGCATCACCTTCTCTGGAAACAAGGCCGTGTCGAACGAGAAAGCGCTGCGCGGCACGTTCGCCGTCAAGGACGGTGACTGGTTCAACGCCACGGCGGTGGGCAAGGGTCTGGAGAACCTGAAGAAGGCCTATGGGACACTCGGCTATATCAACTTCGGCGCCATCCCCAAGATGACCTACGACGACCAGAAGAAGACCGTGTCGATGGAAATTGATATCGACGAAGGCAAGCCCTTCTATGTATCGCGCATCGAGTTCCAGGGCAACACCATTACGCGCGACCGCGTTATCCGCCGCGAGCTGATGCTCGACGAAGGTTCGGTTTACAACTCCCAATTGTGGGAGTACAGCTTGCTGCGCCTGAACCAGCTGGAGTATTTCGACCCGCTCAAGGTGGACCAGGATTCAGAAGCGCACCAGGACCCGGACAACGGAACCGTCGAACTGCTGTTGAAGGTGAAGGAAAAGGGCAAGAACTCGATAGGCATGAATGGCGGCCTGAGCGGCATGTCGGGCGCATTCATCGGCGTCAATTACCAGACCAACAACTTCCTGGGTTTGGGCGAGACGCTCAGCCTGCAGGGGAACCTGGGCAACGTCAGCCGGCAGTTCACCTTCGGCTTTACGCAGCCCTACATCAAGAACCGCCCGATTCAGCTCGGCTTCCAGATTTACAACAACAAGCAGGACTTCAACGCCGCCAAGAACTACCAGGCTACGACCGGCGCCTCGGCCAACCTGACGTCGGCGGAGCAGTCGCTGACGCAGAATTACAACCAGGCGGCGACCGGGCTCAACTTCTCGGTCAGCTATCCGTTGAAGCGGCACGCCTTCCAGCGCGTCGGCGCAACCTATTCGCTGAGCAGGTCGACGATTACGGCGTTCAGTACCGCCTCGCAGACCTTCTTCCAGACCATCAGCTTCCGGTCCGGAATTCAGGGGTCGAATGCACTGGCTGGCATTGTCAACAGCCAGATATCGCTCACCTATTCCTACGACACCATCAACAACCCGGTGCGTCCGCGCACCGGCAAGGAATACACGGCGGCCTTCCAGGCAGCAGGCATCTGGGGTAACGTGCGTTACATCTCCCCCCTGGTGGCCTACAAGCGCTTTATTCCGATGCACTACCTGTTGCCATCGGAGAACGGACACAACGTGCTGGGCATGCGCGCGCAGCTTGGCTACGTGCAGGGCTTCGGCGGCCAGGTGGCACCGCCCAACAACCGTTTCTACGCCGGTGGCGAGAACGAGTTGAGGGGCTTCGACGTTCGCGGAGCGACGCCGTATGGATATGTGCCGAGCAGGGTCGAGTTCCAACTGACCAATCCAGACGGCAGTTGCGTTCCTCGCGATCCCACGAACCCGCAGGACAACCAGTGCATCCAGGTACCGCTGCCGGTTTACGGCGTGGCCTCCATCGGTGGCGATACCAACCTGAACACCAATCTCGAGTACCGCATCCCAATCGTCGGCACGCTGATGTTCTCGATCTTCGACGACTTTGGCATCGATGTGGCGACCAACCACGGGCAGTTGAAGCAGAGTCCCGAGGGCTTCGCATCGCTGACCGCGCCGCTCTACGGCTGCCCGGTCTACAACAACGGCTCCTGCCAGGGGGGCATTTCGGGCTCGAAGGTTGGATTCCAGCAGAACATCCGGCCGATCTCGGGCACAAACTTCGTACCGCGTATGTCTCTCGGCGGCGAGGTGTCGGTCATCATGCCGATCGTCAATGCACCGTTCCGCATTTACTACGCATACAACCCGCTTCGCCTGTACGAAACGCCCTACTGCAACGACGTTATCAGTGGGGGCAAGCAGGGTAGCTGCTCGGCAGAGTTGATTACGCGCGCCATGTTCCCGCCGGGCGGCGCGGGCGACTACACCTACAACGAAGCGATCCAGGCCTACGGCGCACGGTATCTTTTCCGGGAGCCTCGCAAGACCTTCCGCCTGACCGTCTCGACAACCTTCTAACCACTGGCAGGAACTTTCAAGACCCGCGGGCCGCTCCTGGTGAGCGGCCCTTGGTTTTTTGGGGGATGGGCAGGGCTTCGCGATCATGCCGCATTTCGGTATCATCCACCACGCGGCGACCGTGCACCCTTAAAGCGTGGCGTTGGAGGCTGAACAGGCCAAAAGACGGGGGAATTCACGGCTTCGCGGTTTGACGCTCCCACCCCAGCCTCCTATAATCCATCTAGTTCCTGCTGACGTCTCTAGTCGTGTCTTTTCCTGTCTCTGCCGCCAACCGGCGCGGAGTTTCCGCAAAAAAGACCGTGAGGTTGCTCAGGAGGCACAGGCTCGCTTTCGCGCGTCCGCGCGGACGGCCACAGAGGAATTCCGAAGGAGCTTTTGAATCACATGAAGCGTTCGCTTGCACTCATTGTCACGCTGGCCTCAGGCTTTGTCCTGAGCGCCGCAGCCCAAACTCCGGCCGCCACAGCAGCTGCGCCTGGACCCGCCAAGATCGCCGTGATTGCATTCCAGGTGGCCGTGGCCCAAACCAACGAAGGCCAGCGCAACTTTGCCGACCTGCAGAAGAAGTTCGATCCCCGACGCCAGCAGCTCAAGGTGCTGAGCGACGAGGTCGATAGCCTGACCAAGCAGTTGCAGGCCGGGGCCGACAAGATGCCCCCTGCCGAGCAGCAGAGCAAGGCCACCGCCATCGACACCAAGAAGAAGCAGCTGGACCGCGATGGCCAAGACGCCACGAACGACTTCCAGCAGGAGATGCAGGACGTCTATAACGCGCTGGCCTCCAAGGTCTATGACGTAATGCAGTCTTATGCGGAGCTGAAGGGCTACACGCTGGTGCTGGATGTTTCGCAACAGCAGTCTCCGGTGCTGTACGCTTCGACGTCGACCAACATCACCAAGGACATCATCGACGCCTACAACGTGAAGTCAGGCATTCCTGCGCCACCCGCAGGGGCCACCTCTGGCGTTGACGCGCCGAAGCCGACTCCGCGCACCGGGCCAAGGCAACCTGCGGCCCCTGCGACCCACTAGAAACCGGCCGCAACAGGCTGACTGCAAGGTCAATACAAAAGCCCCGCCAAGCGGGGCTTTTGTATTGCCATGAAAGCGGCTTTTTACATACAGAAATTGGCCGGTGGGCCCGGCAAAAAAATATTTCCCGATCGACCTCTGGTTTTTGTGGAAAAAATTGTGGATTACTTTCGGAAAGTGGGCGTCAAAACTCCATTTTCTGCTCTTGCCAACACCCCGTGACTTCTGTTAGGTAGGGCAAATCCTTATTTATCAGCTAGAAGCCTCCAGAGCTGAAGGCTCGGAGGCTGTTACGTTGGTTTCCGGTTGCGGGTCTTTGGATTTCCCAGCTTTCCACAATTGCAGATGAATAGAACGTGACTGAAGTATCTTTCTAGTCAACAATTAGCGCCTATTTCTGCTGATCTTCGCCAACGCGAAGGACCGCCAGGAAGGCCTCCTGGGGGATGTCGACCTTGCCAATGCGCTTCATGCGCTTTTTGCCTTCCTTCTGTTTTTCCAACAGCTTACGCTTGCGGCTGATGTCGCCGCCGTAGCACTTGGCCAGCACGTTCTTGCGCAGCGGGCTCACCGTTTCACGGGAGATGATCTTGGCCCCGATGGCGGCCTGGATGGCCACCTCGAACTGCTGGCGCGGGATGAGCTCGCGCATCTTTGACACCAAAGCCCGGCCGCGCTCGTAGGCGAAGTCGCGATGCACAATGATGGACAGCGCATCCACCGGCTCGCCGGAAACCAGGATGTCGAGCTTGACCATCGGCGACTCCCATTCGCCGGCGAGTTGATAGTCCAGCGACGCATAGCCGCGCGAGATGGATTTGAGGCGATCGTAGAAGTCGAGCACGATTTCGTTCAGCGGCAACTCGTAGGTGAGCATGACGCGCGTCGGCGTCACATACTCGAAGTTGATCTGCTTGCCGCGCTTCTCTTCAACGAGCTTGAAGATGCCGCCCACATACTCTTCGTTGGTGAGGATCTTTGCGGTGATCACCGGCTCGCGAATGGAGTCGATGTTGGTGGGATCGGGCCAGCGCGAGGGATTATCCACTTCGATCACGCTGCCGCCGGTGAGCGTGATGTGGTAGCGGACGCCGGGTGCGGTGGTGATGAGGTCAAGCGCGTACTCGCGCTCCAGCCGCTCCTGAATGATCTCCATGTGGAGCAGGCCGAGAAAGCCGCAGCGGAAACCGAAGCCGAGGGCCACCGAACTCTCCGGCTCGAAGAAAAACGAAGAGTCGTTGAGGCGGAGTTTTTCGAGAGCGTCGCGCAGGAGCGTGTGCTCGTGCGAGTCCACGGTGTAAAGCCCTGAAAAAACCATCGGCTTGATGTCTTCAAAGCCGGGCAACTGCGCGGCGGCGGGGCGAGCATCGTCGGTGACGGTGTCGCCGATCTTGGTGTCGCCCACGTTCTTGATGGTGGCGGCAAAGAATCCGACCTCGCCGGCAAGGAGCAGTCCGATCTCGACGGGCTTGGGCATGAGTACGCCCATCGACTCGACCTCAAAGGATTTCGAGTTGGACATGAAGCGAATGCGCTGGCCCTTGCGCATGGTTCCCTGCATGACGCGCACCAACACGATGACGCCGCGATAGGCATCGAACCAGGAGTCGAAGACCAGGGCCTGCAGCGGTGCGTCGGGATCGCCGGTGGGCGGCGGCAGGCGATGCACGATTGCCTCCAGCACGGCGTCCACGCCCTGGCCGGTCTTGGCGCTGACGGGGATGGCGTCAGTGGCGTCGAGTCCTACGGCTTTTTCGATGGCTTCCTGGGTGCGCAGGATGTCGGCCGAAGGCAGATCGATCTTGTTGATGACGGGAATAATCTCGAGTCCGTGGTTGATGGCCAGATAGGCATTGGCCAAGGTCTGCGCCTCGACGCCCTGGCTGGCGTCCACCACCAGCAGCGCGCCCTCGCAGGAGGCCAGCGAACGCGAAACTTCGTAGCTGAAGTCCACGTGGCCGGGGGTGTCGATCAGGTTCAGTTGGTAGGTGTTGCCGTCGTGCGCTTTGTACATCATGCGCACGGCGTGGGCTTTGATGGTGATACCGCGCTCGCGCTCGAGATCCATGTCGTCAAGGATCTGCGCCTGCATCTCCCGGCCGGTCACCGAGCCGGTGAATTCCAGCAGACGGTCGCTCAGCGTCGACTTTCCATGGTCGATGTGGGCGATGATAGCGAAGTTACGAAGGAAGCGTGCGTCCATGCGGGGCCTTGCGAAAGGAGGCAAATACGCCGATCCTGCGCGTCCGCCGCGGCGGACCTCCATGGCATAGCTTATCATCGGCATAGTGTCTTTCGTTCGCTTACATTCGCCGGGGTGGTTGCGCTGTTTCATGCGCATGAAGCTGAATCGTCTTTTGCTGCCGGGTTGCCTGGTGGTAACGCTCACGCTTTCGGGTTGCGACCCATCGAAACAAAAAGGCGCACCCCAGCACCAGGCGATGGC
>Ga0075522_10000780_pt1 | contig 23472 bp, 23 predicted proteins | sample NGEPerA_FD_74796 | JGI IMG/M metagenome (GOLD analysis project Ga0075522, IMG submission 74796) | Arctic peat soil microbial communities from the Barrow Environmental Observatory site, Barrow, Alaska, USA - NGEE PermafrostL2-A | ecosystem: Environmental > Terrestrial > Soil > Wetlands > Peat ...
AGAGGCTCCCTAGGAATCAATAATTTGCTAGTGTCCTCCGATTCCGAAATTCGCCCGGAACCCGATATAGAGGCCATGCGAATTTCGGAATCGGGACACTAGTGCCCAATGAATGCTTGGTTTTTTACCTCAGGAGCCTTCCTTGTCCGCCGCGCCCGCCCAGATCACGATCACATTGCCGGACGGCAAGACGATGCAGTTCGCCAAGGGCACGACCGGCGCCGAGATCGCCCAGGCCATTGGTCCGGGACTGGCCAAAGCCGCCTTGATTCTGGAAGTGGACGGCAAGGAATGGGACCTGTTCCGTCCCATCGAGACGGACGCGCATATCCGCGTCATCACCAAGAAGGACGACAAGTCCCTTGAGCTGATCCGCCACGACGCGGCCCATCTTCTGGCCATGGCGGTGCAGGAATTGTTTCCGGGCACCCAGGTCACCATCGGTCCGGCGATCGACGACGGTTTTTATTACGACTTCGCCCGCAACGAGCCCTTCACGCCCGAAGATCTGCCACGCATCGAAGCCAAGATGCACGAGATCGTGAAACAGGCGCGGCCCACCCGGCGCGAAGTTTGGCCGCGCGACAAGGCGATTCAGCATTTCAAGGACATCGGCGAAACCTATAAGGCCGAACTGATCGAAAGCATTCCGACGGGCGAGGATGTCTCGATCTACTGGCATGGCGATTGGCACGATCTCTGCCGCGGCCCTCATTTTCGCACCACCGCCGAGATCGGCGACGCCTTCAAGCTCACCAAGATCGCGGGCGCCTATTGGCGCGGCGACGCCAAGAATGCGCAGCTTCAGCGCATCTATGGCACCGCCTGGCGTGACAAGAAAGAGCTCGACGCCTATATCGAGCGGCTGGCAGAAGCGGAAAAGCGCGACCATCGCAAGCTGGGACGCGAGCTGGAGCTGTTCACCTTTTCACCCGATGTGGGCGCGGGCCTTCCCTTGTGGATGCCCAACGGCATGGTGATCCGCCAGGAGCTGGAATTCCTGGCGCTGCAGGAAGAGCGCAAGGACGGCTATCGCCGGGTGGCGACGCCACACATCACCAAGGAAGCCTTGTTCTATCGCTCGCGCCATCTGCCCTATTACGGGGATTCGATGTATTCGCCGCTCGATATCGACGGCGAGAATTACTATCTCCGCCCGATGAACTGCCCCTATCACCATCTGATCTACGGGGCGACGCGGCATTCCTATCGCGAATTGCCGATGCGGATCGCCGAATATGGCCAGGATTACCGCTACGAAGCATCAGGCGGCCTGTCGGGCCTGATGCGGGTGCGCGGCTTCTGCATGAACGACGCGCATATCTATTGCCGCTTCGACCAGGCCAAGGAGGAGTTCATCAAGGTGATGCGCCTGCATGCGCGCTATTACGACCTGATGGACATCAAAGAATATTACATGCGCCTGTCGCTGCCTGACCTGGACAAGCTGGACAAATATGTCGACCAGCCGGACAAATGGCTGAAGGCGCTGGAGATCATCAAGGAGGCGATGAAGGAATCCGGCTATGCCTATGTCGAAGGCCCGGGCGAAGCCGCCTTCTACGGTCCTAAGATCGACTTTATGATCAAGTCGGCGATCGGCACCGAATACACGATCTCAACCAACCAGCTGGACTTCCTGGCGACCCAGACTTTCGACCTCAAATATATCGGCGAGGACGGTGCGGATCATCCCGTCTATGTGATCCATCGCGCGCCGCTCGGCACTCACGAGCGCTTCACCGCCTTCCTGATCGAGCATTATGCCGGCGCCTTCCCGGTCTGGCTGGCGCCGATCCAGGTCCGCGTGATTCCCATCAGCGAGAAGGTGGCGGACTACGCCCAGAAGGTGATGGACACCCTGTTCGCAACCCCGGTGGTCAACGGCACCGCGGGCCTGAGGGTGGACATCGACACCTCCAACGAGCGGATGCAGAAGAAGATTCGCGACGCCCAGCTGCAGAAAATTCCCTACATGCTGGTGGTGGGCGAGCGCGAGGCAGCCGAGGGCAAGGTCGCGGTCCGGCTGCGCTCAGGCAAAGATCTGGGGGCCATGCCCTTGGAACAATTCACCGCCCGCATCAAGCAAGAGGCCGAATCCCGCAAGGATGTGGCGGATTAGCCCTTCCCGAGAACGCCAAGACCTCCTATCTTGGCGCGTGTCCGGCGCCTTGCCGGACAGCGCCAACACCGGCGCGCCAGACGAAAGGCTCCCGTTCGCGTCCATGATCGAACTCGTTTCGCTTGGCTCCGACGGAACCGGCGAAATGCTGGCGCGCGGTTATTGAAGGAGAGAGAGCCATAGTTCCCAGACGATTTCAGCAAAATGCGCCGCCCCCCGCCAAGGATGGCCCGCGCATCAACGAAGAGATCACGTCCCGCACCATCCTTTTGATCGGCGATGACGGGCACAAATACGGCGAAATCGGCACCGACGAAGGCCGCGCCCTGGCGGAGGAAAAAGGCTTCGACCTGGTCGAGGTTTCTCCCGACACCAAGCCGCCCGTGGTCAAGTTGATGGACTATGGCAAATACAAATACGAACAGCAGAAGAAGGCCGCCGAAGCCCGCAAGAAGCAGAAGGTCATCGAGATCAAGGAGATCAAGATGCGCCCGACCATCGACGATCACGATTACGACGTGAAGATGCGGGCGATGAAGCGCTTCTTCGACGAGGGCGACAAGGTCAAGGTCACCTTGCGTTTCCGCGGCCGCGAGATGGCGCATCAGCATCTGGGCATGGAATTGCTCACCCGGGTCCAGAAGGACACCGAAATCTTCGCCAAGCTCGAGCAATATCCCAAGATGGAAGGCCGGCAGATGATGATGGTTTTGGCTCCCAGGTAGACCCCGAACCCGTCATTATTCTTCGCCCCCTATCCAGTATGTCGGCTGCGGCAGTAGCCGACGGGAGCCAAAAGCTCGCGCGCATTGCGCGCGAGCGGGAGTAAGCAACACGCGACGCGGCGCAAGAAGCCCGCGGCGGCCAAGCGGCGGGCCGGGACTTGGCCCCCTGGTAGGCGCCGGCAGGCTTTTGCAGCGACCGCGAAATTGTATCCGAACCTCTCACAAGACAAATGTGAAGGAACATCCTCTGCCGGTCCGCGTTTCACCGATGAACCGCAGGGCCGCACCGGGCGCGCTTTCGCGGAAACAGAGAAATCAGCAATGAATTTCAAGACCGCGGCCATCCTTACCGTCCTGGGCAGCGCATTGGCCGTTTCCAGTGCCAATGCCGCCGTCACAGTCGGATTCGATATAGGCAATGTCGCTTTGGGTTACAGCGATGGCTATTACGACGGTGGCCATCATTGGCACAAATGGCGCCACCATGCCGACCTGGAGCAGTACCGCACCGCCCATAACGACAACTATCATGAATGGCGCCACAACGATAAGCATCATCACTAAGCGTATCTGACAGCGCAACGGGGCCGCGTTCAAGCGCGGCCCCGTTTGCATGTCTGGTGGAAACTTCCCCGTGCGGCGTCAAAGGGAACGGTCGAACGACGAAGTCCGTCAGTCCGTGGAATCCCGCTCGTAAAGGCGTTGCATTTCCAGGAAGACGTCATCGAGCACGCGGTCTTGCGTGTAGGCCGAAAGATTATCGGGCCTGGCGACGCCCGGCTGCAGACGCGGACAGGGATCGTCCCCGCTGATCACGGTCTTTACTCCGACCACGCCGGCCCAGATGGGCAGCGCATAGTCTTCTTCATCGTCCACCACATTCTTGGCACGCACTTTGGCGGACGCTTCATCGATGCGCATGCCGATCACGGTGACGGCTTTGATTTCTTGCGGATCGTTGGGCCGCAAGGTGGCGGCGCGACCGGGATAAAAGCGGTCCACCACACCGGCCAGCGCCTCGGCCTTGGCCTCTGGGTCGTCCACGATTTGCGCGGTGCCGAAACACATCGCCGAGCGGTAATTGACCGAATGATGGAAGCCCGAGCGCGCCAGCACCAATCCATCCAGATGCGAGACGGTGAGACAGGCCGGCGTACCACCCTTCAAGTGCCGCAACATGCGGCTGGCCGAGGAGCCGTGCCAATAGAGCATGTCGTCTTCGCGCCAGAACAGGGTGGGGGTGCAATAGGGCTGACCACCCATCACATAGGCGACATGGCAAAGCAGCGCCGTGTCCAGGATCGCGAACACCGCCGCGCGGTCATAGGAGCCGCGCTCATGCAGGCGCTTGAGGCGGTTGCGCTCACTGACGGCGAAAGTGGATTCGCTCACGACGGTCTGTCCTAGAATTTACTCGAACACAATGAAGGGGCATGTCCGCCCGATCAAGCACGCGGCGCGCAATGCTGTCCCTAGCGCGCCTCTGCACTGACGGCGTTGGCCACGGTGGAGAAATCGGCATTGCCGCCGGAGATCACCAGGACCACGGTCTTGGCTTCCATCTTGCCCGCGAGAAACGCCGCCAGGGCGGCGGCGCCGCCAGGCTCGACCACCAATTTGAGTCTTGAGGCGGCAAAAGCGACGGCGCGGGCCAGTTCCTCGTCGCTGACCGCCAGGCCGGGGGCGAGAAGGCCGTCGGCCAAGGCAAAAACATGATGGCCGGGCGTGGGCGCCATCAAGGCGTCGGCGATGGACAACTTGCCGCCGGGGGCGGTGGAGCGGGCATGGGCCTTCAGCGAACGCCGCATCCCATCGAAATCCTCGGGCTCGACGCTGTGCACGAATGCGGCAGAGCCAGCGCCCTCGAGCGCCAGCGCGATGCCCGCGACCAAGCCGCCGCCCGAACAGGGCGCGGCGACCGCATCCAGTGCGATGCCCATGCGGGCGGCATCCTCGGCGATCTCGAGGCCCACGGTGCCCTGCCCTGCGATCACTTGCGGATCGTCATAAGGCTTGATCAGGGTCGCGCCCCGCTCCTTGCAAATGCGTTCGGCGATCGCTTCGCGGTCATCGCGCACCCGGTCATAGGTGACAATTTCGGCGCCAAAGGCGCGCGTGCCCTCGATCTTGGCGCGGGGTGCGTCGGCCGGCATCACGATCAGGGCGGGAATGTTCAGAAGCCGCGCCATCGCCGCCACGGCTTGGGCATGATTGCCGGAGGAAAATGCCACCACACCGGCCGCGCGCTGGTCCTTGGGAATCATCAGGATGCGATTGGCGGCGCCGCGGAATTTGAACGAGCCGGTCCGTTGCAGCGATTCCAGCTTCAGGAACACCCGGCAGCCATGGCGTATGGAGCAGAGTACCGGACTTTCCACCATGGGGGTCCTCACCGCATAGGGGGCGATGCGGACCGCAGCCTCCGTCACATCGGCGAAGGTGGGAACATCAACCATGGCGGGCTTTCAATTGGTCCAACTCGGCAAGAAGACCAGTGCCAAAATAATAACCCAGCTCGCTGCGCGCGCCCTCATAGAGGCTGGGGCCCTGTCCGGCACAGACCAGGCTTCCGTCCGCCGCTTCGCCGGATGCGGTCAACACGCCTTGTTCGAATGTCACGGGAAACAGCACGCTCACCATCGGTTTATAGTCATGGTAGTCGAGCTTCCGGTCCAGGCAATAGGCGTGGATGGCGCAGCCGCGGCCGGCAGGATTGCGGAATATGCAGGCCCCATCCTTGACCGAGGTGCGCAGATGCGCGCCGCCGGGAAATTCATGGTCCATCACCGCTTCGCCGGAGAACCAGTCGCGGACGGGTGTGCCGATGCGGTCGTGGAAATCCTGGGGCAGCGCCTTCAGCCGCACGGCATTGCCGAGGTCGATGTCCACGCCATGATCGCAGCAGGCGTCGCGGCAGAAGCCGCACTCCAGGCAATGAGTGAAATAGCGCAAGGTGAAGAGGACGGGATCCACGGCCTTGAGCACGGGCCCTCCCATCACGCAGGAATAGGAACGGCTGAGCGCGATCACGCCGCCTCCACGATGGCTTCGATCAAGGCCTCATAGCTCATGCCCGCCTCCGCCGCGGCAGCGGCAAAGCCGGCATCGGGCGAGATGCAGGGATTGGTGTTGATCTCCAGGATCAGCGGCGCGCCCTGATGGTCCACCCGGAAATCGACCCGCGCGAAGCCGGTGAGGCCGAACAGTGTCCATACTCTTTCGCAAGCCGCCCGCAGGCCTTCGGCCAGGCGCGGCTCATTCTGCTCGACGCCGAAGGCGCGCACTGTCCCGTTCCAGCCAGTGGAATCCTCTTCCCATTTGGCGTCATAGCCCACGATCCGCGGCTTGCCTTGGGGCCAATGCTCGAAGCGCATCTCCGCCATCGGCAGCACGCGCCCATCAAGCATGGCGATGTTGAATTCGCGGCCTTCGACATAACGCTCGGCGAACCAGTCACCGCCGAAACGGGTGGCGCATTGATCCGCGCGCGTCTTCACTTGGGCGGCCTCCACCACGCATTGATCATCCAACCCCAACGAAGCGTCTTCCAGCGCCGCCTTGACGATCCAGCGCCCATCCGCGAGATCTTTCCATGCGGGCGGGACCGCCCAGTCGGGCGTGGCAAGGCCCGCATCCCGCAATTTCCGCTTGGTGAGGGGCTTGTCATTGGTGAGCGCCATGGCGTCTGCCGTCGCGCCGGTGAAACGCGCGCCCTTGGCCGCCAGCATGTCCGGGGCGATGGGCGCCAGCCTGCCCTGACCGTGCACGCCTTCCACCAGGTTGAAGACGATCTCGGGCGCGGTCCGCACCAGCAATGACAGCAAAGTCTCCTGCCGGAACGGCGCCTGTTCCGCCGCATGACCGCGCGCCGTCAATGCTTTTGCCACAGCCTCGGCGGCGATCAGCGTGTCCAATTCCTCGGGCGGCGCATCCGCTGCAATGTCAGAATGCAGGACAAGAATTTTCATTTGAGGTTGGGATTTCGCGCGAGGAACGAGTCCAGGAATTTTCCGATCAAATCGCGATAAGACAGGTTCTGGAATTCGGCGATAAAACAAAGATCGGAATAGCCGGGCCGGATGCCGGCCAGGGGATTGACCTCGATGAAGCGCGGCTTGCCGTTTTTGTCCAACCGCACATCGGCGCGCCCGCCGTCGCGGCAGCGCAGCACCTTCCACGCCGCCAGCGCCACCTCGCCCGCCGCCTGCGCATCGGGGTCTGTCACGAGCACGATATCGAGCTTGTCTTCCCAATCTGCTTTGTTCTCGAAGCCGTAACCGTGGCCCACATATTTATCCTTGGGCACGATCTCGCTCACGCCCAGAACCGTGGCGCCCTCACCCGTACCGGTGATCCCCACAGTGAATTCGCGGCCGGGCAGGAATTCCTCCACCAGGACGGGTTGGCGGAAGCGGGCAAGAAGATCGCGCGCCACGCTTTCCAATTGGCCTTGGGTTTCCACCAGCGAGCGGGCATCCACGCCCTTGCCAGAGCCTTCCGCCACCGGTTTCAGGAACAGCGGAAACGGCAGGGTGACTTTGGCGATGTCGGCTTCGCGCTCGATCAAGGCGAAATCGGCCGTTGGGACGCCGGCGTCGCGCACCACCCGCTTGGTCATGGCCTTGTCCAACGTCAGCGCCAAGGTCAACGGATCGGCAAAGACATAAGGAATGTCATAGGCCTCGAGCAGCGCGGGCACCTGCGCCTCGCGCGAGACGCCCTTCAAGCCTTCGCAGATATTGAAAACCGCATCCCAACGCGCGCCTTTCGCTAGGGCCTGCGTAAGCGGCTTGATGCCGCCGATGCGCTCCGGCTGATGGCCCAATTCCGTCAGGGCTTGGCAGACCGCGGCGATGGTTTCTTCGGCGTCGAATTCGGCGGTTTCTTCCTCGCCCAGGCCTTGGGCAAGATAGTCGCTGCGCAGGTCATAAGTGACCCCGATCCGCATGATGAGGATCAGCGCCCCAAAGTGCCGTTGGGATCAGGGTATTTGTAAATCTTGCCTTCGAAATTGCGCAGCAATAAATCGTCGCCCTCGCGGCCCACCACCGGATCAGGCGCCAATTGAATCTTCCCGCCCCCGCCCGGCGCGTCGATCACGAACAAAGGCGTGGCATAACCGGTGGTGTGGCCGCGCAACGCCTGGATGATCTCAAGCCCCTTGTCCACTCCGGTGCGAAAATGCGCCGAGCCCCGGATCGGATCGCATTGATAAAGATAATAAGGCTTGACCCGGTTCTTGAGCAGGCCGTGCATTAAGGTCTTCATCACCACAGGATCGTCATTGACGCCCTTGAGCAGCACGGTCTGGCTGCCCAGCGGGATGCCTGCATCGGCCAGCCGCGCGGTCGATTCGGCCACTTCGCGGGTGAGTTCGGCGGGATGGGTGAAATGCAGGCTCATCCATAGCGGATGATGCTTCTTGAGCACTCGGATCAGCCCGCGCGTCACGCGCTGAGGCGTCACCACCGGCATCTTGGTGCCGATCCTGAGGAACTCGATATGGGGAATGGCCCGAAGCCGCGAGAGCAGCCAATCCAGCTTGTCGTCCGAGAGGGTGAGCGGGTCGCCCCCCGACAGCAGCACGTCGCGCACTTCGGTGTGCGCTTCCAGATAGGCGATGGCCTCGCCCCATTGGCGGGTGGAGAATTGATACTCACCGCCCGGATTGCCCACCAGCCGTGAGCGGGTGCAATAGCGGCAATAGGTGGAGCAGGTGCCGGTAGCCAGGAACAGGACGCGGTCGGGATAGCGGTGGACCAGGCCGGGCACCACCGTGTCATGGTCCTCGGACAGCGGATCGTCATCCTCCCCTGGCGCCTTGAGATACTCCCCGCCGGTCATGATGTGGGTGCGGCGCAAAGGTTCGGAGGCGTCGGTGAGACCCATCAACCCCGCGTAATAAGGCGTGATGCCGACCGGCAGCGGGCCCTGGTGCTTGGCCACGGCCGCATATTCATCTTCCGAGAGCCGGAACACCCGTGCCAATTCTTCCAGAGTGCGGATGCGAGCGCGCATCTGCCAGCGCCAGTCATTCCATTCAGCGGGACCGGTGCCGGGCCAGAAACGGCGATAAAAGGCCCGCAAAGACTGGCTGACTGGAAAGCGCAGCTCGGCCTTGGGGCCCGGCACACGAAGCTTGGCGATGGGCGCGCGTATGTCCCTGAGCGCGGCGTCATCCTGAGTTTTGCGGAAGGATCGCGTGGCCGTCCTGATTGCGCGGCCGCGCGCCATCTCCAGAGCCATTTTACTGTCTCATGTCGCGCGAGATCCGCGATCCTAACGGTCCATCCGGCGGCGCCCCCGTGGCTCGACCATCATCGGACGAAACGACTGAGGCGATATTTAATCAGTGAGCGCTATTGTCAAGTGCGCGCTTTAACGTCAGTGCGTGTCCCCATGCGCGGGTGGCGGCGCAGTGATCAGTTTGCGCACGCGATAGACGGTGACATGCACCTTCTTGCCGCGCGAATAGTCGAAGCCGGTCGCCTCATCCATCGGTACGGCATCGGACTGAAGCTCGGCCAGACGGGCGAGGAATTTTGGCTGTTCATAATCATCCACCAGCGCCAATCCTCCGAAGTCGGTGCCCTGCTTTGCCGCGCCGCTCCCGTCGGTGAGATTGACGTCCGCGCCCAACGCAAACACCAGGCTAGGCTCCTCATAACCGGCCAATGCGGGCGCGGGATCGCCCGGCCGCGCATCCTTGGCCACCAGCGCCTTGAGCTTCTGGGTGAGCCAGAGATCGGTGAGGCGCGGACCTGCGCCCATGGTGAGGCTGGGCGTCAGGATCAGGAAGGAGAGCAGCGCCAGCGACAACGCCACCAAGCGCGCGCCGGTGAGAAGCATGATCAGCGCGCCAAGACCGATCAGCCCCCCAACCACGGCAGAGGCAATCAACCCGGTCGCAAAGCCGCCGCCATAAAGTTCGGGCAGCCAGACTGGCGCCGCCGACAGCGCGGCAAGACCGACAAGATATTGGAGAATCGCGACTGTGGATAAAGTCTTGCGCCAGCCCGGCTTGAGGCTCTGATCCTCGCCCTTGGGCATGAGCACCCAGAATGCGGTGAGAATCGCCAAGGCTGGATAGGCCGGCAGCACATAATGAGGAAGCTTGGTGGGGACGGCCTCGCATATCAGCCACCAACTCCCGGCCCAGGCCAGGAGAAACCGGACCATGGGCTCCTTGACCTTGGCGATGCCCAGCCCGATCCCCGGAGCCACGAACAGGATCGCCGGCCAGAAGGCGATGGTGGAGAGAACAAGATTATAGCCCGGCGGCGCGCCATGGCTCTCCTGCCCGCCCGCCAGCTTGGCGGCAAAGTCGTTGCCCAGGGATTGCTGGAAGAATGTGCCCTGGCTTTCGCGCCAGATTGCGATCAGCCAGGGCGCCACGATCAGGAACGTCAACGCCACGCCCCATGCCGGCCTGGTGGCTTTGAGCCAAGTCCAGGCGGTGCCGGTCTTGGCCCGCCAGTCCCAGATGAGAAGGGCAGCGATGGTGGCGACGGCGACGCCGGCGATCACCGGCCCCTTGACCAGGATGCCCAAAGCGAAGGCGGCCCAGCCCCACATCGTCAGCCGGGTGGAGACGGGCGTGCCTTCGGCGGCAGCGCGATAGATTCGCAGCAGCACGCCTTGAACGCCGATGACGGTGGCCAACAGAACCGCGTCGGTGGTGGCGATGGTAGCTTCGGCGGTGAGCAGCACCGAGAATCCCAACAGCAGCGCCGCCACCAGACCCACATCGGCGGCGAAGACCGAGCCCAGCCAATAGGTGAGCCACACTGCGGCGATGCCGCCGAGCAGGGACGGCAGGCGATAGGTCCAGATCTTGGTGTCGCTGCCATCGGCGAGATTCTCAACATGGCCGGCGATGGCGGTAGCGGCGGCCTGCATCCAATAGATGCCCACCGGCTTTTTGTAGCGCGGCACCTGGCCGAAGCGGATGTCCACAAAATTGCCGCTCTCCAGCATCTGGCGGGAGGATTGGGCGAAGCGGCTTTCGTCGCGGTCGAGCGCCGGCAGGCTCAATATCCCCGGCAGCCACAGCATCACGCACAAGACTGCCAGCAGGGGGTAGGCCAGGCGGGGAAGCGCCATGGAACTGATAAAGCGCGGCTTTGCCGCCGGCGGGGGCGAAGCCGGAACCGCGGTGGCGTCGCTCATATTGTTGCCTAATCTCTCGGACTGTATAAGGCCCGGCCCATCGGGGCGGCGCGCCTATCGACCGCCAGTCTAGCCAAGCGTCAGGATTTTGGGAAATTCGTGGAAACAATGACGGTCTCGGTGGTGGTCCCGGTCAAGGATGAGGCGGAAAATGTGGCCGCGCTGGCCCGCGAGATCGCGGCCGCGCTCAAGGACCGGCCCGGTCATGAAATCATTTTCGTGGACGACGGCTCGCATGATTCGACGCCCGAGGAACTGACGCGGCTCAAAAGCGAGATCGCGCATTTCCGGCCGCTGCGCCACGCCCGCAATTTGGGCCAGAGCCGGGCCATCCGAAGCGGCATCCTGGCCGCCCGGGGCGAGATCATCGTCACTCTGGACGGCGACGGCCAGAACGATCCCGCCGACATTCCCAAGCTGCTCCAACTGCTCGACAGCGATCCGGAGCTGGGCCTGGTGTCAGGGGTGCGGGTGAAGCGACAAGACACCGCTAGCCGGAAACTGGCGTCGCGCCTCGGCAATGGCTTGCGCAACGCGCTGCTCAAGGATGGCGCCACCGATACCGGCTGCGGCCTCAAGGCGATCCGCCGCAGCGTCTTTCTTGCCCTGCCCTATTTCGATCATATCCACCGCTATCTGATCGCATTGATCCAGCGCGAAGGGTGGAAAGTGGCTTATGTCCCCGTGCATCATCGGCCTCGAATGGCGGGACGCTCCAAATACACCAATTTCGGCCGCCTCCTGGTGAGCGTGAACGATCTTCTGGGCGTGCGCTGGCTGATGCGGCGGCATGGCGGCACCGCCGGCACGGAGGAACTGTAAATGGGTTTCATGGGGCATTGGTACGCCGCGGCGCTGGCGCATCCTTACGATGTGCTTTGGAACCTGATCGGTTTCGGCGGCCAGGCGGTCTTCGGCGTGCGCATGCTGATCCAGTGGCTGAAGAGCGAGCAGGAAGGCCATAGCGTGATTCCCGTCACCTTCTGGTATTGCAGCCTGATCGGCGGCCTTTTCAGCTTCACCTATGTCATTCACCAGCAGGCTTGGGCGCTGGTGCTGGGCCAGGGACTGCCGCTTCCCATCTATGCCCGCAATATCTGGATGATCTACCGCGACCGGGGTCGCGCCGCCGCCTGACGCTTTTTCTTGGCGGCAGGTTTCTTTGTCGTCTTCGCGCCCCGCAGATATTCCGCCAGCACTGCCGCATGATTGATCTTGGGATCGCGGGCGCCGAACAGAAGCGTGACTTTCGGCCGCTTCAATTCCTTGCGAAATGTGGCCAGCGCGGGATTCTTCGATAGCTCCAAGCGATAATGTTTCTTGAACTCGGCGAATTTCTCCGGCCGGTGATTGAATTCCTCGCGCAATTCGGTCGAAGGGGCGATGTCCTTGGCCCACAAATCCAGCGCGGCTTTTTCCTTGGTGACGCCGCGCGGCCAGAGCCGGTCCACCAGCACCCGAAAACCGTCAGAGGCTTCGCGCGGATCATAGACGCGCTTGAGGACGATGGTCATGGCTGCCTCCTTTCAGCGTGTGCCGATGCGCATGCCCAACAGCTGCGGCAGCGACGCCATGGCGCTGGCCAGCGGCGGCGGCATCCGGTTCTGCTCCTCGGCCTCTTCGCAGGCGATGATCGCGCGGCGGACGGCGCGGCCTCCCCAGGTGCGGACCGGCTCGGGCGGAAGCGTGGGCAGCTTGCGCCGGCAGAGCGGCAGGTTCGACCACATGTCGTTCTCGTTCAGCACCAGCGAGGCCAGGCACTGGCCGCCGATATAGGTGGGATTGATGCCGTGGCCGGAATAGCCGCAACCGAAATGCACGCGGGTGCCGGGGATGGTCTTGAAGAAGGGCAGACGGTCGGCGGACACGTCGATCTGCCCGCCCCAGGCCCTGGCGACCGGCACATCGCGGAAGGCCGGCAGTAAGCGGCGCAGGCCCTGTTCGGCGCGGCGCGCGCTGGCGGGATCTTCGCGCAAGCGCGAGTCGTTGGTGTGGCCGTTGAAGGCGATGGGTCCGGAGCCCGAACCCATCAGCACTCGCCCATCCGGCGTCTTGCGGAAATAATGCAGGAACATCCGCATGTCCGAGATTCCTTCCTCACCGGTCCATCCCATCGCTTCCAGCGCCGCGGGCGCGGGCTCGCTCATCACTGCGTAGCTGGAAAAGACACTCACATGCCGCTTGGTCTGCGGCAGGCCGGCCAGATCGCAATTGGTGGCCAGCACCACTTCGCGGGCGATGACTTGGCCGCCCGGCGTGCGAATGCGGTTGGGTGCGCCCTTGTCCAGGTGGGTCATGGGCGTGTTCTCGTAGATCGCCACGCCCGCTTCCATCACCGCCTTGCGCAAGGCCCGCGCCAGCAAGGCAGGATGGAGATTAGCGCCTTCGGGCAGGAACACACCGCCGCGAAACACCGGCGAGCGGCAATAATGCGCGACTTCGTCTGCCGTGAGCGGTTGCGCCGCGTCCGGCACGCCCAGCCGGCGGGCGGTATCGACATAGCCCGCGATCTTCGCATTCTGCGCCAGGGCGCAGGAGACGCGCAGATTGCCCGCCTCGCGCCACCAGACATCGCGGCCGGGTGCGGTGGCGAAAGCGCGGATGGCGTCCTGCGCCACGGTGCCGGCGCGGGCCACTGCCAGCGCGCCATCGTCACCGATGTTGCGCGACATGCCTTGGAGGCTGGCCCAATAGCCATGGACCTTGCCGCCATTCTTGCCGCTGGCGCCCGAGCCGCACAGCGACGCCTCGATCACGGCCACGGACAGGCCGGGTTTCTTCGCCTTCAAGGCCAGCGCGGTCCAAAGCCCGGTATAGCCGCCGCCGACGATAGCGACATCCGCTTTGACCTCGCCGGTGAGGGACGGCGCGGGCGCGCCGGCTTCGCGCGCCATGGCGTCGGCGAACCACCAGGACGGATCATGCGGCTTCGTCATGCCGTCCTCATATGGCGCGCCAGGAAGGCTTTGCTGCGGGGATGCTGGGGCGCGGAGAAGAAGTCCGCCGGCGCAGCGTCTTCCACCACCTGCCCGTCCGCCATCATGATCACGCGGTCGGCCACCTCGCGGGCGAAGGCCAACTCGTGGGTGACCAGGATCATGGTCATTCCGTCGGCGGCCAAGCGGCGCATGCTCTCCAGCACTTCGCCCACCAACTCCGGATCGAGCGCCGAAGTGGGCTCGTCGAACAGCATCAGCCTAGGCTCCATCGCCACGGCACGGGCGATCGCCACACGCTGCTGCTGGCCGCCGGAAAGCTCGTGCGGATAATGGCCGGCCTTTTCCTTCAGGCCTACCCGCGCCAACAAATCCAACGCGCGCTTTTCGGCTTCGGCTTTGGCCACGCCCAGCACCTGCACCGGCGCCTCGGCGACATTCTCCAGCGCGGTAAGATGGGCGAAGAGATTGAAACGCTGGAACACCATGCCGATCCTGGCGCGCTTGGCGGAAGTGACTCGGTCCGGCTCTTCCTTGAGCTTGCCGTCGCGCCCGCGCGCATAGCCCACCAGCTCGCCCGCGACCTTGATCTCGCCCTGGTCCATGGTCTCCAGATGATTGACGCAGCGAAGCAACGTGGTCTTGCCGCTGCCACTGGCGCCCAGCAGACAGACCACCTCACCCGCCTCGACATCCAGGGAAACGCCTTTCAGCACCTCTTGGGAACCGAAGCGCTTGTGGACGTCGCGGATTTCGACCAGCGCCATCAATTGTGTTCCACAGCCAAAACGGCGGGACGCTGTCTCAGATGAAAGCGCCGCTCGATGCCTTTCTGGACCAAAGTGAGAAAACCCGTCAGCAGCAGATACCAGATGCTCACCACCGCCAGGACTTCGAAATATTTGAAATTGCGGCCATAGATGCCGGTGCCGGTAGCGAAGATTTCCGGCACCGCGATGGCGAAGAGCAGCGAGGTGGTCTTGAGCATGGCGATGAACTGGTTGCCGGTGGGCGGGATGATCACGCGCAGCGCCTGGGGCATCACAATGCGGCGCATCGCCTTGGCCTTGGTCATGCCCAGCGCGCGCGCCGCCTCGCGCTGGCCGGGATCGACGGAAATCAGGCCAGAGCGAATGATCTCGGTCATATAGGCGCCTTCATTCAGGCCCAGCGCCACGGTGCCGGCCACCAGCGCCGGAAGATTGATCGCGTTGTTGGTGAGGACAGGCAGTGCATTGTACCAGAACACGATCTGGACCAGCACCGGCACGCCGCGAAAGAAGCCCAGATAGGCCTGTACGATCCCGCGCAAGGTTTTGGAGCGCGACAAAGCCGCCAGCGCGCCGCCAAACCCCAACAGGATCGCGATCGCCATCGCCGCCAGGGTGATGCCCAGGGTGGTGAGCGCGGGCAGGAAGAATTGGGTGGAAAAAAGCGTGTCAAAGAACGCCTTGCTGTCGAAGACGATGGCAAACGAGCGGGTCTGGGGCGCAGCTCCCGGTCTGTCATCGGCCTGATTGCGGATATCCCCATTCCGCAAATGCCATTTGTCCAGCAGCTTGTCGTATTCGCCGCTTTTCTCCAGCGCCTGGATCGCTTCGGTCACGGCCGCTTCCTGGACTTTTTCATCCTTGCGGAAGGCCAGGCCCATCAGATTGCGCGGCACTTCGGGCCGTCCCGAGATGATAGGGCTGGCGGGCGCCAGTTCCGGCATCAGGCGCGAGATGTAGGAAGCGAACGCCCAATCGACAAAGGCGATATCGGCAGCCTTTGTGCGCAGCTGCATCGCCGCATCATTGAAGCTGGGAAAATATTTAAGATCGATCGACTTCTGCTTGCAGACGCCTTGGTTGGCACGCTCCAGCGCCGACGCCTGGGTGGTGCCGGCGATGGTGGCAACGCGCAGACCGCAAAGCCCGTCCTCGTTCTGGAAGAAGAAATGATTTTCCCTGCGGCCCACAAATTGGATGCCGCCCCTGAAATAGGGCACGAAATCGAAAGTCTCGCGCCGCTGAGGCGTGATACCCAGGCCCGAGCTGAGATAATCGAACTTTCGCGCCATCAGGCCGGGGAACAATCCCGCGAAAGTCACATTCACGAATTCGGCCTTGAGGCACATTTTCTCGGCGATGGCGCGCGACATGTCGATGTCGAAGCCGGTGGGCTGGCCATTCTCGACAAACGTCTGGGGTGGGTTGGTGAGCATGGTGCCGATGGTGAGCGTGCCTTGTGTCACCAAGCCGGCCGGCGCATTCACCGGGCAAGCAGCCAGTGCCGGCGTCGCCACCATCAGACATGCGAACAGGAAAGCGATCTGTTTCATCAGCGATTGGTCCAGGGAAAGCCGGTGGCCAGAGTCATTTCATGGCTGACGGGAAAGCGGCGCGGATAAAAGCCAGTGCTGGTTCCTTCGCCCTTTGAGATCTTGACGAAGGCGTCATCCAGATCGCGCAAATCCTTCATCGTCAGCCAGGGCGCGGACACGCCCTCGTCGGCGCGGCAGCAATGCGCCGTCCACAGAATCGTGCCGGGTGGAATGGTGGCAAGCAGAAGCTGGGCGGTGGCGTGATAGGCGCTGCGGCTGGCGCCGGCCCCAAAAGCATAGACGGTAGTGGGATAGATATAGTCGCCGGTGAAGAGGCGCTTGCCGGCGGCGTCATAGAGCGACACCGAGCTTGGCGTATGGCCGGGCGTGGACAGAACCCGCAATTTGCGCCCGCCCAGATCGATGGTGTCGCCCGGTTTGATCCATTCCGAAACCTGGAAAGTCGGCCGCACCCGCTTGTCGGCGATGCCGCCGAATTCATAGCGGCCCGGCGTGAACCTGCCGTCGGTCACGTCGGCGCGCGTCTGCGGCAAATCGATCATGGCGATGTGATGGAAGGGCGCGATGCCACCCAGATGATCGAAATGAAGATGCGAGACCATCACCGTGACAGGAAGATTGGTGAGCGAGGCCACCACCGGACTGACGTCGCGGGTGCCGCTGCTGGAATCGAACAACAGCGCGCGTCTGTCGCCCAGAATCAGATAGGCGTAGTTCTGCTGGTAATAGCGCGGCTCGCCGATGGCGAAGATGCCATCACCCAGGTCTTGGACCGCGAAATAATCATCCACCATGCGACCCTTGGCGAGCTTGGCCGGCGCGGGATCCACGATCGCGTGCGAAGAGATGTAAGGCGACATCTCGGTATTGACATAGGGCGCGAATACCGCGGCCAAGGTGAGGATCACGATCACCGCGACGGCAAAAGCCATGAGTAGATCGCGCATCAAATGAGAGCTTCTTACCACGCGCTTTAATCCCCGGCAGACGCGCTATCTAGCGGATAAATCTGCGCCTTTGCAAAGTGAGATGACCACGTCTCAGCGGCTTGGTTGTCAAAGTCCGGGTCGAGGCGCACACTCTTCAAGGGACCCGGCGGGGACGTGCCGGGCAGCAATCACACACCACAAGGGGAGGACTGCTATGACCGATATTTCACGGCGTCACCTGATTCAAACCGCGGCAGGCTTGGCGGCCATCGCCAGCGCGCAGCCGGCCATCGCGCAAGGCGCGGTGAAAAACAGCAACGCGATCCGCGCGCGCATGGGGCTGGGAGCCGACATCATCTATGTCAATGCTGCCAATCTCTGCCCGACATTTAAGTCGGCTAGCGCGGCGGAGAAAGCGTCTTCGATCGAGCTGCAGGCCGATCCATCCCAGGAATACCGCCAGCGTTTCGTCGACATCTCCACGCAATTGCGGACCCGCTTCGCCCGCCAGGTCAATGCCGCGCCAGAGGCGATCTCGCTCACCCGCAATGCCAGCGAAAGCAGCGGCAATATCGTGCGCGGTGTGCCGCTCAAGGCAGGCGACGAAGTGATCATCGGGCGGGAAAACCATCCCTCCAACACCAATTACTGGCATCGCCGGGAAAAGGAACAGGGCATCGTGGTCAAGGTGGTCAACCCGGCCGACGAGCCCAAGAATGTGCAGGAAGTCCTGGACTCTTATCTTTCACTGGCGACACCCAGGACCAAAGTGATCGCGCTGTCGCACATGACCAATCTTGCCGGACTGATCGCACCTGTCGCCGAGATCGGCCGCTTTGCACGGGCCAAGAACATCTGGTTCCATCTCGATTGCGCCCAGACTTTCGGCTGGATGAAGCTGGATGTCACGGCGATGGGCTGCGATTCATTTTCCGGTAGCACTCATAAATGGATGATGGGCCCGTTGGGCGGCGGCGTGCTCTATGTCCGGCCCGAGCGTCAAAACGAACTCGATCCCCTGATCCTCAGCGTCAATTACTACCGCTCGGCCAAACCCGATGAAGTGAATGGGCAGAATTTCGAACTGATCGGCCAGCGCACCGATCCGATGCTGCCGGGCCTGATGGTGGCGTTGGACGAGCGCGACGCCATCGGCGCGGACAATATCGAACGCATCGCCCGCGCCAATGCCGCCAGCCTGCGCCAGAAGCTTCAGGCCAAGGGCATCAAGGTCTGGGGCTCGGGCGATCCGGCGCTGTGGGGGCCCTGCCTTGCCGTGGTCGTCAACGACGTACCGGGCAAGCACAAAGACCTCTATCAGAGCCACAAAGTCGCCTGCGCGGCGACGCGGATAAACAACCAGCCCGCGCTGCGTATCTCGCCGCATGTCTACAACACGCCGGAAGAACTCGACCGCCTGACGAGTTTGGTGGCAGCCTGACTGATCATTCCGCTTGACGAAAAGCCCCGGCCTTCCTGCCGGGGTTTTTTTAGAACCCAAATTTGCAGTGCGTTAAGCAAAACCCGGCTATGACCAAGGCCTGATGCGACGATATTTGCTTGTGCCCTTGCTGCTGAGCCTGCTCGGCGTCGCCTCCTGCGCGGCGCTGAAACCGCAGCCCGTGGCGCCGGCCGCGCCGTCACCAGCCGCGCCACCGCCGCCAACGGCAATACCACTGGCGCCGCCGCCCTCATTCTTCCCGCCCGTGCCGCGCGCCGAGCAGCCCTATTTCATCCAGGAAGGCATCGCCTCTTTCTATGGCAAGGAACGTCAGGGAAAGCCCACCGCCACCGGCGAGCATTTCAACCGGACCGATTTGACCGCCGCGCATCCCACACTGCCGTTCGGCACCGTGGTGCGCGTGACCAATCTGCACAATGGCATGATGGTAAAACTCCGCATCAACGACCGTGGACCGCACGTCAAAGGCCGGGTGATCGACCTTTCGACCGCCGCCGCCCGGGCGGTGGGCATCTGGGATGGCCTGGCGCGCGTGCAGATCGAAGCCTTTGCCTCCGATCAACCGTCGGCTTTCCCGCGATAAAGCCGAAGACCGGCCAAGCGGATTGCCGCGCGGAAACAAGGACTTTGTGGGACGCTTGCGGGAACAGGCGGGGCAGTATATTCGCGTGGTCTTAGTGGACAGGTGGCCGAGCGGTTGAAGGCGCACGCCTGGAAAGTGTGTAACGGTGAAAGCCGTTCGAGGGTTCGAATCCCTCTCTGTCCGCCAAATGTACGCTACAGCGCGCGGCTATCCGATCTTCGCGAGGCGCACGACGAACTGCTGCTTGCGGGTATGTCGTTCCCGAATCGCCCGTAGGCGCTTGTCGAAGTCAGGCATCGCACCGCGTTCTTCGGCAACGGCCCGAAGATCGAGGAGCAGGCCCACCGCTCTGTCATAGCCAGTGGCGTTGCGGCGCTCGATTTCGGCTTCGACCTCGCGCCAGACGCCTTCACCCCGCCGCGTTATCGCCAATAGCCTGGCTTGGCGGGTTTTCTCGGCTTCTTGCACGCGCCGTTTATGTTCGGCGGCAAGCTTCTCGGCAGTGGCCTCCTGGCGGGCGAGACCTATCGCATTGGCGCGTGCGCGCAGTTCGCCGACGGTCCGGGCGCTGATCGGCGTGGCGTCGGCACCGCTCGCGATACGGTCCCTGACCTTCGCCCGCAGTTCAGCGCCGACGTAGGGGTCGCCATTGAACAGCCGCGACAGCATCGCGGTCTTGTCGGTGTCAGTCATCGCCGAAATGACCCCCCGGACGGCCTCCTCAGACGAGGTACTCGCCATTGCGCCGGCGGAGCGTTCGGCAGCCGCTTGGACGAGGTCGGAATCGATGCCGAAGAATTCTGCGAAAGCTTCCAGGCTTGCGGACATCGGCCCAATCCCGGGCATCGGCTCCGGCCGGCCAGCCTCGAAAACCTCGGCCTGGACCGCTGTCAACCAGAGGAGATAGAAGAGCCGAAGGTCACCCGCAAGCACCTCGGCGCGGAGCGGCGCGAGAGCGGCGAGCCAGCCCGAGCCGTCATCCCAATCCTCGGACTCAACTTCGTCGCAACTAATGTCCACGATCAGATTCTCACCAGAAACCGACAACGTGGCGCAATCGACCTCGTCGAGGAAGGCGTCGAGGAGGTGCCGACCGACCAGCCGCGCCGGCAACCTGATCATCAAGCGGCGCGAACCCCAATTCGCCATATAGAGGTGCAAATCGAACCAGCGCTCCATAAGTTTGGCTGGATCGCCTTTGAAGTTGCCCCATTCATAGGAGTTCGTGAAGCTGGTGGCCGTGATCCGCGCTCGTGTCGATAAATCCCGAAGGACCTGACGATCCGCTTCGCTGAGCGGATGGTCGATCGCTTGGAATTCGTAATACTGGTATTCGCTCATGGTGGCGGCCGTCGCGGCAAATCGAGGGCGAAGACAGGTCTTACGTCCAGCGGGCTGGTCAGGTCAGACCGGATACAGGACTCCGTCGGTTTCGAGGATTCGAAGCGCTTCGGCAAGCGTCACGCCGACATGGAGGCGCCACCATTTGCCCGTGTGCCGCATCCAGTAGATATCGAAACGATCCGGCCCCATACGGTCGATCCGGGCGAAGGGCGCATCGAACTCGTCGCCGCGATTGTGCTCCATGCCCGACCTGTAGCGCTGCATGAAGCGGTATCGTCCCGCCGTCCACGCGCCATGGATGTCGATCACATAGTTCCATTGCGTCGGCCTGATCTGCGGCAGGAAACGCGGTTTGAGGACGTCGCCAATGAAGGCCTCGCAAGCGGCGGCGATGACCGCCTTCTCCGACGCGTCGAGCGGTGCCGGACGGGGCGCGCGGCCTGACCGCATCCACGGCTTCTTTTGAGCCATTCTTTGATCCGCGCCTATCGAGTTTGACGTTTGTTCTAGGGGAATAAGACGCATTGTAGCGCCGAATCGCGACTTTCGGCGAGGTGCGTCGTCTGAGTGCCAGCCTCGTCATAGGGCTATGGCGTAGACATAGTGCTCATCATCGTCGGGCATGGCCCGCCAGCTAGTTGTTCGCCAATGTTCGGCCCTGTTCAACTAAGCTAATAAAATCAGCTACTTCATCGCTTCTGCTGTCTCGACCCGACCCGCCTTGTTTGGCATAATTCGCTGCAGAGTATGGGTAGGAGTATGGGTAGGTGGCGCGGGGGATTGAGCGTCTTAGCGCACTTATTATCTCGCGGAAGTTGGCGCGTGGGTATTACGCCGATGGCGGCGGCCTATACCTTCAGGTCAACCCGTCCGGTAGCAAGTCATGGGTCTTCAGGTACCGCGATCGCGGCGGCGGCCGCTTGCGCGAGATGGGCTTAGGTTCCTTCCTAGCTGTTTCCCTTGCCCAAGCGCGCCAGGAAGCGAGGCGGCATCGCTCAGCCCTGCAGGAAGGGTTGGATCCGATCGAACAACGCAATACCTCGAAGGCGGTGAGCGGGACGCTGGCTGCAAAGTCGTTCGAAGAATGCGCAAATGCTTACATCAGTTCGCACAAGTCGGAATGGCGCAACGAAAAGCACGCCAAGCAATGGTCCGCCACAATCAAAGCCTATGCTGCCCCGGTGTTTGGCACGCGCCGCGTTGCTGAGATCAACATCGAACTTGTACTTCGCGTGTTGGAACCAATATGGGCCACAAAGCCTGAGACAGCATCTCGCCTTCGCGGTCGAATCGAAGCGGTCCTGGACTGGGCCAAAGTTCGAGGATATCGAGTCGGCGATAATCCGGCTCGATGGAAGGGCAATCTAGATAAGCTTCTCGCCAAGCGAAAAAAGGCTGGCAAGGTAAAACATCATGCTGCCCTTCCCTTTGCTGATCTGCCTGACTTTATCGCTACTCTCCGCCAACAGAATGGGATCGGTGCCGCAGCTCTTGAGTTCGTTATCCTTACAGCGTCGAGGACCAGCGAGGCCATTGGTTCGACTTGGTCCGAAATCAACCTTGAGACGAAGGTTTGGTCTTTAAGCCAAGAACGGATGAAGGCAGGCCGCGCGCATCGTGTCCCCCTCACGGCGGACGCAATCAAAATCTTGCGGCGCATGGAAAAGGTCAAAGGTGGCGACGCCATCATTCCAGGTCAAAAGGCCAAAGCTCATCTTTCCAACATGACGCTGTTATCGACCTTGAAGAAAATGGGAAGGCCGGATTTAACGACGCACGGTTTCCGCAGCACATTTCGTGACTGGGTGTCCGAATGCACCGATTTCCCGCGCGAAGTGGCAGAAATGGCCCTTGCTCACACAATCGAAAGCAAAGTCGAAGCTGCTTATCGCCGCGGCGATCTGTTCGACAAGCGCAGAGTCTTGATGCAGATATGGGCCGAATATTGCTCCAAGCGCCCTTCCCACAATGTCGCGACAGCGACGCCAGCGGTTGTGGCCTCCTGACCACCACCGTGCCCGCAGTTGGTTATTGATCGAATTGCTCGGCAGTGGCGCCTTTATTCTTTGCCGCAAGGAGACGGAGCGTGAAAAACAAGAAAAGAATTAAACCGAATAAGGAAACCTCGGAAATAGTTGCGACGGACAACGGTTCGCCACTGGATGGTATGTCCGACTGGCTTACGGAGTTCGCCATGAAAGCGATCGAGGAGGCTGATCCGATGACGATGTGGAAGCTTTTCAGTATCAAATTGATGGAGGCCAATGACTGGGATGAGGAAGACTTAAAGGCCGAAGTCGATAAATTGCTGAGTGAGGAGCCGACGGTGACCGGCAAATCGAAATCACCAAACAGGCAAGCCCGGCGCGGGAAACGGTGATGAGGCAGATGCTCATCATTGGGGCAGCATTCTAGCTCGGCGGCGCAAGGCCATAATCTTGGCAATGTGAGGCTTTCGCCGAGAACCGAGGCGGAATAAGGCTTTTCCCGCGTGATCAGGTGCGAACAAGCACCGAACGAGCCATGAACAGATGAGAACGTAATCCCACGGTTTTATCACAATCTTCCCCACCGTAAGCGTGCACACAGCGGTAAGATTAGAGATGGTGTGAAGAATAGACTTCGAGATTGCTACGTCACATCTTGAAGCAGCACCTGACGCAATTACTCCCAAAAACCTCCGTTCCGACGCCTGCGTCAAGATCAGAAAGCCGGTCAGCCCTGAAACAAGCAAATCATTTCCTCTTGAAATTCAATGCGGACGAAATCCCGTCCGCCGGCGTGAGTTCCGGCACCACCGCCTGGCATGGCGCCTCGTTTAAGATCGAACCGGTGCGGCTGCGGCGCGCCCGCCGCATGATCGATCCACAGCCGCC
>Ga0075522_10000782_pt1 | contig 23469 bp, 17 predicted proteins | sample NGEPerA_FD_74796 | JGI IMG/M metagenome (GOLD analysis project Ga0075522, IMG submission 74796) | Arctic peat soil microbial communities from the Barrow Environmental Observatory site, Barrow, Alaska, USA - NGEE PermafrostL2-A | ecosystem: Environmental > Terrestrial > Soil > Wetlands > Peat ...
CCACATCACGTAGCGCTTGGTGGCACCCACGCCGGTTACATAAGCGTTGATCCCGTTGTACTTCTCGCTGGCTTTCATCAGGAACATGCGGTTTGGCGAAATGTTGATGCCGGTTCGGGCCACTACCATTTCCAACTTGGCCACCAGCGCCGCGTGATGATTTTCGAGCGGCTCAAACTTATTAAAAATGGGCTCCAGCAGCGGCGAAACAAAGATAAGAAAGATCAGAATCGGCACCGTCGCCACCCAGATGCCCAGCCAGTAGCGACGCGGCCAGCGCCGCACAATCCAGTTGAACAGCAGCAGAATTGGCACCGCGATCAGCAGCGTTAGCCCCAGTGACTTCGCCTGATCGCCCATCCAGCTACCCCAGCCCTGCACGCTGACGGCGAATTCCTTTTCCTTTGACTGGCTGAACCACTCCAGTGGCAGGCTCGCCAGCCAGGTAATCAGAATGAACACGGCAAAGAAGATCGCCCCTTGCATCCAGCGCCGATCCAACATGCTTTTCGCCCAGCTCTCTATGCGCGCGGATAAGCCCGTTGCCAGCAGCAACCACAGAAAGACCAATCCCCACAACCCGTTCACAATGTCCATCGTGTTGCGAATGCGGCTGATAGCGATAGCCTTGGCAAGCTTGTCCGGCGGCAGTTGATACGCCTGCTGCGGGCTTGTCTGCGCGTTTTGAGCCGTTGCTGCCTGGGGTGCGGGCGTCTGGTTTTGTGCGTTCACCAAGCGGGGAGCGGCTATCAGCAGCACAAACCCCAAACCGAGCGTGAAAAGCCGGCAGCGCAGAAAAGTCATTAAGTTCCCCCTTGCCATTAGCTGACTTTGAGACAATCGTGAGTAAACATGCTTTTACCGGATTCTGCCCGACCCATGCCACTAAAAACTTCGTCTCCTGCCAAGGCCCTCCATATCAGGCCACTCGTTGTCTCCGTGCTAGCTGCTTATTTCTTTGTGTTTCCGCTCGCAGCCAGCGCACAAACGTCCGCACCACTGTTGCTTGATGCTATGACGACGGAGTTGCATCGCGCGTTCAACATGCTCGGCAAGCAGAGCGTTTCTAGTTCTGATGCCGAAAAGCAGTTGCCGCCGTATTTCCTCAGCTACTCGGTAGCCGACGCCACGAGTGTGTCGATCCGCGCGCAATTCGGCGCAGTGGTCGACAGCTCTTCAAGCCATGTGCGCGTTGCCGATGTGCAAATTCGACTAGGCAGTCCCAGCCTCGACAACACACACGGCGACCACCGCGGCACAGCCGTTAACAGCTTGCAGCTTCCGCTGGTCGACGATCGCGCCGCGCTTTCGCGTTCCCTGTGGCAGGCCACTAACACCGGTTACATCACCGCGCTCGACAACTACCTCCGCGTCAAAACTGAAGCCCAGGTCCGCGCCAAGGAAGAAGACTCCTCGCCCGATTTCAGCCAGGAATCGCCGCAAACCCACATTGGCAAGCCCGCGCCACCGGTCACTGTCGATCGCGCGGCATGGGAACGCCGTGTTCGCGACCTTTCTAAAATCTTTGGCGAATTTCCCGACGTGTATCAAAACGTTGTGATGCTTACCCTGCAGAACGAAACGGATTACTTCGCTTCTTCTGAAGGCTCGCAGCTTGTTGCGCCGCATGTGAGCGCGCGCCTCGTCGTGCTGGCAGCAACGCGCGCGGACGACGGCATGGATCTCTTCCGCGATCAGACATTCGAAGCGGAAACCGTTGACGGCCTTCCCTCGCAGGCGCAGCTTGAAACGGCCATGCGCGAGCTCGGCAAGAGCCTTGAAGAGCTGCGCAAGGCGCCCATTACTGAGCCGTTCAACGGGCCGGCGATTTTATCGGGACGCGCTTCAGCAGTGTTCTTCCATGAAGTGCTCGGCCACCGGCTTGAAGGCCAGCGCCAGCGCGGAGATGAAGAAGGCCAGACCTTCACCAAGGAAGTTGGCAAACCCGTTCTGCCCGATTTCCTCTCCGTCTCCGACGATCCCACCGTCACCAAGTTCGGCAACACCTGGCTTAGTGGCAGCTATGAGTACGACGACGAAGGCGAGAAAGCGCGCCGCGTCGACCTCATCAGCAGCGGCGTGCTCAAGACATTTCTCATGTCGCGCCTGCCCATCGCCAGTTTCAGCAACTCCAATGGCCACGGCCGCGGTGAGACCGGTCGCGTACCCACGGGCCGCCAGGGCAATCTCATTGTTAGTTCGACCAGGAGCGTGCCTGAAGCCGACCTGCGCAAGCAGCTCACTGAAGAAGCAAAAAAACAGGGCAAGCCGTACGGCCTCTATTTTGAAGATATTTCCTCCGGCTTCGCCGTCACGCAACGAAGTTCTCCGCAGGCGTTCCAGGTTATTCCGCTCGTCGTCTACCGCGTGTATGTCGATGGCCGCCCTGACGAGCTGGTACGCGGCGTCAGTATCGTAGGTACGCCGCTCGCCGCCATGAAACGCATCCTGGCCACCAGCGACAAAAGCGAGGTGTTCAATGGAGAGTGCGGTGCTGAGTCGGGCACCGTCCCCGTCAGCGCGGTTGCGCCCGCCATGCTCGTCAGCGAAATGGAAACACAACGCCAGCCGCAAGGCACTGCGCGGCCACCCATCCTGCCCAAGCCTGGCTTCGAATCGCAGGCCGCTCAAAACAAGGAGGCGCAATGAACTCCACTCGACTGATGTCGTCTCTCGCCGCTGTGGGATTTTTTGCTGCCGCGCTCCTTGTCCCCGCACGCACCTCAGCGCAGCAATCGCGCGCCGACGCTGAAAAAGATCCCGTACTCAAGGCCATGCTCACCGAAATGGATCGCAGCATGAGCGAGCTTCAGTTGAAGGGGTTCGCCAAGCCATTCTTCATTCAGTACCGCATTGAAGACGTAGAGGACGTGGTCATCAAGGCGGAATTTGGCGCAACCGAAGGCTCACAGCACGCGCATCAGCGCATTGCGCGCATTACCGTTCGAGTGGGCGACTTCAAGTCCGATAGCTCAGGCGGACGCGGCGATGGCGCGTTGCAACTTGCCGCGCTTGAAGACGATCCGGTGGCGTTGCGAACGGCTCTTTGGGCAGGCACTGACCAGGCATACAAAGCTGCGCTCTCCGCCTACGCGCAAAAGCAAGCGGCGCTCAAGCAGGTGCAAACACCGCCCCAGGCGGACGACTTCAGCCATGAAAAGCCCATCATCTCGCTCGCTGACACCCACACGTTGAAGCTTGACGAGGCTGCATGGACAGATCGTGTGGCGCGTGCAAGTGGACTTTACAAAGACGATCCGCAAGCAAAAACCGGAGATGCCGCGGCACAATACTCAAACGCGCAATTCCAGGCGCGCGTCGTTAATTCCTGGCTGGTCACCAGCGAAGGCGCAATCGTACGCAAATCCACCCCGGAGTATTTAGAGGTGTATGCCGTTGGCACGCAGGCACCCGACGGAATGCGGCTCGATCGCTCCTACTCATCCGCTGGAACATCCCTTAAAGATCTCGACGCCCCCGATGTTTTCAACAAGCACGCGCTCGAGCTACTCGCCTCGCTTGCTGAACTGCGCAAAGCGCCGCTGGTCGAAGAGGAATATCACGGCCCCATCCTGCTGAGTGCTGACGCCGGTGCCGACACCTTGCGCGGCTTGCTGGCAGGCGGACTGGCGGCCACTCGTCCCCGGCTCGGAACTGAAGCCCGCACCAACGGCCCATTTGCTTCCAGCTATCACGCGCCCATCTTGCCGGAGTTTATGGATGTGGTCGACGATCCCTCCATGAAGAGCTACAACGGCAAGGGACTCGTCGGCGCATATGACGTGGACGAAGAAGGCGTCCCTGCGCAGACCGTCAAGCTTGTTACCGCCGGTCGGCTTGAAAATTATCTGCTCGGCCGCACACCCGTCCGCGATTTTCCCGCTTCCAACGGGCACGGCCGCGCCGGCATCACCGGTCCGCCGCAGCCGACAATCGGCGTTTTTAAAGTCACGGCTTCTAACGGCCTTTCAAGTGAAGATCTGAACAGCAAACTACTTTCCATAGCCAAAGACCGTGGGCTCAAAAGCGTCTTCTACGTGCAAACGCTCGGCGGCCTCGCGACGCCTCGGCTCTTGTACCGCATCAGCACCGACGGCAGCGGCAAACGCGAGCTGGTGCGCGGCGCTGCCCTTGACGACGTTGACCAGCGCGCACTCCGCTCCAGCATCTCTGCTGCCGGCAAAGATTTGTTTGTTGGCAACTACTTTGGCGACATCCCGCAAACTGTCCTGGCGCCTGCGCTGCTATTTGACGACGCCACCATCCGCCGCGCAAACGAGAAAAACGGCAAACTCCCCTTCTATCCCCCGCCGGATTAGGGCAGTGAACAATGATCAGCAGGCCCGAACAGAGACGGTAAGTATCGATCGGTGTTCAACGGCAATTATTTTTAGAGTGACGGCATGAACCCAAAACCGCTCCAACTCTGGTATGCCTACCCTGATGACTTGCTTGATCCGGCAACGGCGCAGGCCTGCGTCGCGCTGCTTACCGCTGAGGAGCAGGAGCGTTGCCAGCGCTACAAGTTTGAAAGGCATCGCCGCGAATCGCTGGCCACCCGCGTACTGGTCCGATCGGCGCTCTCGCATGGGCGCGCGGTGCGGCCAGAGGCGTGGCGTTTCAAAGAGAACGTGCATGGCAAGCCATTCCTCGATCCCGATTGCGGCTTGCACTTCAATTTGTCGAATTCCGTCGGCCTGGTAGTCTGCCTCGTCGCAGAGGGGGGCGAGGTTGGCGTTGATGTCGAGTCTCCCGCGCGTTCCCCCCAGATTATGGAAGTCGTCAAGGCAGTATTCTCCAGCGCGGAGCTGGCGCAACTCGAAGAGCTCGAAGGCGCCGCAAAGCAGGACCGCGCACTCTCACTATGGACGCTCAAAGAAGCCTACATCAAGGCACGCGGTATGGGTCTGGCCTCGCCGCTCAAGAAGATTTCATTTCTTTTCGGCGGTAAGGAAGGAATTCGTCTGGAGGTTGATCCCGAGGTTGACGACGACCCTGGCCGCTGGCGATTCTGTTCGTTCGATCTTGCCGGACATCGTGTGGCAGCGGTAGTGGAACAAAAAGATGCCACAGAATTAAATTTATGGGAGGCCCACCCCTCGCTTTCGCCGCCAAGGAATCTCGGTATATGCAACGCGCAGTGGTTTCCCCGCACATAGCCAAGGGAGTATGCTTCATCTGCGCACAAATCAGGCCGCGCAGAATACACAAATAAAATTTGCTGATGAGGGTAGAGATGATTCGAAATGCATCCATGTTTCTGTTGGGCGGCATCGCTTGCGCGCTCCTGTTGCCAATGGGCGTGGCACAAACGAATGCCCATGCGGAAGTGAAAAAGTCACCGACTACGCACGCCGAGCACAATTCTGCGAAACATACCATCAAGGTGATGCTTCTCGACGGTCAAAGTGCCGGAACATATCACAACTGGCGGCTTACCACTCCGGTACTCAAAAAGGAGCTCGAAGAGACCGGACTATTCGATGTTGAAGTGGTTACAGCGCCTGCCTCTGACGGAGACTTCAGCAACTTCAATCCCGATTGGAGCAAGTACCAGGCCATCGTGATGAACTACGACGGTCCAACCTGGCCGGATCAGTTGCGCACGAGTTTCGAGAAATATGTAAGCAACGGTGGCGGCGTGGTGATTGTGCACGCTGCAAACAACGCCTTCCCCGCGTGGCCGGCCTTTAACGAAATGACGGGCATCGGTGGCTGGCGCAATCGTAATGAGAACGCCGGGCCGTATTGGTATTTCAAAGACGGTAAACTGGTCGGCGATCCTTCACCCGGACCTGCTGGGATGCACGGAGCAAGGCTTCCTTTTCAGGTGGAAACGCGCGTGCCGGAACACCCCATCATGAAAGGGTTGCCGCCGGTGTGGATGCACTTGCCCGATGAACTTTATGGCAAGCTTCGCGGGCCTGGCAAGAACATGACGGTGCTGGCGACAGCGCACTCCGACAGCAAAAACCGTGGCACCGGATTCGATGAGCCAATGCTGTTGGTGTTGCGTTATGGCAAGGGCCGCATCTTCCATACCGTGATGGGCCACGATGTATTCGCTCTAAGCTGCACCGGTTTCATTGCCACCTATCAGCGCGGTGCGGAGTGGGCAGCAACTGGCCGCGTGACGCAAAAAGCCCCAACCGACTTTCCGACGGCAACGACTGTTCACTCTCGGGTGGATATCAACGAAATGGACCCGGACATGCTGAAAAGCGCGTCAGATCCGATAAGGTCGGGCGCAAACCCCGCCTCAAAATAGAGAGCCTCTCTCGTTGAGCTCTGTAACCGGCCCGGCTTTAGCCGGGCCACAGCAATTGCTTTGAAGCGTGCGGGCTTCCGCCCGAACGCAGCCTCCGCATTGAAGGGTACGGGCTTTAGCCCGTACATAAAAGCCTACTAATTAATGGGGATTGGGCCCCTGGGGAATGCGATTTCGCATTCCCTGGGCGGACGTTGTACCGGTTTTTTGGTCCTTGAGGTGCGGTTATATGCCAACCCGAAAAGCAACTACTTAGCAGTCCGATAAATTTCAGACCCCGCCAGCAAGTACGCGCCCACTCCATACACGTAGCTTGAAGTTTCAACGTACTCGCCTGGAGCTGCGCCCACTGGCTGAATGCATCCGAGCCGTCCATCCGCATAAACATGCGTCAACATACCGGCCCATGCTTTTTCCACCGCGGGCCAATATGTTTTGCGATCGAGTATCTTTTCATTCACGCCGTATGCAAGTGCATAAGTGATGAACGCACTTCCTGAAACCTCAGGCAGCGGATACGAATCCGCATCGAGCAATCCCGGACGCCATAAGCCATCCTTGCTTTGAATCGCCAATGCTTCGGCTGCCATTTCCCTCAATAGCGACACATACTTCGGCCGCAATGGCGAGTTTGCCGGCAGTTGCTGAAGCACGCGAACGATGCCGCCCATCACCCATCCATTGCCGCGCGACCAGAAAATCTTTTCGCCGTTCTTCTCGTGCTTGTCGAGCCAATCGGCATCGCGCGAGTACAGGTGCTTGTTCCTGTCGTAGAGCAGATCCGTGGTGACGGTCCATTCGTGATCCATGAAATCGAGATATTTCTGGTCGCCGGTAGCCCTGGACATGTCAGCAAACACGGGCGGCGCCATGAACAATGCATCGCACCACCACCACAGCGGCTTTTTAGGATCGTCTGGCGTTGCAATCTCCTGGTCGAGCCGCGCCTTCATCGGCTCCATCATCTTTTTATCTTTGTGGATGAAGTATTGTTCAAGATACATCTGACCAACGGCCTGATCGTCAGCATGCTCCACCCGCAACCCCGGCGACCAATGGAGCTTTTCGCCGATCTCCATCATGGCCCGTTTGTATTTGTTGCCGTCCACGCCATCTGGAACGCCCATGTAGCCCGCATACAGCGCGGCGAAAGTCCAGTCGTTTTGTGCTTGGGCAGGAAGGCGGCTCAATTGCCAATCACCCACGAGCTTCATTGCTTTAGCCAGTTCAGGCCGCGCAAGCTTGGGCGAAAGATTTGTAGCCAGCGGTCCGGGAGTGTCGAGATGATCTCCCGGCGGCGCTGATTTCGCACGTTCAGTCTGAGCAGTCGCAAAAGTCGGCAGAAGAATCGCCGCCGTGAATCCCATTGTTGCGGCGACGCAGAACAAGCATCTCGTAAGTCGGGTGAGTTTTTGTTTCATGCGAATCTCCAAATGGATACAAGAGTGCACCTCTGTCGGGTGCTGAGTTGCGATTTCGCCGTCTGAATTGCCGAAGCCGATTATAGTTCCCGCACGCCGCAGTTGTAAGCGGCGCGCACGAATGGACACTTGCAGGAACTTAGAAGCGTAAACGCAGGCCGAGCTGAAATTGGCGTTCGCGATAGTAATAGGAAGAGTTGCTGTTGAGCGGCTGTCCGAATTCCGTGGAGTTTGTCTTCAGGCCTGTGAAATAAGTGAGCGTGGGGAACGAGCCATTCTGCCCGCCGGGCGCAACCGAGTAGCCGATGGTTTCAATGTCTGTCACGTTGCGGTGATTGAATAGGTTGAATGTTTCGCCGAGCAATTCCAGCTGGCGCATTTTTCCAAGATCAATCAGCTTGCCGAGCCGTACATCGGCCTTCCATGCGTTCGGATATCGAAACGTGTTGCGGCCGATGTCGTATGCGATGCCGTTGTTGCCTGCGCCGTAAACGCGGTTATCCCCGCCTGATCCGTTCATGCCGGGCCCAAGTCCAGTTATGACAGCCCTGGTACTCAGATTCACCACATGCGGCACCGATCCCGAAGTGCGCATGGTGAAGGGCATTCCACTGTGAAAACTGCCAACGCCGGAAATCCTCCAACCGTTTGCAAAATAACCGGCCACATGGTGTGCCTTCCATGGGGTTTCGAAAATCACTGACGAGAAAATGGTGTGCCGCGCGTCCAGACTGCTGACACCATACTCATGCCTGAAATCGGCAGGATCGAGCACGTCGCTTCCAGTCACCGAATTGCTTTCATTCGGATTCCAGTCCATTGCATGCCCATAAATGTAGCGCGTATTCAACGTCAGGCCCGGCGGCTATTTCGAACCAGCCTGATCATCGCCGCCTCATACGTTGAGTTGGCCCGCGATGAAATCTGCGTGATCTGCTGATAATTCGAATTCAGGCGGCCCGCTGTTCCTGAAGGTGCGCTGGGTAGAACCCAGTCCGCATAAAACGGCACTGTGATTTGCGAAGCCTTGATGGGGCCTTTGCCCGTGCCGTCGACAACGGCATAAGTGATGGTTTGCGGATTTACTTTCGGATCAAAGTTGGTGTCGATTGAAATTAGCAGACGCCGGCCCATGCTCATCATTGCGCTTGCATTCAGTACAAAGTGCCCTGGCAACGACTCTTCAATAGAAGCTATCGCCTGGTGAATTTCTGGGTTGCGAAATCCGGGCGCGTACTCTACCGCTCCTGGCTTGACCATGGTGAGAGGTTCGCCAGCCAGTACATATGGGAACGGAGGAGCGCCACCGGCATTGAGATTGTCAGTCGGGCGCATGAAGAAGTTAAGATCGCCCTTCGCAGATCCGGTCTGCGTGAGAGCGGCCATGAGTGGCCCATTCGAAACACGTCCGAAATCCAAACCATAGCCCAGCCGCAAGACGGGAAAGTGTCGCTCAGCATTGCCAACTGCAAGGCTTAGCCGCGGTCCCCAGCTGTTGCCAAGGCTGGGCATCTTGCCGGCGAGCGGCAAATCTGGATTGACGAGCGAAGTGAGCTGCGGCGGCAGCTTTCCCATATCCCAGCGCAGACCGGCGGAGAGCACAAAAAGTTTGCCCGGCTGCCATTGAGTGGTGGCAAATCCGGCCCAGTCATCGGTGCTCAGTCCCCAGCTGTTTGGACCCATCATCTGCGAGTAATAGGAGTAGCACGGAAGATAGCCGAGTCCGCGCAGCACGCCGCTGGAATCGCGCCACGGACCGCCCGTTTGGTCGCAGTTGTGCTGGTTGAATTTGTCGAGTGCATTACTCAATCCATAAGTGCCGAACACCAAAGCATCCGAAATAAAGTTGGCAACGCTCGAGTAGTGATACGTTCCGGTTTGGTTGCGAAGCAGGGTCGTGTGGTCGCTGTTGAGGCTGTAACTTGCGCCGGCCCTCACGAGAAGGCTGCCGCGAATCCAGTCGAATGATTGTTGCGCTCGAACAAAACGCTCGTCGGGGTAGCTGCCTTGTCCGAACCGAGCTGGATTGCCGATCGTAAATCCATTGCTTGAGTCGACGACAATCTGCGGCAATTGGCCCCACACGTTTTGATTGAGTGTCTGCTCGTATGCCGAGGCCGTGCCGGGGTGTATGCCTTGAATGGAACGTCCTGCTGAAAACTGAGTCATAGCCAGCAGGTTTGGAGTGATGAAAGCTTCCCAGCGCGCAAGCAGCCACTGCTGGCTGGCTCGGCTTGAACCGAAGCTGTGGTTGCCGTAGTTTTCCGAGATGTTTGAGAATCCGTGGCCGGGAGCATTCCAATCCGCGCCGGTTCCCTCCACCGTAAAGTGATGACGCTCTCCGGCCCGCCAATCCACACGTGCAAATCCGTTGTATTGGCGGGCAGTGCGTGCGACCGGCCCGAGCAGGCTGTCCAGCGTCTGCAGCATTTGCGAGTACCCGGCGAGTGCGTTGGTATTGTTGGTCCCCAGCTGCGCGCCAAGTAGTTGAACTTGGTCGTTGCTGGGCTGAGCGAAGAAGTTCTCCGGCAACTTCACGCTCGATACTCCGGCATAGTTTCTGTTGTAGCCGTCAAGTACCGCGAACCAGTAGATTTTGTTGTGCGGAATTCTGCTGCCCAGGCCAAAGCCCCATCGCAATTCGTGATCGGGGGGCGAGTAAGGCGTCGATGTAAAAACTGGAACTGTAGAGTAGGTGGCTGGCGAAGTTTGCTGAACCCAATTTGCAGATGGATTCTGCGCGGCCAGAACATGCTGGCGGTCGAACATGAATGCCTGCCCGTGCAGAGCATTGCCACCGCTGCGAGTTTCAACATTTGTATGCATGCCTGCGCGCGAGCCGCCGTCGAATGCATCCCCGGCGCCCATTCGAACATCGCCGACAGCTGCTTCGCTCACAGCTGGGCCGCGTCTGTTGGACCAGGCCTGTCCCATGCCGCTTGGCTCTACTTCGCCATGCCCCGACGAAGACCGCGAAGGCGATCCGGAAGCGGGCGCTGACGTGCTACCGAAGGACAGTCTTAAACTGACGCCGTCAACGGACACATCATCGGCCTGCGGCCCCGTGAAAGTCATGGGGGACGGAGCGCCATTTGACTGGGCTGTATCGGGAGGCGCGTCCATGACGAACTCTTCCCATCGACGGCTGCTCGCCGGCAATGACTCAATCTCCGCGCCCGTAACGGTCCCGGTCGACTGGGACGCCGTGGGACCACCCTGCCGCGCAGCGACCTGAACAGGACTGATTGGCGCTGCGTCGCCCGCGAAAGCGTCACCCTCAACTTGCCCTGTTTTTGCGCCTGGAGCACTTTGGGCGGCTACGAAGTTGCGCGCGCCCAGAACCATGATCAACACAGCCGCCATTGCGAGCGGCTTCAGCCAGCCCCACTTAAACCCAGCCATCCAATACCTGCCGTCGGCAGACCAAGGGACAAGATGCACAAATCATTGCATCTGTCCGCTCTTTTGGCGGGTATTGGAGTCACGCAGAAATCTGCGCTGTATTGAGCGCGATTTCAGAAATCCAGAGAATCCCCAGGTGAATTGCAAGCGATTCTAAGCTGACGACAGCGGCGCGGAAAGTACCGTGCGTCACAGTCCTGGTACTGCATTTCCGTAACAACTGCTGCGTATTTGGGTCGAGCCGTTTTGATTCGGTAGACTGGAGAGACGGGGTAAGTAGTCTGGGCCTTGCAGTAGTGCCTGGCTCGCGATCCCGGATTGAGATTTTCCCCTTCCATTGGATTCTGGTTTCAATGTTCATTGATGAAGCAAAAATTCGTGTAAAAGCCGGCGACGGCGGCAATGGTTGTATGGCGTTCCGGCGCGAGAAATTTGTCCCCCGGGGCGGGCCGTCTGGTGGCGATGGCGGCCGGGGTGGCGACGTGGTCATGGAATCGTCGCAGCGGCACAATACTCTCATTCACTTTCGCTACAACCCTGAGCACAAAGCGCAGCGTGGCGAACATGGCATGGGGTCCAATTGCACCGGGTTGGATGGGCGCTCCACCACGCTGAAGGTTCCGGTTGGCACCACGGTGTACGACGCGGAGACCGGCGAGCTGGTGCACGATTTCCAAGAGCCGGACGAGCGTGTAGTCGTTGCCAAGGGCGGTCGCGGGGGGCGCGGCAACCAGCACTTTGCCACATCGACACATCAGGCTCCGCGCGAGCATGAGTTAGGCAGGGTAGGCGAGGAGCGGTATTACCGCCTGGAGTTAAAGTTGCTTGCCGATGTTGGATTGGTAGGTTTTCCAAACGCAGGCAAATCCACGCTGATTTCACGCATCTCAGCAGCAAGGCCAAAGATCGCCGATTATCCATTCACAACGCTTGAACCAAATCTTGGCGTAGTAACGGTTGGCGAAGAGCCCGATCTTGAATCGTTCGTAGTTGCGGATATGCCCGGGCTTATTGAGGGCGCGCATCTTGGCTCCGGCCTGGGAACACAATTTCTGCGTCACATTGAGCGCACTCGCCTGCTGGTGCATGTGGTTGATGTTTCAGATGCGTCGGGTCGTGAGGATGTCGTCGAAGACTTCAAGGTCATCAACCTGGAACTTGCGAGTTTCGGCGATGGCTCTCTCGCTCAGAAGCCGATGATCGTTGTCGCAAGCAAGATTGATGTGGCGAATCCGGAAAAATTCAAAAAACTCGCGGCGCATGCGAAGCGACGCAAGCTTGAGTTTCATGCGGTCTCGGCAGTAACGGGGCAGGGAATCGATGAGCTGAAGTGGGCGATAGCCAAGCGCCTGCGCACCGTCGAGAGTTAAATCCACTACATCCTTTTTTCACACTTGCGTAGTTATTACGCTTCGCCATCGTGTGTTTTTTACCTGCCTGCGCGGCGTTTATTCGCAGAGTCTTTTTGCCTTCCGCATTGCTAAATTTGGCATCCAATAAACACGTGCTCTTGTGCACGAATCTTCCTGCTCCGCGGAGGCGTACACAATGCGACCAATGAGAAACGATATAGCGATAGGGTTAGGTATTAGTGCGGCGGTCTTTGCATGCGCACTGGGGTGGGGCAACCCGCTCATAAAGTCAACACAAGGAGCCACGGCTGGTGCTGCGCAGAGCACGCCGCCTGCACAAACGTCGCCGGGACAAACGGCGCCGCCCAGCGATCAAGGACAGCCTGGACAGACAGCACCACCCAGCCAGCAAAGCCCGCGCCCCGACGATACATCACCTTCGACACCACCGGACCAGCAAACTCAGCCGGCACAACCGACGGACCCTGGGCAGAGCCAGCCGCACAGCAGGCGTAACGGCAATGGGCAAACAAAGCCACCCTCTGATAGTCAGCCACCATCGCAAAGCCAGCCGCCGGCTCAGAATAATCCACCGCAAGCTTAGAACAACTAGTAATAAAGCAACGTGGAGGGAGGCTTTACCGGCCTCCCTTCATTTTTTTTGAATGGCCATCGCGTCGCAACGATTCACTGGCTGTTGGTGTCATTCATTCATTGAAGAAGTAGAGTTGGCGCTAAATCGTACTGAATGAACTGATTCAAATTTCACCGATAGCTAGTCCAGGGGAAATGCCATGCGAGCGAGCAACCTTGCCCGGGTATTGTGCTTCTGTTAGCAGGATGGAGAGAAGCCAGCTAGGAGACGCAGAGGTTGCTGGCGAGACGATCACGAATAAAAAAGCAGCGCAAGCAAATAGATACAGAGGAGGAAGAGTCATGAGAAGGAATCATCATTTTGGATGGGCGGTCCCTCTAGTTGTAACGGCAGCCCTCTACACCTTCACCCCCGGAATATCTGCCCAAAGCCCCGGCAGTAGCCCTCAGCAAGAGCAACCGCAGCAGCAAACGGATCAGCAGGAGAGCAAGACGTTCACGGGCAAGATTATGAAGCTGCAGAACGGTAACTTCGCGCTGGTCACAGGCCAATCGGCACAGGGACAGGCCTCAGGCCACTTTCTGGATAATCAGGATGAGGCGAAGAAGTACGAAGGCAAGCAGGTAACGGTTACCGGAACACTTGAAGTGGCTAGCAATACGATTCACGTAACAAAGATCGAAGCTGCTGCATAGTGGATCGAAGCTGCGGCATTATGCAGCGCGAACTGAAAACAATACAGGGCTGCCGGAATCGGCAGCCCTGTATTGTTCGATTGATGCAGCAGTATTAATCTTCTTCTTCGTCGACTGGACGTTTCGCATTGGCCAGAATTTTGTCGGCGACAATTTGCGGAACGATGTCGTAATGATTTACCTCCATGTGATAGCTGCCTTTGCCCTGCGTCATGCTGGTAAGCAGCGTGCCATAAGTGAGCATCTCGGCCATGGGTACTTCCGCGTTGATCACGGTAGTGCGTCCCTTGGTCTCCATGCCTTGCACGCGGCCGCGGCGCGAGTTCAAATCGCCCATCAGCGTGCCCGCAAATTCGTCGGGCGCTTCAATCTCGACTTTCATCACCGGCTCAAGCAGGCACGGCTTTGCCGATTCCATGGCTTTCTTGAAGGCCAGGCGGCCAGCTTTCTTGAACGAGAGCTCGTTTGAATCCACGTCGTGATAGCTGCCGTCGTAGAGCGTGACTTTGAAATCGACAACCGGGTAGCCGGCGAGATATCCGCGGGCCGCGGCTTCAACAATGCCTTTTTCAACGGCGGGAATAAAGTTCTTGGGAATAGCTCCGCCGAAGACATCGTTTTCAAATTCAAAACCGCCGCCGCGAGGCATCGGCTCCATCTTGATTTTGCAGTCGCCAAATTGACCATGACCGCCCGACTGCTTTTTGTGGCGGCCTTGCGCGTCGGCTTTGCCGCGGATGGTTTCGCGGTAGGGAACCTTTGGAGCTTTCAGAGTGACTTCAGCGTGGTAGCGCTTTTTGAGGCGGTTGACGATGGCTTCAATGTGCGGCTGGCCGGCGCCGGCAATCAGGAATTCGTTGGTCTGCGGGTCGCGGAAGAAGCGAATGAGCAGGTCCTCTTCCATGAGCTTGTGAATAGCGGGCGCGAGCTTGTCTTCGTCTGCGCGGCTCTTTGGCTCGATGGCGTAGGTCATGGCGGGATCGGGCGTGGGCGGCAGCTCGAAATTAATCTCGCCGCCCTTCTGGCCCAGCGTGTCGCCGGTGAGCGTTTCGCGCAGTTTGGCAACGGCTCCAATGTCGCCTGCGTGCAGTTCTGCCACTTCAACAGGCTTGCGGCCCTGCATCGCGCTAAGGTGCGAAAGTTTTTCCTGGCTGCGGCGCGTGTAGTTTTCAAGGGTGGCGTCGTTTTTGAGTACGCCGCTGACCACTTTGAAGAAAGTGATGCGGCCCGCGAACGGATCGGACATGGTTTTGAAGACGAAGGCGGCCACCGGCTCGCTGTCAGCGATTTTGCGTGTTGTATCGTCGCCGGCCGGAGTTTTTACGGCGAGCGGCTCTTTTTCAATCGGCGAAGGCGTGTACACCTTGAGGAAGTCGAGCAAATGATCGAGGGCCATGTTGGCCAGGCCGCTTGAGAACAGCACCGGGAAGATGCGGTCTTCGCGAATGGCCTCGTGCAACGCGGCGATCAGGTGATCTTCAGGAATTGTGCCTTTTTCAAAATACTCTTCCATCAATTCGTCTTTGCCTTCGGCGACGAGTTCGACGAGCGCTTCGTGGCGGGCCTTGGCGTCGGCGACAAGCGAGGCTGGAATTTCCGCGGAGACTTTGCCGCGGCCATCGCCGCCGGGCGTGTAGGTATAGGCCTCCATGGTTACCAGGTCGACTACGCCGTGAAATCCGTTGGCATCTGAAATGGGCAACTGGACAGGAACACAGTTGCGGCCCCAGCGCTCGTGAATATCGTCGATGAGGGCGCTCAATCCGCCCTGTCCACCCGCCTTGGGATGGTCCATCTGGTTGACGAGAACGATGCGCGGCACGTTGGCTTCTTCAGCATATTTCCAAACGCGCTCGGTAACGGGCTCAACGCCGGATTGGGCATTGACGAGCACGATGGCTGACTCGACCGGCACCAGCGCGGCGCGCGACTCATGCGTGAACATGTGGAAGCCGGGAGTGTCGACAAAATTAATTTTGACGCCCTGCCACTCGGCAAAGGCGACGGCGTTTTGCATGGTTATGCCGCGGGCAACTTCTTCTTCGTCGTAGGCGGTGACAGCGGTGCCTTCGGCAACGCGGCCCTGGGTCGGCGTCATTTTTGCGGCATGCAGCAGAGCAGCGATTAAGGTGGTTTTGCCGCTTTGCGCATGCCCCAATACAGCTACGTTACGGATCTCACTTCCCTGATACGTTTTCATTTGTTTCTCCTTGAGAATTGGCGGATGAAGAATGGATTGCGGATGGATTGCAAGAGGATCGTGGGAGGGACAGGGACAGCGGGCGGATGCCCTGGATGGCATCGATGTGGCCGAATTGGCTGGCCACGGCTCCGGGTCTGCCGTCTACCTCGTCCATTGAAGAGGGCCACGCTCCGGCGTAAAGGCAGAACTATGCAGTGTGAATCCGCCGGACGTTCTTCACCAAAGAGCGGATGCTATCACAGGCGGAGTGTGAACGTCCTGTGACTTGAAGCACAAAAACCAAAGCGGCAGGGATAAGGTTGCCAAAAGAGCTGCTCGTCGGGTCATCCGCGGCTCCGAAATGCCCTTCCCTAACGAATCGCTGCTCGCGTACACTCAAACACATTCGGCTCACCGTGTTTCCCTAAATCCGGTGAGTTCGCTTGCGTTTCACAGGGCTTCCCCAGGGCTCTTTCCCCCGGACAACCAACTGAACGCGACCACAAGGAGGTCATCAAAATGAGTCTGTCCACAGGTGTCGTCACCTCTGCCGCCGCGCCCGTTGCCGCGCCATCCCCCGAACACATCCTGCAAGTCGGCCTGGGTTTCTGGGCCTCAAAAACTCTACTGAGCGCAGTGGAGATGGAAGTCTTTACCGAACTCGCCAAGCATCCTGAAGATCTCGATACGCTTGCCGGGCGCCTGGGTCTGCATCCGCGCTCCGCGCATGACTTTTTTGACTCGCTGGTGGCGCTGGGTTTTCTGGAGCGCAACGACGGAGTGTATTCCAATATGCCGTCTACAGAGATCTTTCTGGATAAGAAGAAGCCCACCTATATTGGAGGCATGCTTGAGATGGCGAACCAGCGCTTGTATGGACATTGGAACAAACTGACCATGGCGCTGAGGACGGGCCAGATGCAGGGCGAGGCGGGACCGAATGCCACAGAGAATTTTGCGGCGCTCTACGCCGATCCGGCGCGGCTGAAAAGCTTCTTGAAAGCAATGACAGGGGTGAGCCGCGGAGCAAATATGGCGATTGCCGCCAAGTTTCCGTGGGCAAAATACAGAACGGTAGCGGATGCGGGTCCGGCGCAGGGCGATCTGCTGGTGCAGGTGGCGCTCAAGAACACGCACCTGCTCGGCATCGGGTTTGATCTGCCTGAAGTGGGGCCGATCTTCGAGGAGTACATTGAAGCCAACGGCCTGTCGACGCGCTTGCAGTTCCAGCCCGGCAGCTTCTTTACCGATCCGATTCCCAACGCAGAGGTGGTCATGATGGGCCACATTCTGCATGACTGGGATCTGGAGCAGAAGCGCATGCTCATTGCCAAGGCCTACGATGCGCTGCCGAAGGGTGGCGCGCTCATGGTCTACGAAGCGCTCATTGATGACGAGCGGCGCAAGAATGCCTTTGGCTTGCTGATGAGCCTGAACATGCTGGTTGAAACCGTTGGCGGCTTCGACTATACCGGAGCCGATTGTATTGGTTGGATGAAGGACGCGGGATTCTCGGAAGCGCACGTCGAACACCTGGTGGGTCCCGACTCAATGGTGATCGGCATCAAGTAGGCTGGAAGCGGAATGCAGCCTCAATCAACTGAACAAGAATGGCCTGAGGAGCTTGATGCTTTGCGCGCGGCCCCAAAGCATCATGCTCTGCTCTTTGAAAACGACGCCGTTCGCGTTCTCGACACCAACATTGCTCCGGGTGACACGGTACCGCTACGCGCACTGTTGGCCGAGCGCGCATGCGGCGCAGGGCGCACATTGAGGAATGAACAATCACCGGATTACTTACTCTCGGTCGCACTCATCCGAAAGAAATGAGCCGGCTGGTAGTTGTGCGCGTAGCGAATCACGCCTGAGCGAAGAACTATAAGCTTGCACCTGCGGGAAGAATCTCATCCACGTCGACCCATTGCGTTGGATAGTTCCCCGTGTAGCATGCCGTGCAGTAGCCCTGCTTATTTTCGGCGTTAACAGCGGAGTACAAACCGTCCAGCGAGAGATAGGCCAGGGAATCAGCTTCAATAAAGCGGCGAATTTCATCGACGGATTGGTTGGCGGCAATAAGTTCGCTTTTGCTGGGTGTATCCACGCCGTAAAAGCAGGGCGAAATAGTAGGCGGGCAACTAATGCGCAAGTGAACTTCTTTGGCGCCCGCGCCGCGGACCATGCGAACAATTTTGCGGCTGGTTGTTCCACGAATAATCGAGTCATCAATCAGCACAACGCGCTTGCCCTCAAGCAGGTTGTGGACCGGGTTGAGTTTTAATCGCACGCCAAAATCGCGGACGCGCTGTTCCGGCTCAATAAACGTGCGGCCCACGTAGTGGTTGCGAATCAGTCCGAACCGGAAGGGAATGCCGGCTTCTTCCGCATAGCCGAGAGCGGCGGTCACGCCAGAGTCAGGCACCGGAACAATCACGTCGGCCGGAACACTGGATTCGCGGGCAAGCTGGCGTCCCATACGGTCGCGGGTTTCCTGCACCCATTGGCCATAGATGCGGCTGTCAGGACGCGCAAAGTAGACATGCTCAAAGACACAACTGGTTTGCGGGACACCGCTGGCGTACTGGCGGCTGGTGACGCCATCTTCGGTTACCATGACGAGCTCGCCCGGCAGCACGTCGCGAATGTACTCGGCGCGCAGCAGGTCGAACGCGCATGTCTCACTGGCAAAGATGATAGTGTTCGGACCATCGGGGTGTTTGAGGCGGCCCATCGAGAGCGGGCGAAAGCCGCGCGGATCGCGAGCCGCGAAAATGCGATCGCGAGTCATCATCACGATGGAGAATGCGCCATCTACCTGCGAGAGCGAATCGGCAATTGCGTCCACCAGCGTTCCTGCGCGCGAGTGCGCAATAAGCTGAACGATGATTTCAGAGTCTGACGTGGTCTGGAAGTAAGCGCCATCGCGTTCAAGCCGGGCGCGAATATTCCCCAGGTTCACCAGGTTGCCGTTGTGCGCAATCGCAATCAGGCCCTTGGTGGAGTCAACGCGGATAGGCTGCGCATTCAAGAGCGCCGAGTCACCCGTGGTTGAATAACGAGTGTGCCCGATGGCCATGGTTCCGGGCAGTTTCTGCAGCACATCGTCGGTAAAGATTTCAGAAACAAGGCCCATGCCTTTGATGTTGGCAAGATGCTGGCCGTCGGCGGTTGCAATGCCGGCAGATTCCTGGCCGCGATGCTGCAGCGCGTAAAGGCTCAGGAACGCCTGGCGCGCGGCATCGGGGTGCCCATGAATGGCGACCACGCCGCATTCTTCGCGGAGCTTGGGGTCGTCGTTTTCAGCAGCGTTCGGAGCGGCTGCGATTGCCGGGCCGCAACGGCGAAGCTGTTCAGACTGGTCGACCATGCCTTCAACACCCTGGAAAAGAAGCTTCATCGCGCGGTGACCTCGCCATGGATATTTGCTTCCAAAGCAGAGGACCACGGTTCGCACAATGTTGCCAGAGATGCGGTGATGACAGGTTGTTTGTATACGTTGATTTCAAGCCGGTCGCCGCCGGTTGTGCCGATGCGGGCAGCGTAGTAGCCGTATCGGTCTGCGAAGTCTTCAATTGCGTCCAACTGGTTTCCTTCGCAGGTGACGAGCACGGTCGAGGCCGGCTCTGCAAATAATCCAAACAACGGGTGCGCCATCAGAGATTGTTCCTGCTCCACTGTTGCGCCGATGCTGTTTGCGAATGCAGATTGCGCCAGGGCAACGGCTATGCCGCCATCGGAAATATCGCGTGCGGAGTGGATGAGTTGGCGATCGGCCAGTACAGAAAGCAATGTGTGCAGATCGGCCTCCGCTTCGAGATCGAGTGGCGGTGGCTGGCCCCATACGCCGCCCAGCACCACGCTTGCATATTCCGACGACCCGAAGGAAGCAAGTTCAGCCGTGGCTGTCTCGTCAGTTTCGGTGGCCTCGGGGTGAAGCGCCTGCGGGTTGCCAAGAACAGTGTTGTAAGGATCAGCAGCGCTCTCAACTCGCTCGCCTGGAAATGGCACTTTGAGATTCGGATCGGGCGATTCTCCCGCTGGAATAGGCCACAGCAGCACAATGGCGTCGCCCGCGCGTTGGAAGTCCGCCGGAACTGCCTTTGTGACATCGTCGAAGATACCCACGATGCCAAGCACAGGCGTGGGATAAATGCCTTCGCCGCGGGTTTCGTTGTACAGCGAAACGTTGCCGCCTGTAATTGGTGTTGAAAGAGCGGTGCAGGCTTCTGCAATTCCATCAATGGCTGTCGAAAGCTGCGCCATGATCTCCGGCTTCTCAGGATTGCCGAAATTAAGGCAGTTGGTGGCCGCAACTGGAGTTGCGCCGCTCATGGCAACCTTGCGCGCGGCTTCTGCTACGGCATGCTTTGCGCCAAGATTTGGATTGAGGTAGCTCCAACGGCCATTACCATCCAGAGCCATTGCCAACCCGCGCTCGTGTCCCTTAGTGCCGGTGCCCTTAATGCGCATGACTCCGGCTTCACCGCCCGGACCGATCACCGTGTTGGTCTGCACCATGGAATCGTATTGCTGATGTACCCAGCGTTTGGAGCAAACGTTGGAGCTTGCGAGCAGCTTGATGAGGTCGGCTGTGAAATCGTGATCTTCAGCGAGCGCGGCCTGCACGTGCTCAGGCGGAACGTGCGGCAATGGGCAGGTCCACGTCCCCACAGGCCGATGATAGAGAGGCGCGTCGTCGGTCAGGGATTGGTTGGGAATATCGGCTACGAGCACGCCGTGATGGCGAATGCGCAGCCGTGGCTCAGGCTTTACCGTGCCCACAATCACCGCATCCAGACCCCACTTGGCAAACACGCGCAACACTTCGTCTTCGCGGCCTTTTTCCGCCACCAGCAACATGCGCTCCTGGCTTTCAGACAACATGATTTCGTACGCGCTCATGCCGGTTTCGCGCTGCGGAACGAGATCCAGTTCGACGTCGAGACCTACGCCGCCGCGCGCGCCCATTTCGCAGGTGGAGCAGGTCAGGCCCGCCGCTCCCATGTCCTGAATGCCGACGATCGCGCCGGTCTTCATGGCTTCAAGGCAGGCCTCAAGCAGGAGCTTCTCCATAAACGGATCGCCCACCTGAACATTGGGGCGCTTCTGCTCTGAACCCTCCTTGAACTCCTCGCTGGCCATGGTGGCGCCATGGATACCGTCGCGGCCCGTCTTTGCGCCAACATAAATGACCGGGTTTCCAGTACCGCTTGCTTTGCCGTAGAAGATTTCGTCTTTGCGGACCAGGCCGAGCGCGAAGGCGTTTACCAGCGGGTTGCCGTTGTAACAAGCCTCAAATTTGGTTTCGCCGCCCAGGTTTGGCACGCCAAAGCAGTTTCCGTAACCGGCGATGCCGCTGACCACACCTTCAACAACGGCGTGATTGCGATTGACGAGTTCTTCATCGGCGCTGCCCGGCTCAATCGGGCCAAAACGCAGCGAGTCCATCACGGCCAGCGGCCGTGCGCCCATGGTGAAAATATCGCGCAGAATTCCGCCAACGCCAGTCGCGGCGCCCTGGAACGGTTCAATATAGCTGGGGTGGTTGTGGCTTTCAATCTTGAAGGCGCAGGCCCAACCGTCTCCTACGTCGATAATGCCGGCATTCTCACCTGGCCCTTGCACCACGCGGTCGCTCTTGGTGGGTAGGCGCTTGAGGTGCACGCGGCTGGACTTGTAAGAGCAATGTTCGCTCCACATCACCGAGTAAATACCGAGCTCGGTGAGCGATGGCACGCGTCCAAGTGCCTCAAGAATACGGTTGTACTCATCCGCAGTAATGCTGTGCTGAGCTAGCAACTGCGGAGTAATGGAAACGGGGTCTGGAACAACTGCAGAAAAGGCAGTAGTCATCGCGGTTAACTCCATTGTCGCACGGTCCCTGTGGAACCGCGGAACTCCGCTTCATTGCCGCCTGTAGACCATCAGGTGGTTGTCGGGAATCGACAAGAATCCCAGGTTCGCCTTTCCTTCCAGAAGTATGTGGCCGGTCGGCACCAACTCCTGCCCCGTAGGTTTCCACACTCCGCCAAACTCCCGAATTAATTTGGTTTTCACCCACAGTTGACGGACGAGGATCACATTCACCGATTTCCTCTGTTCATCCGACATCAGCGGGACGATGTCCCAATCCGCAATCGGCATATAGGCCTGGCGGGCACGGCCAACCACGGCTAGATAGCTTGCCTCGTCGGAAAATACCACGTCATCCGGGCGGATTGTCTGATTGACAAACTGCACCACTTGCCCATAGTCGCGGTCCTGGCGGTCCACGGAGTAGGCGATCAGATGCGTGCCGACTCCCACAATTGAACTCAAGGCGCACAAAGTGGCTGCTGCAATCAGGCTGCGATCGTTTTTGCAGACGGACAGTCCAGAGCAGATGCCGATTATCAGCGGGATTGCAACCATATATGTGTAATAGGTTGGGAATTTTGAACTGGAAATCAGTACGATGGCAACGCAGAGGGTAAAAATCACAGCGTACCGGAGCGTCAGGTAAGCCCGGCGGAACTCAGGTTGACGGCAGGCTGCCAGCAAAACAACTGCGGCGACAAAGACGAAAAGCAAACTGTAGTCGGCCGGAATTGCGTTGTGGTGATCGAAGCGTCCGTGGAAAAGATTGCTGATGAATCCGCGCTGCTGCACAAGTACCAGCTTTATATATTCTTACCCCTGTATCCTCGCCCAATTCCGCAGCTCTGAGTCTCTGCACCAAGGCGCTTCATTCCGCACCAGGCTACAACCACCGCTGGTTAAGAAGAAGCGGCGTACCTTGCAAGCACACATTGATGTCATCGTGAAACCCTCGGAATGCAGAGCCTTCGAAACCGGTAGAACGCGACCTTGCAGATGGCGGAAGGTGGACCATGTCGGCCGGATGTGGTTCCTGGTTGAGCCGCCCGGATCAGAATCGTCGGATGATGGGTGCCTGAAAGGCCCTCTTTCAAACGTTTCGTAACCGCGGGATCTTTGACTACCAGAATGCTGAACCCTGAGTCAGTCGCCAAACTGTCCATCATCCAACAGAAGCCAGATTTCAGCAGTAGCCATGTGTGCCACTAGTATGCCGGGTGTTCACGACTTTGGAGGCGACACCAGACAGGCGTCTATGTAAAACACCCAGTTTTTATCAGGAGATGGTTGCGGTTGGCGTCTTTTTCCTTAGCAGCCATTCCCGAATTCTGCGCATACAGTCATCCTGGAGGTCGACCGCTAGTAGAACACTAAACTCCCGCTGCTTGGAGCCGGACTTTCGAGCTGCCTGCACCCAGTTTGTCGACCTTGATTTGTACGGGGATGCTCTCGATCATCGCGGCAACGTGCGTTATGAAGCCGACCTTGCGACCCCGCCCGTGAAGCGTCTCCAAAGCCGTAATGGCGACGTCGAGCGTGTCGGTATCCAAGGCTCCGAAACCTTCATCAATGAAAAGAGTGTCGACGGAAAACTCATGACCATCGAGACCAGAGAGCGCCAGGGCCAATGACAAAGAGACGAGGAATCGTTCGCCTCCCGAGAGGCTGCGAATGGCGCGATGTTCTTCGCCCATTTCAATA
>Ga0075522_10000783_pt1 | contig 23464 bp, 21 predicted proteins | sample NGEPerA_FD_74796 | JGI IMG/M metagenome (GOLD analysis project Ga0075522, IMG submission 74796) | Arctic peat soil microbial communities from the Barrow Environmental Observatory site, Barrow, Alaska, USA - NGEE PermafrostL2-A | ecosystem: Environmental > Terrestrial > Soil > Wetlands > Peat ...
GGTTTGTTTGGCATTGGCTTGGACCGGCCTTTGGATGCGCACTGGCAGAAGTTGATCGAGGCCATCAATGGCTCCGGGCTGCGTATTCTGGCCGTTGACGTTCCTTCGGGATTGAACGCCGAAACCGGCAGCGCGGAAGGGGCCGCCATTCAAGCAACCATCACCCTCACCGTGGGAGCGCCCAAGGCAGGGTTGTTGAAAGCTTCGAAGTTTGTCGGAAGACTCGAAGTCGCCTTTGATGTGGGGCTGGTTCGCTGTCCCTTCGAGAGCGATTTGCAATGGACGATCAGAAGCGATTTTGCGGGACTACCACCCCGCCGGCCGGTGGAAAGCAACAAGGGAACCTTCGGGCACGCCGTTATTTTCGCGGGCAGTGACGGTTATCATGGCGCGGCGGTTTTGGCCGGTCATGGAGCATCGCGGGCGCGGCCCGGGCTGGTCACGGTGTTTCCGCAGGACGGCGTTTATGTCCCTGTCGCCGCGCAATTCCAATCGGTCATGGCGCAACGGTGGGCGCCCGGCTTGAAATTACCCAAAACGTGCAGCGCGCTTCTGTGCGGCCCGGGCCTGGCGGCGGCGGATTTACCCGAGGCGATGAAAGAGGAGGTGCGAACGCATTGGCAAAAGACGCCCTTGCCGATGGTGGCCGATGCCAGCGCGCTTGATTGGTTGCGGCCGGGTCCAACGCCAACGGATGTCATTCGCGTGATTACACCGCATCCCGGAGAAGCGGCGCGGGTGTTGGGGAGCGCCGTCGAGCGCGTGCAAGCCGATCGTGTCTCGGCCGTGCGGGGATTGTCCGCGCGATTGGGAAATTGTTTTGTGGTGTTAAAGGGTCATCAAACGCTCGTCGGGCGCTCGTCCGGGCCGGTATATATCAATAGTTCCGGCAACCCTTTTCTCGCCCAAGGAGGCAGCGGCGATCTTCTCGGCGGTTACCTGACGGGCCTGCTTGCTCAACCGCCCTGGCAACATGATCCGCTGCTCACTATTCGATACGCCGTCTGGCAGCACGGCGTGTCCGCGGACCACCTTTCCATCACCAGCCTGAACTGGACCGTGGACGATTTGACTCGGCATCTGGGAAGCATTCCCTGCAGATTCTAACCGGACTTCCCACAAAAGTGCTTTCCTTGCCCGGGGGCATTTGTTATGCAACACCGATACATGCGAAGGTTCGGCTTGATTCTTTTTTGTTTGCTGATTCTGACTTCACTCAGAACTTCAGCCGGGACTTACACGCTGACAGACGGCACGAAGATCGCAGGAGAGCCAATTTCTCAAAACGATTCGGGAGTTATTTTTAAGACCGACAATGATGTCGATGTCCCGCGCGTCCCTTGGAACAACTTCACCCAGGATTCTCTCCAGCTCTTGTTATCTAAAGCGAAGACCCCTCGCGAACGGGCGCTGATCGAAAGCCTGCTCGACCAGCTTCCACAAGAAAAAGCCCAGCGGAAGGAAATCGTGGTCAAACCGATTGATCAGCCGGTTCGCCCGACCGCCGGAGTAGGGTTAACGGCGATTTTTGGCAGTCCGATTGGATTGTTTGTCTTATTGGTTTTGTACGGCGCCAACTTATTTGCGGCCTACGAAATAGCCATCTACCGCCGCCAGCCCATTCCCATGGTTTGCGGGCTGGCGGCGATTCCTTTCCTGGGCATTTTCAGCCCGATTTTTTTCATCGCCATGCCATCACGAGTTGTGCTGATTGATGGCCAAGCGCCCGTGGAGGCGCCGGTGCGTTTTCAGACCACTGCGCCCCCGACGAGCGCGCCGCCCCAGGATGAAACTCCGGGGGAACCGCGCGCGGTCGCTGCCTCAAACCCATCCTATGAAGCAGTCGCGAATGCTCCCAGCCTGCCGCAGCCCATCGTCTTCCAGCGCGGGGATTTTTCTTTCAATCGCCGGTTCTTCGAGACCAAGCTCGCCGGTTTTTTCAGGGTGGTGCCGGGCGAAAATGAGAGGGACATGGTGATCGAGATCATCTCCGGACGCGGTAATTTTGTCGGTCGAAGAATCACCCGCATCACCCCGACCGAATTGTATCTGCAGGTTTTTCGCGACAACGCGACGGCGGATGAGATGATTCCGTTTGTCGAGATTTTGGAAGTGCAACTCCGGCACAAAGACATCGTGTAATCGAACAGTCAAGTCACTTATGCCAGCGACAAAATCGTCCATGAAGTTTCGCACTACGTTGCTCTTTGGCGCGCCTGGCTCGGGCAAGGGAACGCAGGGCAAAATTCTTGGCACTGTCCCCAATTTTTATCATTTCTCTTGCGGGGAAGTTTTCCGCAACCTGAGGCCCGATAGCGAACTCGGCAGCGTTTTTCTGAAATATTCCGGGCAGGGCCAGCTTGTCCCGGACGAACCGACGATCCAGTTGTGGCGGCATAACATCGATTCGGCCGAACACGACGGGCGTTTCGTGCGCAAAACGGACACGCTGGTCTTGGACGGAATCCCGCGCAACCTTAACCAGGCGCAAATGCTTGACAACATGCTCGATGTCCGCGTCGTCTTTTACTTAAGTTGCCCGGACATGAACAAACTCGTGGCGCGCCTGCAACGCCGGGCCTTGCGCGAGAACCGGCTGGACGACGCGAACATGGAAGTCATTCGCCAGCGCCTGGAAACGTACGAACGCGAAACCAAGCCCGTCCTTGATTTTTATGGTCCCAGCGTGGTGCAGACCATCGATTCCACCCAGACGCCGGTCAATGTTTTGCGGAACATTATCGAAGCCATTTGCCGCGCCACTTCTTCCTGATGCCTTTGCGAGTCGTGTTCATGGGGACGGCGGAATTGGCCTGCGCCAGTTTGAAGGCGCTCAACGACTCGATGGATTTCGCTGTCCTGGGCATTGTCACCCAGCCGGACCGGCCCAAAGGCCGCGACCTAAAACTGCAACCTTCCGCTGTCAAGACCGTCGCCCTCCAGGCAGCCCTGCCTGTTTGGCAACCGGAGCGGGCCCGTCACCCTGATTTTCTGGCGGAGCTTGCGGCCTTGCGACCGGATGTGATCGCGGTGGCGGCTTACGGGCAAATCCTGCCCCAGGCTATGCTCGACCTGCCGCGCTTTGGCTGCGTGAACCTTCACACCTCGCTCTTGCCCAAGTATCGCGGGGCGGCCCCAATCCAGTGGGCCATCCTCGACGGTGAAGCGGAAACAGGGGTGACGATTATGAAAATGGCGGCGGGTTTGGATACGGGCGATATTTTAGCCCGGCGATCCATTCCCATAAAGCCGGAAGACAACGCCGCAACCCTGCATGATCGCTTGGCGCAGGTAGGCGCCCAATTGCTTTTGCCGACGATCCTGGCCTATGCCGCCGGAAAGATCACTCCGCAGCCGCAACTGGGGACGGCGGCGACTTATGCCCGCAAAATCACCAAGGAGGATGGCCGGTTGGATTGGAGCCAATCTGCTCGCGCACTTTGGAACCGCGTCCGAGCCTTTACTCCGTGGCCCGGCGCTTTCACCTATTTGTCGGAAACCCGCGGACGACGATTGTTAAAAGTCGGCGGCGTATCGTTGGAAGAAAACCGTCACGGCGCTCCCGGTGAAATTTTGCAAGCGGATAAAACCGGTGTGGTGGTGGGGTGCGGCCAAGGGGCTTTGCGCCTGCAAGAGCTTCAACTGGAAGGCCGTCGAAAAATGTCCGCCGCCGAATGGCTGGTCGGTCATCCTCTAACCCTGGGTGCCAAGCTGGGTTGAATTTAAGGCGCGGCGGAAATTCGGCTGGCCACGGGGGCCTGGGCCTTGATCAGCGCAATGTAATCCGCCAAAATCCGTTTGGTCTCTTCCAGCGTGGGGTCAATTTCGGCCAGCGCTTCTTTGCCTGCGTCATTCTCGTCTGCATCCAAGTCATCCTCCGACACCGGCGCCTTGGCGGACGCGACAGAATTGGTCTTTTCCTCCAGCGGTTGCAGGTCGGGCAGATCAACATTCTTTATGGTGATCTCGTAAATCTTTTCCTGGGACTTGGGACGGGACAGCCGTTCCTTCTTGCGAGCTTCGTCTCGTGCGGTTATTCGCTTTTGTTCAGCCAGTCGCTCCTCTTTATTTAGAGAAACGCTTTTGTCCGCCTGCTGTTTCTCATATTCGGCGATGTCTTGGCGCATATAAGCAAAATCCTTGTCGTGATCAACCCGCTTTCTGGACTGCGCCTGCAATTGGGCCAGGTAGGGCTTGACGCGGTTGAGGTTCAGCAGGTCGTCGCTCGGCACGGAGTCGCACGGCAATGCATTGGGCAACGAGCGTTCGCCCACGTCGGCCGCATTCCAAAGAGAAGGCAGTTCGATGTCGGAAATAACTCCTTGCAGTTGCGTCGAAACACCGCCGGCCCGATAGAATTTTTTGATGGTCAGTTTGAGAGAGCCGGGATCAAAGCTGGCGTCCAAATGTTTTTGCTCAAAAAGCGCGGCCAGGGAAATGGGAGTTTGCACGGTCCCTTTGCCAAAAGTCGAATGGTCTCCCACGATCAATGCCCGGCCATGATCCTGCCAGGCGCCGGCCACAATTTCCGAGGCCGAGGCGCTCAAGACGCTGGTCAAGACGATAAACGGCCCGTCGTAGAGCGGAGTCGGCTCGGGCGAGGGGTCGGTCACGATTTCACCGTTGGGGTCTTTGGTTTGGACCACGGCCGCGTGAGGAATAAAAAGCCCCGTCAGTTTAATGGCCTCTTCCAGATACCCGCCCCCGTTGCGCCGGAGGTCAAGTATAATGCCATCGACGTTGGCTTGCATCATTTTCTGAATCAAGCGGGTGACGTGGGCGGTCGTGTTTTTGGTGGGATCACTCGGATCACCGTAGAAGGAGGCCAGGTCAATCACGCCCAATTTCAAAGCGGGCTGGTTCGTTCTTGGCTCCTCGTAAAGCCGTGCTTTGGCAAATTGTTCTTCGAGTTTAATTTCGTCACGGATCAGCGTCACTTTTTCGCGGGTCGAATCCGGCGCGTCCGCTGGGATGAGGGTCAACTCCACTGGGGTGCCTTTGGGTCCGCGAATCAAATCGACGATTTTTTCCACCGGCATGTCGATCACATTGACTGACTCGCCGTTGGTTTGGGCCACGGCCACGATTCGGTCTCTCACTTTGATCTTTCCGCTCCGTTTGGCAGGTCCTTCCTTGAGTTCGCGAATCTTGCAGTAGGGGCCGTCCGTCTCCAAAATGGCGCCAATTCCCACCAGCGACAGTTTCATCTGGATGTTGAAATTCTCAGCCGTCGAATGGCCCATGTAATCGGAATGGGGATCGTAGGCGCGGGCCATGGAGTTGACGTAGGTTTCAAACACCCGGTCATTGTCCAGCTTCTTATAGTTGTCCAGCATGACGGCGTAGTGGTTGGTCAATGACTTGTAAATGCCTCGGAAGTTTTTCTGATCGAGATGAATCGTGGCCACATAGCTGTTTGACGATGCTTCCAAGTGATTGGCGCCTGGCGGCGTGGAGACGGTGGAATTGGTGGAAAGCGGAAGGGAAGCGTTAGTGGAAGCTGCGTTCGTAATGACCACTGTGGCAACCGGAGGAACCCACGGATGATGAATGTGAATCTCGCCAATCTTTGCGCCACCTGCGGAAAAAAGTGTATTCGTGCTCTTTTTCAAGGTTCCAACTCCGGCAAGCTCGAGGTGAATCGTCGCATTCGAACCGTTGGCGCTGACCGTCGCCGAGCCAATGGCGCGCCCTTTTTTTCCGAAGAAGGTCTTGGGCAATAAATCAAAATCAACCGTTTGGGTTTTATCTTCGATCAAGGAAATGGTTATTTTCTTCTTTCCCTGCGAACTGACCGGCCCGGTAAATTCAACGTCTTTCGCGTTGAGGAGTTCATCCAGATACGCCGAACGAAGGTCCTGACGCCAGAATTCCTTCGCCTCATTCAGGTCTTTGGCGTAAGGCAAACTGTGACGGTTAACCACAAAACGGTCATGCCCGCTAAAATCAAATTTTAGCGTCGCCAGCAGGTTTGTTTGGTACTGGATGCGTTCGTTGGCCCGCTGCATAAACCGGGCAAAAATAGTCCAGCACGGGCTGAGATCGTGGTCCTGCAGGGTCAAAACATTCAGATTGGTGCGATAGCGGTCAAATTCATTGATATCGGATTGCAGAAAATAAACGTGGGAATAATCCAGCGTATCGAGATAGCGGTCCAAAAATTTGCCCGACATCTCCTGGTCAAAAGGATGATGCGAGTATTGCCAGGTTTGCAATTTTTCCCCGACGATGGCCGCAATATTGCCATCGGTCGAGTCTTTGACGAATGGAGGCGGTTGAAGATCCCCGAGCAGGGCGGCGCGAGCGAGAGGAGTGGTTAAGGCCAGAGTCAGAATGAGCTGGCTGATCCCGGAAATAAATCGAAGTCTCATTAAAATGTAATTGCCGGCGACGCTTGGCGGGGCCGCTTTGTTTCGAACGCTCCCGCGCCGTCGCATGACGGAGATACAATAGCAAAGATGCTGAAATTTGCCAGCACCAGTTTGGGTTTTTTGAGTGTTTTAACGGATGAGGCGATAGAAAGAGGGGTTGGTGGTGGTCGGGAGGGTTACGGCGACAACGCTGTTGGTAATCCATCCGGGGTTGCTCACGTTGCTCCAAGAGACGGGAGGGTTCAGGCTCGAGGTTTGTTGTAAAATGAAAATCGCCGGCGAGGACGGCCAGGAAATGATGCAATTGCCTTCGCCGGGCGTCGCTGTAAGCGGGGGCGGCGCAATCGGAAAATATTGGTAGGCCAGCGCGTAAGTCTCGGAAGGCGTATAGCTGGCCGATGCCGACTCAAATTTAACGACCTGCAAATCATATTGTCCGGCCGGCAAATGAGGCGCGTAAAGGTGCTGCACATTATCCACCTGGCTGACGCTGGCGGCGACAAGGGCGCTGTTGGTGGCGTTATACAGATACAAAGCCAGATAGTTAACGCCGGTCGCGGCATAGGCGCGATCCCAGACCAGCGTCGCCGTCAAGGTGTAGGCCGTGCCCATGGTTGCGGAAATGTTAAAACAGTAATGGTTCACCACATCATCCAGCGCGGGGTTGGCAATCGTCTCAAAATCCCAGCCCAGGAGGGAGGCGATGTTGCCCGCGTTCGATACGGGCGGATGCGCGCTGCCTGCGAGTTCAGAGGTCGAGGTGGTGAACCTCTGCTGGCGGGCGGCCAGTTGTTCGTAGGAATAGTAAATGTTTAGGACGCCCGCCCCGTAGCGGGTGTCGAGTGGCGCGTTGGTTGAATGCGTCCAATCATTGGGTTTCAGAGCGCCATTAAGGAGCAACGCTTTGACCGTGCGCAAATCCTTCGCGGCAGAAGTATTCGCCCCTCCATCCCCCCGGACGGCCGCCTGCAATAAGACCGCCGCTGCGCCAGACACATACGGCAGCGCAAAACTTTCTTCCACTCCTGGCGCAACCATATCGGGTTTGGACCGATGATTATCAAGCGTCGGGCCAACGGGTGAGCCGGCAGTTGCGGAGTAGGCGCCGACGGCGATACAATTGTAAGCCGTTCCGGGCGCGCCGACGGTGGCTCCCAAGCCCGCCGCGGAACAAAACACGTTCGTATTCAGGTCAATGTAATCGTCGTAAGCCGAATCCACCGTTTGTTGCGGCGGGGTATTGCCAAAAGCGAAACTTTGATTCACGACCTGATCTGAAATAGGGACGCCAGGCACGATGATCGAGTCGTAAAAATAATCGGCTTCGTAATTATCCACATGGGCTACTCCGGGCGCAATGCCTCGGGACGGGCTGTAGAGAAAGTCTCCGACGCCGTCGGCATGGTAGGACTCGGTGCCCAAATTGTTGGGGAACGCCGTGGAACTGCCATTGGTGGAGATCCAGGTAAATAAGCTTATCGGCTGGCCCACTGCGCCAGGATTGACCTCGAAGTCTGGCCCATTGGTCGATTCCAGTGATTCGGCCTGCGCTACGGTCACCCCGGCGCCAGCCAGGGTGGCATCGGCTTGCAAGAGCCGCGTGTCGCCAATCGTTTCCAAGTCCGCCGCCTGCAATGGGAAGGCAAGGACGAACAAAAGCAAAATTCCAACAACCCGGTCAACCATAGGCGATACGATTCTACCCACCATGCCACGCCTCGGCGTAATCGCAATAGTTTCGTTGAAATTGAAGGAGGCTCCGCGCATTCTTAAAGGATGAGAAGGTTCGCGCTGATCGCTGTCGTTCTAGCGGGTTCACTGGCTGGCTGTGGAAAAAACTCCCCGCCACCGCCGCGACCGGTCGTTTCGACTCCCGGCGCCCCGGCTTTGCCGACTGCGGCCCAGTCCCACTTGGCCACCATCCGCCTTTGGCTCGGGCCGGAGGAACTGATGACGGAGATTGCCGCCACTCCCGTTCAGGAGCAAACGGGGATGATGTTCCGCACGAACTTGCCGGAAAATGCCGGCATGATCTTTCTCCTGGGCCAGCCGAGGCAGGCGGCCTTTTGGATGAAGAATTGTCCGCTGCCGCTTTCCTGCGCTTATATCGATCCGGAAGGCACCATTGTCGAACTTCACGATTTAAAACCCTACGATGAGACGCCCGTCACGGCGGATTCGGCTAATGTGCAGTACGTCCTTGAGGTGAACCAAGGATGGTTTTCCCGGCACCACATTACAGCGGGCACGCTGGTCAGAACTGAATATGGCAGTTTGCCGGCCACATTTATCCGACGGCGATGAGAATTGCCCTGGCCCAAATCAATACGACCGTCGGCGACCTCGAAGGCAATGAAGCCAAGATCAGGCAAGGTCTCCAACGCGCCGAGAAAGAAAAAGCGGAACTCGTGCTTTTTCCCGAATTGACCATCACGGGCTACCCGCCGCGCGACCTTTTGCTCAAGAAAAGTTTCGTGGCCAGGAATCTGGAGGTTCTGCATCGCTTGGCGGCGGCGAGCCGGGAAACCGCCATGCTGGTCGGTTACGTCGGCCAGCATAAAAACGGCCCCGGCCGCGAGCTGACCAACGAAGCAGCGCTATTGCGGAACGGCGCGGTCGCCGCCACTCGCGCCAAAACTTTGCTGCCGACTTACGACGTTTTCGATGAGGATCGCTATTTTGAACCCGCGCTCGAGAATCCGCCGGTCACGATTGGCGGCGCGTCCTGCGGCGTGACGATTTGCGAAGACATCTGGAACGACGAAGATTTTTGGCCGCAACGGCGCTATCAAAAAAATCCCGTGGCGCATCTAATTTCCGCCGGCGCCGAGAACCTATTCAACGTCTCGGCCTCTCCTTGGTGCGTGGGCAAAGAAAAACTTCGCTACGACATGCTGGCCAGTCTCGCCCGGAAATCGCGGCGTCCTGTGGCCCTTTGCAATCTGGTTGGCGGAAATGACGAATTGGTTTTTGATGGCGGCAGCCTGGTTTTCGACGCGGCGGGCCAATTGATCGCTCAGACCAAACCGTTTGAAGAGGACTTTCTGGTCGTTGATACGATGGCAAGCCAGCCCATCGTCCCGCGCACTGCTTCCGACGAAGAAAATGTTTATCGCGCCCTGGTCCTGGGACTGCGGGATTACTTTTACAAATGCGGCTTCAAGTCCGCCGTCCTCGGTTTGAGCGGCGGAATTGATTCGGCGGTGGTGGCGTGCGTCGCGGTGGCGGCGTTGGGGCCGGAAAATGTTCACGGGCTTTCGCTGCCTTCGCAGTTTTCCTCCCAAGGCAGTCTGGATGACGCGCGGCTTTTGGCTGAACACCTGGCGATTCGCCATGATGTTGTTTCCATCGAGCCGCCCTTTGAGTCGGTCACCCAACAATTGAAACCGGTTTTCGCCGGTCGCGCGGAGGACACGACTGAGGAGAACATCCAGGCGCGGTTGCGGGGTGTGATTCTGATGGCCCTCTCGAACAAGTTCGGCTCGCTCCTTTTAACCACCGGCAACAAAAGCGAATTGGCGGTCGGCTACTGCACTCTTTATGGCGATATGTGCGGCGGGCTGGCTGTGATTAGTGACGTGCCCAAAACGATGGTCTATCGACTGGCGCACTGGATCAATCGCGAACGGGAAATCATTCCGCTGTCCACCATTAGCAAAGCGCCTTCGGCGGAATTGCGTTTGAATCAACGCGACCAGGACAGCCTGCCTCCCTACGATGTGCTCGACGCCATCCTCGATCACTACGTGGTGCAGGGACAGTCGTTGGCCGAGATCGTGCGCCTCGGTTTCGCGGAGGCAACCGTGAAGCAGATTATTCGCCTGATCGACTTCAACGAATACAAGCGCCGCCAGGCCGCTCCGGGGCTGAAAGTGACGACGAAAGCTTTCGGCGTGGGCCGCCGATTCCCCATCGCGCAGCGCTATCGTGAAACTTGAATGAAGTCAAAATCCGCCGAAATTTTCGAGCTCGCGCTGCGCTATATTCCCGGCGGCGTCAATTCGCCGGTGCGCGCCTTTCGCGCCGTGGGTGGCCAGCCCTTCTTTGTCAATAAAGCAAAAGGTTCCCATGTCTGGGATATCGATGGCAACGAGCTGGTGGACTACGTGGGAACATGGGGTCCGGCGATTCTCGGTCACGCCCATCCCAAAATCGTCGAGGCCATCCAGGCGGCGGCAGAGCAGGGGACGAGTTTTGGCATTCCGAATCCGCTGGAAGTGAAAATGGCGCAATTGGTTTGCGGCGCAGTGCCGAGCCTGCAAAAGGTGCGAATGTGCAATTCCGGTACGGAAGCCTGCATGTCGGCCATTCGTTTGGCCCGCGGATTTACCGGTCGGGATAAAATCATCAAGTTCGACGGCTGCTACCATGGCCATGCCGATTCCCTTTTGGTCAAAGCCGGCTCTGGCGCGTTGACCTTTGGACATCCCGACAGCGCCGGGGTGCCCGCCGCGTTTACGCAGCACACCATTGTCGTGCCTTACAATGAGCCGGAAGCGGTGCGCGCCGCCTTTGCGGCAAATCCTCAACAAATCGCCGGAGTCATTGTTGAGCCAGTGCCGGGCAATGCGGGATTGTATTGGCCGATGCCCGGCTATCTCGAATTTCTACGCGACATCACCTCGGCGAATGGCGCGTTGCTTATTTTTGACGAAGTGATGACCGGTTTTCGACTGGCCCGGGGCGGTGCGCAAGAACGTTTGGGCATTCATCCGGACTTGACTTGCCTGGGGAAAATAATCGGCGGCGGTCTGCCGGTCGGAGCGTTTGGCGGGCGCGCCGAGATTATGGATTTGCTGGCGCCGGTCGGCCCCGTTTACCAGGCTGGCACCTTGAGTGGCAATCCTCTTGCAATGGCCGCCGGCATTGCGGCGATCGAGGAACTTTCGCCGGGCGTCTATGCCGCGCTGGAAGAATCGGGCGCCGCGCTGGAAACTGGAATCAGGGAAGCCGCCCGCGCCGCAAAGATCCCGGTGCAATTCAACCGTTTCGGCTCGATGTTCTGCGCGTATTTTACTGAGAAACCGGTTCATAACCTGGCGGACGCGATGACCAGTGACCGCGCCCGTTTTGCCAAATACTTCCACGGCATGCTAACGGAGGGAATTTATTTTGCGCCCTCGCAATTTGAGGCCGGGTTTATTTCCACGGCCCACTCCTCGGCGGACATCGAGAAAACCATTCGCGCCGCCGCCATCGTCATGAAATCGTTATAATGTCCCTATGCGTATTCTTGGACTGGATCACGGAACCAAACGAGTCGGGCTGGCTCTGAGCGATGAAACCGCCACGATTGCGCAGCCCTTGGAATTTCTCGCCGCCGAGCCGGTGGACGATTTCTTGAAACGCCTCCGGGATATTATTGACACCAAGGGCGTCGCGGAAATTCTGATCGGCCTGCCCCGCAATATGAATGGCACCTACGGCCCGGCTGCGGAAAAGGCCCAGGAACTCGCCGCCCGCCTGCGGACTGAGTTTTCCATTCCGGTCAAAACCTGGGACGAACGGCTGACCTCCGTCCAGGCCAACCGTTATCTGATCGAAGCCGGAATGCGGCGCGACAAACGGAAGACCAAAGTGGACCAAACGGCCGCCGCCATTTTGCTGCAAAGTTATTTGGACAGCAGGTCGCCGTGAAATTTAAGCTGACCATTGCCTACGAGGGCACCGGTTACTCCGGCTGGCAGGTGCAAAAAACCGGCGTGGGCGTGCAGCAACGAGTCGAAGAGGCCATCGCCAAAATTTTTCCGGGCGCTTCGCGACTGCATAGTTCCAGCCGCACCGATACCGGAGTCCACGCTCTCGGCATGGTGGCGCAAGTCGAAATTCCTGTTTCACCGGCGAAGATGACGGTGGCTAAAATGGCCCTCGCCATCAATGCGTTCCTTCCGCGCGATATCCGCGTCATGTCGGTGCGGCGATGCTCAAAAGGCTTCGACGCGCGGTTCGATGCCAAAGGAAAACAGTATCGGTATTTGGTTTGGAACGCGCCGGCCATGAATCCGCTGCTGCGCCAGCAAGCGTGGCATGTCACAAGGCCGCTCAATCTCGACGCCATGCGCGCCGCCGCCCGCTTGTTCGTGGGCAAACACGATTTCAAATCGCTGGCCGCCTCCCGCCATTACGAAATGAAATCGACCGTGCGAACTTTGCGCCGCTGCGACATTCGACGCCAAGGCCCGCTCCTCACTTTCATCATCGAAGGCGACGGTTTTCTCTACAAAATGTGCCGTGGCATTACCGGCACGCTGGTGCAAGCCGGCGAGGGAAAGATCGCGCCGGACGAGATCAAAAACATCCTCGACCAGAAAGACCGCCGGGCGGCGGGAATGACCGCTCCCGCCCATGGTCTGGTGCTGTGGAAGGTTTTTTATTGACGCATGAATGTCGTTTTACTCGAGCCGGAAATTCCGCCGAACACCGGCAACATCGCCCGCCTGTGCGCCGCGACCCGCTCGCCTTTGCACTTGATTGAACCGCTGGGATTCAAGCTCGACGACAAGCAACTCAAGCGCGCCGGCCTGGATTACTGGCAGCATTTGACCTGGCATCGCTGGCCCGACTGGCCGGCCTTCGCCCAGCAACTTCCAGCGGGCGCGCGCCTGTGGCTGATCGAATCCAATGGAGCACGGCACTACGCCGAGATCGAATATCAACCAAACGACTATCTGGTCTTCGGACGCGAGACCGCCGGCCTGCCCCGAGCGATCCTCGAACAATACCGGCGTCAATGGCTGCGCATTCCGATGCTTGACGCCAACGTCCGTTCCCTTAATTTGTCCAATTGCGTGGCACTGGTCCTGTATGAAGCGCTGCGGCAGCAGGGGTTCGCCGGGGAAATCCAAAAAGGCGGATTTGGCTCGTCAACACCGGCGGAAAATATAGAGTAGCCAAGTCGGGCGATTAGCGCAGCGGTAGCGCAGCAGCTTTACACGCTGTTGGTCGGGGGTTCGAATCCCTCATCGCCCACCATTTATTTCGCCGCCTGGCGTTTGACCGGGACAAATTCGCCGTGGGGGTGTTGGGCAGGCGGAATTTAATGACCGGATGAGGCCCGGATGCGGAAGAATCCTTGGGAGTTGGTGATCGGAATATTGAAAACCTCGTTGGTCGTTTCGGCGGTGAAATTGGTCAGGGAGGACCAAGTGGGCGGGAAATTGGGGGCGTAGTCGATGATATAGCCGACGTTGGTGACGGTGGCGAAGGTGATTCCGATGTTGGTGGCATTGAGAGAATATGCGGCCAGCACAGCGGGCACGACGTTGGTGACGACAATGCTGGCGCTGTTGGCTGTATAGGCCACCGTCATGCCTTCGGCCAACGAGACGTTGGAGAAGGTGTTGAAGAGTTGGTTACAGGTAAGGAATGTGAAGGATGTGCCAACGGCTGGCGCTCCACCATAGTCCAGTGTGCCCCTAAGACTTCCGCCCAGATAGACCGTGGCGGACGCTCCGGCGACTTTGCCGTAACCACCCGCGTTGGTGCTTTGGACCGGGACAATGAGCAGGCCGTTGGCGGTTTGCGTAAAGGGTCCATTATTCAAGGTGAGGATTCCAAAGCTGCTCAGGTCGATGGTTTCGTCGTTGGTAATGTTTCCGTTCAAGGTGATGGCGGCGACAGTCATGGTGCCGCCCGAAAAGGTCAATGGTTTTTGGGCGGTGATTTGTCCGGTGCCGCTGATATTGGCGTGGACGACGATATTGGAATCGAATTGGACTTTGCCGCCAACCAGAATAATGACGGGCAGCGGCGGATTGGGGTAGTTATCGGAGAAATTGGCCAGTTCGATGGTGCCGGTTTGGGCGCGGATTGTTCCTGCGTCGGTAAACTTCACCAGAATAGTAGTGACGCCCGAGTTGGCGGTCTTGGAAACGAGGGCGCCCGCGTTGTTAAGGAAGAGGGAAGCGCCGCTGGCATTGGTGGATGCGTCGCTCATGTAGGCGTCGCATTGCAGGTTAAACTGGGCTGAATTAACGATGCCGGCCTGATTGCTCAGGGTGATGCCCCCCACGCTGTTGTCATTGGTCCAGTTGATGATTCCAGTATTGACCAGAATTCCGCAGGCCAGGACCTTGGCATTGTTGGCGCCTTCGATGTTCATTATCCCTCCCGGCGCGATGAGGACGGCATCGGACTGGTTGGTGATGGAGATAAAGCCGGCATTCCATTGATAGACGCCAGGGGAGAGGCCGCCAGAGATAATGATCCGGCCCGCGCCGAATATTCCGCCAGAATGAAAGAAGTTCACCGCGACGGTGAGAATGGAGTATTGGGGAATATTGATAAACGCGCCGGAGTTGAGGGAGATCGGGCCGCCGGAACTGAAGGCTGCATTGGGCTGAACGGTGAAGGTCCCGCTTTCAAACGTCAGCGTGCCGCCGGAGTTTACCATCCAATTGTTGACGGAACCGCCGTTATAAAGTTGGAAATTACCTTGGGAAATTTCCACGGTGCCATTATCGTAGAAGGGAAGATAGATGGCCGTTTGGCCGCCGCTGCCGGCCCCGTAATTCTTTATGACAAGACTCGAATTGGTGAAAAAGACAGTTGAAGTGTCTCCTGGCAGAGGCCGAAGCGCACTGTCGCCGCTAATGTAGAAGGTAAGGTGATTGGCGATGACGGCGTTGTTGGCAAGATAAAGGGAGCCGCTATTGGTCCAGTAAATAAAGCCATTATTGGTGAGGACAACGTTTTTCAGGCTCATGCCGTTTTGGTCATTGAGAATATAAAGAGCGCCTTGGAGATCAACCTGGATGGTGCCAGTGACATTCGTTCCCACGCCGGCAAGCGAGCCGCCATACCAGTTGAACAGCCCATTTTGGCCGATTTCCAGGAGGCCGTTAATGGTGATAGTGGTGATTGTGTTGGCGCCATCGGACTCGAATTGCAATCCGCCGGTAACGAGAATATTGCCGTTGAAGGAGGCGCTGGCATTGATGAAGGTCACGCCTGGGCCGGTAATGACGGCGCCCGAGTAAAGATTCAAGGCGCTGTCATTGGCGGCCAGGAAAACCGAGTTCGATGCCGTCTGGATTGTCCCAGCGCTGGCCATGACGCCATTGAGGGTGTTTGTCCTCGCGGAGAAAACCAATCCCCCGCTGGCATTGCTGAGAATCGAACTGCTGGCGCCCTGCGCGCCATTGATCGTAGCGTTAGTCAAGTAGAGCGAACCGGTGTTCAGGAAGCTAATCTGGGTTGACCCGGTGGGCAGGGATAAGGTTGCGCTTGGGGTAAAGATCCAGGTTCCATGATTGATGGCGGTGAAGCCAGTGTTGACAATAAACTCGGCGTTGCTATGGACGGTGATGGTGGATGAGTTGACCAAAGGACAACTAATGGCGGTTTCGACGTCCGCGCCGCCGGAAGGGTTGATGTCGGTCGGCGCGTTGATGGTGACTGAAGAAATTTGGAAGGTGACATAAGCAAAGGAGCTTTGTGCGGTGACGGTCAAAGCCCCGGCGCCGGTGAGCGTGGTATCCGTAATATTCGCAGACGCCAGGGTCAAAGCGGAGTCAAGCTCGACCTGAGTCGAATCCAGAGTGACACTGTCGCCGCTGGTGGGCGGGCCGTTGGTGGGCAGCCAGTTCAAAGGATTTGCCCAAAGTTTATCGCCGCCTTTGCCGCTCCAAGTGTAGCTGGTGGCCAGTGCGGTGAAGGTGAAAAAACAAAGACAGAGTGCTACCAGGAAACGCAAGAATTTCATGTGGGCAGTTTTGGTTTATTGCTCTCCGCGACAGGCGTCATGGTCACCGGTCGAGCGAGCCGTGCCACAGTAGTCAATTGACGCTGGTTGTCAAGAAGGCAATGAAAACTTTTGAAGGGCTAATCGTCGGGTTCGAATCCCTCCTCGCCCACCATCTATTTTGCCGCGGCGTTGGCGGCTTGGAGTTTGTTGATGCGATCCACCACGTCGTTGTATTTGGCAACTATGGCGTTCCGTTCCTTGATGCTGTCATTGTACTTTTGCACGAATTCGTCCCGCTGCCCGACCAGGTCCTTCATGGCCGCATTTTGCTTTTCAATGCCTGCGTAGGTGTTGGTCAGCGTTTCTTCGAGTTTGGCCGCGGCGGCTTTGTACTCGACAACTTCGTTGCTGAGGAGATCGGTGGAAGATTGCAACCGGGCGTTTTCCCGTTTGGCCAGGATGACAAACTGTTCGTTAGTCATGGCGGCCCGTTTCAATTCACCGATGCGTTCCTGCATTTGCGAGATTTGCGCGTCCATGCCTTTGATCGAATTGGTGTAGCTCTGGATGCCGGCTGACTTTTGAAAAATCTCCTGGTCGCGCTTTTCGATCGCGGCGCGCTGCACGGTCTGAAAATACCATTGATAGGCGCAAAGAGCGCAGAGGCACACGGCCAAGACGATGAACAGTTTTTGTTGGAGGTTTTTCATGATCATTCGGCCGCTCTTGACGGGCTGGCTTTGACCGCCACGGCGACGCGCTGGATGCCGGCGCGTTTGGCCAGGTCGAGCACATACATCATCGAGCCGTGGGTGGCGTCGCGGCTGCCGCTCAAATAGACAGGGACGTTCGAGTTGAGGCGGGAGCGATTGCTCAACACCTGGAATAATTCGGGAAAGGCAACGGGTTGTTTCTCCAGGGAAACCTGGCCATATTTATCGACCGTCAGATTGATGATATCGGGTTTGGCCGAGGAGGTGGCCTGGGTGGCAGTGGGCAGGCTGGCTTTGAGCGTCTTCACTTTTTGCATTTGCAAACTGACCATCATGAAGGAGGCCAAAAGAAAAAACATGATGTCAATGAGAGGAATGATCTCCAGCCGGGTGCGCTTGCGGATGAGGGGGGAACGGATTTTCATGGGCGGGCCTGGTTGGTCGAGCCTCCGACCATGAATGCGACTTTCTGGACTCCCGCGCGGCGAACCGTTTCCAGCACATCGACCATCGCGCCGTTCAGAGTCGCGGCGTCGCCGCTGAGATAGACGGGCAGGTTGGTGTCGAGGCGAACCCGGTTGCTCAGCACCTGGGTCAAGTTTGGCAAAGTGATTTCCTTTTTTTCGAGCCAGACTGCGCCGCTTTTATCGACCGCGATGTTGATCATGTCCGGCTTGAAATCGGCGCGGGCCTGGGTGGCGGTGGGCAGGTTGACTTTTATGTTCTGGGTGCGGTCCAGTTGGAGGCTGACCATCATAAAGGAGGCCAAAAGAAAAAACATGATGTCAATAAGAGGAATGATCTCGATCCGCGAATGTTTTCGCAAAACTGGCGAAGGCAGTTTCATTGGCTCAGGCCCGGTTCCACCGGGGCGCCGGGTCCTTTTACCGGCTGCGCGTCCATGCCGCTTTGGTTGAGTTGAACCGAACGGACCATGACTTCCACATTGGTTGCGGCGGTTTCAAGTTCGAATTGCAGACGCGTCACTCGGGCGGTAAAAAAATTGAAGGGGATCAGGGAAATTATGGCGATGCCCAACCCGCAGGCCGTGGCGATCAAAGCCACTCCGATGCCGCCCGTCACATCTTTGACCGCCAATTCGGCGCTGCCCACGCTGAGAAAAGCGCCCATCAATCCGGTGACTGTTCCCAGCAGACCGAGCAGCGGGGCCAGGGTGACCAGCGTATCCATCACGGTCAAAAAACGCCCCGCCCGCTCCAGCTCGATTCCCGCCGCCAGTTGCAGCGCGCCTTCCATCGAGGTGTGAACATGATTCAACCCGCGATAAATCATGCGGATGATCGGATCCTGCGATCCTTCAGCCGTGCGAGTCGCGGCCTCGATATCGCCGTTCTCGAGGGCAGCCAGGATATGCTCCAGTTTTTTCGGATCGCGGCGGCCGCTTTCGCGCAGCCACCAGAAAGTGCGCTCGCCCACAACGGCGACGGCGACGAGCGCGCAAATAAGTATCGGCCACATGACCGGGCCGCCCCGAAGGAAAAATTGCACAACAATATTGGCGAGCATAAACAGAATTCAGACTAATTGTTTTGGAGTTTATAGACGATGGACGCTTGAAAAACACGGCCTCCCGCGCCGGGCGGGACGATCCAATGGCGCTTGATAAAGTCCTTGGCGCTACGGTCGAGAATGGCCGAGCCGGAAGATTCCTCGATAGTGACAGACTCAACCACGCCCCTCTCATCGACAGTCAATAATAATACAACCGTCCCTTGCTGGCCGAATTTGCGCGCCATCTCCGGGTAATCCGGGCTGGGACGGTCGCCGCCCGCGCCGGTGTTGCCGATGACCGCCGGTTCGTGGTTCACCGGTGTAATCGCCCGAAGGGGCGCGGCGCCAGGTGCCGCCGCGATGGCGTTGGGCACGATGGTGTTGCCGATCGTCGGGATGGAAAAATTGATGGCGGGAGAATTCGGCGTCACGAAAACGACCCGCGGCGCGTCGGATTTGTCGTCGGTCGATTTTTCCTGCTGTTCCGCCTTGTCCGGCGGCCGGGGCGGAGGCTCAAGCGGCTGGATAACTATGGGAACCGGTTCTTCCAGCGGAGGGACCGCTTTGGGCGCAGGCAACGTCGGCCGCGCTCCAACCAGCCCAATGAGCAGAAATAGAAAGCAGATGGAGTTCACCCAGGCCAGGGTGCGGTGGGGGCGCCCGCGCGGGTCCGGCAGACAAACCCGCGCCAAATCCGATTTTAAACGATAACCTTCCACTAGCTTGTTCCCTGTCATTGTGCGCGCCGGGGTTGTCAACGGTTAGAAGCGATAACTCAACGAGCCAAAAAGGCCTCGCCGCATGCCAAATTGCGCGGCATTAACTCCGACGCCCGACCCGCTGCGCAATTCGTACACGTTATCCGTGACATTGACGATATCGAGACGGGCTTTCAAAAATTGTTGGTGAGCCACCTGGTAGGTTTGTTCTACTCCAACGTTAAGCGAGTAATAGGCCGGCACGGACGCGCCGTTGGGGATGTTTGAGCCGTCGGGGGCCGTGCCATCCTGCCGCAGTCCACTGCCGGTGACGATGTCCATATAGGCCAGAGTGCTCGCGGCGCGCGCCTCCTTGAAACGATAAGAGACGCCCGCCGTCGCGCTATACGTCTGGTCATGGTCCAAAGAAATATAATGGTTCTGGACATAGGCAAGATCGGAGGGGTCGAACAGAAATTGCGCTGAATTCCAATTTTCACCCCGGGCCACCGAATAGGCGACGTTGCCATACGCGGCGAATCCGTTGGTCTCGTAAGAGGTGGAGAATTCCAGCCCATAAACCCGGCCTTTTTCATAGTTGAAAGCCGAGAGAATGAGCGTTTGCCCGAACAGTCCGTCATCAAGCTGGTTCTCGGCGACCTTGTAATATCCGTCCAGCCCCACGTTCCAACCGGGAAGGATCGTCTGGGTGATGCCTGCGTCATAGTAGTTGGCGCGCTCGGCTTTGACGGAGCTGTCCTGAAATGTAGCGGGGGCGCCGGAGGTCCCGGCGAATTTCTCCAAACTGCCCCCGCTCACGTCTTCGACGGGCGGCGGCGTGAAGTACCGTGAATAACCGGCGTGCAGCGTGGTCCAGCGGAGGGGTTTATAGATCAGGTTGACCCGCGGGCTGAGTTGATTTTCGTGGTCAAACGAGGAAGAGAAAACGTCGAAGCGCGCGCCGTAATTAAGGGTAAGGGTGGAAAACATTTTCCATTCATCCTGCAAATACAGGCCCGTAAACAAACCGTAAAGGGGATGGTTGTCCGGAATGTTGGTCAAGGTCGTTGGATTTCCGCTGGCGTCCAGATTGAAGACCGTGGTTGACGTATCGTTTCGCTCCGCCGTGGCCAAAAACGACCCGCCCGCCCGGATGGTATGGTAGTCGCCCAATTGATAACTGCCATCGGCCTGCAAGCCGGAGGAGTAGAGCGTTCGATGCACCTCGCTGGCTTCTCCGTTGATATAGAGATCGCCTATCGGGTCCGGGGTAAAATGTTGTTCGCTCTCGCGGCCGAAGGCTGAGATTTGAAAATCCAAATTACCGGCGGATTTCTGATAGGTGAGGACACTGTAATAATTCTCCTCGTTTTGATTTTCGTTCAGGTTGGCTGAATTAAAAGCGCCCGAAGGGAGGACGCCATCGGCGGTCATCGCTGAAGCAAAGGTGGCATTGGTGGGAGACGGGCTTCCCGACCCAACGCCGGGGGTGTTGGGAACTTGGAAATCACTGTAGGATGCGCTCGCCATCATGGTCAAGCGGCTGGAGGGGTCCAGGATGTACGAGCCGTACATAAACGTCTTGAACTGTTGTGTTTCATCATGAATGGCGGTCGAACTGCCGGTGGGATTCTCGATGCCGAGTTCATTGTGGTCGTAGCTGCCGTCAATGAAGTAATTGAATTTCCCTTCCGAACCGCCGTACTCGAAACTGGGGCGGACGGTATCGTAACTGCCTCCGTACACCCCAATCTCGCCACCGGGTTCGAAGAGGCCGCTTTTGGTTTGAATATCCACCACCCCCGCCGTGCGGAAGCCATATTGCGCGGGCAGCGAACCCGTGATGAGTTGCATGCTCTGGACAAAACGCGGATCGAGCTCCAGCCCAAATCCGGCGATGCCTTCGGGCAGCAGAACATCGTTGATGCGGTATTGCAAATTGGCGTGCTCTCCGCGGACGTGCAGATCGCCGTTCTCGGCCGAATCTTCCGCCACCCCCGGTGCGCGCAGGATCAATTGACTGAAGGGCGCGTTGGCCCCCTGCGAGGTCGATTCAATCTGGGCCGCGCTGATGGTGTAAGCGGTCGCGCCCAAGTTAGGCAAAATCTGGCTGCGCGACTCGTTGAGGTGTCCCACCACAGTGACAGTATTGAGTGTTGTCACGTTGGTGGAGGCGGAAGCGGCGGGGGCATTCGTTTGCGCCCTTGCCCGGGAACCGCAGACAAGCGATCCCAGGATGAGGGTTATATAACAGGCTGACGGGTAAATTGATTTCATAACTGCGGTCCTATTGTTAAAATGTGTTTATGTTAATCTTGATTCCGCCAACGGCATTAAACCGGCGCAGAACCATCTAATTGGGAATGAGGAACGAACTAGGCGAGGACAGAAGAAGCCGGAGGACCGCGGCTGGGAAGCAGTCGAAGATCGACGGAGACAAAAACCACCCCAGGCAAAGACTGGCGGAAAATCAATGGCGCGGGAGCCGAGACGAACGGAGCGACCGTGCTCGAAACATCCACCTGGCCATGTGAAAACAACGTGACCGCGCATTGATGGCCCGGCTCCGCCGCGTCCGGATGAACCATGGCGTGGAGAGCGGGAACAGCGCTGAGGGTGAGCAGCGCGAGGATCAGGCCGAGCATCACCCCAGAAGCGCTCTGCTTGTTCTTCCTGAAAAACTTTAAGAAAGCCATTCGCGCCACAACGGACAACCTTTATTTGACTGTCAAAAAAAGCGCAAGCTTTTTTTGCGAAAAGTTAAAAATGCGCATCCTCGTGAAAGTGATTTGTCAAATATCTTTCAGCGCGCGCTCGTAGTCGTCATGCTTGCCAATCCAGAACCAATACATGACTCCGTCCTCAACTCGCCCCAAGGCGCGATAGCCGAGGGATATGCGAGCGGACCAATAATGACCTTTTTTCTCGAACCGCAAAGAAGGATGGCGCGGATTCGCCGACCAAAGGTGATAGGCTTTGCGGGCTTGCAATCGCACCGGGGGAGGGAGGCGCCGATAACCGGACCAAAAATCACTGGTCGTTGAGGATTTCATCCAGTGGCTTAACGCGTCCGGCCGCAATGTCGGTTTTGGCCTTATCCCACAGCTTGTCCAACTGTCCGGCGGCAATATCACGGTCAACCTGCTTATCCCACGTATCGTCGAGATAATTCTGCAACCAATCAGCGACTTTCCGGGCATCTTCCACTGGGAGGGTTTGCAATGCCTTTTCAATTTCCACGACCGTACTCATGGTGGAAAATATAGAGGTTTGAGCAATTTTGGCAACAAGCATCCAGTCCACTTGGAGCCCGCCGCCTCCGTCGAGCTCGCTCTAGTTACTAATTGATTTCTTTAGTGGTTCGCGCTCGATTACTTCCCGGAGAACGACGGGGTTGCCGGCGGGCTGGCTGAGGCCACCTTGAATATTGCGCAGGAAATGGGCGCCCGAAATGAGATTATTGGTGCAGGAGGCGTCGTTGACTTTGAAAGCATGGCCGCCGCAATCGGTGATCGTCAGGTTTTCAAAAATGTTGCTGACGCATTGGGTGCCGGCAAGAAGTTGCCAGCCGTTCGTGGTGGGAGTATCGGCTTGCGCCATAAAAACCCCATCGTGATGGCTTCTGGAAACAGTCAGGTTTTTAAATGCATTCTCGCGGGAATAGCGCATGAAGACGCCGAGGTCGTTGCCCATCAGCATCCCGTTCGTGATGAGATTATGGTTGAAGGCGAGGTCGAGGGAAATGCCCGCCGCCACGTTGTCATGCAGGCGCAGGCCTTCAAAGTGGCTTTCCTCTGTCACATAACAAGCCAGTCCGTCGAATTTATTGTCGTAGGCCTCGAAATCGATGACTCGGAGGCGTCGGACTTTGGCGGTGATCAGTCCTCCCGAGCGGCAGTGGCCGCAGATGACATGTTCGACTGTCACGTCGGTCGCGTTCCAGATTTCGACTCCGTTATTGTTGAATCTCGAGCCATCGGCGGCCGTTTCCCAGTGCTGCCATTTCTGGTTCTTCCGATTTCCATCAATGAGCAGATCGGCCAATCGCAAATGCGCCACCGGATGCTTTGGCTCGGGCAAAGGCGGCCCGAGAATCACCACCGGGCAATTGGCCCCGTTGGCCAGATGCAAAATGGTCGATGGACCGCTGCCGCGTAAACTCTCGAAGTCATGGCGCAGCAGGAGCGGTTGTAAAATCTCATACCGTCCCGCGCTGAGAACCACCTCCCCATTGGGCGGCAACCCATCCAACGCCTTCTGGATATCCGCGCCGCTGGCCTTGGCCGAAAGCGCGACAGTGGTCGTGGCAATGGCAGACGCTCCGAATGCGGCCTGGCCGCTCAACCCAAGTGCTAAAAGCACCAACGTGAAAAAGTCGCGGGCTGTAATAGGGAGAGACTTCACCACGAATTTGTCCAAATGTCAAAGCTGCAGCGAAATAAAGCGGACATCACAAAGGGACAAACCGTACATTTGCGCCATTGC